>Ga0181538_10000266_pt1 | contig 61282 bp, 37 predicted proteins | sample PEATcosm2014_Bin_40_FD_119773 | JGI IMG/M metagenome (GOLD analysis project Ga0181538, IMG submission 119773) | Peatland microbial communities from MTU Mesocosm Facility, Houghton, MI, USA - PEATcosm2014_Bin23_30_metaG | ecosystem: Environmental > Terrestrial > Soil > Wetlands > Peat | place...
AATCAGGGCGTAGCGTTTCGGGCGCGGAAGCTTTTCATTCCGTTCACCAGACGTGCACGGCAGCCACTTCAGGTTGCGCCGCCGTGTTCCCAATGACTCGCACGTGCAAAACGACCTGGAGATTCTTCTTGTCCCAGTCGGCCGGTAGACCGTGCAATATTGCGGCGAGCTGGTCCGCGTCGGTGACCACTCGGCCCGCTTCTTCCGTGCCGAACCACTTTACGCCGGACACCACCACCACGAACCCTCCAGTGGAGCCGTTCTTTAGCCGGCAAATCAGCACGTAGTCGTCACTGGTAGAGTCGTCGTTGGTGGCTGGAACGGACCAGTGCCTCTGCACCCCGGAATTCGCTTTATCGGCAGTGTCCACCAGGACGGCACTGTAGCCCGGCTGGAACCTGAGCTGAAATCGCCAATTCTGTTGCAACTCCATGGTCCAGTGGTTGGTGACCGCGCCAACCAGGAGCACTGGCGTCTGCCGCAGGTCCGCGAAGGAAATCGTGTTCGCGAAGCGGAGACGCACGTTTTTCGAACGTCGCGCCAGTAAAGCGGTGATCTGATTCACCGCCGCCATGTCGCCGAACGCGACATACTCATCGGGCACGGGAATCAGATCGGATCCATCCAGCTCTTTGGGGTTCACCCGCAAGGCCCGCTGCATGGGTATTTCCAGGGGCGGGAGATTCCTCTCGCTGAGTTTCAGCGCTCGGATCGACGGGTGATAGACCAAAGGGTGGGCCACGCCGATTAGCAACGGTTCGTTCGAATCGAAGACGGGCTTCCAGAATCTGGTCAAAACAGTCGCCTTGTGGGCAACGCCGGTCCACAGCGCCAGCGCCGCAGCCAGGATAAGGACCCCAGCGGCGCCAACAACTCGCATCACGGTGCGCCGCCGGTTCGGCCGCTTGGCTACGACCACGGCCGGCGGCGCAGCCTCATGCTCGACTTTTTCGACCGGCGCGTTGTTGTAGTGGAATTCCGGAGCGTACGAGCCCGCCGGCAGCTCAACCCTGACCTTTGAAGCCATCCCTTCCGGAGACACGTAGAATTGTGCCAGCCGCTTGCGGACTTCGCGGGCACCCACCCGCACGATAGTGTCCTCCCCCAGTTCGGAGCGTGGCGGCCTGCCGAAAACATCGATGGCCAGCGTGCGCTCTTTTAGCGCGCCTGCTTCTCCAGCCAGCGACTTTTCGCAGACGTATTCGAGGAAATGCTGGCATCGTTTGCTACCGTGAAAGGCCGGGCTGGCCAGAATCAGACGAAGCTGGTTCTGAACTTCCTCAGGATTCGGAATAGCCAGGTCCGGAACAGGACTTGGGGCATGGAGAGACGTTACGCCTCTTATGCCCACATCTCCCAACTCTTCCACCTCAATTGCAATTGTGATCTTTCGCTCTGCTGAATGCAAACAGGAATTCATAATTCCCCGGCGCGTGAAATTCACCGTGAAACACGGTGTATCCCGTTGAGTGAGCCGACCCGTCGGGCCTATATCACCAAGAGCCGGTCTTCCCTTTCCCAGGCGCTGGCGCGAATAGGGTTAGATTCCGCATGACCGATCTGTCAAGGTGGTTCAAATGGGCCAGTATTCTTCATAGCCGCGCGACATGGATCGCCGCCGTCGCGCTAATTGGAGTCTGGGGACCGATTTCAGCCAAAACGCCCGCCCGCCATCCACTTCGCGTTTCAGCCGATCGATTTTGGCCTCGAGGCCTGCGGGCGGGAAGAGGAAGCCCGCCCGCGGGCGTGCCCGAGTCCCCGATCTGCGGGCCGGCGCCCTTGAAGCGGCCACCCTCAAACGAAGGCCGCCGCCCGGCTGAAACCTGGCTTTTTGAGCCCGTCGCTTGGGAACCGTTGCCCTTCACGGGTGATACACGGTGTAACCCCTTGCAGCGTTGGCCGTCCAGCGCAATACTCGGGGCACGTTCCTGGTGTGCCGATTCCGGGATTTAAGAGTTAAGGAGGTGAACATATTTTAACGGGGAACGGGATCGATCTGCGTGTAGAGCCGGGTGGGGCCTTTGCCCGGGACGTCCGTTCCGTTTTGCGCCAGGAATGAATCGCTTCAGGAATAGCGCGATCGTCTCATCGCGGACGGGCTGGCGGAGCGCTGGATCTCGCCAGGGAAGCCCAACTCTTATCCAAGTTGAACAGAGGTCTTATGAATCTGAAAAGTCAGTGGAATTGTGTGCTGACCGGACTCGTGGCAGCCCTTGTCCTCATGCTGTTTGCGCAGCCCGCGATGGCACAATCCCAGTACATAAGCGGTACCGTCGTAGACTCCTCCGGTGGTTCTGTCCCCGACGCTACGGTCAGAATTCAAGATGCGGTCAAGGGGGGCCCCGCGAGGCAAGTAAGCACGGACCAAGCCGGCCGATTCCAGGTGATCGATCTCGAACCTGGCAGATACACCATTACGATTGAAAAGTCAGGATTCAAGAAGTCTGAAGTGACGGTCACTTTGGACGTTAACACCAAATTGGACGTCGGCGCCCTGAAACTCGCCGTAGGCAATCTTGCGGAAGTCGTTTCTGTGGAGGCGGACGCTACTCCCGTGGTCACCACCAACACCATGGACAAGTCATATGTCGTCGATAAAACGGAAATCTCCGACATGCCGATCAACGGCCGGAATTTTACGTCGATCATGACCATGGTACCGGGTATGACCAGCGCCGCGCAGAGCGATTTTGCCGTTGACTTCAACGACGTTTCGCAGTTCCATTCGCTCGGCGGGCGCGGTTCGGAGAACAATATGTACCTGGACGGCTCTCCGAACATCGACGTCGGCGACAACCAGTCGCAGTACACCCAGGCCAGCATCGATACCATAGCCGAGTTCCGCGTGCTGCAAAGTGGCTTCAACGCCGAGTACGGCCGCAACTCCGGTATGGTGATCGCGGTGCAGACCAAATCGGGCGGCTCGGCCTTCCATGGCACGGCCTACGAGTACCTCCGCAACAACGATTTCGACGCCAAGTGCGTGCAGTGCAACGGGCTACAGCCGACACTGCGCTACAACCAATTCGGCGGCAATATCAGCGGCTGGGTCCCGCTGCCGAAAATCTCCACGAAGGCGGACAAGCGGTTGTTCTTCTTCTACAACCGGGAAATGACGCGGCGCAATCAGCCGACCAACGGTTACGACGACGTTCCCGATGCTCAAATCCTCGAGCAGGGCAACTTCTCGCAATGGCTGCTCACAACCAACATGACGTACGCGCCGAATTTCAAGAACGGCACCATTTTTGAACCTGGGACGGTGACGCGCGACGGTTCCGGCAACATTACGGGTGGTACTCCTTTCCCGAACAATACCGTTCCGCAATCCATGTGGCAGCCGATGAGCGCTGCTTACCTGAAGATCTTCGAGGCCATCCCGAATTATGCGAGCCTCGGGGCGACTCCTGGAAACCCGGGCTATGTGCGCGACTATTACACCGACTTCGACAACCTGATCAAGAATCAGGACATGCTGCGCATCGACTATAACATCAACAGCAAAATGACCAGCTTCTTCCGCTGGGTGAACGACTACCAGAAAGAGTCTGTGGCTCTCGGAATCTGGGGCTGGGAGCCGTTCCCCATTCAAGAGCAGGCGCGGCCGAAGCCGGGCAGTTCCTGGGCCTGGAACCTGGTGACTACGTTCACTCCTACTCTGGCATCAGAAACGATTCTCTCTTACAACCACCAGTCGCAGTCCCTCTCGGTGGCAGGCACGAATCCTCTCGATCGCAATACACTGGGCGCGAACTTTGCGCAAATCTTCCCGTCAACCAACATTACCAACTCGGTGCCCGACCTGAACGGAGCGGGACCACTCGGCTTTACTCTAGGCGACCCCGGATGGCACAACTGGGGCAAAGACTACGGTGTTACCGAGAATCTCTCGTGGGTAAAAGGCAGCCATAACTTCAAGTTCGGCATCTTTTACAACCGCGACGACAAGGCGCAGACCGGAAGTTGGGGCATGGAAGGAAGCATCAATTTCAACGGCAACGCTACCATGACCCAGGATACCGGCAACGGGCTGGCCAACCTGATGTTGGGTAACTTTCAGAGCTATAACAACCTGAGCGGCGCCGTTTTCCCGTGGTTCCGTTTTTGGGAATTCGATGCCTACGCGCAGGACAACTGGAAAGTGACCAAGCGCCTGACCATCGACTACGGTATTCGCTTCGTTCACATGACTCCCACGTATACCGTGGTTCGCGGCGGCACGCCGGGCGGTGAAGGCACGTGGACGCTGTACAGCGTCGACCTCAGCAAGTACAACAAGAGCAGTGCGCCGGTCATCAATACCACCAACGGTGCGGTGAGCGGCTATCAGCCGGGCTTTATCGAGGGCAACCCGGTCACGGCGCTCCAAAACGTGGGGATGATCTGCGACCCCTGCTCCGGCATCGATCCTGGATTCTCTTCGGCCAAGACCTTCCCCGAGCCGCGGCTCGGCTTGGCTTACGATCTAACCGGCGACGGCAAAACCTCTCTACGCGTGGGCGCCGCGATGTTCAACGAGCGCCTCCGTCAGAACAACTTCAACTTCGGCGCGGGCGGCCAGTTCCCCAACCTCTATTCCGGAACCGTCTACAACCAGAACGTTGCATCCATTAATCTGACGGGGGTGGGCACGCCCACCTCGCCCATCCAACCGCCGGGCATGACGGTCTGGCCCACCAACAATACCATGCCGAGTATTTACTCCTGGTACGCAGGTATTCAGCGCGAATTGCCCTACAAGTTCGCTCTCGATCTCTCGTATTCCGGAAGCCACTCTATCCACCTCATGGACCAGCGGGCCGTGAATGCGCTTCCAGCCGGGTATTTCTATAACAACAACCTGACTTCGTCGGTCAACGGCTGGACCAGCGCGCTTCTGCCGTACGCCGGCTGGGGCAACCTGACGGCCATCGAAACCAACTCCAATTCCAGCTACAACGCCCTGATGCTCCGGATCAACCGCCGTTTCGCGAACAATCTGGCCGTGAACTTCAACTACACCTGGTCCCACGTGCTGGATGAAGCGGACAATGACTCCGATAACATCAACAATCCGTTCTGCCTCAAGTGCAGCTATGCGAATGCCAGTTACGACCAGCCGAACGTTGCTTCGCTCGACGTGGTCTACATGCTTCCCAAGGTGACCGGTTCGCACGCGAATGCCTTCACCAAGCAGGCCTTCAACGGTTGGGAACTGAGCGGTATTTTCCGGTATCAATCCGGGAATCCGTTCACCATCAACGCCAATGGAAACCTGTTCGGCGAGAACATCGGCAACAACGGCGGGCAGTACGTGAATCTGATGGGCGATCCGTATTGCAGCAGTTGCGGCTCTCAGATCCTGAATCAGGCGGCTTTCCTCCGTCCGGCGGACGGCACCTGGGGCAGCCTCGGCCGCAACTCTCTTCGCCTGCCGGGCATCACCAATCTCGACATGGCTCTGATGAAGAGCTTTGCCATCACTCCGGAACGGGTGAAGATGACGTTCCGTTTCGAGGTGTTCAACCTGTTCAATCATCCGGAACTCTGGGCCATTAACACCAGTTTCTCCGCCGACAACCCAGGCAGCGGGCTTTCGGCCAGCGACGGCCAGTTCGGGCAACCGGCTTCGAACGGCTACCGCGACGCTAGAACGCTCCAATTGTCTGCCCGGTTCGCATTCTGAGCCTGAGGCAACCTGCCCCGCTGCCTTCACCGGGCAGCGGGGTTCTTTCATTGGGCCCCATTGTATGAGGCGCGTCGGGCAATCGGGTGGTGAAACTGAGAGAACCCCAAAAGTAAGATTTGCTAAAATGCGATAGCACGTCCGGTTAGGATTCATCGGGCGACGCGCCGTTCCGCGGCTGGAATGACGAGGCGGGGCCGCAGTGACCAAGTTCTCCCGGATTCTGATTGTGCTTTCGATGGCCGCGGCGGCGGCCGCCCAGACCGCGAAAATTGTCATCGATTATCCGCAGGATGGATCGATTTTCCCGGCCGAAATCACCGCTCCGACGTTCCTGTTTCGCGATTCTTCTTCCCTGGCCGGCCACTGGCGCATCGAGGTCGCTTTCGGCGGCAATTCTCCCGCGCTGCGCGCGGAATCCAATGGAGAACGGCTGAAAATCGGCGAAATTGATCCGCGCTGCGTTTCATCCACAAATGCGCTGCCCAAACTGACGGCGGAGCAGGCGGGGATGCATACCTGGATCCCGGGTCCCGAGCTTTGGGCCGCGATCAGGAAGCGGGCGCTGGCGGAAGCGGCCACGGTGACGATCACCGGGATCGGCAAAAACGAGGCGGTTTCGAGCGGGCGGGTCCGGATTCGGACTTCCCGGGACCCGGTGGGAGCGCCGATTTTCTATCGGGACGTTCCGCTCATGCCTTCCGAGACGGAAAAAGGGGTAATCAAGCCGCTGGCGCAGGATGCCATTCCGCTGATCCAGTGGAGCGTTCGGGACATCGGCGAACCGCGTAGCCGCGTGGTCCTGACCGGCATGCCGACATGCGCCAATTGCCATTCCTTTTCGCTCGACGGCAAGACCATGGGGATGGACATGGACGGGCCGCAGAACGACAAAGGCCTGTACGCATTGGTGGACGTCAAGCCGAAGATGTCGATCGGCGCAGCGGACATGATCTCCTGGAATCCTTCGCATGACCGGCAGTTCGAGCTGAATCGCGTGGGATTCATGTCGCAGGTGTCGCCCGACGGACGGTACGTACTAACCACGGTGTCGAGCGCCGGAAGCGCGCCGCTCAATAACTTCTACGTGGTGAATTTCAAGGATTACCGATTCCTGCAGGTGTTCTATCCCACGCGCGGGATTCTGGCGTTTTATGACCGCGTGACTGGCGCGCGTCAACCGCTTGCGGGCGCCGACGATCCGCGGTATGTGCAGACCGATGGCGTCTGGAGCCCCGACGGCAAGTACATCGTATTTGCGCGCGCCACCGCCAGGGATCCCTACCCGGCCGGAGCGCAAAGGCCCGCTCAGGCGAACGACCCAGCCGAGCTCCAGATTCAATACGACCTGTATCGCGTCCCGTTTAACGGCGGAGAGGGAGGTCTGCCGGAAGCGATCGCCGGAGCGTCGGCGGACGGCATGAGCAACACTTTTCCGAAGGTGTCGCCCGACGGCCGTTGGATGGTTCTCGTGAAGTGCAAAAACGGCCAGTTGATGCGGCCCGACAGCGAACTGTATATCGTGCCGGCGAAGGGCGGTGAAGCGCGGCGCATGCGGTCGAACACGGCGCGCATGAACTCCTGGCACAGCTTCTCTCCTAATGGACGCTGGCTGGTGTTCGCGTCGAAACTGCGCTCCCCTTACACGCAGATGTATCTGACCCATATCGACGCCGACGGTAACGACAGCCCGGCCATCCTCATCGATAACGCCACGGCCGCGAATCGCGCCGTGAACCTGCCGGAATTCGTCAATATCCCGCCGGGAGGCCTGACCGCGATCGCTACCCCGGCGGTCGAAATGTACAAGAAGTTCGACCATGCCTTCGCGCTCGCCGAGAAGGGAGAATACGAGGCGGCCGTCGTGGAGTGGACGGAGTTGGCGGCATTGAATCCGGACGATGCGCGGGTGCACAGCAATCTGGCAACGGCGCTCGCGCGCGGCGGCAGGGTCGCGGAAGCCGTTCCGCAGTACGAAAAGGCGCTGGAATTGAATCCGCAGTTTCACGCGATTCATGGCAGTTTGGGCGAAGCGTTGCTTTCCTTGGGCCGCGCCGACGAAGCCATCGCGCAGTTCGAGAAGGCGTTGGCGGCATATCCCGAGTCGTCCAGTCTGCACAACGATCTGGGACAGGGGCTGGCGATGAGCAATCGCCTGGGTGATGCCAGGGCGGAATTCGTGAAGGCGGCGGAGATCGATCCGCGGTCGGCCGAGGCGCGCAATAATATAGGCCGCACGTTGGCCTCTCAGGGCCGGCTGGCGGAGGCGATTCCGTATTTTCGCAAGGCGGTGGAAATCGATCCCGATTTTGCCGAAGCGCACCAGTTTCTTGGGTCGGCCGTGTACTACGCGCGCGGCGAGGTGCGGGAAGCGCTGGCCCAGTGGCGCGAGGCGTTGCGCATACGGCCCGATTACCTGGCAGTGTTAAATGAAGCGGCGCACGTGATGGCGGCTTCTTCCGACGACTCGGTGCGCGATGGCGCGGAAGCGGTGAAGTTGGCCGAGCGCGCGGTGCGCCTTTCCGGCGGACGGGAAGCTCTGTACCTCGATACGCTGGCTGCCGCTTATGCGGAGACCGGCCGGTTCGACGATGCCGTCGAAACGGCGCGCCGGGGTTTGGAGATCGCCGCGCACCAGAACCAATCGCAGCTTCAGGAGGGCTTGGCCGTGCGAATGCGCCTGTATGAAGCTCACAGGCCTTATCGGGATTCGCTCCACGTCGAATAGCCAGGCGAGCGTGGGCACTGGATGCAGCGGAGATAGCGAACTAACCGCGCGGGCGGTCCGCGCCTATCCCCGCCCCTGCTACAATCGAAAATACAGTGGCTTCCGAGTCCGTCAGCCTGCCTGAAACTCCCATTCCACCGCCGCCTCTCGACCCGGTGGAACAGCTATATAGCGAGCTGGGGGGAAAAATCCGCGAGTACCGTCCGAAAGACGACCTGGCGCCGCTCGAAAAGGCGTTCCGCTTCGCCCTCAAATACCACCAGGGACAGAGCCGCGATTCCGGCGAACCCTATATGATTCACCCGCTCCTGGTGGCGCATATCCTTGCCGATATGCGCATGGACATCGTCGCCATGGAGACCGGCCTGCTCCACGACGTGGTGGAAGACACCAGCGTCACCGTCGACCAGGTGCGCAAAGAATTCGGCGACGAAGTGGCGCGCTGCGTCGATGGCGTTACCAAGCTGAGCAAGCTCGATTTCTATTCCGCCGAAGACCGGCAGGCGGAGAGTTTCCGCAAAATGCTGCTGGCGATGGTGGAAGACATCCGCGTCATCCTGGTCAAACTGGCCGACCGCATGCACAACATGCGGACGCTGGGATACCTCAGCCCCGAACGGCGCGAGCGCATTGCGCGCGAGACCATCGAGATCTACGCGCCCATCGCCCATCGCCTGGGAATGGGCAAAATTCGCGGCGAGCTCGAAGACCTGGCGTTCCAGCACCTCGAACCTGACGCGTACCAGGAGATTCTGCGCTCCATCGAGTCGCGGCGCCATTCCAACGAAGAATTCCTGACGGAAATCCGGCAGGAAGTGGACGCCGAACTGCGCCACGAGAATATTCCCGCGCGCATCGACGGGCGGCTCAAACGGCCTTATTCGGTGTTCCAGAAGTTGCGCCGGCAGAAGATTACGGTCGATCAGGTTTACGACCTGATGGCGTTGCGCATCATCACCGATTCGGTGAAGAACTGCTACGCGGCGCTCGGCGTGATCCACAATAAGTGGCGGCCGATTCCGGGCCGCATCAAGGACTTCATCGCCATCCCGCGGCCCAATCTGTATCAGTCGCTGCACACATCGGTGGTCGGACCGCACGGGCAGACGTTCGAAGTGCAGATCCGCACCGAAGAGATGCACCGCATCGCCGAAGAAGGCATCGCGGCGCACTGGAAGTACAAAGAAGGACGCAAAGGGCCGGCGGCGGACGACCAGCGCATCGCCTGGCTGCGCCACCTGGTGGAATGGCAGCGCGACGTGCAGGATCCCGGCGAGTTCATGTCCACCCTGAAGGTGGATCTCTATCCCGAAGAGGTTTACACATTCACGCCGCGCGGCAAAGTTCTGGTTCTGCCGCGCGACGCCACGCCCATCGATTTCGCTTACGCCATCCACTCCGACGTGGGCCACACCTGCATCGGCGCGAAAGTGAACGGGCGGATCGTGCCGCTTCGTTCGACGCTGCGCAACGGCGACATCGTGGAGATCATGACGCAGTCCGGGCACGAGCCCAGCAAAGACTGGCTGGCTTTCGTCAAGACTTCGCGCGCGCGCAATAAGATCAAGCACGTTATCAATGCCAGCGAGCGGTTGAAGGCCATCGAAATCGGCCAGAAGTACCTGGAAAAGGAATCGCGGCGGCTGGGCGTGCAGCTCGGCAAGATCGCCAAATCGGCGCTCGAGGGGGTGGCCTCCGAGTACGGGTACAGCAAGATGGAAGACCTGTACGCCGCGCTCGGGTACGGACGATTTTCGGCGCGGCAGATTCTCAGCAAGGTGGCGCCGGGCGAGGTGAAGGAGGAGCCGCCCGAGGAGAAGCCTCAAGCCGAACCGAATTACGCGGGATCTCCCGCGGCGCCGCCCATGCCCGGCCGCCCGCGCGAAGGCGACGGCGTCATCAAGGTCCGCGGCATGGACGATCTGCTGGTGTACCGCGCCAAATGCTGCAATCCGATTCGCGGCGAGGCGATCGTGGGATACGTGACGCGCGGGAAGGGCGTCGCGGTGCACTCCCGCGTCTGTCCGAACGTGCAGAACCTGATGTACGATGTGGAGCGCAAGATCGAAGTGGAATGGGCGCGTTCGGCGGATGACGCATTCCCCGTGCGGATTGTGGTCCACACCGACGACCGTCCGGGCATGCTCATGCAACTTACCGCGGTGCTTGCGGACGAGAACGCTAATATACGCAGCCTGGAAGCCAAAACCGATGTCGATCACGACGGCGGCATTGTCGAAATGACCGTGGATGTGCGCGACAAGAAGCAGCTCGAAAAGCTCGTGGCAGCCATGCGGCGCATCTCCGGCGTGCGCGACGTGGAGCGCCAGTTCAACTGAAAATGTCCCTTGCAACCGACCCCGAGCACATCGCCATTTCCAAATCCAAAGGAATCAAGATCGATTGGAAGGACGGCCATCACAGCGAATACGGCCTGACGTATCTTCGCGACAAGTGCCCCTGTGCGCAATGCACCGGTGCGCACGGCACTCCGCCCCGCCCAGAGGGCACCCGGCCGCAGTCCGCGAGCCCGTTTCCGATGTACCAGCCGGCGCTGAAGATGCTCGCGGTGGAACCGGTTGGCAATTACGCCATCCGCATTAACTGGAGCGACGGCCATAGCTCCGGAATCTACTCCTACGAGCATTTCCGCGAGATATGCGAATGCGAAGAGTGTAAGCGGGCGCGCCGGTAAAGGCACCGCTCCCTGGCGGTTGCGGCTCAGTAAGGTGCTGCAAGCGCGCCGCGGGTGCGTGGCGCCTTCCCGGGCCTGTTTGCATACGACCGTCCGGCGGTGATAGCATTCGGTCCCAGGGGCAGGCTTCCATCACCTATTGCGAGAAACGGGCAGCATGACTGTCACGAGGCCTGGTAGGGATCATCCAAATGACGGCCGGGCTTGACGACCAACGGAATATCGACGATCTGTTTGCGGCAACGTATGAAGAGTTACGCCACCTGGCCTCGGCGGTAAAACGCCGCGACAAGAGCGTTACGCTGAATCCCACCGCGCTGGTGCACGAGGCCTGGATCAAACTGTCCGCTTCAGCGGGGATTGCCGCCAGCTCGAAACTGCATTTCAAGCGAATGGCGGCCCGTGCCATGCGCCAGGTGCTGGTTGAGGCGGCCCGCCGCAGGAACGCGTTGAAGCGCGGCGGGGGCAGCGTTGCGGCGCCGGTGACCATCGAATCGTTCGAGGCTCAGACCATGCTCGTGGGCGAGGAACTGCTGACGCTCGATGGCGTGCTGGAAGAACTCGGGCGCATGAGCCCGCGGCAGGCACAGATCGTCGAGAGCCGGTTTTTCGGCGGACTTGAATTCACTGAAATCGCCGAAGTGCTCGAGATTTCCGAAGCCACGGTATTCCGGGACTGGCGAACGGCCAGAGCCTGGCTGGCGCTGGAACTGCGGAGAGCGTGATGGATCAGATGCGCTGGGACCGGGTGCAGGCGCTGTTTCATCGCGCCGCCGAACTGGCGGAACCCGAGCGCCCGGCATTCCTGGCGGAAGCTTGCGGCGCGGACGAGTCGCTCGCGGCCGACGTCAGGCGCATGCTGGAAGAGGACGCCCGTGCGTCGCTGCTGGACCGCGATGTGACGGAGATCGCGGGCGAGATGTTGGGCGAGAGCGCCGCGCTTCCGCTGAAGGAGTTTGGTCCCTACCGCATCCTGAAACTGCTCGGCGAGGGCGGCATGGGCGTGGTCTACCTGGCCGAGCGATCAGACCTCGGGAACCAGGTGGCCATCAAGATTCTGCGCGACGCCTGGCTTTCGCCGGCGCGCCTTGAGCGTTTCGCGCAGGAGCAGCGGACGCTGGCGCAACTGAATCATCCATCGATCGCGCGGCTTTACGACGCCAATACCCTGGCGGACGGAACCCCGTGGTTCGTCATGGAATACGTGGATGGCGTGCCAGCCACGGAGTATTGCAGCCGCAAGAACTGCTCCATCGAAGAGCGGCTGAAGTTGATCCGCGCGGTGGCCGCAGCCGTCGAATATTTGCATGAGCACGGCGTAATCCATCGCGACTTGAAACCTTCCAACATTCTGGTGAGGGAAGACGGGTCGGCGCGGCTGGTGGATTTCGGCATCGCCAAGCAACTGGATGCCACCGGACGTCCAATGCACCACACCTTGACCGCCATTCGGGCGATGACGCTTGCCTACGCTTCGCCGGAGCAGATTCGCGGCGAAGAAGTGGGAAAAGCCAGCGACGTGTACTCGCTGGGGGTGGTGCTCTATGAGCTGCTGGCCGGAAGGCTGCCCTTCGATCTCAGCGGCAAAACCACAGCCGAGGCGGAGCGCATCGTGACCGGCGAGGAGCCGGCGAAGCCGTCGGAGACCGGACGGCGTACGGGCGACCCGGCATCGTGGGCCGACCTCGACGCGCTGTGTCTGGCCGCGATGGAGAAGGATCCGCGCCGCCGGTACGCGTCAGCCGGGGCGACGATTCGCGATATCGACCATTACCTGAACGGCGAGCCGCTGGAAGCGCGCCACGACACCTGGCGGTCTGGTATGGCGCGATTCGCCCGTCGAAATTTCCGGGCGCTATCCGGCGCCGCCGCGATGCTCGCCATGGTAGGCGCGGCGGTTGGCCTGACTTTGGCCATTTCGCGAAAACCACCGGCGCCCGTGAGACCGCGGACAGTAGCGGTTCTGCCGCTGGTAAACGCCACCGCGGAGCGCAGTTTCGATTTTCTCTCGCTGGCGTTGGCCGACGAGATTTCGCGGACTCTCGGCTATGCCCGCTCGCTCACGCTGCGTCCACCCGAACTCGCACGCAAGTTCGGCTCCGGCGATATCGACGTACAAAAAGCGGGGCATGAATTACACGCGGCCACAACCGTCTCCGGACGCTTCCTGAAAGCCGGCGACAATCTGCAAGTCACCCTGAGCCTGGCCGACGTTGAAAGCAATCGCGTAATCTGGACCGACGTTTTCGATGTGCCGGCCGCGAACATGATCGCCATGCAAGCGCAAATCGCGTTCAAGACGCGGCATTCCATGGCGCCGCTACTCGGAGTCTCGGAGTTTGTGACCGCGAACCCACCCAAGCCAAAAAACGAAAGCGCCTACCAACTCTATCTTCGCGCCGCGGCCATGAATGATGAGATCTCGACAGAGTCCAAGGACCGCCAGCAGCAAATTGCGCTGTTGAACCAGTCAGTGGCGATCGATCCCTCCTATGCGCCTGCGTGGGAGCTTCTTGCCAGTTGTCATACCGCGGAGGGTTGGTTCGGAAATGGTGGTCAGGCGGCGCTGGCCCGTTCTCGCGAGTTGGCGGATAGAGCGGTTGCGCTCGATCCCGATAATATCGACTTCCGCGCCGCCACTCTCTATTACTGGGGCACGGTTGGTAAGCCCGAGGGCGAAGCCGGCGGCATGTCGCGTGGCGGGGCGTTTCGGCAGGTCGAGGATCTGCTCCGCCGCCGCCCCGATAACGCGCGTCTCCACTTCCTGGCTAGTTGGATTCTGCGCGACGCGGGAATGCTCGACGAAGCGGCGCGCGAGTGCGATGCGTCCGTCCTGATCGACGCGCAGGACGCCGGCGCACGCTCCTGCGGAGTTACTTTCATGCTGCGCGGGGAATACCGGCGGGCATTAGACTACCTGGATCTCGACGCCACTTCGGAGGTGTCGCGGGCCGTTTCCACCGACGTTCTGGTGCGCGAAGGTAAGGTGCAGGAAGCGATCCAACGAATGGAGGGAAAGATCCCGACGTGGGGCGCCTATAACGTTCTTATGGCTGGTTTAGAACATCGTTCCCCGGTGAAAATCGCGGCGCTGGCCCGTGAAGTGCGGCCGGCCATCGATCCCGAAATCAATTTCTTTTCCTCCGCGCATCTTTCGTACGCAGGTCAGACGGTACCAGGACTCGCCATGCTGAAAGCGGCGATCGAGGCAGGCTACTGCTCGGTTCCGGCCATCGATTCCGATCCGTTCTTCGCCAATTTACGGACAACCCCCGGGTTCCAGGCGGTACGGGCGGAAGGGCAGAAATGCCACGACGAGTTCTTGCGGCAGCGCGAAGGAACGAGATGACCCACCAGCAACAGATCTCGATCTCGACCAAAGGCCACGGCGACATGCACGACCTCACCACGCAGGTGGCATCAATCGTCGCTGCGGCCGGCGTCCGAACCGGAATAGTAAACGTATTCAATGTCGGCAGTACGGCCGCGGTGGGCACTATCGAATTCGAACCGGGGCTGGTCGATGACTTGCCGGCTGTTTTGGACAAACTGATACCTGCGAGCCGTAACTACGGACACGAGCAGGCGTGGCACGATGGCAACGGCCACTCCCATCTGCAAGCGACGCTGCTGGGGCCGTCGCTGACCGTGCCGATCGCCGATGGCAAGCTCGCTCTCGGCACCTGGCAGCAGATCTTCCACCTGGAATGCGACGTCCGCGGACGGCCGCGCACGGTGATCGTGACGGCCACGGGGGATTGATGCGACATGATCGGGTCGAGTGACGGGGATTGCGCCCCGTCACCCTCCCACACCACCGGACGTGCGGTTTCCGCATCCGGCGGTTGAAGCAAGCGTCCTAACATCCCGCCAGATCCGATGGCATCAGAAAGCCATGACAGCGTAGTCTCTCGTTTGAAAGCGCCTTATCCTTCAAAAACACTTCGCCGGATTCGAGCGGGGTCAACGGCCCGGGAACAAGAATTCTAAGGGCACACTCCATCCGCATTATCCTACCACTCAAGAAACCGAACCAGCCCCTTATAGAGACTGGGAGCGAAATATGATCAAAGAATGGCAATGGCCCCAGGATCTCTAGAACTTCCACCGCAGTTAGGCCTGTCTCCGCGCCCTCATATACGGTGAGGGCGCCGGCCCCGGCATCGAATACGAGCACCCCGCAGCCGCTGTCAAGGGCTGCAGTGACCAAGGGCCCCGATACCGTGGTCTCTGGCGACACACCCAGAACGTAGGGAATGCCGTCCGCTTCAGCCACCGCCAACTGGGCTGGTACCTGGCCGGTCTCTCCAAGAGTGAGATACCCGCTGGTTTTAAGTTATCGGCGCAGAGGCACCATTCCTGCTAGGTCTTAGTTGGGGCTGTCCAAACGACAGAACTTTCCTGGTCATAAGCAGTCAGGTAGATCTTTCAAGGTGTTTAAGTTGTCGCCGGCGTCGTATTGCGAATACGAATCGGCCGTGCCATCTCCATAGGTGATTAAGGTCTGCCGCGACAGCGGATCCCACTGGTACTTGGCCATTGGCGTACTGTGGGAACCGTTGGCATCGATCTCGGTCATCCGGTTCAAGGCGTCGAAATTGTATGTGACGTAGTAGGCGCCCGATCCGTTGGTATTGTCAGGCCACTGCACGCGGATGCGATTGCCCACGCCATCGTATTGGACTTGGGTATTGCGTCCTTGCTGGTCGGTGAAATTGGTGGCCCGTCCGGCCGTATCATAACCGATCTGGTACGGAGTGGCGCTCGACCCGTCCAAGGCTTGCAGCAAACGGCCGCTGAGATCGTATCCGTAGGTGACCTGGCCCGCTGCCTCGCCCTGCGGAGTTTTGGTCGCAATTCGATTCAACACGTCATAAGTGAAGCCGATGGTCTGCCCCGAACGCGCCGTCTTTTGCAGAATGTTCCCGTTGGCGTCGTACGTGACTGTCTCCATGGCTTTGTCCGGATAGGTGATCGCGCTGGCCCGGTCCAGGCCGTCGTAAATGTAGGTCGTCGTGTGACCATTTGCATCCGTAAAGTTCAGCTGATGGCCGTTCGAAGTGTAGGTGTCCGTCTCTAACAGCGTGCCTGGGCTGCCCGAGGTGGTATCGCTGATCTGATACCGGCGGCTGAGCGCGTCGTAACTGTAGGTGCGCTGCTGATTCTGCGTTACCGTCAACTGCGCCGTCACTGTCTGCGTCCGGTCATCCGCGTCATAGGTCGTGGTCACGGTGTTGCCGAGCGGATCGGTCGCTACGTGGAGCTGGTCCGCGAGTGTGTAGCTGTAGTGGGTGGTCTCAAAAGTCCCGGCGCTGACCTGCCGCGCCATTGTCTGAATTTGCCCGTCGGGATAGTAAGTGTATTTGGTCACCACGCCGCCAATAGCTCCATCCTGTTCGATCAGCCGCCGAAGCTTATCGAAAGTGCTGGTGCTCGTGTTCCCATTGGCATCCGTGACAGAACTGGTGTCGCCGTAAGAGTCGTAGTCGAATTGCGTAACGATATTGAGCCGGCCGGAGTCCACCGTCAGCGATGTGACCTGATCGGCGTGGTTGGCGTCGTATTGGAAGCGGGTGACGCGTCCTTCCGCATCCTGCCAGGTCTGTGATAGGCCGATTGCGGTGTAGGTGAAGACCTGCTCGGGTACGTTGCGGCCCGCCCCAGGCTTGGTTACCGCTGGCTGATCGATCTTCAGCACGGCGCCGGTGGCCGAACTGTAGGTGTAAGTCGTAATGTTGCCGTTGGCGTCGGTAGACGTCTCCACTTCCTCGAAAGCCGGTAGCGACGCTACGGGAACGGTGTAGGTCAACGTTTGGACCGTGGGGGATAGCGTAGACCCTGGCTTCGGCGTGTGAGTGCTGGTCAGCGGATTAAACAACGCGTCATAGGTAAAAACGACACCATTGCCTTCCGGCATGGTGGTGCTGAGCAAGTTGTTTTGCGCATCGTAGGTGCTGGAGGTCGTGAGGTTGCGGTGAGGCGAGGGTCCGTAGTCCTGTATGTCGCTCAGAATATTGCTCAGCGGGTCGTTGTACCAGACGTTGCGATTTCCGATGGGATCGTCGATTTCGGTGCGCGCTCCAGCGAAAAAGGCCTGAGTGAGATTGCCATTGCCGTCGGCCTGCTGGGCGACTTTACCGAGGCTGTCGTAATACACGCTCAGGAACGGATTAGTGGGGTTGGAAGGATAAAACACCCGGGTCAGGTGACCGGCGGTGTCCTGCTGGCCGCTGGTGTCATAGGCAAAAGTTGTCTGCTGATTGAGGGCGTCGGTGAAGCTGGTGAGATTGCTGCCGGTGTAATTGTAGGAGACCGTGCGGGAGCCATCGGAAACTGAGGAGAGCAGCTTTCCGTTGTAAGTAAAAGTTAGTTGGCGGCTGGTGGCGGCGTTGGCCACGGTAGCCAGGAGGTTATTGGAATAGGTGAAGGCTACCGACGCACCTGCCGCGTTGGACCAGGTCGAGATTTGTCCCGACGAGTTGAAGCTCATCGTAATCCCCGACTTGGTGCGATAGCGGAAGCTCCCGCCCGGAGCGTCGAGTATCGTGGCTGAACCCACCGGCGGCGAATAACTACCGTCCACCATCTTGACGAATTCTTCGGTGTTCCAGCCCTGGCTGACGATGACGACGCTTTGCGTCAACTGGTCGGTGAACCAGTGATTGACCACCGTTTCGTAGACGAAGTTAGCCAGGTTTTCCTGGCCTGAGAGCGGCTGACCATTTACCAGGTCGGAAGAAACATAGAGGGCCACGATGGAGCTGACGGCGTTCAGCAGCGATCCCTGGCCCATTCCGGTGAAGCCGTCGCTGCCCACTGAGGCGGTGATGGCGAAATTGTGGGTCCAGCCGTTGCCGAACGGGCCGGCGGAGCCCTGCGCACCGGAATCGTAGCTGCGCTCGATGCTAAGCCCGTAAGGAAATGCCTTGGCGCCGATGGAAATGTCGGTGTTCCGGTACTGAAGCGATCCTTTGCGGCGATCGATGGGATCGCTGACATTTCCGTTGCTGCCGGGGCCGTTCGAGCCGGGCGAATTCGATCCCGGCTGCATCGATCCGTCCGTGTTTCCGGGCGAATTCGGGTCGTTCGTGCCGCCGAAGCCGCCGGCTTGCCGATGGGAGCCGCCGGAGAGCCCGCCCGATATGATCTCGCCGTACGAAAAACCGCTGTCCTGGGAGCCCTCCATCGTCTTGAATCCGACCCCGGTCCAATCTCCAATCGGTATTTGGCCGTGCAGCGGCGCGATCACACGAAACCCCTGCGACACGTAATTGTCGATGGTCCCGAGGTCGAAATCATTGTAATTCGGCGCCATCAGCGGCCGGATCGTGTTTTGGTAACTTGACTGCGTCGCGGCGGTGTTACCGTTGTTGATGTCGAAAATCGTGTCGCCAGTCTGAACCGCGATGTCCAGAAGCTTGACCGTGGATGCCGCCGTGAAGCCAGCCACCGCCGATTGTGTTTGCTCCAGCGTCGTCGATTCGAACGAACTGCTGGTGCCGGAGCTATCCAGAAAAGCAGCCATCGAGTTCGGCGACTGCCCGTTGCCGCTGTTCACCCGCGCCGGTGTGTTGACGAAGTTCAGCGGCAAATCCACGTACGGGCTTACAACGCTGGTGCCGACAGCTTGCCCCGCAATCCCGCCCCCGTAGAAGTATTGGGTCGCGGTGCCGAGTAACTGGTCGGCCAGTTCCTGCTGGGCGGCACACTGCGCCAGCCACGTGAGGCCGAGTACCTCCGACGCTTCGCCGAGCACGAGTTCTGAGTTCGACGGCGCGCCACTAGCGATAGCCTGGGTGAGAATGCCGCGGTGCTTCTCGATCATTCCCCGTCCAACCTGACCCCACCCCGTGGCCACTACATAGCCTGCGCTGTTCGCGTTCGACTCGGCAGTTATGTACTGCTGAAGCGATTGGCCGGCGTTTGGAAACCATGGGATGTTGACGCTTTCATCGACTTCAACCTGGTCCCCTTCGTTGAAGGGAAATCCGGTTGTTAGAGCGGCGCCATCCAGGTACAAAGTCGGTGTGAAGGACGTGTCGAAGAAGATCGAAAGACGATGGCCGTATATATCGACGGAGTTAACAGTCTGCGTGGCGGCGCCGGGAAGCGTGACCGACAGCGTGGCGAGATATTCGCTGGGAATGCTGGCCGTTACGATGGGCTGGACTGACGGATCCTGATTCGGATTGCTGGTTTGCCGCACCGTCACGCCGTTCGTGAAAGGGGTGGGCACGATGGTTCCCCCGCCTACCAGGTCACTCACTCCGGCCAGCGGCAGATTGGTGCGGATGTAGCCGGCGAGGTTCGTGGCATAAGTCGTGAGATCGTTCCGTAAGGTGGTCCGGTTCACGTTCGAAATCGACGTGCCGTCTGGACTTACGCTGGCGCCGGCGTCCGACACAAACTGCGCCTGGGTATAACCCATGATGGTGGGAAGGTTAGCGACGATTCCCGTCTTGTACCTGTGCGCTTTGAACGCCGGATCGAACACGTATGCGGTCCCGTTGATGCTCACCGACACCCATACGTGCCCCATGCTCGCGCTGCCATCTCCAAAGGTGTTGCCGGGAAATCCCGCGGAGCCGAGGATCCCACCGATCGAATTCGGATTGTTGTCGACATTCAGCCAGCCCTGGAGTTGCGCATTCGAGAGGTGCAGTTGGCCGATCACAAAATTCACGTTGGAAATGGCGGTATTCGAAAGACTCGCCTGGTTCAGCAGGGCGACCATTAAGGCCGCCTGGTCGAAGGAATCGCCTCGGCCATCGAGCAGCGTTCCGACCGGTCCTTTCAGGTAGCCCCACAACGGGCTGAACTCGATATTGTCATGGACGTATTGGTAGATCAGATCGGGATCGTTTTGGAGCGCTCGCGCCAGTTCCACGACTTCGGGAGGCGTGGAAGTGGACGTACTCCGCCGGACGACCGGCGCGCGTCTCTTGGCTTCTAGCGTGACGCGGCGCGCCTCCTCGAACGGCACCGGGGACGGGACGAAATGGCTGCGGGACGTGGGACGAACCTGTGCGCCGGCCGGACTCCGGGACAGCGTCGCTAATATTGCCAAAGCCCAAATGCGCTTCATGATTGCCTCCGAGGCTTATTTGGCCACTACCGACGTGCGGTTACCTGCCGCGTCGTAAGTATAAGTCACGACCGTGGACACGCCGGTGCCGGAAATATAAGTTACGGTCGCCAGCCTGCCCTGGCTGTCGTAAGTGTAGGACACCGATACCGGCATGGTGACGGTAAACGCGTTCGCCAAACTAAGCGTATCGACCGTCAAAGTGCGTGCGCCCGCCGCGGCGGTGACGGCGATGTCGGCGGTCGCGGTGAGAGTTGTGGCGCTGGTCGCCGCGACATTGGTTACTATAACACCGGCTCCCAGGCTGACAGAGCTGCTGTTGGTGAAGCTGGTGAGCCTCCCGATGATGATAAGGTTCAGGTTGGAAGCGCCTTGCTGACCGCTGTTGGGAACGATGGAGACGAGTCCCGGGTCGGCGACACAAACCAGGCCTAGCGCGGCATTGATGTCGATTTCGACATCGACTATGTTGACCACCCCGTCGCTGTTCAGGTCGTTGTCCGGCTTCGCGGAACCCAGCGCCTCATTGACCATGGTTTGGACGTCGGCTATGCCGGTTGTGCCAAGCCCGTTGACGTCGCAATTACTGGTTGAGCTGTAACCGCAAGCAGCGGCGATGGTAAAAAGACAGAAAAGACATCGGAAACACCCCTTGATCATACCCGTTCGGCCTCCGATCCTCCGCATCCGGAGTAGTAGTTCCATACATCATACACCCGAAATTACCGAGTGGCTGGTTACAACTTGGAAACCAAGAAAAGGTATTTACCGGGACGGAGCGAGCGGCTATGTGTGGAAACTCACAATTTTGTAGCAGCCTGTGGCGAAAGTCGCTCCCCCACGGGGTGCCCTCTGGGCCCGGCTCTGTAACTCATTGAACCTACGGAGCCGCGCGCGTCAGTAAGCGGTCTCTTAAGACTTCTACCACGGGCTGATAGGGAAGGGCCTTTGCGAGTTACGCCGTCTTTCCGTGCACGCCGTCCGAGCCGCCGCTGACGACCCAGCCATCGGCCAGGTTGATGATGCGATGACCGTACGCGGCGTTGGCTTCCGAGTGCGTCACCTGCACGATAGTGGTGCCTTCGTCGTTGAGCTTCTTGAAAAGCTCCATGATCTCCTTGCCCTGGCTGGAATGGAGATTGCCGGTGGGCTCGTCGGCGAGAATCAGCTTGGGGTTGGCGATCACGGCGCGCGCCACGGCGACTAATTGCTGCTGTCCGCCGGAGAGCTGGCTAGGATAGAGATCGCGTTTGCCGACGATGTGGAAGCGATCGAGCGTGTCGCACACCATGGCGGCGCGTTCGGAGCTTTTCACGTTGCGGTAGGAGAGCGGAATATCGAGATTCTCGTAGACCGTGAGATTGTCGATGAGGTGGTAGCTCTGAAAGACAAACCCGATGTATTTCTTGTTCAGCTCCACGCGATCCTTGGGCTTCATCCGATGGACCAGGTGATTGACGAATTCAAACTCGCCGGTCCAGGCGCCATCGAGCATTCCGAGAATGCTCAGCAGGGTAGACTTCCCCGCTCCGGAGGGGCCCATGATGGTGACGAACTCGCCCTCCTTGATCTCGATGTTGACGCGGCGCAACACGTACGTGCGGCCGTAACCACCCTCGTAAAATTTCTCTACATTGCGAAGTGTAATCATGATTCCATCCTTATTCATGCCGCAACGCGACGGCGGGGTCAAGGGCCATGGCGCGGCGCGCAGGAAGATATCCAGCCAGCAATACGACTGTCCCCAGTAGCACGGGAATAGCCACAAAAGTGAAGAGGTCGGTGGGACTGACGCCGAACAGCATGGTGGTCATCAGGCGCGTCAATCCCCAGGCCGCGGCGAGGCCGGCGGCGATTCCGAGCGCGGCGAGCGCCGCGAGCTGATTCAGGACCATACGAAGTACATCCGAGGGGCGCGCGCCGAGCGCCAGGCGGAGCCCGATTTCGCCGGTACGCCGGCTCACGTCGTAGGAGACCACGCCATAGACGCCGACGGCGGCCAGAAGGAACGCGATCTGCGCGAAAATCGCCAGCAGCACGGTGGTGAAGCGCGCGCCGGAAACGGCGCGGCCGACGACCTTGTCCATGGGTTGCGGATCGGCGACGGGCTGATCGGGATCGAGTTGGCGAATGGCGCGGCCGGCGGCGGAGAGTGCGGCATCGCCCGGGAGAGCGCTGCGCAGCACCAGCGTCATGCTGCGGAAGGCGTTCTGGGCGTAGGGGCAGTACAGCGTGAGCCACGTTTCGCCCTCGATGGTCTCCGGCTTGACGTCGCCCACCACGCCGACGATTTCGGCGCGGCGATTGTTGGGATCGAACAGCAGATGGCTGCCGACAGCGCCTCCCTGAGGCCAGAATCGGCGCGCCAGGTTGCGGCTGGCCACCATCACGAAGGGGACGTCGCGGGTATCGGCGGCGGTGAAGTCGCGGCCTTCCAGGAGCGTCAGGCCCATGGTCCGGAAATACCCCGGCGTTACGGCGCGCACCAGGGAGATGGGCTTGTTGGCCGGCGCCGGACGGCCTTCCACCACGAACGTGGCGGCGAATCCGAAGCCGCCGAGCGGAAGGGTATCGACCCCCGCGACGGCGCGAATTCCAGGGAGCGCGGCAACTCTCTCTTCGACCTGCTGGATAAACGCGACGCGCCGTTCGGGTTTGGCATTGCGGTCGCCGGCGAGCGGCAGCCGCAGCGTCAGCAATCCGGATGGCTGGAAGCCGAGATCGACGCGGCGCAATCTCGCGAAGCTGCGAATCAGCAGCGTGGCGCCGATCAATACCAGGACGGCGAGCCCGACTTCGACGGCCACGAGCGCGCTGCGCAGCAGGCGTCCCGATCGCGCGGCGGTGCGGCCGCGGCCGTCTTCCACCAGCGCGGTGTACAGCATCGCATCCGAGCCCTGGATGGCGGGCGCCAGTCCGAACAGCAGTCCGGTGAGGAGCGCGATGGCGAGGGCGAACAGAAACGCGCGCCAATCGAGGGCGGCTTCCGCGAGACGCGGCATGGCGGCGGGGCCGAGATGGCGCACCAGGACGACGGCGCCCCAGGCGAGCAGCAAGCCGAGGGCACCGCCCGCGACGGAGAGCAGCAGACTCTCGGCGAGCAACTGCGCGGCGATGCGCCCGCGGATGGCGCCCATGGCCATGCGGATGGCGATCTCGCGGCGCCGCGTGCTGCCGCGCGCCAGCAGCAGATTGGCGACATTGACGCAGGCGATCAGCAGAAGAAGTGCTACCGCGCCCATGAGGACCGCGAGCGGCTTTTCGACATCGCCGAGCAGTTCTTCGCGCAGGGGAAAGACGGAAGGTCCCCAGCCGCGATTGAGGACGGGATCGGCTGCGGCGAGGCGATCGCCGAGAGCGTCGAGTTCGGCGCGCACCTGGGAGATGGTGACGCCGGGGCGCATGGCGGCGAGGACGATGAGGAAGCGGCTGTGGGCCACGCGGGAGTCGGCGGGGTCCATGCCGAGCGGTATCCAGACGTCGGCGGGACTGGCCATCACGCGGAATACGGGCGGCATCACTCCGACGATGGTGTAGTTCTTGTCGTCGAGGCGGAGGGTTTTGCCGGCGATGGCGCGGTCGGCGCCGAAGCGGCGCCAGAGATGATAGCTGAGCAGCGCGAAATCGGTGTGTCCTGGGCGGTCTTCGTCGGGGCGGAAGAAGCGTCCCACAATGGGCTGGACGCCTAGAAGCGGCAAAAGTCCCGCGGAAATCCGTAGGGCGGGAAGTTCCTCGGCGTCGCAATGGCCGAGGGGGCCGGCGGTGAGATTGACGTGGACTTCCTGATATCCGGCTATGGACTGCAAGGTGTGGCTCTGTTCGCCCCAGGCAAGGAAATTGCCGCCGGCGGCCGGCATTTTGAACTGATTCTGGGAGGGATTCTTCTCCCAAATGACCAGCAAGCGGTCGGTATGCGGGTAGGGGGGGATAAGGAGCACGGCATCCACCACGCTAAAGATCGCGGTGGTAGCGCCGAGCCCGAGCGCCAGTGCCGTCAGGGCCACCAGCGTGAACCCGGGCGCGTTGCGAAGCAGACGAACGCCGTACGGCAGGTCGCGGCGAACTGAGTGCATGGCTTGTCAGGTTAACAGATTTCATTCGGGGGGAGTTTCGTGGCTCACACAGTGAACAAGAAAGAGTCTCACGCAGAGGCGCAGAGTACGCGGAGAAAATCGGGAGGATTCCTTGGGTGGCGGGTCTTCCTTGGCGGCTTTGCGGCTTGGCGGGAAGTCCTTTTTGTTTCCAGCAAAGACGTAAAGGCGCAAAGAGAAGAGATTTCTTTTCTGCGATCTCCGCGCCTCTGCGAGAAAATCTTGCTTTCTCGCCACTCGCAGGGCGCTTGCTCCGGGAAGGCGGAAAGCACCGCTCCCTCGCGCTCGCGGCTCGGTAGGGTGGCGCTAGGTGCACGGGTGCTCGGTGGAGTGGATGGAGATGCCGCCGTTGACGTTGTGCAGGCGGATGCGGGGGCCGTTGCCTCTGACGACGAGGCGGTGGCCGTTGTCGGTGCGGCAGGCGTGGCCGATTTCGGAGGCGATGCCGCCGCTGAGATTCCGCGCTTCCAGGCTGACGCCGGAAAAGGAGGGGAGCGTGAGGTTGATGGCTCCGTTGATGGAACTCAACGAAATGGAGTTGGCGGCATTGGTGCGATTGAAATTGGCTTCCACGCGTCCATTTATGGTGGAGAGATCGGCCTGGCCGCCCAGTTTCAACGCGTGAATATCGCCGTTGACGGCCGACGCTCTGACCGGTCCGGCGAGCCCATCGAGCGAGAGCCGGCCGTTGGTGAGGGCCACGCTTTCCAGGTGAATGCGGCGCGGAACGGTGATGCGGTACTCCACGCTGGTGGGGTGTTCGGCGTCGGAGCCGGTGTATTGCGTGCGGATGGAGAGCGAATCGGGCGAAGGCTCGACGACGACGCGGGCGTCGTCGAGGTGGCGCGGATCGGATGCGTGCTTGATGGCCTCCACCAATACCGCGTTGCGATCCCACGCGGTGATGCTGACGTTGCCGTACAGGTTTTCGACCGTCACGCGGGCATCGGGATGCAGCGTGTAAAGCTGCCGGAATTCGGCGGCCGGCCTGCTGATAACACTGGCGGACAGGGTATTGGCGACCGCCACGGCCACCAACACCGTCCCTATAGTTTGCCGTCTACCCATGAGCGCCCCTCCGTTGATACACCACTCCGGTTGACCGCGGCCGGCGCGACAGCCCGCCGCTAATGCTTGGCTGCTTCGGTGCTTTCCTCGACCACGCGGCCGTCGAAGAGCCGGATGGTGCGGTCGGCAAATTCGGCGTAGCGCGGATCGTGGGTCACCATGCAGATGGTGGACCCGGCGGCGTGCAGTTCGCGCAGCAGGCTCATGACGGCCTCACCGTTGGCCGAATCGAGGTTTCCGGTGGGCTCGTCGGCGAGCAGGATGAGCGGATCGCCGCTCAAGGCGCGGGCCACGGCGACGCGCTGCTGCTGACCGCCGGAGAGCTGCGACGGATAGTGCTTCATGCGGTGGGACATGCCGACGCGCTCGAGGGCTTCCTGCACGCGCCGCTTGCGCTCGGCCGAGGGCATGCCGCGATAGGTGAGCGGCAGCTCCACGTTTTCGTAAACGGTGAGGTCGCCGATCAGGTTGAATGCCTGGAAGATGAACCCGATCTCGCGGTTGCGGATGCGCGCCCGCTCCGAAAGCTTCAACCCGGTGACGGGCTTGCCGTTCAGGTAGTAGACGCCATCCGTGGGCGTATCCAGCAAGCCAAGAATGGCGAGCAAGGTCGATTTGCCGCAACCCGACGGGCCGGCGATCGACAGATACTCTCCTTTCTTGACGTCGAAATGGACAGACGAGAGAGCATGAGTCTCCACCTCGTCGGTCACGAAGACTTTGCTGACGTTCTCAAGTCTGATCAATGGTTGTGCGCCGTTATCCATGGTAGTTAATACCTCATTACGCGTATCGGGTGACTTTAGTTCGCAAAAAAATCTCTCAATTCAGCTTGATGCGGTCGTACTGGTCGTATTGCGACATGTCCGAGAGGATGACCCGGTCCCCCACCTGCAGTCCATCTTTGATTTCGATGGTGTTGACCGAACTGCGCCCGAAGGCGACCTTCACCTTGTTGGCGTACTTGCCGTCGGGCTCGATCTTAAACAATGTAACGGTGCTGTTTTCCTGGCCGAAAACGGGCCGGCCGACAAACACCACATCGTCGAGTTTCTCCAACTGAATGGTTCCGTCCACGCTGAGATCGGGCCGCGAGCCTGGGGGAAGCGCGCCCGTTAAAGTGACGTCGACGGTGACGGTTCCGTTTACGATAGATTGCTCGATGCGCGAGACGCGGCCATTTACGAGGCCGGTGTTTCCGCCGCCGGCGAGGCGTGTATCGATGACCGCGGGCTGGTTGGGCGCGACGTCGCGGATCTGGGTTTCGGCGATCTTCAGTTCGGCTTTCAGGTGGCCGGGTTGGGCGACTTTCCCGAGCGCGGTACCCGCGGGGACCTTCTGTCCTTCTTCGACCGGGACCAGCGGCGGCGGCACGGATTGCAGGATGCCATCGACACCGGCGCGCACGTTGAGCTTATCGACCTGGCTCTTTTTGAGTTCGTACTGGCCCTTGAAATTGTCGAGCTTGACTTGCTGGGCTTCCAACTGCGCCCTCTGGGCGCCGGCGTCGCTATCGAACCGCTGCTGATCGATCTTAAGCTTTTCGGCAAGCTGTTCGGCCTTCACCTGGGAGATTTTGCAATCGGTCCCGGCCAGCAGGTTCTCTTTGCACAACGCGGCATCGCGATCAGCCTCGAGTTTGGCGGTGTTGTAATCGGCGCTGGTTTGCGCAAGGGTGGATTGCAGATCGAGGTGGGCTTTTTCGAGGGTGACCTTCAGGTTCTCGTAGTCGGCCTGAGCGCCTCGCATGGCGTACAAGGCAGTAGAGAGGTCGGTTTCGAGCTCGGGGCTGGTCATGATCATGACGACGGTGTCGGCTCTGACGGGGAGTCCGGGCTTGACCAGGATCTTCTTTACGGTGGAATCGGTGGTGGCCGTGAGGAGGACAGTATCCTCGGGAACGAGGGTGCCGAGACCGCGGACTTCGCGGACCATGGGTCCACGCTTAACGGTGTCGGGCCAGAGGGTGGAGAGTTCGACTCCGGGGGCGGCTGGTTTGAGGTTGCGGGCCCATCCCCAGAGAACGACCCCGCCGCCGAGGACCAGCACGATCACGATGCCGGTGACGATGGCCTTACGTTTCTTGACGCCCTTGCGTTGTACGTCCATAGATGATTTCCGGATCGACAGGGGGCACGGCTCCTGCCAATTCGTACCTACGGTAACATTATGACGCTTCAGGGGTAAGGAAGGATAGGAAGGACAGTCGGGTGTCCGCTTTTGGGACGGGACGTTCCTGGGTGGGACGGGTTGGGAGCTATCAGCCATCTTGGTGTCAGCTTTCAGCTCTGGTGCGCGGATTCGCGGGTGGGTTCGGGGCTTGGGCCAACATCGGCGGCATATTTTGCGGAACGAACCCAATTTGCGGGTTGGGCGTTTGGATTGAGGAAGTTTCCGAGGGTTGCGGGGCGAGTTCGGGAGCGGAAGGCACCGCTCCCTCGCGGTCGCGGCTCTGTAGCTTCTGGAGTTCGCGGAGGGCGTGGTAGTGGTGGCGCTGTGTGGAATCGATGCGCGCTGGAGGCGTGCGAAGACGTCGGAGTTATCGGAAAAGACTTTGCCGAGGGTGATATCGAAGACGTGCCAGCTGCGAGTTGTTCTTGAGTTTCCATAGAGGGCGAGGATAGCTGCGCGTCAACGAGCGGGTGCCTGCGCCAGGAAGGGAAAGACAGGCGCGAGAATTGTGTGACTTGTCACAAATACCGCAGAATTGACGTATACTGTCATCCCAAGGAGCGTCCCCCATGAAATTGCGTCGAGCAGCTAAGCCTGCCTTTGCTGTGCCTTTGCTCGTTTTATTCCCGGCCCTTTTAGCGTGGCCGCAAAAACCTCCCGGCGGTAGCACCGCGAGCCAGACGCCGGCTTCAAATTCAGCGTCGACCACGCCCGGAGGATCAGCCTCCGGCGGGGGCGGCACTGGACTGCAAGGGCTGTCTTATGTGAGGGAGTCCTGGGGGAGCCTCACTGAGCCGCCGGATTTCAAAAGTCTGGGCCTCACGGACCAAAACGATCTTAGGGTACTCTGCTACAACCTGGTAGTGGCAAAGAGCGGTTTGCAACCGTTCATTCTCGAGCCGGTACCGGCGCCGAAAGCTGACAAGAAAGACAAGAAAGATAAGAAGAAAGACGTTGGGGCCTGCTCGTTAATCGATTCGGCGCATCCATTCCTGATGAACCAAGTGTTGGTAATTTCGATCGATTTGACGGCTCTCAAGAATCTTGAAGATGACCGATTCAAAATCCTGAACCTGAATATCACCAATCAGCAGGGCACCTCATTGAACCCTACCCCGATCCGGCCGAGCCTCGCGGCCGGCACGGCCACCGGTCCCACGGGAGGATCAAAGGGCAAACCACCCCAAAACCCTCCCCAGCCCAAAATCCCCGAGAAGGTCTATTTGACCTGGTCCAACCTGTTGACTGGCGATACTATTCCTACCGTCAGCGTGAACCTGGTGTATACGCCGGTGGCTCCGGCTCTTCCGTTTCGGGGGAAGACGTTTTATCCCGCCGGCAGCATTGTCATCTCCGACGCAGATTCCAAGACGAACGGCCACTACTATGTTGCTCGTAACAGCGGGGTATCGTCCTCCGCACCGGATTTCGACAGCAGCCTGGTCAAAGTTCCGAGCTTCAAGGATGGCTCCGGACTAGTTTGGCGAGACGAGGGACTGGTTTCTAAAGTTCTTGCGACTCCTCCCGCATGGCAGGCGAAGACGGCTTATCTCCCCGGGGCTCAAGTTGTGACAAATCCTTCCAACAACCATTACTATCAGGCAAAGGCGCCAGGGGGAAAATCGGGAGACACGGCACCGCCATTTCAGGTCAACGGAACTGACACGCCGGACTCGGGTGTCACCTGGCAAGACATGGGACTGGTCGCCGTTTATCCAACCCCTCCGGTTTGGACTGCCAACGTTGCGTACGCGAAAAACGCGCAGGTAACTCCATCCCCCACGAATGGCCATTATTACCAGGCACTTTCCGCGGGGGTTTCGGGACCCGTCTCTCCCCCTTTTCCGGTGGATGGCACTGACGTCACGGAATCCGACGGTATTGTCTGGGTGGACCAGGGGTCGACGCTACCGACCGGCGCCAAGCCTAAAGCCTGGGCAAAAAACACCCCATATATCGTTGGTGACGTAATTCAGGACCCCTCGACAGGCCACTATTACTCGGCGTTCCAGCCCGGAATTTCAGGCAATAAACAGCCGGACTTTCACGTTCCGACACCTCAAATTGTAACCGGCGATCCTATCGCATGGGAAGACCTGGGGACAACCGTTCCAGCCTCGCTTACCGTGGGCGTGCCCGGGAGCGATCAGACCGTGAACCTGCTAACCTATACGTTCCCCCAATCGCATACGCTTAGTTACTTCAACCTGACCTCCGGCGTGGTCTTCAGCACCATCAAGAACCGCACCTTCGCCAACACAATCGCAGGCTCAACCTCGGCGCCACCCGTCTATGCGGCGATATCGAGCGGGCGCACCATCGACCCGATTCTCGCGGTCACGGCGTACGTCTTCGGCAAACCGATGGACGCGGAACGCCCGTGGCACCCGTCGGATCTCAAACCCGGCCTCACCCTCGGCATATCGTTGCCGAACCCCACTTCTAACTATTATGTGGGCTTGAGCAGCGAGCTATTCATCCGAAACCTGCAGCTTTTCTACGGAGCAAGCATCAATGTAGGAACGGCACTGAACAATACTCAACTGCTCGGCGAAACATCTCCCGCAACTCATCAACATGTCTATTTTGGCGGGGTGGTCGGCCTGACATTTAATATTAGCGGGTTTATTCAGAGTCTGATACCATGACTCCGGCCATGAGAGGGAATCGCGCGATCGGGGCGTGTTTGCTCGCGCTTCTGTTGCTCTGTGCCAGAACCCAAATCGGGGCGGATGGCGACCAGGATGGCGATGGCATTCCCGATAGCTGGGAGACGAATGGGGTTCAGGTGAGCCTCAATGGCGTGAAAAAGCATCTGAATCTGGACGGCGCCTCTCCCAGGCACAAAGACATCTTTGTTTGGGTAGCGTGGATGGAAGACGCTACTCACTCCCATAAGCCTACGCAGCAAGCGCTCGATATTGTGGAGGCGGCGTTTCACGCCGCGCCGGTGCATGATAACCCCGATGGAAAGGATGGCATCGAGCTTCACGTGATTTTCGCCAACGACGTTTTCCCGGACCTCAAGCCTCTCAAGGAACAGGCTACCTTGGGCACGTCCCCGGGCGGCGACTACAACTGGAGCGAGTTCTACAAACTCAAGAAGCAGGTCTTTCCCAAGGAACTGGAGGGCGTTTTCCACTTTTGCGCGTTCATTCACGAGATGGGCGGGCAGAAAGGCGCAAGCGGGATGTCGCCGGACATCGGAGCCTACGATTTCATCGTTTCCCTGGGGCAGTTCGCCAACAGGGAGGGCAAGCCGGTGGGCACGAACCAGGATCAAGCCGGAACTTTTATGCATGAACTGGGGCACAACCTGGGCCTGGATCACGGCGGGGCCGATAAGGTCAATAACAAACCTAATTACCTCAGCGTCATGAACTATCTCTTTCAAATGCAGGGTTTGAATTACAAAGGGTCGGACGGTCATTTCGACTATTCAAGGTTCGCAGTCGATTTTGACGAGAATAGTATCGACACGTCACGGGGAATGTCGAACGATCCGGCACTGGCTGACTATGGCAGCGCGTTCGCCTGCGAATGCAACCGCCGCGGTGAGGTTATACTTAGTCCACATACGTTCCCGTCGATGACCCGTCCTCACCCATGGTGCGACCCGCAACCGGCGCAACCAGTGTTCAGTTGGGACGTAAACGGAAACTGCGAGACGACGCTGCTCCCGGGACAAAACGACTGGGCCAACATTCACCTGGTCGCGAGCCATCCGGCGCGGGGCATCGGCCCTCTCACCACAGTACCGCCTCCCAGGGAACTGACGCCCGCTGCCGCGGAAGCCGTTCCCATAGCGCCGATTTCCGGTTTAAAGGGGACGCGGGTAGACCAAAATGTTCTGCTCACCTGGACTCCGAAAGGGCTGGACCGCTGTTTGGCGTACAAAATATATCGGCGGGAAAATGACCAGAAACCGGTCGAAATCGGCATGTCGACGACGCCGGCTTTCGTTGACGCGGATACCGAGCCGGGCGTCCGGCGCAGCTATACAGTGACTGCGGTCATCGGGTCCTACGACGTCAATGATGTGGTTAAGCTCTCACCAAATGAAATCAATGCCCTGTCAAGCCTCTATGGGGCACAGACCCAAAAGTATTCGTTAAGTGAGGCCGGGGGGACGACTTCACCAACCCGTAGCAAGGCGCCGAGCAAGGCGCGGGAGCACGTGATCCGATTGCCGATGGCCAACCGCGAAACAGCTCCGTCCGCCAGCGTTACAATTGAATAGGGATGTGGCACGACCTCAAGACCGCGGCGCTTTTGGGCTTGTTGGCGGTGCTGGCGCCGGGTTCCCTCGCTTCGGGCCGGGCACAAGAGCTGACGGGTCCGGAGGTCAAGAAGGTTCGCCCACCATGTCCAACTGAGGTTGCCATCGAAGAAAAGGATGGTGTCGTCACCATACGATGGAGGCCTAGCGTTTTGGAGACGATCGTGGGTTACCGGGTCTATCGCCAGGTGGACGGCAAATTCGAGAAAATCGGCGATCCGGAGAAGCCGCCGTTTTTGGACAGGAACCCTCCCCACGGAGCCGCGTGCTACGCCTTGACGTCGGTGAGCTTTCGATCGGGCGAAAGCGCGATGACCACGCCGGTTCCGAAGCCGGGAACTCCGCGGGGTAGCTGCGCATCCGAGAAGCATTAGGTCAAAACGCTCGTCGAAATGTCACACCGCCGGGTCAAACTGAGCCCCAACCAGCCGTTACTTCTTGACAAAACGGTTAAAAAGGGGCAAGACTACGTTTTGCATCCGCTTCCCCGTTGTGTCGTGGATTGCGATTCAGGGACCGAGTCGATTCCATTACAAAGGAGGACTTCACACGATGCGCATGGCATATCGTTTCGGGAAAATACTATTGGTTTTGGTTACGGTTTGTAACGGATATCTGCTTTACGGGCAGGCGACAGGAAGTATATCGGGGACGGTGACCGACGCCAGCGGCGCGGCGGTGCCGGGAGCGAAGGTGACGATCACGGCGCCGGCCACCGGCGTGACGCGATCTTCCTTCTCGAATGTGGCCGGCGAGTATATCGTCCCATTGCTGGGAGTGGGGACGTACGACGCGCAGGTGGAACACGAGGGTTTCCAAAAGGCCGTCACAACCGGCATCTCACTGCAGGTGGACGAGCACCGCGAATTGAACTTTCAACTCTCGCCGGCGGCGGTGCAAACCAGCGTGGAAGTTTCGGCCAATGCGGTAGCTGTGCAGACCGCGGACGCGACGCTGGGGCAGGTAATCACGAGCCAGCAGGTGGCCGACCTGCCGCTGAACGGCCGCGACTTCGTCCAGCTTGCGACGTTGACGCCGGGCGCGACGCAGGAGACCAATCCGAACAGCTTTTTTAACGGCGGGCCCAGCAGCGAGGCATCGGCGCGCGGCTCTTTTTCGCTTTCGGTGGGCGGGTCAAGAGCCAATAGCACGGATTGGCTGCTGGATGGCGTAGACAACAACGAATTGACGGCGGGTGCGATTGGGATCCTCTCTTCGATCGACGCCATCCAGGAGTTTAAGGTACTGACTTACAATTACTCGGCGGAATGGGGAACCCGAGGGGGCCCGACGGTGCTGGTAACCACTAAGGCCGGAACCGACGATTTCCATGGCAGCCTGTTCGAGTTCCTGCGCAATACGGACCTGGACGCGCGCAGTTTCTTCGCGGCGTCCCGGGAGAAATTCAATCTGAATCAATTCGGGGCGGCACTGGGCGGCCCGATCAAGAAGGACAAGACGTTTTTCTTCGCGGATTACGAGGAGAAGTATCAACGCCACGGCATTCCCTTTAACGGCATCATGCCGACGGCGGCCATGCGAAACGGCGATTTCAGCCACGATCCGTTCGGCCAGCCGAACACAATCCAACTTATGGATCCAATTTCGGGGAACCCGCTTCCGTCCAATATGATTCCCAAGAGTGAGATCAACCCGATCGGACAGGCGCTGATCAATCTATTTCCCCTGCCGAACGCGAACAATCCGGCGCTCGGTTATAACTATGTGAGCGTGCCGGTAAGAACGCTGGATGAAGGTAAGTTCGACTTACGGTTGGACGAGAACCTTTCGGGCAAGGACAGCCTGTTCGCGCGGTTCAGCTACGACCAGGCGCAATCGTACGTGCCGGGCGGGGCGCCGGGGCTGGCCGAACAGGGAGCGTTCGCGAGCAACCAGAGCATCGGCAATCACGCGCGCAACGCGGCCATTTCGGAGACGCATGTTTTTTCTCCCGCCACGGTGAATCAGTTCACGGCGGGGTTCAATCGCATTTTCGATTACATCGTGTCGCAGGGAAACGGAACGTGCTACGCGAGGAATTTGGGCATACCGAACGCGGACCTGGGGGCCAATAGCTGCGGGCTGACATCGGTGGAGTTGTCGAGCCCATACTGGTCGCTGGGGGATCGCGGCTACACGCCGTTCGTGGGCGGCACGAATGTGTGGGCGTTTTCAGATTCGCTCGACCTGGTGCGCGGCAGGCACAATATTCGCGTGGGCGGCAATGTTCGGGCGAACCAGTTGAATACGGTGGCGGTGGGCTTTCCAAACGGATTCTGGGTGGTGACCGGGCAGTTTACGGGCGATGCGGCGGCGGACCTGCTGACGGGTTGGACGGCGGTAGCGCTGCACGACCAGGAGTTCGGCGGCGGAAACACGGGGCGGCGCTGGAAGCTGTTTCGTCCGTACATTCAGGACGATTGGCGAGTCAGCAAGAGTCTGACGCTCAACCTGGGCGTGGCCTACGCCATGCTGACGCCGCAGACCGAGGTGGGCAATCGCATGGCGGATTTCGATCCGGCGACGGGGCAGTTCCTGATCGCGGGTCGGGGCGCCAGTTCCAGTGCCGGCATTCACATGGATTGGACGGCGGTGGAACCGCGGTTGGGTGCGGCGTGGAAGCCGTTTGGCCGGAGGAACACAGTGGTACGCGGCGGGTACGGAATCAATCACGATTCTTCCTGGAACATGGGCGCGCAGGGTTTGTGGCAGAACCCGCCTTACTATGCAGAGTCGTTCGCGGGGGGAGCGAATATGTCGGACGGATTCGTGACTTACAGTTCGCCGCCGAACCCGGCCGATTTCGGAGGGACGATCCTGGCGCAGGACAGGAACTTCAAGCAAGGGCGAATTCAACAGTTCAACGTGAATGTGGAACAGGAAATACCGGGCCAGATTGTGCTGACGGCGGGGTATGCCGGCGCGCGCAGCTCGCACATTCTGGAGTTCGGGAATAATATCAACGTCAACTCTCCCGGCGCCTGCGGATCGGTGAGCGGATATACGTTGGGATGCGGTCCGAACGGTGCGGCATTCGGGGTGCCTTACCCCGCGTTCCCTTATTCGGAGATCGACAGTATTTACGACGTGGGACGGGCACACTATAACTCCCTTCAGCTCAAGGCAGAGACCAAGAGCGCGCGGCACGGTATTTATGCGCTCATCGGATATACTTACTCGCGGGCGTCCGACACGGGCTTCAGCGACGGATTGGGGAGCATTATCGGCGCGACTTACTTTCCGCTGCCGAACTGGCAGAATCTGGATTGGGGACTGTCGCAGATCAACCTGAACCAGGATTTCACGGGGAGCGTGATCTATCAACTGCCGTTCGGTAAAGGCAAGAAATGGGGAGGGTCGTGGGGCGGCGCGGCGAACGCGATTGGCGGAGGATGGGAGCTGACGGTGATCGAGAAAGCAACGTCCGGGTTCCCGGTATTTGTGGTGGACAGCGACAACAGTTCGGGCGCGGGCTTGTTGAACACGAACGCGCAAAGCCTGATCCGGCCGAACGAGATCTGCAATCCGGTGCTGAGCCATCCGACTCTGGCGGAGTGGTTCAACCCGAGTTGCTTCGCGCAACCGGCGAGCGGAGAGTTAGGCAATTCAGGGCGGACTCCGCTCTACGGTCCGCGTTTTGTGAACACGGACTTCTCGGCGATCAAGCACTTTGTTCCGCGGGAGGGAATGCGGGTGGATTTCCGGGCGGAATTTTTCAACTTATTCAATCATCCGCAGTTCGGGGCGCCGGGAGGGAATAACTACGGAGCGGACTTCGCGTCGTTGTCGACGTTCGCGGTGATTAATTATACGGTGAATAATCCGCGGCTGGTGCAATTTGGAGTGAAGCTGGGGTTCTAGTGCCACGGATGGACACGGATTAGGACGGCATCTGCCTGACCGTTACTAAGTTTAGAATCTATGGTGTGGAGAGGGGGACTTGAGCCCCAACAGGTTGCTCCCGCTAGCTAAGCTAGCTTAGCTAAGCTAGTCCGAGGGCGTCTTCCTCCCTGCCCCTTACGGAAGGGCGTTGAACAGATTTCGTCCACTGGGACTGCCCCAGCCCGATGCGGGATCGAAACCGGGACCGGCGGAGTAGCCCTCGGCGGTGCCGGATGCATTGTTGCCGGTGACGATATCGCGGCAGCCGACACTCCCGAGCGGCTTTCCATTGGTATGGGCTGTGGGCGCGTAGAGCCGAGGCGTCAGGAAGCCGACCTTTTTTCCCAACTGCTGCAGGCGGGCGATCAAACCGGCCCACAGCGGCGTGGCGGCGCTGGTTCCGCCGACGGTTTGCCAGCCGGAATCGTAGATGCGGTAGCCAGTGTTCAGCGCCGCGTCGGCGCACACGTCCGGCACGATTCTGCCGATGGGGGCATGCGGATTGACGGAGACGAAGTCGAACATACGCTGCCAGCCGGGACGGGCATTCATCACGCTCACTCCCGCGCCCGTGGCCCCACCATTGGGACGAACGCCGTTGCCTTCGCGCCAGACAACCTCTTTGCCCGTGTGGCGATTGAAAGAAGTGCCGCCAACCGCCAATGCGTAGGGGCTGGTGGCCGGAAACCCCACGTGCGCCAAGCCATCGGTTTCGCCATCGCTCGACCCGTCATCGCCGCTCGAAACACAAACCGTCAGACCGGCGTTGGCGAGTTCCTTCAACGAATCGTTGACCTGGTCGACCGCCTGCTGAGTCCATGGCTTGATTCCTTCCGGGAACGAGTAACTGATGGAAATCACGGTGGGCGCGGTCTTGTCTTCGAGCGCGGCGTCGAGATTGGCGATCCAGCCTTTCTCTGTAAACGGGCTTACATAGATACGGATGGCAGACTTCGGGCAAACCGCCGCCACGACTTCGACATCGAGCATGGTTTCGCCGGTGCCGTCCGGATCGTTCGCCTGTCCGGCCGCCAGGGGTTCCACGTTGACCACGGTTACGGAAGGTGCACGGGCGCCGGTTCCGCCGAGCTTCCAGAATTCCTGAAGGTCGCTGGCGTCGTAGGTCCCCTCGAATTCGAGGATTCCGACTACCTGGCCGGAACCATCGGCGGCGGGAAACTCATACGCGTCGGCCAGTTCCGCCGGAAAGAACCAGAGCCGGCCGGCGGCGGAGGGCACGGCGGTCGCGGTGGTTGGAATGCGGGGGTGCGGAGTGCGCCTGATCATCGGCCTGGTGTCGAGCCCGAATACACCCGTGACCACGCCCTGCAAGCGCCTCGGAATGAAAATCTCGCCGGTGCGCCCGCGGTAGCGCACGTCGCCGTGCTCGACGTCGAACAGCCGTACGCCGAAGGCTGCCTCCATCGCGCTCACGGGGCCAGCCACATGGACGGCGCGAGTTGCCGCGTTTTTGGCCGGAACCGAAACGCCATACGGCGTAAGCTCCGCTTCGACGAGGTCCAGGTCTTTGGGATCGGCGCCGTATTTCGAGGCGAGGACGGCGCGGCTGATGGGTTTGTCCGGATCGGGTTCGGGCAGGGCGGCTTTGCGCCGCACTTTTACGGTGACTTCGCACCACTCCTGGCTGTCCGCGCGGGCAAGCACGCGCGAGCCATCGCGCTGGTAGCGCATGGACCCGGAGAGCGCGACATGGGTCTCGGCAGCGCCGGCAAGACTGACGGATGGCGAAACCTTGGATGCACCCGAGGCAAACTGGCCCTGGAGGGCGGCCCAAGCCGCGAGCGCGCCGTTGAAGCTGGTGTAGAAACCGTAGGCGGTGTAAATCGCCTCACCCCAGTGACCCTGAAATTTTTCCGGGAGCGCCGCGGCCTGGACGGGATCGGAAATGTTGCGGATGGAGCCGAACGTCGTCTTGCCGGAAGCGGTCCGGGCGATAATCGCGTCGTCCATTTCGACGCAGGCGAACTTAGACAAGTTGCCATCGGTGGTGGCTACTACAAAGGACTTGGCGGTCACGAGGGCCGTGCCCGCCCCGGTCATGTTGTTGATGGCCGGAGTGGATGCTCCCATGTTCAGATTGCCCGGGTTTAAGGTATTGAGCGAGTAATTGGTGCCGTAGAATTGATTGAACTGGGCGGCGATCGACTTCAGATCGGCGGCGGTGGTAGGGATGGGGAGCAATAGCTGACCGAATGCCTTGGCGCCGAGGAGCGACCAATTGGCCAGCCACGCGCTGGCGAAGCGCGGCCACGCGGTCTGCGGCTGGTTACTCTCATACAAAGCATCGGAATGAACGGTGTTTACGGTTCCGACAGGATCGGACGAGCGCGCGCCACCCGCTGTTCCGATGGACAGGATCAGCTCGGGCTTGACGGCCTGGAGCAGGCGGTTGACGAGATCTTCGAGGTCCTGCTCGCCCTGCGCCGCCGCGTAGTGGGCGTTCGACTTGAATAACAACACCTGTGCCTCGCCAACGCGAACCAGGCGGTAATATCCCCAGTATCCGAGTCCCGAAGCGCCGTCGGAGTATCGCACCCAGTCAGTCCAAGAACCCTGATTGCGCCTGGTATACGGCATGGTGTTGTGACTGTTGCAGAAGACCTGCTGCATGGCGGCCCATTCCGATTCGGCCCAGGTGATGACAACGGCATCGGCGCGAGGCAGTTGGGCGGGAGTGGTCAGCAACTGAGGGCCTTGGGCGCCGATGGATGCCCAGTTGGTGGCAGGTAAGGGGGGAGTATTGGTAATCTTTGGCTGAAACTTTTTCGAAAATTCAGCCGGACTGAGCGCGGCGGAAACCAAGAGGCGGGCGGGATGAAGCGGATCGGTAGTTTGCGGTTTGTTGGGCATGCGGGTTCTCCTCAAATCTCCAGTGCGTGCATGATCTTCGATTCTACAATGGCTAGGCGGAATGGTAAACATGGAGGTAAGCGTATTTGGACGGGGAAGGGGGTCATCTAGTAGCAAAGCGACGGCCGCAGCCAGCGCCAGGCAGGCAGTTGAAGAGAACGGGAGGGTATCCACGACCAACCAGGGCGACGGGTGGGTGACCTGCCCGGTCACTCAGCAACTGCACCTGGACTCGGCCGGGAGCGGCTGAAGGGGTTGCTGCGCTGATCCTCACGTGGGAGTGATTCCGCCATTCAGTTCGGCGTCGGCGCCGCCGCGGTGCTCCACCACAAAATAGGGCATCCTGACACGGTCGGGTACAATCTTGAGGCCCAACTGCTATTGAATGTCGCGGAAGAGGTTGGGGAATTGTACAGTACGGCGGCCGAAGTCGTCGGTTTGAGCTTCTATCTCGGTTATGAGTTGGATGTTGTAATCTCCCGTGAGATGGGTGCGGTCCACTACCGGGCGGTCCTGGGTAAGGCTGCCGCCGCCATTCAGTGCGTCCATCAACTCCTTTATCGAGGCGAAGCTTCTTGCGACAGTGCCAGGAGGCGACTTCTCATCGGCCGGGTCTTGGCCTGGTTTCAACTCCTTGAATTTGGGACCGCCGGCAGAGACCTCGAGCGCATAAATCGGCAAATCCCGATCCTCCTGGCGAAGCCTGAGTTGAAAGCGATCGGCCAGCAGGGCGCGCAGCATCAACATCATTTTAGCCTCGCCGGTGGGAGCGGAGGTGACGGCATCAATAGAGCACAAGCTCGTTTTGAACCAATCGGGCCCAACACCAAGTTAGCCACTGGTAATGCCATACGCCTGTATGATGAACTGGTGCAGCGTACTCACCATGGCGAGGCGTTTCAACGGGTGCGTCCAGCGCGCCGGCGGGTTAGTTCATAGCGGCCGGCACTCTACTTGACGATAATCCCGCGTTCGTCGAGGAGTTCACCGGTCTGAGTATACAGATTCAGAATACTCATGCGTAAGTTGACTTGCGCGGTAACTACTGCCGATTGCGCTACCACCCAGTTTTGTAGTGCGATGACGACGTTCTGATTGATATCGGTGCCGAGGGTGTATTCCTCGACTTCGGCGTCGTAGTTCTTGTGCTGTAGATCTTCCTGGATCTTGGCGAGCCGCAGCGATTCCACCGCGCCGTTGACCGTGCTGATGGCGGTGAGGACGTTGAGGCGCGTATTCTGCTCGACGTTGCGGAGATTGAGGGCGTCGGTCTTTTTGGCGACGAGGGCGTTGGCGAGGTTCATGGAGGCGGTGCGGGAGCGGATGGGGAGAGACAGGTTGACGCTGCCCATGTAAGTGGGGTTATTCAGGCCGAACATCTGGCTGAGGGCATCGCCCAATCCTCCGGGAACGACGATGGCGGGACCGCCGCCGAGGAACGACGAACCGCTCGAGGTGTAGATGCCGCCCTGGCCGGCGCCGGCGTAGGAAGCCGTGACGCTGAGGTTGGGCAGGAGGCCGTTGTGCGCGCTCTTAATGCCAAGATCGTCGATGTCGAGCGACTGGGCGGCGGCTTTGACATTGGGGTTGTTGGCGAGCGCCTTCTGGACTTCGCGCTCGGAATCGAGATCGATGCCGGTCATGGAGATGTCCACGGGCTCGGTTAGTTCGATGGGGATGGTACGGAGGTCGGGATCGAGATCGACGCCGATTTGGTGGCGAAGGGCGTCTTCGGCCTGTTCGAGAGCGAATTTGGCCTGCGAGAGGTTCAGGTCGGCGCCGGCGAGCTGGCCTTGCGGGTTAAAGATGCTGAGCGGGGAGACGGCTCCCAGGTCGAGCTGCTTCTGCACGAAATCGAGATTGGCTTTGGAGGTTTCGCGGGCTTTCTCCTGCACGCGGACGTTTTCGCGGGCGGAGACCACTCTCCAATAGACGCTCTCGGCATTGTTCACCCAACTCAGTAAGCTGGCGCGCAGGTTATATTCGGCGCGCTTGTAAGTGCTCTGCGCGGTCATTACGGGTATGCGGTTGACATAGCGGCCACGGTTGCGGATGAGGTTCTGGGTGACCTGGAACGACATGTTGGACGTGATGCTGGGGTTGTAAGACGAGTAACTGTTGCTGAAAGAATCCTTGGCGCCTCCAAAGGCGACCTGATAGCTGGTGCCGCTGTCGAGAGCCTGGTTATAACCGAGGGAGAACGGCTGGTACAGGCTCTTCGTAGTGGAACCGAGGGAAGCGTTTTCGGCTTGCGTAGGATTGGTGGCGACACTGGTGACGCGGGTGGAGGAGAAGCTGGCGGTCGCGGTGGGGTCCCAGACGCCGTATGCGGCGGTGATGTTGTTGCGCGGGGTTTCGACAGTGAGGAAAGTCACCTGGATATCGGTGTTATTGGCCATCACCAGCTCGAGGAAGTCCTTGAGGGAGAGCTCGAACTTGCCATTTACGACGAAATCTTTCAGCTTGACGGGGTCCATGAGCTCGACGTTGGTACGGGTTCGCTCGAAGACCTGGCGGAAGTAGTCGGGCTTGGGGAAAGATGTGGTTTGGGCGAAGGCGGAAGCGGCGAGGAGGAGGAATAGGCACGCAGTCACAGCAGAGGACAAAGAGGAAAACGAGGGGATTGAGGGGCGGTTAAAAGATTCTATCTCTGCGATCTCTGCGCCTCTGCGTGAGATTCCTTTTTGTTCACGCAGAGGCGCAGGGTACGCAGGGAGAAGCGAACGGGTTGCGGGGGTGTCCCGTTTTCCCTGGCGGCTTTGCGGCTTGGCGGGAAATATTTCTTGTTTCCCGCAAAGACGCAAAGACGCAAAGAGAAGATGGGTTGTCGCGACGTTTTCTGTACCTCGGCGAGATTTGGGAATTGATGACTGCATAAGTCTACTCGTAACGAATGGCCTCGATTGGATCCAGCTTAGCGGCTTGCACCGCGGGATAGATTCCGAATAATAACCCGATAAATACCGACACTCCGAAGGCGATGGCGATGGAGGACGTAGTTACTACGGTCGACCATCCGGCGGCGGTGGCGATGATCTGCGACAGGGCGAAGCCGAAGCCGATCCCTATGAGTCCTCCGGCGATCGAGATCATGATGGCCTCCGTGAGGAATTGACGCACGATATCGGCCTGGCGTGCACCGATAGCGCGGCGGATGCCGATTTCGCGGGTGCGCTCGAGGACCGTGGCCAGCATGATATTCATGATGCCGATGCCGCCCACCAGGAGCGAGATGCCGGCGATGCAGATCATGACGATGTTGAAGATGAATTGCGTCTGCTTGCGCTGCTCGAGCAGGCCGGCGGGGACGGTGACGGTGTAATCGCCGGCATCCTTATGGGTGGCGGCGAGCAGGGCGCTGACTACGCCGGAGGTCTCGATGGAATCGACGGTGGGCTGGACCTTCATATAAATACCGTCGATTTCGTCCTTGAGATAGCTGGTTTGATCTTCGAAACGCCGCATGACGGTGTTGAACGGCGCGATGATCATGTTATTGCGGTCGAGAGTCTGGACGTCGCCGGTATCGGAATCGCTGCCGGATTGGGGGCGCAGAACGCCGATGACCTGGAGCCAGGTGTCGTTGGCCTTGACATACCTGCCGAGCGCGTCGCCGTAGCCGAACAAGCTGACTTTGGCGGTCTCGCCGAGGACGCAGACGGGGGCGGAATCGCGATCCTCCTGTTCGGTGAAGAAGCGGCCGCCGGGGCCCAGTTGCAGGCTGTTGATGACCTGGAAATTGGGGTAGACGCCGACCAGCATGGGCGGTTCGTTGGTGGTTTTCGGCAAGAGCGTCTGCAGCTTGAACTTCTTGCGCGGGGTGATGGCCACAAGCCCTTGGACGTTCTCGGAGATGGCACGATAGTCCCGCAGGCTCAATCCCGGGGAGACGGCGCGGACGGTCTGGAGTTCGTTGCGGTCGACGGCCTCGTGGGCGTCGACGATGATGTTGTTGACGCCGAGCTGATCGATGAAGCTCATCATCTGCTTTTGCGCGCCGGCGGTGATGGAAAGCATGGCCACCACGGCGCCGACGCCGAAGATCATGCCGAGCATGGTCAGCAGGCTGCGCAATTTGTGCGCAAAAAGGCTGGCGAGGCCCATTTTGAGCTCGGGAAGAACGTGTCCGAACATGGCTATTTTCCCCCCGGCATGGAGCTCATAGGGTTGTTCCCGGAGGGCAGCTTCTTTTCCGCCTTTTTTCCGTTCTTGGCGTTTTTGCCGGCGGTGGGATCGCTGAGCGCCACCACTTCGCCGGGTTCGACGCCGGACTTGAGCACCATCATGGATTCACTGCGCTTCCCGAGTTGCACTTTTCGCGGCTGGAACTTGCCATTTCGCTGCTGCACATAGACGACGTCCTGGCCGTCCTTTTGAAAGATCGCCTGAGCGGGCAGGTGGATGACGTTGGGAAGCTTTTCGACGGTGATTTCGACAGCGGCCAGCAGGCCGGGGCGGAGGAGAACCTGCACTTGGGAATCTTCACCGGGCCGAAGCGGAAGTTTGGCGTTCTTGCGGTCGTCATCGGTGTATTGGGAGCCGCCGGAAGCCATTATGTTGAGCAGGTCGGCCGGGCTGGCGTTGGTGGGGATGGCGCCGGCGGGACCGCGTCCGGCGGTGAAGGCAGCGCCTCGTGGGGGCGCCGTGATGGGACCGCGGCCCGTGGGCATCGCGCCGGACGCTGTGGGATTCGCGGACATACCAGGCGCGCCGCCCGGCGTGAGCGAGAAGTTGGCGAACGGCGCGCCAGCGTCGGTGTGCTTGCGGGAGTTGGATTCGGCGGTGGCCATGACGCGATCGACCTCGGCGGATTTCATGCCCAGTCCGGAGAGCAGGCCGCGCATATCGACGGAGAAGATCACGTCGAACTTCTTGGAGGGATCGCCGGAGAAGACGTCGGCGGTAGCGGTGCCGCTGAGGGCCTTCACCTTTCCGTGGAACAACTTGTCGGGGACGGAATCGAGATGGATGGCGGCGTCCTGGCCCTCGACGAGGTTGGCTCGGTCGAGCTCGCCCACCTTGGCCCACAGTTCCACCTCGGAAAGATCGAGGATATCGGCCACCTGCATGCCGGGCTGGAGGGTATCGCCTTCACGGATATCGGGCATCACCTGGCCGAAATTGAAATTGCCGGCGCGATTCTGGCGGATGGAGACGAGGCCGGCGATATCGGCCAGGTCCTTGGTTTGCTGGATGCGAAGTTCGTCGCGCTTGATGTCGAGCAGGTTGCGGCTGCGCTGCTCGGCGAGCACGGCGAGGATGGAATCGTTCTGCGCCTTGCGCATGGCGACGTCGGTTTCGAGCTGGCTGACGGCGCGGCGGGATTGCTCGAGGGCGAGCAGGTTCTTCTTGGCGTCGATGACGTCGGTGACGGGGTTCTTCTGGACGGTGAGCTCGGCGCTGCGGACGGCATAGCGCTGCTTCAACAGGCTGAGGCCGTCTTCGCTGTCGGTAACGCCGAGGTTGGCCTTGGCGCCCTTGATCTGCTCGTCGGTCTGCTCGAGCGACATCTGGTCTTCGTCGAGGGAGGCCTGCAGTTCGGAGTCGTCGTATTCCACGATGAGGTCTTTCTCGCGGGCCAGGGATCCCATGGGGGCGAGGCGGGTGACCTGTACGGTGCCGTTGAGATTGGGGGCGACGAGAGTGACGGAGCGGACGGCATGGAGCTCGCCACGGGTGTAGGCGCGGATGACGACATCGCCGCGCTGGACTTTAGCGGTGGCGAGCTGTTCCTGGTGTGAGGGGAGTTGGGAATACCAGCGGTATCCGTACCATCCGGCAGCGGCCAGGATGGCTAGGGTGAGGAGGCGGTAGAGGGCTTTTTTCATGCGGCGGCCTCGGGGCTAAGAGGGGGGTTCACCGCAGAGACGCGGAGACGCAGAGAGGAAGGCATGTTCACCACAGAGGCACAGAGGAACGGAGTAAAGAAAAACAACAAAAATGGAGAGGGCCGAGGGGGCAGAGGGAACCGAGAGGCCAGGACACTGGCTTTCAGCACGTTTGCGGGCTCAGTTTGTGGGAGAGGCACCGCTCCCTGGCGGGGCAGGATTAGCCGCTGGAGGAGATGCCCTGGCTTTATCCGTGTGCATCTGTGTGCATCCGCGGCCCAGAATTCGTCGTCCGGGAAGAAAGGAGTCAGCCACGGATGGACACGGATGGACACGGATGAACGGCGCTTCACAGTTTTTTCCTGGCGCGTTTGGCGGCATCGGCCGGGGATTCGAGGGTCACGATGTCGCCCTCTTTGAGGCCTTTGGTTACGACGATTTCGTCGTCGTTGCGGCGGCCCACTTCGATGGGCACCAGTTTGAAGGTGCTGCCGGATTGCAGGTAGGCGGCGGGTTTGCCGTCCTTGTCGAAGCTGGCGCGGATGGGGATCAGCAATTTGCCGGGCTCACGCTCGATGATGATTTCGGCGCTGGCGCTCATGCCGGGGCTCAATCGCCGGTCGAGATTCTTGAGGGTGCCGCGCGCCGGGAAAGTCTTCTGCGAGGTGGGACCGCCGCGGAAGACCAGGACGGCGATGGGGCTGATGAAATCGAGGGTAGCGAGGAATTCCTTGTCGGGGATGGCGTCCACGCGGACGCGCACCTGCTGTCCGAGCTGAAGCTTGCCGCGCTCCACTTCATCCAGCTTGAGATCGACGTAGAGTTCGCTCAGGTCCGGGATTTCGGCGATTTCGGCGCCGTTCCACACGCTGTCGCCCTCGCGAAACGGCGGCGGCGACTGGCCGAACGTGCCTCCGGCGCGGAAATTAGCCATGAGATTGACTACGCCATCGGTGGGGGCGCGCAATTGCATCATGCCGAGGTAGCTGTCGGCGGTGTCGAGATCGCGCATGGCCTTGTCTTTTTGCTGGTTGAGGCGGAAGCTATCGGCGTCGTTGCCCACCAGGTGGGCATGGATGTTGGCCTTCACCTGCTGGAGGCTGCCTTCCTGCACGCCCACGGCGATGCGGTACTTTTCGCCGTCGATGGCGTCGATGACGTCGGCCTTGCTGGCGTCGAGCTTGGAGCTTTCCACGCCGTATTCGGCGGTCATCTTATTCATGGCGTCGGCGTCATCGTTGATGCGCTGGGTGGCGTGCAACTGGTCGATGGAGCCCTGGATGGACTGCACCTGAAGCGTCTGCCCGATGACGTTCTGTTCCTGGGCGACGCTGTCGAACTGCACCACCACATCGCCGCGATGAACGAACGAGCCTTGCGTGGCGAGTTTCACGATGCGGAGATTGGGCGCGACGGGCGCTTTGAGAATGCTCGACCGGGTGCTGCGGATATCGCCGCGGGTGCGCACGCTGATGATGAAATCGCCGCGGCGCACGGGGGCCACCGCGACTTCGACTTCGGTAGTGGTGGAGTAACGATAGGCGGCGTAGAGGCCGCCGCCGCAAACGCTCAATCCCAGCGCCCACGCGACTATTCTGGCGCGGCGCGGGTTGGATTTTCCCAAACGGGTCTTCGGACGACGGTCTTTGGAGGCCATGTCAGGATTTCCCCGCCGGACGCTCGAGCGCCACGATGTCGCCCTTCTCGATTCCGGAACGAATGGCCACTTGCATGTAATTGCGCGCGCCGGGATCGACAGGTTTCTTCACCCATCCCTCGGGGGTCTGGACATAGACGAACGACCCGCCGTTCTCCTCGAAGACCGCGGCGCGCGGCAACACCAAGGAGTTGGTTTCGCCGCCCAGGATCACGTCGGCGCTGGCGGTGAGATCGGGAATGACGCGCGGGTCGGTCTTCTCGATTCTGAAACGCACCGGGATCAGACTGACGTAACTGGCGCGGAAGGTGCTGGTCTTCGACATGGCGCCGATGCCTTCAAGCACCGCGGGAAGCGCGATATCGGGATAGGCATCGAGGTGCACGGTGGCCTTCATGCCGAGGCGGAGGTTCTCGGCATCCACCTGGTTGACCGAAGCGTCGAGAACCATGGAGCCGGGGTCGACGATGGTGAGGAACGGCTGCCCGGCGTTCACCTGGTCGCCGTCGCGCACTTGTCCCCACTCGCCGTTGCGGATGATGCTGGCCATGACGGCGATGCCATCCATGGGGCTGTGGATTTCCATGCGCTTGACGTTGCCTTCGGCGCGCTGGAGCTCGATGGCCATCTGTTCCTTGGTGAGCTCGGAGACGCGGATGGTGGCGGCCTGCGATTCCACTACCAGCGAATCTTCGTAGACGAGCTGCTTGTAGGTGGCCTCGGCCTGCTCGGCGGTGAGTTTGGCGTTCTCGGCATCGATGGCGGCTTGCACGGGAGCTTTGCGGAGGTCGAGGGCGGCCTGGTCCCAGGAGGCTTTGGCGGCGCGCACGGTCTGGTCGTGAGCTTCCTTGTTGGCGGCGAGGTTGGCGATGAGTTTGCGGATGCTGTTATTGGTCTGGATGACGGCGTCTTTGTAATCGTCGAGGCGGAGAAGCTGGTTGGTGGGGTCGAACTGGGCGACCGTCTGGTCTTTCTTGACGTGCTCGCCGGCCTTGACGAGGTGGATGAGGATGAGGTTGAAATCGGACCCGCCGGCGGCGAGCGCGCCGCCCATACCGCCGCGGTTGATGTTGGAGCGGCTGCCTAGAACGCGGGGCGCGAGCAGGGACGCGAAATTGCGCGCGGCGACGGTGCCGGTAACGCGCACGGAGCGCTGGATATCGCCCATGAGGACGGGGACGGTGGGGACGGTGACGATAGGGCCGGTTCTGGCGGCCGGCTGGAGCTTCCACCAGGCAAGTCCGGCAAGGAGCAGAATGAGAACGATGGCGATAAGCCAGCGCGCGGGGTTGCGTTTTTCCGGCGCCGGCGCGGGTACGATGGACGGTTTGGGCGCCTCCGGCTGGGGAGCAGGCAGAGGCGCACTACTGGTTAATGAAGACATTTTTCATCCTCGCGGGGTCTGGAGACCCGGCGGATACAGCTCTTTTAAACGTAAGAGGCGAAATTCCGGGCGGAACGGTTATCGCGGGACGGGCGAAAGTTCCAAATTGTACTTTTATTTTTTCACGTTAACACGATTGAACGGGCGAGGCTGGGGGACTGTGGGAAAATTCTACGGGGAGAGCGTAACGACGGCGTAAAGGCCCGAGCTGTTTAGCTCCGCCTTCCAGTTCTAATCCCACCCGGACGACGTCGGTGGGCGCGTTCTGGGCGAAGAGCGGCGAGCTGGGCAGCGTGAAATAAGCGGAAGGTTTTTGCAGGGCGCCGGCGCCCTCGCAGGCCCTGATTGACCCCAAGGGGACGGTCATTTCAGCACGGCGTTCTCGCACTCGTTTCTATTCGCCTCAATGCACTTGGCCGCCGGCCACCTCGCCTTGTCCATCAGACGGATAGCGGCGGTTAGGTCGGTTTGTGATTTAGCGGCGCGAACCAGGGTGGCGACGGCCTCGGGCTGGTCCGAAATCCGGGGCGGTGCGACCTTCGGAGTATCTGCTGAACCAACCGGTGGAATGGCCCGCCGACCCATCAGTGACCGTGATGCTGAACTGGCCCTCGGCGTTGGGACGTTTTGGCGCGGCGCACGCTCCAATGGGCTGCACCCAATCGGGCCGCAGAAGGCATGCGCTTGGTGGCGAGGTCAATGGCCCATACTGCTTTCCGCGAAGCCAATGTGGCGCACCTCGGCCGCCTGCAGCTGGCAGAAGTGTGGCTACGCCGGGATATCGCCATGCGGCAAAATGATAAGGATAAGGGACTCCTGGCCTGGAGCGCCGCTTCGAGTCTCCGCGGCAGCAGAATTCCACCGCTTCGACCACCGCATGTTCGAAGCGTGTGCCCCACCCTTCGGCGCCCAACGAGCGAGTTGATCTTCCTCCCGTATGCCCCACCGTCGAGGCCGACGACCCAAACTCCAGCACCTACTCGTATCTCAGCGCCTTCATCGGATCCAGCCGCGCCGCCCGCCGCGCCGGCACGTAGCACGCCACCAGCGCCACTGCCGCCAGCAGAAAAGCCGTCGCCGCATAAACCAGCGGATCGCGTGGCTTCACTTCCTGCAGCAGGCTCGCCAGAATCTTCCCCGACGCCGCCGCCCCGCCCACACCAAGAATCAAACCCGCCAGCGCCAGCGTCATTCCCTCCCGCAGTAAAGCGCCCAGCACGCTGAACCGGCTCGCCCCCAGCGACATCCGGATGCCGATCTCGCGCGTCCGTTGCGTCACCAGGTACGACAGCACCCCATAAATTCCGATCGCCGCCAGCAGCGCCGCCAGCCCCGCGAACGACCCTACCAGCCCGCTCAGAAACTGCTGCCCCTGCGCCTGCCCGGCCACCACTTCGTCCATCGTGCGCACGCTGTACAACGGCAGCGTACTGTCCACCTTCGCCACCGCGATCCGCGCCTCCGCCGTCACGCCGGAAAGAGCTCGCGTCGTGTGCACCACCAGGAATTGCCGCGATCGAGCGGTGAACGGGTCGTATGCCTCCGGAATGGTCTTCTCCGTCAGGCCCCACTCTGGCACATTACCCACCACCCCGATCACCTGCCGCCAAGGACCATGGTCGCCGCCTTGTCCGAACATTTTCCCCAGCGGACTTTCGTTCGGCCAGAAGTATTTCGCCATGGCCTGATTGATCGCGCACGGATAAATCATTCCGTCGGTAACTTCCGGACCGGGCCGGTTGCCGCTCTCCCAAATCGGGATGATCTTGGCATCGTACTCGACTGCTGTCTGCACGTCTGTCGCAGAAAAAACCCTCCCTTGCAGCAGGGGAATGCCCATGGCGCGAAAATAGTCCGGCGTCACCAGATGGGTCTCCACCAGTTGATTGCTCTGGTGCGTGTCCCCGCGCAGCTTGACGTAATAATTGCTGCCGCCTTCGAGCGGCAAATGGTCGGTGATCGCCGCCACATCCGCCCCGCCGATGCGCCGCGCCTGCTCCAATAGCGATTGCGAAAAATCCGACTGCTGGCGAACGGTCTTATAAGCCGTATCGGGCAATCGGATCGCGGCGGTCCACACTCCCTCGCGCCTCACCCCGATATCCAGATTCCGCATCCGCGCGAAATCCTCCAGCAGCAGTCCCGCCGATACCAGCAGCACCAGCGAGAGCGCGATTTCCGCCACCACCAGCAAATTGCTGGTCAGGCGGCGCCGGCGTCCGTGACTGATCGATGCTCCTGCTCCACCCTTCAGTTCCTCATGCAGATCGGGCCGCGACATTTCGAGCGCCGGGAATACGCCGAACACCACACCCGTCACAATCGCCAGCGCGAAGGTGAATCCCAGCACCACAGGATTCACTTGCACCGCGTTGAACGTCGGCAGGCTGTAGCTCTTGGCCTTCGAAAAGACTTGCACGATCCCCCATGCCAGCAGGAGGCCCAAGGTCCCGCCCGCCAGAGCCAGCATCAGGCTCTCGGTAAGCAGTTGGCGCACCAGGCGCAGCCGCGACGCCCCCAGCGCGCTGCGAATGGCCACTTCCCGCTGCCGCGCCATCGCCCGCGAAAGCAGCAGATTCGCCACGTTCGCGCACGCGATCAGCAGCACTAGCCCCACCGCGCCCAGCAGCAGGAACAAAGAGTCGCGCGAGTTGCCCACCATGTCGTCGCGCAGCGGGGTGACCACCGCACCGATCTGATCGTGGGAATCGGGGTACTGCTTCTCGAGCCGTCCCGCGATCAGCTTCAAATCCGCGCGCGCCGCCTGAATCGTGACGCCTGGTTTCATCCGCCCGATGGCGTTCGCCCAATGGTTCCCGCGCTGCCCCAGGCTCTTCGGGTCCATGTCCTGCGGAATCCAGACCTGCGATTGGAACGGGAAACGGAAACTCTCCGGCATCACCCCGATGACGGTGTACTTCGTAGAGTTCAGTTCCACCGTTCGGCCCAACACCCGCGGATCGCCCGCAAACCGGCTGTTCCATAGCCCGTAGCCGAGAATCACTACGGCATCGTTGCCCGGCTGATCCTCTCCCTCCGTCCACGTCCGCCCCAGCTTAGGCTGCACGCCCAGCAGGGAAAAGAAATTCGCCTGCGTGGGCAGCGCCAGGACATGCTCCGGCTGCCCACCCGCATTCAGATTCATGTCGGAGGGCCACGTGAACATCGTCATGTCCTGGAAGGTCTTATTCTGCGCCCTCCAGTCGACAAAATCCGGTCCCGCGAACGGATATTTGCCCGGCGCCGATTCCGTTTCGTTCAGGCGCACTAACTGCTCGGGGTGCGCGTACGGCAGCGGGCGCAGCAAAATCGTGTCGATAATGCTGAAAATCGCTGTGTTCGCGCCGATTCCGATGGCCAGCGTGGCAGCCGCCACCAGCGTGAATCCGGGCGCATTGCGCAAGTTCCGCAGCGCGTACCGCAAGTCGAGCATCAGGTTTGGCATTTGACTATAAGACGTAACGGGCTAAGGGAGGGTAGGCAGGAAAAGCGCTCGGCCGCTAACCTCTTCAGTCATGCGTTGAAACGATAGCGCCTACTGAGCCGCGACCGCAAGGGAGCGGTGCCTTTCGTGCGGACCGAGGAATCTTGCAACAGAAGTCGGCCCCACACCGAACAGTATTAAATTAATTTTCCGAGGGCCGTTCTACGTGGTCGATGACGAGGAACTCACCCGGGGCCTTTGCCGGTTCCAGCCTCAAACCGAGCTCCTGCACCGCCCGCATAACCGCGCCGAGGGGATCGGCCGGGGCAGTTGCTGACGCCGGATCGCCTACCCCCCGTGTGATGTCTTCGCGGAAAGGAAAGAGGTCGGCGGAAGTCAGGTCTAGATGAAGGTCAAATGTTCCCGCAATCCCGGTCCGGTCGACGACGTCGCGGTCCAAGGCGACCGAGAACTGCATGCCAAGGCCCGCCATGGTCTGGCCGAACGTCTCCATTCCCCCACTCTTGTCCGACCAGAAAGCGCCGCAGGGAGGAGGTTGCCCAGGCCCGGGAGGAGGCGGCGGACCGTTCGTGAAATCCATGGCAGTACAGTTTTCCTTCTCCGCGGCCTCGAGCTTGGGCCCGCCTCTACCCACAACCAGCGCGTAGACCGGCACCTCCCTGATGTCGCGATGGATCTTCAGCTTGAACCGGTCTTCCAGGAGCGCTTGCAGCATGGGACCCTGCATCATCGCCACCGTCTCAGGGGTCTCCGGTTTCGCGTCAATCGTGTAGCGGTCTGACTTGATCCAGGCTGGGCTTCCGTCGATCGGCTGATTGAAGAGCCTCGGTAAAACAGATCCTGCCGTTCCCCTGCGGCTATCTCCCTTGCCGTCGGCGAACCGAATGTAGGCCAGGCGGATAAGACTGTCCACTGTTAGGCATTTCAGTGTCAATCTTCCGGGGTCCATGCCGGCACGCCCTCCTCCGCCCCCGCGCCCGCCGCCCGGCGGCATATCTGCTGCGTTGCAGGGCTTGACCGAGACCACTTCGAACTTCGGGCGAGGCGCGGAAACCGATTCAGGCGAGGAGCTTTGCGCGCCGATGGCTGCCGTATTCAGGATTCCCACTACGGCCAAGGCCACCTTCTTCGTAAGGCTGAGTCTGACTGCGATGCGGTCTCTCATAACTCTCCCGATCTTATCTCGACCTCAGCACCACAATTAACGCGATCAAAATTAGCACCGCGGCCACCAGCATCGCGATCTTGGCCGCGCTGTAGGGCCGTTCGCCCTGCACTTCACCGGTACGGGCATTCACCGCCACCTGGTAGACCTTATCGCGGAAACGGTACGCCCCAATCCACACCGGAAGCAGCAGATGGCGGAACATTACGTTGGCATAAGCCGTCTCGATCTGGTGGATCTGCTGCTCGTCCCCGCCGATGTCGCGGCGCACATCCTCGCGGATGGTCCCCTGCATCACATCTTTGGCCTTTTCCAAGCCGCCGGGCAGTTCCAATTGATAGCGCTGTGCCTTGAATCCCGCGATGTAAGCCGGCTCGTAGGGCCGCATCGCCTCCAGGTCCCACGGCTCGAGGGCATCCAACTTGTCCTCGTGCACGGCTCTCGATGCCGCTACCAGCACGCCGTCGAAGCGCCGCGAAACTTCGCCCGCGCAAGGGTACCAGGCGGTGCGCATCACCTGCCGCTCGCGCTGCACTGTGTTCCCGTCGTTGTCGGTCTCGGTGTAATATTCCGTCTCAAAATAATGCTGCCCGCGCGCGCCGGTGTAGCGGCTGTCGGTGTCGGCATCGTAGTCCCAAAACGGCAGGTAGACGCCGTTGATGCCTTCCGGGCGCGCGAATCGCTTGAGCGCATTGGGGGCGAACCAGCGCGATGCCAGCCATTGCTTGATTTCCGCCGTCGCCTGCTCCTTGGGGACCTTCGCCGGAAGAAGGCCGTCGGGTGCGATCAGCGGATCGGTGGCTTTGGGCTGCGCCACCAGCCCCGCGCCGCAGAATGGGCACGTGCCCGCCACCTCCGGAGGCTCGAACGAGACCACGCTGCCGCAGCCATCGCAGCTCACCTGGAGCGCCTGGCCGGTAAGCGGCTGGAATTTCGCGGCGCCCGCGGCCACGTATTCGTCGAATCCATGAGGCGGGACGGACTCCCTGCCGCCCGCCGCGGGCAGCGCCTGCGTCTGCCCGCAGAACGGGCACTTCATTCCACCCGTGGCCGGGTCGAATTGCATATCGGCCGCGCAGCCGGGGCACGGGAATTGCGCGGCCTTCTTTTCCGGTGACATGCGATCGGATTATTGCTGCGCGCCGCCGCATTCGGAGCAGAAATGCGCCGCTCGCGGAATCGGCTTGCCGCAATTGATGCAGAATTTCGTCGCTCCACCGGCCGCCGGCGCGGGCGGCGCTGGCGAGGGCTCGGATGGTGCGGCTGGAGCCGGCGGCGCGGGCGGATGCATCGCGCCCATCATCTGTTGCGCCATCGCCAGTCCGGCGCCCAGTCCGACCCCCACTCCGGCCGCACCTCCGCCTTCGTTCGCCGCCGCGATGGGCATCGATTGCGCCACCTGGAATTGCGTGTAGCGTCCCATGTCGCCCACCATGTTCATCCCGATGCGCTGATCGAGCAGCTTCTGCAACTCCTCCGGCAGCGAAATATTCTCCACCACGAAGCTGTCGAGCAGCAGACCGAGATCGGCGAACACCGGCTTCAACGCCGCCAGCATGTTGGCGCCGAACTGCAGCTGGGCGGCAGCCATGTCGAGAAACGAAATCGCGCTGCCGGCGAAAGCCGTGGTCATCTGCCCCACGATGGTATTGCGCAACTGCCCGTCGAGATCGGCGACGGTGTACAATTCGCGCGTGCCGCTGACCTTTTCGTAAAACACTTTGGGATCGTTCACGCGATAGGCGTAGATTCCATATGACCGCAGGCGGACCGCGCCGAACTCCTTATCGCGGATCGTGATGGGCGTCGTGGTGCCCCACTTCTGATTGATCTGCAGGTGCGTGGAGAAAAAATAGACGTCCGATTTGAAGGGCGATTTGAAAGCCTTATCCCAGTTGCGCAGATAGGTGAGGATGGGCAGGGTATGCGTGGTGAGTGTGTACAAACCCGGCTGAAACACGTCGGCAATCTGGCCTTCGTTCACGAACACGGCCATCTGCGAATCGCGCACCGTCAACTGGCCGCCGTTCTGGATTTCCATGTCTTCCATGGGGTACCGGTAGGCCAGCACGCCTTCGCCCGGCTCAGTCCAATGGATAACGTCGATGAATTGTTTGGAGAAAAAACTCATAAGTTGCCCGCCGCATTAAGAGTATACTGCACGGCGCGCAGTATAATCTTTGAGATCATGCCCGAATTCCGAAAGCTCATGGCGAAATTGAAGAAAGCTCATGGCGAGCCGCCGCTGCCACCCGCCCGCGGACCCTTCGAGCTGGTGATGTGGGAAAACGCCTGCTACCTGCTGCCCGACGAACGCCGCAAAGCCGTATTCGAGGGCTTAAAGCAGCAGGTGGGCATGGACGCGCAATCCATCTGGAAGGCCGATCAGGAAGTCCTGCTGCCGCTGGCCAAAATGGGCGGCATGCGTCCCGAAACGCGCGTCTTCCGGTGGCGCGAAATCGCGCGCATTACCATGTCGCAGTTCAATGGAGACCTGGATTCGATTTTGCAGTTGCCCTATGACAAAGCCAAACGCGCCCTGCATCAGTTTCCAAATGTCGGGCAGCCCGGCGCCGAGAAAATCCTTATGATGTGCGGCATGAGCGCCGGCCTGCCGCTCGAATCGAACGGACTGCGCGTGTTGCAACGCGTGGGTTACGGGCGAGCGCAGAAGAATTACGGCGCCACCTACCGTTCGGTCGAGGAGGCGATCGCGGGCGAGATTCCGCATGATGCCGCGGCGCTCACGCGCGCCCACCTTCTGCTGCGCTATCATGGAAAATCTGTTTGCCGCAACAACCGGCCGCTCTGTGAGGAGTGCATTCTGGCTCCCGATTGCGCGTTCGCTGCGAAACCGGTGTAACCACTGCACGTGAGGGGCCGTCGAGTGAATTTAGTGGGTAAATTCTCGTCTCTCGGGACCAAAAAAACGTTCCGTTTCATACGCCTCATCTTTCCGCTGGCCATGGCCGCGGCCGCCTGGGCAGCCCCCGCCGCGCAGGTGGAGAAGGTGGATTCCGAGGCCGCCCTGAAACGCGCCTACGCTCGCCTGTACAATTTTGACTTTAATGGCGCTTATGAAATCCTCGATCGCCAGCGGCAGCTCGACCCGCAGCAGCCCCTTCTGCCCGCCACCAAGGCCGCGGCTTATCTCTTTTCCGAACTCGACCGGCTGCGCATTCTGGAGTTGGATTTCTTCACTGACGACGACAAAGTGATCGATCGCCACAAGCTCGTCCCCGACCCCAATATCCGCGCCAAATTCCTTCAGACCGTGAGCGAATCCGACAAATTGGCGAACTCGCGCCTCGCCGCGAACCCCAGCGATCCCGATGCGTTGCTCGCGCTCTGCATGACTACGGGCTTGGTGACGGATTATGCGGCATTAATCGAGAAACGACGTTTCGGCAGCTTTTCGCTGGCCAAGAAAAGCCACGTCTGGGCCAAGAAACTGCTCGATCTCAAGCCGCCGGTGGTCGACGCCTATATGACATTCGGCACCGCGGAGTACATTGTGGGCAGCCTGCCGTTCTTTTTCCGCTGGTTCGTTCACATGGACAACGTGGAAGGCAACAAAAAGAAGGGCATCGACGAGCTGGAGCTGGTAGCCAAGGACGGCAAATACTACGGCCCGTTCGCGCGGATGCTACTGTCGGTGATTGCCATGCGCGAAAAACGGCCTTTGGACGCCGAACGGCTGCTCGCCGGGCTGGCCAGTGAATATCCGCAGAACCCACTGATCCATAAGGAGTTGGCACGGGCGCGGAAGGAAGCCTATCCGGTCCTTACCGGCCCCGGCACAAAGAAATAGCAACACTTTGGGCTTCTGAGCCATCTTTATAGAATAGCGATCATGAGAATCGGTTATCGAATTCTCGCCACGGTTTTGGTCGTCAGCGGTATGGCCGCCGCTGCCGACGAGCGTCTTGCTGAAGCGCACCGGCTCTATAATTCCACGGACTTCGAGCAATCCCTTAAGGTTTTACAGGCGATTCAACCCAAAAACGGCGCGGTGTACGAGCTGATGGGCCGCAACTACTACATGCAGGCCGACTACAAGCACGCCACCGATGCCATTGAGAAAGCTTTAGCAATCGAACCCAATAATGCCGAATTCGCCTTGTGGTTGGGCCGGGCGTGGGGACGCCGCGCCGAAACTTCCGGCCCGTTCACGGCGCCCATTTATGCCTCTAAAGCGCGCCAGTATCTGGAGAGATCCGTACAACTAAACCCAATAAATCTAGAGGCTCAGAGCGATCTTTTCGAGTATTACTTGGATGCTCCCGGCTTCCTTGGCGGGGGCTTGGACAAGGCGGAAGGCATCGCGCAACAGATGAGCCGGATGAGTCCAGCCGAGGGACAATTCGCCGAGGCCAAGCTGGCCGAAAAGCGTAAGGAATCGCGAACCGCCGAAGCCCACCTGCGCCGTGCGGTGGAGCTGGCGCCACAGCAGGTCGGAAAGGTCATCGAACTGGCTCGCTTCCTCACCAAACAAGGGCGGTACCAGGAAGCGGAGCAGAGCTTCGCGCGCGCCGAACAGATCGCGCCGGATAGTCCCAGAGTCGTCTTCGCGCGCGCGTCGATTTACGTAGAAAGCCATCATAATCTAGATACTGCACAAGAATTATTAAAGCATTACATGAGCATGGAGTTGCAACCCGAAGATCCGCCGAAGTCGGAAGCGGCTAAGCTTTTGCGCCAGGCGCACCGTGGCTAAACGCTCGAACTTCCTCGCCGAATCCCTCCGGTTCAGCATTCAGGCGCTCCAAGCCAATCCGGTTCGTTCCCTGCTCACTGGCCTCGGGATGGTGATCGGCACCGCGTCCGTCATCCTGGTCGTCACGATTTCGCTGACCAGCCGCGACTACATCCTCAACCAGGTGGAGGCCGTCGGATCGAACCTGATTTTCGCTTACTATGCTACCGGCGGGCCTTCCCGCCCGACGGCCGATGCCGACTACGTTAAGCTGGCCGATGTCGCCGCCATCCGTTCCGAGCTCGCCGCCGATATCACCGAGGCGACCGCCGTGATGTCCAACTACGACCAGATTCTGATTGCGGGAAAGCTCCGCGACATCAAGATCAACGGCACCGATGAGTATTACGGCTCGGTGCGCAATCTGGTGATCGGGGCGGGGCGGTTTCTGGACGCGGGCGACGTCAGCCGCCGTGAAAAGGTCGCGCTGCTCACCGATCATCTGGCGGAACGCATGTTCGGCGGTTCGGCTGCCGCCGTCGGTCAGGTCGTACGTCTTTTTGGCCTGCGGTTTACGATCATCGGGACATTCCACGAGCGTGTGCAGACGTTCGGGCAGTCGGAGGTGGATGACGATACCGTAGTCGTTCCCATCACTGTGCTGCGCTATTTTACGCCCGTGGAACGAGTCGACCCCATGTACGTGCAGGTGCGACTGGCGCCTGAGGTGGAACGGACCGCCATGCGGGTGCAGCAGATCCTGGAGTCACGGCACCGCCCCGGGGCCACCTACCGCGCCGATACGCTGACCGCCATTCTCGTTGCGGCCAAGAACATTTCGCTCATTCTCTCGCTCGTGCTGGTGCTGGTTTCCGCCATCACGCTGCTGATATCCGGCATCGGGATCATGAACATCATGCTGGTAACCGTTACCGAGCGCACCCGCGAAATCGGCCTCCGGCTGGCCGTGGGCGCGTCTGCCAAGCTCATCCTCACGCAGTTCCTCACCGAGGCCATGATGGTGAGCCTGTCCGGCGGCTTCATCGGTATTCTGGTGGGGGTGGCGATCCCGCTGAGCGTCAGCGCGTTCGCGGACATCCGCATTCCCATCAGTTGGGTAGCGATCGTGGTGGCGTTCGGAGTGTCGTGTCTCGTGGGGCTGGTCTTCGGGATCTTGCCGGCCAATCGCGCGGCCCACCTGAATCCCACCGAAGCGCTGCGCTACGAGTGACAGAGAGAGCTGTCAGCTCTCAGCTTTCAGCGGTCAGCTTTGTGACGAGCCCGTCCGCCAGCGGCGCCAAGCACGCCTGTGGCCTTTTCTATTCATCGCTCCGAGCTTCATGGTGAATCTTGTTTTCGTCTGCCTCCGCCCCGTTTCGCTCTGTGCTCTCCGCCGCCTCCGTGTTCTCTGTTTTTACCTTTGCCACAAAACCGACCGAAGCCCGAGGGCCTTCCCCTCTGTTACCTCTGCCGCTGCGCTCTCCGGTTTTGACTTTGATTTTGTTTTTCTCCGTGACTCCGTGCCTCTGTGGTGAACCCCGTTTTCTCAGCGTCTCAGCGCCTCCGAGGTGAATTGTCTGCACTGCGGCTCGTATCGACCTATGCCAACCCTGCCGGGGAATGTCGCCTTCAGCTCGTGAGCTGAAAAGCTGAGTGCTGATTGCTGACGGCTCAATTCCGCGGCGCCATGGCCAGCCCCGCCGCGCTCACGATTCCCGATCTGTCGGCGACTTCCTGTTCCAGAATCGGGACTTCGCGGCCCAGGAGATTGCGCGAGCGGGCCCAGATTTCTTCCCTGAGCGGAGTCAGCAATTCGGCCCCGGCGTCGATCACCTGGCCGCCCAGAATCAGCACCTGCGGATCGAAAATGTGCAGCAGACCGGCGATCGCCGCTGCCAGGTGGTGAATGGCCGTGCCGACGATCGATTGCGCCAGTTCGTCGCCTTCGCTCGCGGCTTGAAAAATCGTACGGCAGGTAGCCAGTTGCGGTTGTTCGCGGAAAAGGCGCGTCAGCGCGGATGGACATCCCCGATGGACAGCCGACCACGCCTGGCCCTCGATGGCGCGCGCCGAGAAAACTGTCTCCAGACAGCCGCGATTGCCACACGAACAAGGCAAACCGTCCGGATCGATGGTCAGGTGGCCCAGATTTCCGGCCATTCCGGTATGGCCGCGCAGCAATTGCCCGTTCGCGATCACGGCGCCGCCCACTCCTGCCCCCAGGGTCAGCATGATGACGTTGTCGTGGCCCTTCGCAGCGCCCCACACCATCTCGCCGGTCAGAGCGACGCGGGCATCGTTGTCGGCGAATACGGGAACCTCCGCCGGCAAGCCCACCAGATCGCTCAGGAAAAGGCCTTCGAGATAATGCAGCGCTCCCGGCAGGACCTCCACCCGGGTGCTGTCGGGGTTGATGATGCCCTTGCAACCGACGCCCACGCCGGCAGGCACCGTCGTGGCTTCCAGGAGCCAGCGGATGGCATCGTGCAGCGAGGGCACGAAACCGTCAAGATCGGACGGGGTGTCGACGGTGCGGGACGCCAGGATTGCACCCAGCTCATCCACCATGCCCGCTTTGATCTGCGAGCCGCCGATGTCGATTCCGAGGACTACCAATCCGCCGCTCCGCCGCGTGATTTCACCATTCTAATGAGGGCGAAAGCCTCGGTTACAATGTTACCGCGTACTAACCACAGGAATCAGCGAAAGCGACTATGCTACCGATCTCTGCTTCAGAAACGGGGCGTATCTCTGGTCCGACTCGGCGATGTGATGGCTCAGCCAATCTCTCAGGAAGTGCAGGACCGGCACGGTCAGAAGCGCCTTTCCACTGTCGAAATCAGACTGAAATGCTAGGACTTTCTGCGTCAAAGCCCTATGCTCCGCGACGTGGGCCGGCAGTGCGGGGTACCCATGAGTGCTCATCAAACGCTCTTCATGGGCGAAATGAACTTGGGTGTACTGGACCAGGCGATCCAGAGTCTGGGAAAGTGCGGCCTTCCCCTGCCCCCCGGCCATCGCCACGTGCAACGCCTCCGCCATCCGGAAAAGATTTTGGTGCTGGCCGTCGATGCTGGCGATGTTCACGCTATATTGGGGCTTCCATTCGAACATACCCTAAGGATCGGCAGTTCGGGCCGTCAACGTTAGGCGGAGGGTAAAATCGTGCGGATTCTCCTTTTCAGCGGCAAGGGAGGCGTGGGGAAAACCAGCCTGGCCGCCGCCACCGGCCTGCAGCTTGCGCGCCTGGGCTATCGAACCCTGGTAATGAGCGTCGACCCCGCCCACAGCCTGGCCGACTCATTCGATCTGGAGACCGCCCTTTTCCACGGAAAAACCGGCGATCCGTATAGCGTAAACCAACGGCTGGAGATCCATGAGGTCAACATTCAGCATGAAATCAAGCGGCACTGGCGCGAGATTTCCTCCTATGTGGTTTCGGTGCTGCGCACCACCGGCGTGAACGACGTGGAGGCCGAGGAACTGGCTATCCTGCCGGGCATGGAAGAACTGAGCGCCATGATGTACGTGAACCAGTTCCGTCGCGAGGGACGCTACGACGTCATCGTGCTCGATTGCGCGCCCACCGCGGAATCCATGCGGTTCGTCAGCATGCCCACCACGCTCGATTGGTACATGAAGCATATTTTCCCGTTCCAGCGCGGCTTTCTGAAAGCTTTCCGGCCCCTCGCCAATCGTGTCTCGCCGGTGGAACTGCCCACCGACAGCTATTTCGCCAATATTCAGGCGCTGTTTGAGAAGCTCAACGGCATCGACACCCTGCTCGAAGATCCGCGCATTACCAGCGTCCGGCTGGTGACCAATCCCGAACGCATGGTGCTACGCGAGACGCAGCGCGCGTTTGTGTATTTTTCCCTGCATGGCCTGACCGTCGACGCCGTCATCGTGAACCGCGTGCTGCCATCGACGGTGACCGATGCCTATTTTGAGGCGTGGCATGCGTCGCAGGCGCGCATTCTGGAAGAAATCGACGCCTATTTCGCGCCCGTGCCGGTGAAACGCGTCCCGCTGTTCACGCACGAAGTGCTGGGGCGCGACCGGCTGGAGGAACTGGCCGGCACGTTGTATGCGCCCGATGAGGATCCAGCCATCGTCGGGCGTGCGAGGGTTAGGGTGCTGAATCGCTTCGAGGCTGCGTTGTGTGGGTGACAAGCACCGGGGACTTGTATCGTAGGATGAGGGCGCAAGCCGGGATCTGCGGCAACGGCGGGGTCCGAAGTGACTATCTCTCAGATCACCGCTTGGGCCCGCGAGGAGAGTAAGGTGGAAGTCGGGTCGAGCGCCGTTCCAACTCGGCTGTCCTAGGTAAGTTGTCTAATGCGGAATTGAGGGCGTGCGTTCTTCGCCTGCGAACAGCCGCTCGTAGTCTTGCCAGTGAGCGATCATGATCTTGACTCGTTTTCGAAGCTGATCGACAAGGTCCGGCCCAAGCACACGTATGTTCTCTTCGCCACTGGTCTTGGCAAGATCGATCAACGGCGCTTTGTGCGACTGCAACAGAGCGATCAAGACGCTGCTGTTATCGATTTCGCGCCGTGCGATGTCCTTGA
>Ga0181538_10000267_pt1 | contig 61184 bp, 43 predicted proteins | sample PEATcosm2014_Bin_40_FD_119773 | JGI IMG/M metagenome (GOLD analysis project Ga0181538, IMG submission 119773) | Peatland microbial communities from MTU Mesocosm Facility, Houghton, MI, USA - PEATcosm2014_Bin23_30_metaG | ecosystem: Environmental > Terrestrial > Soil > Wetlands > Peat | place...
CACTGACCACTGATCACTGACAACTGTCTTACAGCCGATACGCCTTTTTCACCAGGTCGTAAGTTAACTGGTGCGCCAACTCCATCGCTTCATCCTCATCCAGACGATGCTCGGCCACCAGTCTGCCCAGAAACGCGCAATCCACGCGCCGCGCCACATCGTGCCGCGCGGGAATGGAGAGAAACGCCCGCGTGTCGTCATTGAACCCAACCGTGTTGTAGAAACCTGCCGTTTCCGTGGCCTGCTCGCGGAAACGCATCATGCCCTCAGGACTGTCATGAAACCACCATGGAGGTCCAAGACGCAAGCACGGATAATGACCGGCCAACGGCGCCAGTTCGCGGCTGATCGTCGACTCATCCAGCATGAACAAAATGATGGTCAGGCTCTTGTCGTTGCCAAAGCGGTCCAGCAGTGGCCGCAGGGCATGCACGTAGTCGGTCGGCCCGGGAATATCAGCGCCCATGTCGCGCCCGTAACGCTCGTACACAAACTTGTTGTGGTTGCGCACACTTCCAGGATGAATCTGCATCACCAGGCCGTCTTCTACGCTCATGCGCGCCATCTCGGTCAGCATCTGCGCGCGGAACAGCTCCTGTTCGGCCGCATCCGCCTTGCCCGCGATCACTTTGCCGAACAGCGCGGCCGCGTCTGTTTGAGAAAGATCCGCCGTCTGCGCCGTGGGGTGTCCATGGTCGGTCGAGGTGCAGCCCAGCGTCTTGAATCGCGCCCGCGCCTTGGCCAGCGCATTCAGGTAGCCTTTCCATGTCGAGGAATTTTCGCCGTTTTGCTCGCCCAGCTGGGCCACCAGCCCGGCAAATCCCGCGAACGACGGATCAACCACCGCATCGGGGCGGAACGCCGGAACGATGCGCGCTTTCCAGCCCGAATCGCGGATCGCCTGGTGCGCCTTCAGCGGATCGAGCGGCGACTCCGTCGTCGACAGCACCTCGATGTTGAACTTTTCGTAAAGCGTCCGCGGCAAAAACTCCGGCGTCTTCAGCTTTTCGGCGATGGTGTCAAAGTAGAGATCGGCCGTCTTCTCGCTCAGCCGCTCCTTCATTCCAAACAGTTCCTGAAACGCGTAGTCCAGCCAGATCCGCGTCGGTGTGCCGCGGAAAAGATAGTAATGGCTGGCAAAAATGCGCCACACCCGGCGCGGGTCCTTCACGACCGCCTGCCCGATCTCCAGGTCGTCCATCGAAACGCCCTGGCTGTACAGCATGCGGAACACGTAGTGGTCCGGCTGCACAAAGAGCGTCGCCGGATCGGGAAACGGCTCGTTTGTGGCAAACCATGCCGCCTGCGTATGCCCGTGGGGGCTCACAATGGGCAGGTTGCGGATGTGTGCATACAGTGAGCGGGCTACTTTGAGGGCGCTTGATTCGGAAGGGAAAAGACGGTCTTCATGGAGCAACATGACGTTCATTCTACCTCGTAAATGGCGTTCTCCAGCCGCTGGGCGGCCTTGAGGTCAGACCACAAGTATACACTTCCGGTACTGCGCCGTCCCTCGCCGCCCACCCCGCGGAGCGCCGCAAGTTTATCCAACCAAACCCTCTATTCAATGATAATCTCGCTGTGATCTCAATTTTCAGATTTTTGAAGAAGGTGTTTCACGTATGCCGCGGGTGAAAGAAGAAGAACCAACAACGCATCGCACCGTGCAAGTGGTGAACCACATCCGCTCGCTTATCGAAAACGGTACCCTGCAGCCGGGCGACAAAATTCCGCCGGAACGCGAGTTGGCGCGCTCCCTCAAAATCAGCCGCGCCAGCCTGCGCACCGGCATCGGTTACCTCGCCGCCATGGGCGTCATGAAAATCCGCCACGGGGTGGGCACCTTTGTGGCCGATGGCCCTCCTGAGTTTGGCAAGGGCTCTCTTAGCCTGATGAGCGCCTTGCACGGCTTTCAGACCTGGCAGATGTTCGAGACGCGCATCATTCTCGAGAGCCATGTGGCCGCCCTCGCCGCCGAACGCGGCAAGGAGGAGCACCACGCCGCGCTGGCCGAAGAGGTCGCCGAGATGTTCGCAGCCATCGAAAGTCCGACCGACTATCTGATTCACGACCTCACATTTCATCGCATCATCTCGCAAGCTTCGGCCAACCCCATTCTCGCCGCCATCATTGAAAGCATCACCTCGGCGCTCTACGACAGCCGCCGCAAGACCGTGGAACTTTCCATCGACCTCCGCGAGTCCGCCGAGATGCATCGCGAGCTCTATCGCGCCATTCGTGCCCGCAAGCCGCAGGAGGCGCACAACCTGATGGAGCAGCACCTGCGCATGGCCCAGATCGCGCAGGGCATGGAGCGCCCCACAGGTCGCAAAGGGTCGCCCGGCGCCGCCAAAAAAAAGCTGGGACACGCCGTGCACGCCGCGTAATTCGCTGGGGCGCCTCGGACCACGCGCCGCGCGTCCAACTTGCTCTCGCGCCTTGCGGGGAGCGCCTGCCTCGCCTGGTCCCAAGGTGAATCAACTAGGTACCGAGGTACTGATGAGGGGACGCTTGATGAGAGCCCGGCCAGCGCCGCCGGTTTTACCGGTTCGCACCCATGCGCTTATTCGGTATGCCCTTTGATTTCATATAAGTAGAAAAGCCCAAATTCCATGCTCGATGCGCATCTGAAAATTATTTTTCTTGTGTCCCCGCAGAGTTTTTCAACGCCTTGCGCACCTCCCGGGAATTTCCAAGAGGAAAATGGTTTTTTCATATTGACAGCTCTTCACCCCATATATGAAACTAATCGAGCTTCGAAATGTGGTCAGACCACGTGTGCGAATTTTTGAGTGAACCTGTCGCAGCTGCATTGCGAAGCGACAAGAAAGACCTATTGGAGGCATCACAATGAGGCAATTCGCCTTAAGCAATCGAGTCCAGTCGAGGCAAGCAGCGCGAGGTTCCATCACTCGCACGTTGTGTTTCGCCGCATGTGGCTGCATGGCGCTGTTGGTCATCGCCATGATGGCGCCGCTCGGCGCGAACGCACAGATGGCCGGCACCGGAGCAATTTCGGGCACGGTCACTGATACCACCGGCGCAGTCATTGGTGGCGCCACCGTCACCGCAACCCTGGTCGACCAGAACGTCAGCACCACCCGCAGCAGCACCGGAGCTGGCGACTACACCATAGGGCCGCTCACTCCCGGCGAATACACATTGACCGTAACCGCCAAAGGCTTTGAGAAATTCGTGCAGGAGCACGTGACCGTTGATGCTTTGGCCACGGTTGCGGTCAACGTTCAGATGACGGTCGGTGGCGCGGAACAAACCATCACCGTAACCACCGCGCCTCCTGTCCTTGAAACCACCGACGCTACTCTGGGCGCAGTCATGGACAACCAGATGTACTCCAGCCTGCCGCTTTTGATGGGCGCAGGCGGCAACGCCGATCAGCGGCGCGCCACCGACTTTGCGGCCCTGATGCCCGGCGTGCAAACCAACTATATCGGCAGCGGCAACGCCACCGACGCCTCCGGCGCTGTGAATGGCGGCAATCCTGCCGGCGGCACATCCGAAATCTACATCGACGGCGTCAACCTGCCCGAGGCCGACGGCATCGGCGACGTGCGCTTCACCTGGACGGCCTTCGGCATGGACGCCATTGATCAGTTCCAGGTGCAGACCTCGGGGATTTCCTCACAGTATGCCGGCCAGGGCGTGCAGAACTATTCCATCAAGCAGGGAACCAACGACTGGCACGGCGGAATCTACGAGTACATCCGCAACACCAAGGCCGACGCCTGGAAGTTCACCAGCAAGGTGCCGACCATCGTCCCCGGCAGTACTGTCCCGTCAGGAGCGTCCTGCGTCTTTGGATCGGCAGCCTCCAGCTTCTGCGCTCCCGGCGGCATCAAGCCTGCTGAGATCATGAACGAAGTGGGCGCAAAGTTCGGCGGGCCCCTCTTAAAGAACAAGCTGTTCATGTTCTATAACTACGGCCAATACCGCAACCAGAATGGCCCGGTGGGCAAGCTGCAGACCATTCCCACCCCGGCGATGTTGGGCTATTCGTCGTCGGGTACGGCGCTCGGATACGCCGACTTCTCCGGCTTCTCAACGACGACCGGATATCCCATCTACGATCCGGCATCGCAGGTATTCAATTGCGCTGGAACTGCGGCTTCTCCATGCGCACGCACCCAATTCGTGGGTAATAACGGAACACCGAATACGCCCAATGTAATTCCGGGCAGCCGGCTTTCCACTGCCGCGCTGATCATCAACAAGTTCATGCTGCCCTATGAAGCATCGGCCGTCACGACGGGTTCCGGCGCCTACGCGAACAACATCGTCACCGGCTATTCGTCCGGCCTGGCGAACTGGTACCAGGGTGGCCGCATCGACTACAACATGAGCCCGAAGAATACGCTGAGCCTCATCGTCGCCTTCGGCCGCCAGGCCAGCACAGGCCCCAACGCATCGGGCGCCGCCAACCAGCTTGGGCCGCCGTTCAATACGTCCCAGGCCTACACGCCCAAGACCACCGTCGATGTCGTGAAGGATACTTACACCATCAACTCGCACATGGTGAACATGGCCTCGGTTGCATACGGCCGCTACAAGAGTCTTTCGGTCACGCCGGACGATGCGCCGCAGTACTATTACACGCAAACCACGCTGACGGGTACGCCTGCCGGTCAGGCCAGCTACTTCCCGGAGATCATCTTCAGCGGCGGCAGTTCTTCAAACGATCCCGCCACGGAAGCCGGCTACGACGAGAACCAGAAGGTCAACAACACGTACAGCGCCCAGGACGAATTGCAGTGGCAATTTGGTAAGCACAACTTCAACTTCGGCGCAGAAGTTGTTGAAGTTCAGTTCAACTACATCAAGAACGAGACATACTCCTCGCCGCTGGATTACACGTTCTCAACCTCTCAAACAGGAGCTTTTGCCGATAACGTGGTGGGATCGAGCAATTATGGCCAAAGCCAGAGCCTGAACTCGACAACCGGTTCAGCGGTTGCATCCTACATGCTCGGAGCTGTTAACACCAGTTCCACCTCTGTCGGCCTCCCCGGATTTGGCTCACGCTGGCTCGATCCCTCCATCTGGGCCCAGGACGATTACAAAATCACCCCGAAACTCACCGTCAACCTGGGCGTGCGCTGGGACATCTGGCCCGCCATCCACGAGGTGCACGACCTATTCACGTGGTTGAATCCCGAACAGACCAACTCGGTCACCGGCAACCTCGGAACCCTGGCTTTCGCCGGCGGCAACCCGTCCGATGGATATCACGCGGGTGTGCACGTTCCGTCGAATGCCGCTCTCAAGAACTTCAGTCCGCGGCTCGGCTTTGCCTACGCGCTCGATGGCAAGACGGTCATTCGCTCCAGCTACACCCTCAACTTCGCGCGCGGCGACTGGACGAGCGGCAGCCAGTCCGGAACCCCGTCGAGCACTGGCCTTGCTCCTTCGGCAACGGCCCCCTCAGCCGTCAGCAGCCAACCGCAGTTCTACTGGGATAACACCCCGTGCAGCAGCGGCAATGCCGACAGCATAGCCTGCGGCTGGACCGGATCCATTGCGGCCCCATCTGCCAGCCTGCCTGCCGGGGCTGCCAGCCTGGCGGAATTTGCCACCACCGAAACCACCGTAACGAAGACGGCGGGCGGGTCGACAATGACCTATTGGGACCAGCACTACGGCGCCAAAACTCCCGAGTACATCAACTGGACCTTCGGCCTCGAACGCCAGTTGACCAACAACATGTCCATCTCCATCAGCTATGTCGGCAGCGAGGGTCACTTCATTTCCGCTTCGAAGGCCATCGGCAAGCGGAACAATGAGCTGCCGGAGTCTTTGGCCGCACTGGCGGGATATACCTCGACGGGAGCTGCCTGTGCGGGCACCTCTTGTTCGGCTTCGCTCATCACCTCAGTAGCATCGGCGGCCAACCTTACCGAGGCTGCCGCGCTCGGTTTTGCGGTACCCAATCCTTTCAACGCATCGAACGCTACCTATTACGCAAGCAACAGCGTTTACCAGTATTACCTCCCGTTCCCGCAATTCAGTGGCGTCAGCGATACCACCAGTTTTGTCGGTAACGAAAACTGGAACGCGGTGGAGATCTCCATCCGCCAGCGCCCGTCGCACGGCCTCAACTTCATGCTCAACTACACCTACTCCAAGTCGATCGACGACCTGGGAACCTTCCGCGTGGGTGACAACAATCGCCTTGATCGCTCGCTCTCCACAGCCGACTTGCCGCAGAACCTCGTCGGCACGGTGGTCTACCAACTGCCGATCGGCAGGGGCCATTGGATGGGTGACAACTTGTTCTACCGGGCCATCGCCAGCGACTGGACGGCTTCGGGAATCTTCACGGACCACTCGGGCTTCCCGATCGCAGTTACCGGAAGCGGTTGCGGCGGCGCTGGAATTCTCAACCAGTGCATGCCGTCAGTCGTCGCCGGCCAGCAAGGGCGTGCCAACGGGTCCTACGGCAAGAACACGACGGCTGCACCGGGCTCTCCCCACTACATCGGGAACATCCAATACATCAATCCCGCTGCGTTTACGGTCAACGTCAATAGTTCATCGGCATCGGGGCAGGCAATCAACGTGGGCCCTGGCTCCGCTCTCTACGTGCCCGGTAATGCCCCGCGCGTGGCGGCTCTGAATTTGTGGGGCATGGGCTACTACGACGCTGACGTAGCGGTGAAGCGCACGTTCCCCATCTATCGCGAATGGAACGTCGCGATTGAAATCGATATGAGCAACCTCACCAACCACGTTGTCTGGGCTTCTCCGTCTGCCTCGGTTGCATCCGGAACCAATGCCGGATTCGGTACAATCACGGCTCTGAGTTCGGCCAACAATCCCCGCGACGTGCAGGGCATGCTCCGCATCAACTTCTAACCATCATTGCGTCACCTCGAAAGGTGCTGCCGGTTCCGCCGGCAGCACCTTTTCTCTTTTTGCCGCAAACATTTAGAATCCTTATCGCGATGGGAGTTCTTTCTTCATGTTCCTGAACAAAAAATCCGCAGATTCATTTCGGCTGGCAAGTGCAGCCGTCCCTTTTCTTCTCTTCGCATTTGCGATGCCCGGCTCACGTGCGCAGACAGCGCCGCAAAGTCCGGCCGCGACGCCCGCATCTGCCGCTCCCGATCCCGCCTTGCCCCACGGCCAGATCCAATATCTCTGGCCCAACGGCGCGCCCGGCGCTGTCGGTACCGAAGAGCAGGACAAGCCGCATCTCGAAATCTTCTCGGGTTACGGCCCCGGCCCGCACACCGGTGTCATCGTCTGTCCCGGCGGCGGCTATCGCAATCTGGCCTATGCGAAAGAAGGCACCCAGATCGCCGAATGGCTCAACATCCGCGGCATCACCGCCTTCGTCCTCACCTACCGGCTCACGCCGCGCTACCACTATCCCGAGCCCATCCTCGATGGCTACCGCTCGGTGCGCTGGGTGCGCAGCCATGCAGCCGAGTACCACATCGCTCCCGATCGCATTGGCATGTGGGGATTTTCCGCTGGCGGTCACCTCGTCGGTATGGTCGGCACGCACTTTGACGACGGCAATCCGCAGGCCGCCGATCCCATTGATCGCGTCAATGATCGCCCCGACTTCGTCATCAGCTCCTACGGCGGTCTCTCGCTGCAGACCGGCATCGCCAAGTCCGGCGCCATGCAGAATCTCTTCGTCACACCGCCCTCGCCCGAGCTGCTCAACGATCTTTCTCCCGATCTGCAAGTCACACCGCACACGCCCCCGTTCTTCATCTACGCCACCACACCCGATCAAGCGGTTCCGGTGCTCAGCGCCGTGGTGTTCTACACCGCGCTCGTCAAAGCCGGCGTGCCCGCCGAAATGCACATCTTTCAAACCGGCCCGCACGGCACAGCCCTCGGCCAATCCAATCCCGAACTCGCCGAGTGGCCCACGCTCCTTGAAAACTGGCTGCGCATCAACGGCTGGATCGCCACGCCCGCCGCGCCGGCGCCACCTGCTCCGGCCGCGCACTGATCTTCACTCGACCCGTGCCCTATCCTTTTCCGCGCTTCTTGCGGAAAAGGGTGGGATAGCACAAGTCCACGCCCGCACTCGCCATTTGTCCTCACCGCGTCGCCCTGCGTATAGTGAGATCGCCCGGAGTTCCCATGAATTCTCTCCGCCTTCTTGCCTGTCTCGCCGTTCTCGCCTTCACCGGGACCAGCGCACTCGCCGCGCCTCCTGATCCGCTCCCCTGGTCGCAGCGCGCCGCCAACGCCGCCATCGCCCGCTGGCCCGACGGCCGCTTCGCGCCTGCCGGGAACCCTGCGCCGTCGACCTGGAACTACGAGCTTGGCACGCTGCTCGAAGGCATGCGCTCCGCCTGGCTCACCGATGTCGATCCGCGCGACTTCAACTACATCAAGAGCTCCATCGACGCCCTCGTCGCTCCCGACGGTTCCATCCCCACGCTCAAGCCCGAGGAGCATCAGCTCGACAACATCCTCCTCGGCCGCCAGCTTCTCTTCCTTTACGGCGTCACGCAGAACAAGCGCTACCTCACCGCCGCCACCTTCCTCTGGAACCAGCTTGGCGCGCAGCCCCGCAATGTCGAGGGCGGCTATTGGCACAAGCAGCGCTATCCCAACCAGATGTGGCTCGACGGCCTTTACATGGCCGAGCCCTTCCGCGCCGAATACGCTTTCATCTCGCACCACCCCGAGGAATTCGCCGACATCACCAAGCAATTTGTCCTCATGGATCAGCACGCCCGCGACGCGAAAACCGGCCTGCTCTATCACGGCTGGGACGCATCGAAGCAGGAGCGCTGGGCCAACCAGAAATCCGGCGATTCCGCAGAATTCTGGGCGCGCGGCATCGGCTGGTACATGATGGCCCTCGTTGACACGCTCGATTTTTATCCCGAGGGCGACCCCGGCCGCGCGCAATTGATCGCCATCCTCCGCCGCGAAGCCGCCGCCGTCGCGCGCTTCCAGGACAAAAAGACCGGCCTCTGGTACACGATGATGAACAAGCCCGGCGAGAAGGGAAACTACTTTGAATCCTCGTCCGCGTGCATGTTTGTCTACGCGCTCGCCAAGGGCGTGCGTCGCGGCTATCTTCCGGATACTGACCGCGACGGTCTTCTCGCCGTCGCCCAAAGCGGCTACAAAGGCATCCTCGCGCATTTCGTCGAAACTCAGGGCGACGACGTTTCACTAACCAACACCGTGAAAGCCTCAGGCCTCGGCGGCGAACCCTATCGCGACGGCAGCTACGCCTACTACATCGGCGAGAAAGTCGTCACCAACGATCCCAAGGGCGTGGGCGCTTTTCTACTCGCCAGCACGGAAATGGAGTACGCGCCGGAGTCGACCGTGGCTCGCGGCGACACCGTCGTCGTCGACGGCTGGTTCAACTCGCAGCTGCGCACCGACGCCTTCGGCCAGCAGATCAACTTCCACTACAAATGGAACACCTGGGACAATCCCGGCTACTCGCTCTTCGGCCATCTCTTCCGCGAATTCGGCGCGCAGTTGAGCGAGCACGACGACGAGCCCACGCTCGCCAACCTCAAGGGCGCTGACGTGTACGTCATCGCCTCACCCGACAACCTCGACAAGAATCCCCACCCGCACTTTGCCAACGCTCAAGATGCGGCCGAGCTCGCCGAGTGGGTCAAGACCGGCGGCGTGCTCGTCTCCATGGAGAACGACACCTCCTTCGCCGACCTCGACCACTTCAACGTGATCGGCGACAAATTTGGCATCCACTTCAACAGTGTGCTGCGCAAGCACGTCATCGGCACCAATTGGGAGCAGGGAAGAATTGACATTGACGGCAAAGGCCCCGTCTTCCATCATCCCCACACGATTTATGTAAAAGACGTCTGCACCATCACGGTCTCGAATTCTGCCCACTCGGTGCTCGCAGAGGGTGACGACATCTTCATGGCCACCGTGAAGTACGGCAAGGGAACTGTCATCGCCATGACCGACCCCTGGCTCTACAACGAGTACACCGACGGTCGCAAACTCCCCGCCCTCTACGACAACTACGCCGCCGGCAAGGAGTTTGTGCGCTGGATCCTCAAGCAGGTACCGTCCATTCGATAACTAGAGAAACCCAGGCCCGTGTTCAGGCACTCCGAACCTTAAGGCTGCTTCGTTACCACCGGTGTCGCCGCCGGGATCGCCTGCCCTTTCACATCCGGTCCCAGCTCCGGGCAAATCCGCGCCAGGTCGTCGGCCACCATGCGCCCAAACACTTCAGATCCGTGCGCGTTCAAGTGCGTCCGGTCCAGCGTGCTTCCCGCCGCATCGGGATGCCCCACCGCGTCGAATTGATCCGCTTGCTCCTGCGTCATCGTACGCAGCAATCGCGTGCTCTCCGCATTCAAATCGATCACTGGCACGCCCTCTTCCTCCGCCACGCGCCGCGCCGCATTAGCATACCCCGTCAGGTTCTCCACCAGCACGCCGTCCTTATAGTTGCGCCGCGAAAGTGACGTCACAATGATGGGCCGCGCCCCCTCCGCCCGCGCCTCGGTGATGTAGCGGCGCATGTTCGCCGCGTACGTCGTCTCTGGATCGGTCTCACGCAGCGGCCCCTTGCCCGGCATATCATTATGCCCAAACTGGATCAGAATGTAATCCGCGTGTGCGGCGAGCACATCCTTCCACACGCCCTCGTCGTAGTAGCTTTTCGAGCTGCGCCCGTTTCGCGCCAGATTCACGCAGTCCACATTCGCCAAAAAATCCGCGCAAAATCCCGGTCCCCATCCTCCGCCGTTGTTCACCGTTGAATCTCCAGCGAGCACAATCTTCACTGGCGCGCCGTGCAGAATTGCCACGGTCCGCGCCAGCTCCGGCGGCAGTGTGGCCGCCACCGGCCGCACATATTTTGCCAGCGCCGGCATCGCCTCCCCGAGATCCACGGCAGCAATCCGCCCGAACACATACGATCCCTCGGCATTCAAATGCGTCTTGTCCGGAATGGTGTTGCCCTGCGCATCTTTCTTCGTGATGCCCAATGCATTCGCCTGCGTCTCAGTCAGCGTGTCGAGATACGCAATGCTGTCCGCCTGCAGATCGATCAGCGGCGTCTTTTCCTCTGCTGCAACCTTCTTCATGGCATCGGAATGTGCCAGCAGGTCGGAGTGAATCTTGCCGTCGTCGCCGTAGTAGCGCCGCGTCAAGGGCGTCACCAGTATGGGAACGATGCCGTGCGCGCGCGCTTCTTCCACGTAACGCCGGAGATTCACGGGATACTCCGTCACGAGATTCGTCTCCCGCGGCGTGTGCTGCGCCGACTCCTCGTCATTATGTCCAAACTGGATCAGCATGTAGTCCGGCTTGTCGGCGAGCGCCTTGGTCCAATAGCCTTCGTTGTAATAGGTTTTCGTACTCGCTCCGCCCTTGGCATCGTTGATGCAAACCACGTCGTCGGTCAGGTTCGCGCAAAACCCCAGTCCGTAGCCGGCATTCCTCGTCTGCGTGGAGTCGCCAATCAACGCGATCCGCACCTTCGCGGGCGTCGGCGTCGTGTTCGCTTGCGGCTGTTGCGCCTGAGCAGCAACTCCTGCCATCAAAACCGTTGACACCACAAAAAGAAAGAGCGATTTCATCGTGTTTCTCCCATTCCCGCGCAATCTCGATCTCGCCAGCGGGTTTGCCGGAAGCCCTCGCGAACCGTCCCGATTCTATCCTCCCAAAGGTCTGACCAGCAATCGATTCATCCCGTTCCCGCGCCCGAATACTTCCGCTCCTCGATTAGCTTCCGCAAGGGCTTGACGACCCACCGCTCCGCTCCTATACAGTTGGATGGTTCAAGTGGTCAGTCCACTTGAATCGCGCTACGCTCGCCGGTTCATCACGCCGTTCGGGCCCACGCCGATCGGAGAAACTCATGCGTCTCGTTCGTTTCTTTCTTGCCGCGCTTCCGTTTCTTGTCGTGCTCTCTCTGTCCGCACAGGACACCCGCACCGTCACCGAGCCCAAAATTCCTCCCGCGTGCGTCACCCTCGAAGCCGACATCGCCTCCAGCCACGGCAACATCGCGCTCGCCGACGAGCAAAAGCTCTCCACGGCACGCATTCAGGACGCAATGGACCACTGCGCTCAAGGGCAGGCTGTCGTTCTCCGCGCCCACGGCAAGAAGAACGTCTTCCTCACCGGTCCGCTCACCCTGCGCCCCGGGGTTACCCTCGTCGTCGATAAGAACACCGCTCTCGTCGCCTCGCGCGATCCCCGCGTTTTCGACACCACGCCCGACGGTTGCGGCATCGTCTCCACGCACGGCGGCCGCGCCTGCAAGCCGCTCATCTCCGCCGACGGCGCCAAGAACTCCGGCATCATGGGCGATGGCTCCATCGACGCCCGCGGCGGCGCAAACCTCCTCGGCCAGGACGTCACCTGGTGGGACCTCGCGCATGAAGCCAAAGTGAAAGATGAGTCGCAAAGCGTTTTCGCCATGATCGCCCTTCGTCACGTCGACGGCTTCATCCTCTACAAAATCACGCTGCGCAATTCCCCCGGCTTCCACGTCTCCATCAATCAGACCGACGGCTTCACCGCGTGGGGCGTCAAAATCATGACCCCCAAAACCGCGCGCAACACCGACGGCATCGATCCCGGCTCTTCCAAAAACATCACCATCGCCTACAGCTACATTCACACCGGCGACGACGACGTCTGCCTCAAGCCCAGCGGCATGGGCGGCGTCTCCAACATGTCCGTCCTTCACAATCACTTCTACAGCGGACACGGCATGTCCATCGGCAGCGGCACTTTTGGCGGCGTTGATCATTTGCTTGTTGACGACCTAACCATCGACGGCGCCGACAACGGCCTCCGCATCAAGTCCGATCGCAGCCGCGGCGGCCTTGTCCATCAGGTCGTCTATCGCGACGTCTGCATCCGCAACACGCCCAACCCACTAGTCTTCACGCCCCACTACACCACCTTCATTGGCGACCGCCTGCCCATCTACAACGACATCACGCTCGAAAACGTGCACGTGCTCACGCCCGGCGCCTACACCTTCTACGGTCTCGATGCCGACCCGGGCCACAAGCTCGAGATCAAGCTCGACAACGTCTTCGCCGACGACCAGAAGGACTCGCTCTTCTACAACCAGGACGCGTCCATCACAATTGGCCCTCACCTCGGCAATCTGATTCCCAAGGGCGACGACGTGACCGACACCAATGCGCCCGATTCCACGCCCGGCCAGCCGCTCGACTGCGATGCCCGCTTTGTTCCGTTCCCTGAAGATAAGACCGCGCCCGAGATTGCCGGCAAGATTCCGCCCGAAGACAAAACCTTCTATGTGGCCGCCGACGGTACCGGCGACTACTACTCCATCCAGCGCGCGCTCGACATGGCTCCCAAAACCGGCGGCGCGGTTCTCTCCGTTTCGCCCGGCATCTATCGCGAAGTGCTCACTGTCGACAAGCCCAACATCACCATTCGCAGCGCCAATCCAGACCCCACCAAAACCGTCATCGTCAACGATCGCAGCGCCGGCCAGAATGGCGGCACGTTGCACTCCGCCACGGTCAATGTCACCGCCGACGACTTCTTCGCGGAAAACATCACCATCGAAAACGACTTCAATAAAACGCATCCGCAGCTACCTGCCGGCTCACAGGCCCTCGCCATTCTCGTCACCGGCGACCGCGCCATCTTCCACAACGTGCGCCTGCTCGGCAACCAGGACACCGTCTATCTCGGCACGCACTGCGGCCCCGACGGACAGAATTGCGGCGTCACACGCCAGTACTTCTCCGATTGCTACGTCGCCGGCAACGTCGACTTCATCTTCGGCGACTCGAAGGCAGTCTTCGACAACTGCGAGATTCACTCGACCCCGCACGGCGGCGGTTACATCACCGCGCAATCGAAACACTATCCCAAACAGGACTCCGGTTTCGTCATCGACCACTGCCGCCTCACCGCCGATCCCGGCGTCACCGGCACCGTCTTCCTCGGCCGTCCGTGGCGTCCCTATGCGACCGTTATTTACATGCACTCCGAGATGGACGATAAGATCGACCCTGCGGGCTGGCGCGAATGGCATCCCGGCGAGACGCACTCGCTCGAGACGGTCTATTACGCTGAATTCGATTCCACCGGCCCTGGCGCGCATCATGATCAGCGCGACCCGCACACGCATTTCCTCACACCCGACGAGGCCAAACAATACGAGCCCGCAATCTTCCTGCGCGGCAGCGACAACTGGGATCCAACCAAGCTGTCCACTCCGCCCGCGCAGTAAAATAGAGTTGCAACGACCCAATGTTCACGAGGCGCGCTGACCTGAACCCGCCACGAACAAGCTAGTAGCTAGCAGCTGCTTTTCGGAGACGAACGATGAAGACCGTATTAATGGCTGACCCTGTGCGCTATCCACGCATGAACACGGACGAACTCCGCGAAACATTCCTGCTCGATTCACTCTACGAACCCGGCAAGTTGCATCTCAACTACGTCGATCTCGATCGCGCCGTGGCCGGCTTTGCGGCTCCGCTCGATGCCCCCATTGGCTTGCCCAATTATCCCGAACTCCGCGCCGAGTATTTCACCGAGCGCCGCGAGCTAGGCGTGCTCTCGATCAGCGGCTCTGGCGTCGTCACTGTCGAAGGCACGAATTACGAGCTCAACAATCTCGATGTGCTCTACATCGGCCGCGGCAATAAGCAGGTCACATTCGTCTCCAAAGACAAGTCCGCGCCCGCCATCTTCTACCTGTTGAGCTATCCCGCCCACGCCGTTTATCCCGTCGCGCTGGTGCGCAAGGAAGAAGCCGCGCCCACGGAGCTCGGCTCGCTCGAAACCTGCAACAAGCGGACCATCTGCAAATACATTCATCTCCAGGGCGCGCGCAGTTGCCAGCTTGTCATGGGCGTCACCCATCTCGCGCCCGGCAGCAACTGGAACACCATGCCGCCGCACACCCACATGCGCCGCTCCGAAATCTACATGTACTTCAACGTCGCCGCGGACGCGCGCGTCATGCACTTCATGGGACCTCCCGCGGAAACCCGCCACATCGTCATGGCCGATAAGGGCATCGTCATCTCGCCCGGCTGGTCGGTGCACTGCGGCGTCGGCACCCGCGCCTATAGTTTCTGCTGGGGCATGGGCGGCGAAAACCAGGACTACGCCGACATGGATCCCGCCCCCGTCGACACATTGCGGTAGCGCGAACCCTCAACTTCGATTCGTCTCGATGCGAGCTCAAGAGATGATTGGTCATCCTGAGCGAGTCCCGGCGTGCCGGGACGAGTCGAAGGACCTGCATTTTTGCTTGCAGATTTAAATGGATTCCGCGCAAAACCAAAAGCGGCGATTTCCATCCCGGAAATCGCCGCCTTTCTTACTGACCACTGATCACTGACAACTGACCACTGTCTTACACGTTATACGTGCTCGACGAAACCCGTCCGCCGTGTCCCGTCCAATTCGTATGGAAGAACTCGCCCCGTGGCTTATCGATTCGTTCGTAAGTATGCGCGCCGAAGAAGTCTCTCTGCGCCTGCAGCAGATTCTGCGGTAACCGGCCGGTGCGATAACCGTCAAAGAACGCCAGCGCAGTCGAAAACGCCGGCGTGGGCACGCCAAGCTTGACCGCATGCGTCACCGCCTTGCGCCACGACCCCTGGTACTTGTTCACCAGGCGCGAAAAATACTTGTCGAGCAGGAGGTTATCGAGAGCCTTGTTCTTCTTGAATGCGTCCTTGATCTTGCCCAGGAACTGGCTGCGAATGATGCAGCCGCCGCGCCACATCAAAGCGATGCCGCCCATGTTCAGGTTCCAGCCAAACTCCTTGCCCGCGGCCCGCAGCAGCATGTAGCCCTGCGCGTAGCAGATGATCTTCGAGCAAAACAGCGCCCGCCGCACATCCTCTATAAATTTGGCCCGGTCGCCTACCTTGGGCGCCGCCTTCGGCCCGCGCAGCACCTTCTCGGCGTCCACGCGCTCGTCTTTCAACGCCGACAGGCAGCGCGCGAACACCGATTCGCCGATCAACGTCACCGGCTGGCCCTCGTCGAGTGCGCTGATCACCGTCCATTTGCCCGTGCCCTTCTGTCCCGCCGTGTCCAGAATCTTGTCGACAAGCGGCGAACCGTCCTCATCCTTCTTGGCGAAGATCTGCTGGGTAATGTCGATCAGGTAGCTGTCCAGCTCGCCCTTGTTCCACTCCGCGAACACATCATGCAGCTCATCGGCCGTCAGTCCCAGCCCGCGCTTCAGCAGATCGTAGGCCTCGCAGATCAACTGCATATCGCCGTACTCAATGCCGTTGTGCACCATCTTCACAAAGTGCCCGGCACCCTCTTCGCCCACCCAGTCGCAGCAGGGCGTGCCGTCGTCCACCTTGGCGGCAATCGCCTGGAAGATCGGCTTCACATGCGGCCACGCCGCTGGATTTCCGCCCGGCATAATCGACGGCCCGTTGCGCGCGCCCTCTTCGCCGCCCGAAACGCCCGTGCCGATAAACAGAATCCCCTTCTCGGCCAGCGCCTTGGTGCGCCGGGTCGAATCCGTGAACAGCGAGTTTCCACCATCAATAATGATGTCTCCCGCTTCAAGGTACGGCACCACATGGTCGATCATCTGGTCCACGGTGTCGCCGGCCTTCACCATCAGCATCACACGGCGCGGCCGCTTCAGCAGGCTGGTCAGCTCCTCAATCGAGTGCGCGCCCACCACCTCGGTCCCCTTGGCTTCGTTGGCAATAAAATCGTCCACCTTCGAAACGGTGCGATTGAACACTGCCACTTTGAATCCGTGGTCGTTCATGTTGAGGACAAGATTTTGTCCCATAACGGCAAGGCCGATTAGACCGATATCACAGGATGCGTCAGGCATACTTTTCTCCAAACCTCAGAATTTTATCATCGCGGATTTTAGGGTTTTCCTTCATCCATTCTAAACTAGTGGTCTGACCTCGAAAAGCGCGCAGGTAGGCGCAATCTCTGCATCAACCTCTGTGCAAATAAGCCGTCCTGCTCCAGGAGGGAGCGAGGAAAATATCCCAGGATGGAGTCCGCCACGGCGGACGGAATCCTGGGAAGGCCGCAAGAAAACGAGTTAGCCCCGTAGGGGCGACAGAAAAATGCGTTAGACACCATAACCGTTCGTTCTTGCAGGCCCCAAGCTAAGAGCTAAAAGCCAAGAGCTGAAAGCTGTCTTTTTCACTCCACGCTCAAATCTCCATCCGCGTCCACCACCAGCTTGTCGCCTTCAATCTGGACCGAGTGAATCTTCAGCCGGTCCAGGCTCACCTTGTATCCCGAGGAGGCCGTCGAGCCCTCCAGCGCCTTGCGCAGCAATTCTGTCGCATTCACCTTCATGCTTTTCGGCACTTGCCCGCGCAAAAAGGGCGCCAGCACAAAGTTGATCTCTTTCCGGTCCGAAATCTTATCCAGCTGCGCGTCGCGGAATCCAATCGTCTCCCCTTCCGCGTCCGGCGCCAGAGATACCTCGGCCGGCAATGTCAAGCTCACTCCAAGGCACGCCCCGCCTACCGGCGTTCCCAGCCGGGCCACGGTTTTCAACCGTACGACGATCCGTCCCTGTTCAAAACTCAGATGTGGGTCCTCGGTCGAGATAAAGCAGGCCGAGTGAGGGTTTCCTTTCAGGTAATACCGGCCGTCGGGACCGCTGAAGAGCTGCTGTTTAAGAGTCCGCTCCAGGGCCTGCCGGCTTACGGTTAATTGCACCGCGCGACCCGGGGCTATCCCCGCCAAGGGCCCCGCCAGCAGCACTAATCCCGCCATAAGTGCCATCCAGTGTCTTTTCATCATCTTTCCCCGCGACCCTCCGCCCACAGCGCTTTCAATCGATTACGCAAAAAGTCGGCAACCTGTTCCTCCCACCAGCCCAGCGAACTTCAAATAAAGTATTTAAATACAATGATATACATTGGATCAGAGCTGAGTAGATCACCCTGCTCCCACCCGGATCAAATACCTCTTTCCTATTGATTTTTGAACAAAATAACCGTAAAATAGCAATTAATGTGCCTCGGGTCCTACTGATCCCCCAGCCCCGTCCGAGGATGTACCGATAAAACCTCCTTTCAAGGACACAAAAATCGATGGCAAAGCGTCGTGGAAATCCGAATTGGGGCAAACCAGAGCCCATTGGCCCGGTTGTGCCCACTGTCACCTCCTTCGAGCAGATCACCAAGGAGTTTAAACTGCCGCCGGATCAGTTCATCCGGTCAACCCGGCTGCGCGAATGGGCGCGGCGCAATAAGAATTCCAAATATATCCCGGAGGCCTTGCTCGAGGCCTGGGGCTTTGAGATTGAATCCACGCTGTAGGACTTTCGCCAGTTAAACAGGAACGCCGCCCTCGGGCGGCGTTTTTGCTGCCCGTAAAAACCCCCAGGGCGCTTTGTTTTGTGTCGGGGAGTGAGTCTACTCGCGCGGTAAATGCAATGAAATAATTGGGGGCTTCAGCGGTGTTTGGTGAGTCCCGGCGTAGCAGGTTTGTATCAGGGCACGGCTTTAGCCGCGCCGAAAAAAGCGCAAAAACAGTGGGGTTTTAACCCCTGTACGGCATCCGTCGGTCCGCAAGTATCTATTTTTCGATTCGCCAAATTAACCGCCCGCTTACCGGTAGGCCTGCTCATCGGCCCAGTCCCCGATAAGCGGCAGCCGGCAGCGCTTGCCATGCAATGCACCGACCACACACCACAGCCAAATGGTGAAAACCACCAGACATCCAATACAGAACAGAACCATGAGGACACGCGTCCCAAGGAACTTGAGGTATGGCGCCACAAATCCCATGGCAAGGCTGAATAGAAAGACAAAAGCGCTGAATACCAGGGACTGCCAGGCGTGGAAACGCACGTAGGGCCTTTTGTTGTAGTGCCTGATTGCCAGAAAGAAGAACGCCGGGATGGGCGAGAAATAGGCGACGGCGGCAATAAAGTTGTCAGAGACGCCGGACTTTTGGGGACTGGCCATAATCCCTCCTTTGAGGGGACCCGGAAGGCGTCACCGACAGGAGATTGCTTGCGCCGGAGGCACGCGGACAGAATAACCAGAACGCGGCGGGTCATCTGCTGGACGCTTATAGGATTATACGAGCCGCAGTTTCCGATTTGCCCACTCTCCGGCCGAGTAAGTAGTTCCGGCACTCCCCAGGCATCTCAATGGCCTGGGAGTTCTTTATCGCTTGGCCCTGCGGGAAGCGGAGAAACGCCGGCTCAGTCCAAGCTTTGTAGCTGCTTCGTCCAATTCGGCCTGAGTAAAGAAAAAGTGATGTTCTGGGTTGGAGTTCGGGTAGAACCTGATCACAATCTCAGGTTTTTCGACCGCGTCACTCACGCCGTCGTAAAACGGATACCCGAGATCCTGCAATAGGTGAAGCGAGCCTTCGTCGCCCGTCGGATTGCCTGTGTCTCCGACGATAGCGAATACGCCTTTGTGCGTGCGCTTCGAATAGACCGACGCGAAGTCACCCACCCTTACGCCACGCCGCCGGGCCGCGTCGTCGCGAACCACATAATTGATATTGCGAGCGTCGACGTAGCGCCGTGGATCCCTTTCATTTTGATTGTCAATATCGCTAAAAGCGGTCTGAGAGATGTAATAGCCCGGGAAGGGATCGTCCCGCCCCTGCAGAATTGGGCTACCGTTTTCGTCAATCAGATAGCCGACGATCTCCTTATCAGCGCGATTGAGGGTATGCGCATCCAGAAGGATGTCGAGCGTCTCCATGCCCGGCGGACCGTAGGCGTTCGGTGCTCCATCGACATCGACATCCATGCGGTGCGTCTGTATCTCGAACGATCGATGCCGCTTCCTGTTCTGTGCATGCGAGGCGACAGTCAGGCTTAAAGCAAGAGCCAAAGCGACGGCCACGAAGCGAAGCACGCGGGCAGAATAAGCGGAAATCAGCGGCGATCTCCTTCCACTCTTCCGGCAACCACGCCCCTTATTCACGCGCATCGCGGGATGCCCGCGTTCTCCCATTCCAAGGTAACCCTTGTGTTGTGCCATGTCGACGAAGATGAACAAGTTCTGCCGGGGGCCCGTTCTCAAGTTAGAATCCGTGTACATGATTCGACTCACCGCACCAATCGCTCTGGCGACATTATTGTTAGGTACCGCAGCCGCCCTGGCTCAATCACCCGCGCCTCCAGTGACCCTCGCTGACACGGAACAGCGCACCATCACCGCATCAAAGATTGGCCGGCCTTACGACCTGTTCATCTCTCTGCCGGAAAACTACTCCACCTCAAAACAGTCCTACCCCGTGCTCTACGTCCTCGATGGCTGGCATTTCCCCTTGATGGCGTTCCTCCAGAGCAACAATGTCTATTCCAAGCGCATGCCCCCGGTCATCATTGTCAACATCGGCCAATCGCCCGCCAGCGACGCGATGGCTCTCCGCGCTCAGGATTTCTCGCCAACCCCGATCCCCCAATCCCTGGGCGGCGGCGGTGGTGGCGCGGCCATGTTTCTCGATTTTCTCGAAAACGAGCTCATCCCGTTTATTGACCGCACCTATCGCACCAATCCCGCTGACCGCGGATTGCTGGGTCACTCGATGGGCGGAAAGTTCGCCCTCTACGCGCTCGAGCAACGCCCCGGATTATTTCAGCGCATCGTCGCTGCCAGTCCCGCCCTTTTCCCGGACGACCCCCTGATGGACAAAACCGCGCGCCGCGCTCTCAGCGCACAGTCTGCTCCGGTGCGCCTCGATCTCTCGGTAGGCAGCGACGATGAGCTGGGCTTCACGAAGACCACCACCGAATTCGCCCAACTCCTCGACGAACTCAAGCCCAAGGGGCTCGACTATCGCTTCACGGAGTACCCGGGAGAAAACCACAACTCCGTTCGATTGGTCTCACTCCCCGCGGGCCTCTATTGGGTTTATCGCCCAGCCAGGTAATCGTGCCGCACTTGCAGAACTCAGCGCTGGCCGCCTGACAGCTCATTTCGCTAAACTCGTCAGCCCCGCTCTGCTACATACAGCGTTGTCCATGGCCCGGAGTTCACGTTGTAATAAATCCGTTTCCCGTCGGGGCTGAACGCAGGGTGAGGATGGTTCTTGCGCCACGTGGTCGCGCCCTCGTCCCCCTGGAACTTCGCGATCCCGGTCCAGTCGCCGCCGCTCGCATCGCACACGGCAACGCCCCACTCGCCCTTCTTGCCTCCGAACGCCTCCAGATGCGTGTCCGTCACAAACAGCTTTCCATCCGGGCTCGGCGTCAGGTGCTGGCCGGGAAACTCGGGCAGTCCCGGGATTTGCGAGACTGCGCCCGTATGCGCGTCGGTGACAGTGTTGTGGAAGTTCAGGATGCGCTCCGAGTCGGGGAACCACGCGGGGTGGCCCCAGTCGCGCTCAAAAAAGAGCAGTTTGCTGTGCTCGATGTCGAACACCACCAGTCCTTCACGATCCGACTGATAACTGTGCGGCCATTTCATGTGGCCGGGCGGCTGCGGCTTGTACCCCGGTTCCACGTCAGACAGCTTCACAAATAGCAGCTTCAGATCCGGCGAGATGGTGCCGAAGGGCGTGGAGATTGGATTTTGCCCGTAGAGCGCTTCCACTTGTTTCGGGTACGCGGCGCGAATCGCGTCGGCCTTCACCAGCGTGCGAATTTCGCCCGTCGCCGCATTCAGCAACTCCACGTCGCGGTACTGGTCCGGCTGAAAATGCACGCCATAAATCGGCACCAGGTCAGAGTGCTGCTGGCCGAACGACACCATGTGATGCTTTGCCATCACGCGCTGCGCTTTGGTCAAAGGATCGACCGTCACCACCACCACTTCTCCATCGCGAAGGTCGTGAAAAATGATCCGGTGGCCGTTGGAGATCCACTGCTGGCAGGCCACGCGATGCGCGTCCTCGCACTCAATGCCCATCACCAGCGTCCGTTCCTCGCCCGTGCGCCGGTCCTGAACCACCAGTGATCCTTGCGTCTGTCCGTCGGCCACGGGCGAAGTGTAGAAAAGCACGCTGCGGCCATCTGGGCTTTCTGGAGTCACGTTGAAGTAGGTGTGGATGGTGTGCCGGTTTGCCACCGTCGAAACCGGCTTGATCCGCACGCCAGACTTCCAATGAGCAAGCTCTTCGGAGTATCGGCCACTTTGCTGCCCGGCAGGCTCCTCGATTCCGGCGCCTCGAGCTTTTCTCCAGCCGCCAAGCGCCGCCGCTCCAGCCAGCACAGCGAACCTTCGCCGATCCAGTCGCATGGTTGTCTCCTTCCCGCTTGGACGCGGAAATCCTATCTGCGGCCCAGAACCAGTGTCAATCTCGTTTACGAGGACCTATCCCGCTCAGCTCCCGCCCGTTTCTGGCATCCTCAGCCCCGCGCTTTCTGGCATTTGCGTCCTGGATAAGCGAAAATAAAGCTGCATCATGCCCCAATCGCCCCGCACTCCCGAGCCTCCCTTCACCGACGTTCCCGGCGCACTCGACGAAATTCGCTCCGGCCGCATGGTCGTCGTGGTCGATGACGAGGACCGCGAGAACGAGGGCGACCTGACCCTGGCCGCCGAGTACGTCACCCCCGAGGCCATCAACTTCATGGCCCGCTACGGCCGCGGCCTAATCTGCCTCACCCTCACCGAGGAGCGCGCCGATACCCTGCGCCTCTTTCCCATGACGCAGCAGAACTCCTCGCGCTTCGGCACCGCCTTTACCGAGACCATCGAAGCTCGCGAGGGCGTCACCACCGGCATCTCGGCCGCGGACCGCGCCCGCACCATCCGCACCGCTATCGATCCCGGCACCACTGCCTCCGACCTCGCCCGTCCCGGCCACGTCTTCCCGCTGCGCGCGCGCCGCGGCGGCGTCCTCGTGCGCGCTGGTCAAACTGAAGCCTCCGTCGATCTCGCCCGCATGGCCGGCCTCACCCCCGCCGGTGTGATTTGCGAGATTATGCGCGACGACGGCGAAATGGCCCGCATCCCCGATCTCATCCCGTTCTGTCGCGAGCACGGCCTCAAGATGCTCACCGTCGCCGAGCTCATCCGCTACCGCCTGCGCCACGAGCGCTACATCGTCCGCGCCGGCGAGTCCCGCATCCAAACCCGCTACGGCGAGTTCCGCATGATCGCCTACGAAAGCGAAGTCAACGGCGGCGAGAGCCACATCGCCCTCATCCGCGGCGACCTCTGCCCCGACTGCCCCGCCGTCCACGCCGGCCCATTTACCGAACTCGTCGCCAACGGCGCCGCCGCCGCGGCGCCCCGTATGCCTTGCCCGCATCCCGTGCTCGTCCGCGTCCACACTCGCTGCACCGCAGGCGACGTCTTTGCCGCCGACTGCCACTGCCGCGAGATCCTCGACCAGTCGATGCGAATGATTGCCAAAGCCGGCTGCGGCGTCATCCTCTATCTCCACAACACCTCGCGCGGTTTCGAAATCGAACGCACGCCTACCGCAGCCTTCAATCCCGAGGGCACAGCCGTGCCCGCCGAAGCACGCGAAGAGCATTCCGGTCGTCTCTTATTGCATCAAGAACTACGCGCCCGCGAAGGTGTGCAGGCTCGCACCGGTCGCATCCTGCGCGCCATCGGCCTTGGTGGCCAGATCCTCTCCGACTTGGGAATCCAGCGCATCCGCCTGCTCTCCAACACCCCCATGCATGTCCCCGCCCTCGAAGGCTTCGGCCTCGAAATCGTCGAGCAGGTTCCCATCCCGGTCGAGGAATGTAGCAAAGCCGCCGTCAGCTAGCAGCAGACAGTCCACAGCTTGCGCTCCGGCGGCACCAGCTCCCGGAGGGAGCGAAAAAAGTTAGCCCCGGGTGGAGTTCGCCGTGTCAGCGGCGGACGGAACCCGGGGAAAGCGCACAAGAGAATATCCAGCCCCGTAGGGACGACAGAACCTCCGCAAACCACTCAGCGGCCACGGTCCCGTATGCCCCAAATTAAGAGCTAACAGCCAACAGGCAAAAGCCAACAACTAAAAGCCGAGAGCTAATAGCTGCCTCTTCAATTCCCTCAATTCTCCGTGAAAACTCGGGTCTTCTCGCGAAAGTGGTCAATATTGATCACTTTCTCCCGCCGAATATCTGTAGGATCGCCAAGGCTGTCCAGGGGAAAAATTCTCGAGAAGGAATCCAGCCGCCACTAAGGCTGGCAGGGTCCCTTCTTCGTCAATTTTCCCCGTCAGACGCGCACCGTCGAAATTCGCCGTAACGCAACTTCAGCGCGGCATCTTCCTCATTGAGGCGCCGCTTCCGATCGTCAACTCGCATTACGGCATCCATGCAATTGCTGTGAAGCCAACCGCACCTGTACGGCGAAAGGTTGGTCCGCGTGCGCGTCCATCTCGTCAATCCCAGCGACAATTCCTTCGGTACCGCGGTCATCACGCCGCGCTGGCTCTTCGTGCTTGCCGCCGCTACGCCCACTGCCGTCGGAGATCCCATTCTCGTCGATGAATCTCTCGAGCAAATTGTGCCCGCCACCATTCAGCCCGGAGATATTGTCGGCATCAGCGTGCACACCGGCAATGCTCTGCGCGGCTACGCCGTCGGCCGCATGGCGCGCGCCCGCGGCGCATGGGTAGTCTATGGCGGAATTCACGCCACACTATTTCCTGACGAGGCGCTGGAGCGCGGAGAAGCCCACGCCGTCGTCAAAGGCGACGGCGATCTGGCCTGGGCGAAAGTAGTGACTGACTGCCTCGCCGGCAACCCTCAGCGGGTCTACGAAGGCGGCCGCATCGAAGGCAGCGAATTTCTTTCTGCGCGTTGGGACCTTATGGATCCCAGCAAATACATGTGGGCCTCGGTGCAAACCATTCGCGGCTGCCCCAAGCACTGCTCCTTCTGCAGCGTGTGGCGCACCGACGGACAGAAACCCCGGCAAAGAAAATTTCAAAGCGTTGTGGACGAAATCATTGCGCTGCGCCGTCTTGGTTTTCGCTTCATCGCCCTGGCCGATGACAACTTCTATCCCGTCACGTTCACCGATCTGCGTCTTGCGCGCGAGCAGGGCAACACCGCCAGGGTCGAGGAGCTCACCGCCATTCGCAACGAGCGCCTGTCGTTAATGGAAGAGCTGGCCAAGCTACCTAAAGACATGGTGTTCTTCACGCAAATGACCATGGAGGCTGGCGAAGACGGCAGCTATCTTGACGCCATGCGCGCGGCCAACATCAAGGGCGCGCTGGTAGGCGTTGAAGCGGTCACTCCGGAGGGCCTCAAGGCCGTATATAAGGATTGGAACTACTCCGGCGAAGCCCTCGCCAAGCAACTCCAGACCTTCAAGCAGCACGGCGTGCACGTTCTCGGGTCATTCATCTTCGGCCTGCCCACCGATCGGCCCGCCACCTTCACTGCCACGGTAGAAATGGCGATTAAGGCCGGTGTCACCTTTGCGCAATTCGTCATGATGACTCCCTTTCCCGGCACCGTCGACTTCGGGCGCTGGGAAAAAGAACGGGCCATCGATCCCATGATGGTGGCCGGCGTGCCCATCACACGCTACTGGATGATTCCCACCGATGTGCGGCCCAAGATGTTTACACCGCATCCCACCATGAGCTCCGACGAAATCCGCATGCACACGCAGAAAGTGTGGGACAGGTTCTATACCTGGGGAGCCATCTGGGACCGGTCCTCCTGCACTCCCACTCTGCGCGCCCGGCTCGGATTCATATTCCTCTCCAAGCTCTACCGCCAGATGTACGCAGGCACAGGCATCTCCACCGACAGCGCACGGCGGAAAAAATCGAAGCGCTGGGCTCGTTGGACGGCTCGGCAATGCAAGAAGCTATTCCAGGCGCGCCCCATGCCGGAGCTCGAAGGGCCGAAGTGGGAGATGGGAATGCCCGGACTGGGCCACGCTGCGTTTGAAGCCGCCGGCGGATCAGATAGCAACGGCCCGTTCACCGTGCTGTCTGGCGATTAGCGTGGTGAGCCAGAAGTTCGCGCGAAAAGCTAAAAGCTAGGAGCTGATAGCTGTCCTTATCTCCCGTACACAAACGTTCCGCACACCGTCGTCGTATTCTGCATTGCGTCAAACGTAAACACCGGCATGTCGTCGCCGGAAAAGAACGCCACCTTAAGCGTGTGTCCCGTTACATAGGTCGCCATCCACTGCGTCTCTTCGCCGCCGCACAGCGTATTTTTCTTCACAATGTACCTGTCCGGCGGCACGTGCAGCCGGTAAAGTGTGCCTTCGATTCCCGCGTTCACATCCGCATCGAACACCGCGCTCACCTCCACCGGCTTCAGTCTGCGAATCTGCGCCAGGGGAAACGTAGCGAAGTTAAGCGTCACTTTGGCCTCGCCAATTGTTATGTCGCCCGTAACCGCGTGCGCATTCGTGCTCGCCGCGGCCCATAAGCCCCGATCCTCCTGCGCGCGCGCCGCCGCCAGGCAAACCACCCCCGCCAGCACCAACCCCACCGCGAAAATGGCCTTTCGCTTTATCACCCTTTCACTTCCTTCACTCTTTTACTCTCTTCACTGCTTTCACTCTGTTCACTCGTTCCAAAGCCCACGCACTGTGGACTACGAACTACGAGCTGTGAACTACCACCCCAGCACATACGCAAAAACCAGCGGCGCCACAATGCTCGCGTCGCTCTCGATAATGAACTTCGGCGTCTTCTCTCCGAGCTTGCCCCACGTAATTTTCTCGTTCGGCACCGCGCCCGAGTAAGACCCATAGCTCGTCGTCGAATCCGAAATCTGGCAGAAGTACGCCCACAGCGGCACATGCTCCCGCTGCAAATCCTGGTGCAGCATCGGCACCACGCAAATCGGAAAGTCGCCAGCAATCCCACCGCCAATCTGGAAGAAGCCCAGCAGCGTTTTGGCGGTGGTGTTGGTGTACCACTCCGCCAGCTCCATCATGTACTCAATGCCCGTGCGCACGGTGTGCACCTTCTTCACGTCGCCGCTGATGCAGTGCCCCGCGTACATGTTGCCCAGCGTCGCGTCCTCCCACCCCGGCACAAACATGGGCAGATTCTTCTCGGCCGCGGCCAGCAGCCAACTATTTTTAGGGTCGATCTGGTAGCTCTTCTCGAGCCCGCCCGAAAGCAGAATCTTGTACATGAACTGATGCGGAAAAAACCGCTCCCCCGCCTTGTCCGCCTTCACCCACTCCGCCAGCACCTCGTTCTCGATGCGCCGCATCGCCTCCATCTCGGGGATGCACGTATCCGTCACGCGGTTCATGTGCCGAGCCAACAGGGCCGCCTCGTCGCTGGGCGTCAGGTCGCGATAATGCGGGACACGTTCGTAATAGTTGTGCGCCACCAGGTTGAAGACGTCTTCCTCCAGGTTCGCTCCCGTGCAGCAGATGCCGTGGATCTTGTCCTGGCGGATCATTTCGGCCAGCGACAGCCCCAACTCGGCGGTGCTCATGGCGCCGGCGATGGTCACAAACATCTTGCCGCCATCGGCGAGCAGGTTGTTGTAGGCTTCGGCTGCATCCACTAGCGCGGCGGCGTTGAAGTGACGGTAATGGTGCTTGATGAAGTCAGTGATAGGTTTCATGGCGTTCGATAGCTCCAAAACTCCATCCTAAATCAGCGCTTTGTAGGCCCTGTGAATCGCGGGAACAGCAAATTGATCGGCCGCGGAGGCCATGGACCACTAACCACCGACCAGTTCCCGGTCAAGTCCTCCCTGCGGCTCCTCCTCCCACATCCAACTGATCCAAAACCACTTATTCGAATAGGCCACTTTGCAGATCATTTCCCGCGAATCGCTACACTGGTTTCAGGCTGAAGAAGTGAGCATGCGGCTGGGCGGCGCGGTGAGACCCGGATGACCCCGGAGACTCCCGCGCCGCCCGTTTTTTCCCAAGATAGCCAGTAGACAATAGCGAGTAGAAAAGCGCAGTAGCCAAAGGCCGAGACCCGAAGTAAATGGCCTCGATGGTGCTGGTTATGCGCGGATGGGCAATGGGGAGTATGGAAAGGTATACCATGATCATGAGTCCTTTGTTATCAAATATGGGGACCATAAGTCCTTTGTTATCAAATATGGAGAGGTATACCATGACCATAAGTCCTTTGTTATCAGATATGGAGGTACGGCATATAGGGGGAGGGGGTACGGTTACCAAATGGTATAAACCGAGCGGACCACCCAGAGTCCCTCAGTTCCTTAGTCCCTGAGTCCCTGTCTTTCTTCTCGGGACCAAGCGCGCAAGAAAGCGCAGGGAGACCCTTCGCGGCGCGATCGACCCGGGGTCTTCAACCCGCAGCGGACAGGCGCCCGTGGTGCCGGGAACTTGCATCAATACGAGTATGAATCGAGTAGCGCGACTCATGCTCGCCCTGTTCGTGGGTCTATCCTTGTTGACCTGGCTTGCATCCGGGGTCGTCGAAAGCACTGTGCGCCAATGGTTTGAGCGCGATGTGCAATCGCGTTCGCAATTGGTTCTGATCGGCGCGCGCCCTGCGCTGGCCGACGCCTGGTACGATCCGGCCAACCTCAACAAGCAATTGGTGACGCTGGCGCGGGAAGCGCACGTGATCGGGGTGGCGGCATGCGGCACCGACTTCAGCACCCGCTCCATTACCCCGGGATTTCCCCAGGAGTTCAGCTGTCTTGCCGTAGGCCCGCTCATCCGCGAGGCGAGTTCGTCACCGGGGCAATCGAATAAGGGATTGCGAGAGTGGAATACCGAGGCAACGTTGCCCACGGGCCGCGTTCTCGTCACCGCCATGCCCATCACGGGCGGGGGACAGGAACTCGGCTTTGCCATTCTGGTGCACGATTTCAGTTACATCGCACGGCGCGAGGTCAGGGCGCAAACTTTTCTCCTGGTGCTGTTCGGCATCCTTGCCATCATGGCCCTGAGCATCCTTCTTCTGGCGGCCCGGCGGACGCGCGCCGATTCGATTCTGGAACTGCAAGGCCTGTTGCATAACGGGGGCAAGCAAAGCCGGAAGTTCCAGCCGCTGCTCAGCGACGTGCGCGAGCTCATTGAGCGCATGGCCAGCGAGCGCGAAGCCGATCCCGGGCTGTGGACCGCGGAACGCCTCAAACAAACCCTCAACCGCGACTTGCATGGCGAGAAAATCGTGATTCTGGCCAACCGCGAGCCCTACGTTCACAATCGCACCGGCGACGGCGGTATCGAAGTGCAGCATCCGGCCAGCGGATTGGTCACCGCTCTCGAACCCATCATGCGCGCCTGTTCCGGCGTTTGGGTTGCCCACGGAAGCGGCACTGCCGATCGCGACACAGTCGACCGCCACGATCACGTACGCGTGCCGCCCGATGAAGAGTCGTATCACATTCGCCGCGTCTGGCTCACCGACGAAGAGCTGCAAGGCTACTACAACGGAGTTGCCAACGAAGGGCTATGGCCCCTTTGCCATATGGCGCACGCCCGGCCCATCTTTCGCGCCGAGGACTGGCGGCAATACCGCGCGGTCAACCAGAAATTTGCTGACGCGGTGTGCAGCGAAGTGGATTCGAAAGACCCCATTGTCCTGGTGCAGGACTATCACTTTGCCCTGGCGCCCGCCATGATTCGCCAGCGTCTGCCGGCCGCGACGGTCATCGTCTTCTGGCATATTCCCTGGCCCAACGCCGAGCAGATGGGCATCTGTCCCTGGCGCAATGAATTGTTGCGCGGCCTGTTGGGAAGCAGCATCCTGGGTTTTCACACCCAGCTGCACTGCAACAATTTTCTCGATTCCGTTGACAGGTATTTGGAAACGCGCATCGACCAGGAACATCGCGCGGTGGTGATGCAGGGGCACCGAACCCTGGTGCGTCCCTACCCAATCTCACTGGAATGGCCGGTGCAATGGGTCGAGAATGCGCCCAGCGTCGAGGAGTGCCGCGCCCAGGTTTGGCGGGATTTGGGATTGAAGCCGAATGCTCTTTTGGGCGTCGGCGTCGATCGTTTGGATTACACCAAAGGCATTGAGGAACGGTTGCTGGCAGTGGAAGTCCTGTTGGAACGGTATCCTGAATATCGCGGCCGCTTCAGCTTCGCGCAACTGGCGGCTCCCAGCAGGACGAAGATTGACCGCTACAAGCAACTCAACGAAACCTTGGAGCATTTGGCGGCGCGCATCAATGAGCGGTTCGGAACCGGTGATTACCAGCCCATCATCCTCTTTCGATCGCATCATGAACCGCCGGAAGTGTTCCGCTTCTATCGCGCGGCGGATCTTTGTTACGTAAGCAGTCTGCACGACGGCATGAACCTGGTGGCCAAAGAATTCGTCGCTGCGCGCACCGATCTTCAGGGCGTGCTGCTGCTCAGCGAGTTCACAGGTGCGGCAAGAGAACTGACCGAGGCGCTGATTGTGAATCCATACGACCTGGTGGGCTCAAGCGACGCGTTAGCCTCCGCGCTCTCCATGCCGCCGGATGAGCAACAGGATCGCATGCGATCGATGCGGTCGCTCCTGGTGCAATTCAACGTGTACCGCTGGGCAGGAACCATGCTGGTGGATGCCGCGCGGCTACGCAATCAAGAGCGAGTGGCCGGTCGACCCGCCGAGGAGCGCACGTACGTGGCATCGGCGCCATGGCGATGAAGTATCTACTCTCAAGAGCGTGTCTTCCGTTGCTTGCGCGGCTGGCCCACCAGCGCACGCTTTGCGCCTTCGACTTCGATGGAACGTTGGCCCCCATTGCCGACCATCCGGATGCGGCCGAAATGCGCCAGCGGACTCGAGATTTAATGCACCGCGTGGCGACGTTGTATCCATGCATCGTTGTCTCCGGGCGCGACCGCGCCAGCGTTCTCAAAAAGTTAAGCGGCGTGCATGCCGCCGGGGTGCTGGGCAATCATGGCGCGGAAACGGGCAGGACACCCGGCCCGCGCAAGGATGTGAAGCGATGGAAGGCCGCGCTCGAGCGTGAACTTAACCCCATGCACGGAACCTGGATCGAAGAAAAACAAACTTCCCTGGCCATTCATTACCGGCTATCCCCGCAGAAGGCAGACGCGCGGCGACACATTCTCGCCGCTGCCGGAAAGCTGAAAAATGTCCGCATGTTTGGCGGCAAGGACGTTGTGAATGTGGTGGGAAGGCTGGCGCCGCATAAAGGCGACGCCCTCGCCGCGGAACGCGATCGCCTGCAGTGTAACTGGGTGCTCTATTTAGGGGATGATGAGAATGACGAGGATGCCTTCGCCCTTGGAGGCAACATCGTTCCGGTTCGCATTGGCAGAAGACAACGCACCCATGCCCGCTACTACCTGCGAACCCAAGCGGAGATCGATGACCTTCTGGAATTGCTGGCCGAGCTGCGCGAGGCCGAGGGCCGAAGCCGGCAGCCGGAAGAAGCTAGGTTTCTGACTGTTTGAATTTGTACCGATTGAGGTGCCCCCGGTCCCTCGCTTTTGGGGACCGGGGATGATGGCAGCACAAACGTTGAATATATCTATTATGGAAACGCTCTAGCCATTCAGCAGGTCATTCACTTTCGCCATCACTCGAAACGCGTCGGCGATGTAAACGACATCGGCCTTGCCGCGCGTCCAGCCGCAGTTTGCATCCAGAGAAATCGCCCGGCGCTCGCCAATAAATCTCCACCCGACCACATGCGGTTCTTCGCCATGGCAGCAGGTCGAGAGACCTTTCGGGTGTCGTGGCGTCGCGCCCGTTTGCCCGACTTGGTTCATGTGCGTGAGAAATGGAAGAACAAATTGTCCCTCGCCGCCCTGATCGACGAGCGACTTGCTGCTGCCGAGCGACGCGCCCGACGCGCGCAGGAAGTCGAGAATGAGCTTGCCTGCTTCTTCCACGTGCACTGCGCCGTCGGGCTGCTTCTTCGTCCATCCCGCTCCGGCGACAAACAGGAGCTTGGCGTCGGGACGGATCGTTTGTTCGTCTTGTTTAGGTGCGCGGAAGCCAGTCACCTCGGTGCGCAGCGCCGGCAATTCGACTGCGATGGCAATCTCATCCACCTGCGCGTTCCCGGCTTCTCCGGCATACGGCTCGTGTGTCCCAGAATCCAGGAGCAGGAACCACGGCCTCGCGGTGCGTGCAACGACGGCTTCGATGCGCTGGCGGTAGAACCAGCGCGTGGCCTCAACGGTTTCCGCGCCGCCGAGCGTGGTGATGTGCGTGTCAATCACGCCGCCCAGCCGATGCGACACCGCCGCCATCACCCGCGCAAGCGCGAGCTCTGCGGTGCAACAACAATCGTAGCCTGCGCGGCGTGGCAGAGAGCCTCGCACGCCGCTGCATCGGAAGCGAATCGCGCCTGCGCAAACGCCTCGCCCCGGACCGCAAGCAATCGCGGTCCCGCATGCTTGACCGCGCTCGCCGCGCGGTTCCCATCTACGGCCACAATCCCAATCGTTAGCGAAGCGCCCAAACGCGCAGCCAACTCCTTGCCCGCGGTAACGGCTTCAAGCGAGTGCCTGGTAAGGGCGGAGCCGGATTCGTCGGCATGCGTGAGTACGAGAAGTGAGTCCATTTCTTTCTCCGAGCCTTCAGCTCCCGGCTATCAGCCTTTAGCTTTCGGCGGCAATCTTAAGCGCGCAGTTGATGGCTGCTAACTGACAACTGATCACTGACAACTGACAACTGTTAGCTGTCTTTCCCGATCCACTCCACCAACTCGGCGGCGATCTCGTCGGCGCTCATGTTTTTCTCGACGCGCGTGGTGCGCTGCTGCTTGGGCAAGCTCACCGAGATGTATTCGAGCGAGTTGCCATCGAGCGCCGCGGTTTTGGCCCTTTGCAGCGCGGGCATAATCGTTCGCATATTGCTCATGCCTATCTGCGGGTTATTGCGTGGCTCTGGCAGGTTGCCGGTGGCCCAGCCGAGCACGGCGGGCGCGCCCGCGCAGACTGATACCTGGTGTTTGCCGCCTTCCACGCGTTCCAGAACTTCAAAGGATCCGTCGTCGCGCAGGCTGATCTGGTCGACTCCAAAGAACTGGTCGGCGATGCCGAGGCGCTCGCCGATGAGCTGGAGCGTGACGCCTGCGCCGCGCGAGGCCGATTCCCATCCGCCAAAGAGCAGGAGTTGCGCACGGTCGAGTCCGGGAATGGATTCAATGGCTGACGCGAGGACCGCGGCGGTCGAGTGCGCATCAGGGAATCCACCGATGGGGCCGTCGACAGGAACGAGCTCGAAAGCGACCTTTTGCGCGACAGTCATCATCACCTGCTGCAGCTTGGCCTTGGGTCCGAGCGCGACGAGCCAGAGCTTGCTGCCCGGATGCTTGGCGGCGAGGGCGGCGGCTTCGTAGAGCGCGCACGCAGCCCATGGGTCGAGAACCGCGGGCAGCACCATTTCATTTATCAATCCCGGACCGCTCGGACCGGTTGTTGGTTCCAGAGTTTGCAGAGGGTCCGGAACGATCCCCGCACAAACTACAATTTGTAACGCGGTTGCCATTTTTCTGAATTCCTCAAGGGCTAAAGCCCAAATTCATTTCTTGGTTCGTTACGGCACGACTGAAGTCGTGCCCTGTTACAAAGCCAATTGCTAAAGCTAGCAGCTAGACGTTAGCGGCTAGAAGCTGTTCTTTCAGTTTTCGCCGCTGTGCAGTCCGCCTGCGCCCGCCTGGAACTCAATGTTGGAGCGCTCGCCGTCGGGCGAGTGAGGGCAGTTCCACAAACACGCGCCGCAGTGGACGCACTTCTCGCGCTCGAATGCGGGCACGCCCTCGGGGCCGAGCGTGATGGCCTGGCCGGAGCACATGCCGATGCAAGTTTTTTCCTGGCAGGAAATGCAGCGCTGACGATCGAGAAAGACAACGTGATCGGCGTAGCCGGGTATCGCCTGCACCTTGCCGCCCATAAGCAGCGCATCCTGGTGCGTGACGAGAAGGCGGCCGTCGAAGGGGATCTCGGGCCAGCCGCGCGCCGACATGAGCGCGTCGTGCAGTGGGCGGCCGGAGTCGACGGCGAGAGCGGCGGCGTCGCCCAACGCGAGACCGGCTTTGCTATGGGGAAGGACAGTGCGAATCTGGCGCGGCGCGGATGGAATGCGGGCCCGGAGCGAGAGTCGGCCACCGGTAAGACCGGCGAGCGCCATGCCGGTGAGACCGCGCATGAAGCCGCGATGAAAACCGTTGCGGGCGTTCCGAGCCTGGCGCGCGCCGCGTTCGACCGAGCTTGCGCGGCGGCGTTTTTCGTAGGTCCTGGCCAAATTTTCCTGGGAGAACGGGAGACCAGCGCGAAGAATCTCGAGGACCGCCTCGCCGAGCTGGACGCCGGTGGCCCATGCCTCGTCGACACCCGAGCCGGTGAGCATGTTGGTGGAACCGGAGCCTTCGCCGATGCGCGCGTAACCGTCGCCGGTGAGAAATGGCTCGCCGTGCTTGCCGGATTCTTCGAGGGATTTTGCGCCCCAGGAGCGGAGTACGCCGCCGTGAAGATGACGCCAGAGCGCGGGATGCTGGATGAGGTGCTGCAAATAGCGATAGGCGGTGCGCGTGGGATCACCCAGCCATGAGGGGACAAAAATGCCGACGGAGACGAGGCGGTCGGGATGCACGTAGAGAAAGCCGAAGATCTCAGGCTCGGGAAATCCGAACGTGTGCCAGACGGTGCCGGGCTCGAGCGTGGTGTCTTCAGGCAGCTCGATAACGAACTTCATGCCGAGAGCCCACTCGCGGTGCGCGTGGCCTGGGGGCAGACCGAAACGCTCGTCGAGCCGCTGGCCGACCGCGCCCACAGGCCCGTCGCCCACGACGGTGAGTTGCGCGCGAACATCCATGCCAGGCATGAAGCCATCGGAGGGCGCGCCCAGTTTGTCCACACCCTGATCGGCGAGACGCAGGCCGGCGACCCCGCGATATTGCGCGTTCGCGACGCCACAGAAGATGGGAGCGCTAACGGGAGTGCCCGGCCAGATTTGCGCGAAGCCGCTGGCCATCAGCTGCGCGCCAACCCACTGGTTGAACTGGCCGATGGAGAGGATCAGGCCGCCATTCTTATGAAGAAACGCAGGCGCCCAGGGCAGCTCGAAAGCGGAGTCTTTCACCCACCGCTCTTTCCCGAGACGGAGGAGACGATCTCCAAGACGCAAGAGCGCGGAGCGCCGGCTGGCGCCGATGGGATCGAGCAGGTAAAGAACACGCTCCTGTTTCACTTGGGCGGCCATGGGAATCTGCGCGGGATCGAGCGCGGGAAAGCTCGAGCGAATGCCTTCGGCGCGTGTGACCACGCCACTGACGCCGGCGGCCAGGTCGTCCGCGCGCTCGTAACAGAGCACCTGCAGCGGCATGCCCGGAGCCACACGGCTTTCAAACACAGGGTCGGCGGGATTCCGGCTCCAGGCCTGCGTCAGCGTGGTCAGAAATCCACCCGTGGCCGGACCGAAGCCGGCGCAGGCGATGTCGACTTCCATCGTCTGGCGGTCGATCTCGGCGGGCTGTGGAACAGAGCTCATGCAGGATAATCCAATGCCTCGGGGATCATCACTTTGCTGACAGTGTCGGCGGCGCGATCCTTGGCGAGGCGCGCGCCAGTCAGGCAGGTGGTCAACTTGCTCTGCAGGCGTAGGAATTCACTCGATCCCGCGCATCCTGCGCACGGACCGGCCTTCGCGGGATGGCTGCCGTCGGCCTGAACAACATCGACGGCCATGGCAATGATGCCGGGCATGGTCTCTTCCAGCTCTTCAAGCTCGCTCGACAGGAAACAGCTGCGGTGCTCTTCCTCGTCCCACGCGGGATGACGCGTGTAGCCGAAAACCAGTTCAGCGCAAATGCGCGAAACTTCGCCGGCGGCTTGTGCGGCCTGGGTGTGGCAAAGGTCGCTCAGGAATTGCACAGTTCCGGCCAGCCCTTCGGCGGCGACCGCGTCGGCAGTACCGCGGGTTTCGAGTTCAAGCACATCCTGAATCTGGCAGCGCGAGGCCATCAGCCAACTGAGCGCGTCGGCCAGCGCGAAGGTCACGCCCTGGCGCTGCCCATGGTAAAGTTTGCCGCCCGCAGGATCGACGGCGTTCTGCAAATAGTGGAGCGACCAAGCCCAAAGGTTCATCGCCGACGCGAGTGTGCACGCGCCGGTCCCAGGGCGAGTCGATGCAATTCTGCGCATCTCCGCGGTCCACGCGGCAAACTGCGCAAGGAAAACCTCGCTGGTCATAGTCACAGTCAGCTGGCGGCGCTGCACCGCCTCGGGGCCTTCGTACGTAGCTTCGAGTTGCGCGTCCATCCACTTGTTGGCCAGGAAGCCCGGGCAATCCTCGGTGATGCCGTAGCCGCCCATCAGGCTCACGGCCTCGCGCATCATGTTGGCGCCGTGGCCGGTGTTCCAGAGCTTGGTGGCCGGGCAAAGCACGTTGGCCTCGGCATCCTTAAGCACATACTGCACCAATGGATCGGCTTCGAGTTCGGCGCGGCGCGGATCGCCTTCCTTCAGGCGCACAAGCTCAATGGAGCGTTGCTCGCTCTCCCTGAGCGCCCTCAGTTCAGCGCGGCCACCCACGACACCGCGTTCCTTGAGGATCGCAGTCTTCTGTTTTTCCAGCGGATCCAACTCATCGAATAGCCGCGCCGTGGCAAAACCGAGCGACGATGCTGCCTCGCCTGTGGCCCACACGTCGACCAGGCGATGCAGCGCATCTTCGCGCTGCTGAATGCCATGCTCGTAACGGAGGGATCCGGGTTTGGCGCCTTCAGCGCCGCGGAAACGCTGACGCTGGTAACGGATCACCGGCTCAACCGCTGAGAGCAGCTTCGACGCCGTCATCAATCCCACCGGCACGCGAGTGCGCCGGAAGACCGCGTCGATGATTTCGGTGTGGTTGAAGTTGGGGACGATCACGCCGTCCTTCACCGTGAATCCGCCTACGATGCGGCTGGCCGGCACTTTCAGATTGAAAACCGGGTCGCCTGTAGAGGAGAGCTGGTGCACCAGTTTCTTGGTCGCGGTGCCGCGATCGAACGTGCCCGCGTCAGTCTCTTCCAGAATCACGACGCAACTGCCCTTGATGCGCGCGTCGTCGGAGTTCACCGCGGCAGTCACAAAGTTGGCGAAGGCAATGCCGGTAATGAAACGGCCGCGCTTGTCCACTTGCAACACCGGTTCCTCGCCGTCCTTCCAGTCGGCCACGCGCACCTTGCCGCTCATCATGCCAGTGTCGACGCCCACGTAAGGGATGGGCTCGGTCAACGCGAAGGCGCCGCGCCAGGGCTTGCGGTCTTCACCGGGTTGCGGAGGGGCGGAGAGCTTCTTGTAGCGTGCCACCTGCTCCAGCGTGCCGCGCTCGTGAATCGGTGATAGCGCCAGAAATCCTGCCAGGCTCGCGGTAGCCGCTCCACCATCCACCCACGCGAGCTCAAAGGCCGCAAGACCGAGCGCGAGATTTTTGGGTCCGACGATAAAGCCGCCCTCTTCTGGCTCCATAAAAGCCGCGGTAATACCCGCGCGGTCGAAGGCGTCGAGCATTTCATCCTTGGCCGCGGTCCACTCGTGCGTATTGCGCTCGCCGGCCGCCACCATGCGGGCCACGGTTCCGCGCGCCACGCCGCGCGCCGATGCCACAAGCATCTGTAAGTCGAACCGATTGGCAAACCGCCACAGGATCTGCCGTACCGCATCTCCGGGGAGGGTGAGCATGGTTTCTGTTTCGGGAAGCGCAACTGTGCCCATTGAGGGTCTCCTGACTAGCGCCCCTATTTTCTTCGAGAGGGGGCACGATGGCATGTGATCCACGTCACCTGGAGAGGCCAAAGCTAACAGCGATCAGCCGTCAGCCCTCAGCTTCTGGACATTGGTCTCACGCCTCGCAGTGGCGATGTTCGTTGGCCTCGGGAATGGAAGGATGCCAGAAGACACATTCCTATACTGACTACCTTGTTCTGCATGGCGGTATGCGCTAGCATGTTCTCGTTTTGAGAGGTTGGTTCATGCACGTTTCCAAATTTGCCGCTCTTCTTATCCTCGTTCCATCGCTTGCCCTTCTCTCGAAACCGCTGCGAGCGCAGGCAGCGCCAGGCGCGCCAAAGGCTATGGCATCCAATGAGGATGAAAGCTCATGGCACGGAAGCAAGTGGACGCGTCTGATCGAGACCGATCTGGTCGAGGAGAAATTCGACGAACTGGACCGCATGGCGTACGAGTTGCGCAGCCAGAAGAGGCGCGCGGCGGGAGGAAGCTGGAAGCTGACCGAGTTTTACGGCGCGCTTGACAAGCCCACGCTCACCGACAAAGATACTCTCGACCACATGGCCCACCTCAAGCGCTGGATCGCCCAGCGTCCGGATTCCATCACCGCGCGGGTTGCTCTGGCCACCAGCCTTCACCGGTGGGCGTGGGTCGCGCGCGGCAACGGCATGGCAAATACGGTGACCGAGCAGGGCTGGAAGCTCTTCAATGAGCGCATTCAGGAGTCGCTGGATGTGCTGAATGCCGCGTCCAGGCTGCGTGAACGCTGCCCGCAGTGGTATTCCGAAATGATGGTTGTCGGCCTGGCGCAGGGCTGGGACGAGCCCAAAATGCGCGAGGTCTTCGAGCAGGGCATCCAGTTCGAGCCGGAATATTTCGATCTCTACAAGCAGATGGCGATGTACCTGCTGCCCAAATGGGAAGGAAAGCCGGGAGAGGTCGTGGCCTTCGCCACATCTTCCGCGGACCGCGTGGGCGGTGAGCAGGGCGATGCGATCTACTTTCATATCGCTGTCGCGGTGATCGGCAAGAACGGCCGGAATTTTGGCGTCAAGGAGATGGATTGGTCACGCATTCAGAGGGGATACCAGGCGATTACCGCACAGTACGGGACCTCGGAGAGGCTGAAGAATAAGATGGCCTGGTTTGCATACAGATTTCGCGACGCAACTGTTGCCCGCCAGCAGTTCGAACTGATCGGCGATCGTTGGGACCGCGATGTGTGGCGCGATCGCGAGCGCTTCGACGAGGCCCGCGACTGGGCGCAAAAACACGCATAGACATCCCGCCGTAAAGCGCGGGGCTAACCAACGCTGCGCCTACGCCGCGAGACCGGCTGCAGCTGAAAAGCAAGTGAAGGCGTGGCGCTCCGTCACCATATGACCGGAACGAGGCCTGATTTCTTAATCAACTTATCGCGGGTGACCAGCTCAACCCCTTCTACCAGCGCCGTTGCTCCGATCAGACGGTCCTGGGGATCCTTCGGATAGGAGTCGGGGAAGCTGACTGCGCGCGCGGCGATCTCCGGCGTAATGGGAAGCACCGTCATTTTCGAGGCGCAAAGGCGGACGAACGATTCTATGCTGAGCGTGGTTTCTACCCGTCCCTTTTCGGCAAGCCACGCCAACTCCAGAAGGGAAATTGCCGCGATCGCAAGTCCGCCCTCTCGGCGAGCGGCACGGATGGCCCCCTTCGCGCGTTTCGATAGTTTGCCTGGTTCAAATGCAAGCCAGACGAGGACGTGAGTATCGAGAAGAATCATTCAGGCAGATTCCAATCCGAGATGGGAATCGTGTTCTCAATGTCTCCAACAATGCGGCCCTTTCCAGCCAGAAAGCCGAAGATGTCGTCTTCACGGGACTCGACCCGGCTAATTTGAACCACCGGTTTCCCGTGCTTTGTGACCACCATGGGCCGGCCGCTTTGGGCAACTTGGTCCATCAGGGCGAGACACTGCGCTTTGAATTGGCCGGCCGGAATCTTCTGCATGGGATCTTCTCTGTCACTATGGTCATAATAATATGACCACATTTTAAATGCAAGGCTCGGGCGATTTGTGCACATTATCCGACTGCAGGAGGGCTGGCGGCCAATCGCGCTTTAGGCGCAGCGGTTTTTAGCCCCGCGCTTCAGCGTGGGGTGGGGATTGCCCGCCCGGATTTCTGTGATATTTGTCCCTGAAATCCCCCGAGGCCGTCCTGTCCTTGTGATCTGCGTCGCGTCGCCTGTGACACCTATCACTGCCAGCGCATCGCTAAACAAACGACCTTGGAAGTGCGATTCCCCCGCAACGTTGTGAGAACGGTGGACTCGGCAGGGAACTGCCAGTGAGCGGGCGCGCCCGCGTTCGCGCCAGGGAAGGAAGACGGCGGAATGAAAGAAGCCGCACGGAAGAACGCAGTTTTGATGGTTCGCACCTTGGCGCTCGTGGCCAGCTTGGCGGTATTGGCACTCGCACCGTACGCCCTCCGCGCACAGGACTGCCTGACCTGCCACGGCGACGCCAGCATGACCGACAGTGCGGGACACAGCATCGCGGTCGACGGCAAAAAATTCGGCGACAGCATTCACGGCAGCCTGCAATGCACCAACTGTCACGCGGACATCAACGGCTATCCGCATCCTGACAAAGTTGCTCCGGTGGATTGCAAAACCTGCCACGCCGACCAGGCGACCCAGCTCAGCGGCAGCGTTCACGCCGATAGCAAGGAGCATCCGTGCACGAGTTGCCACGGCAATGCCCACGAAATCTTTCCCAAGACCGACCCGCGCTCGGCCGTCTATCCGCTCAACGTGCCGAAGACCTGCGGCCAATGCCACAGCAACAATGGCATGGCGGGCAAACACGGCCTGGCCAGCGTTTACCCAAACTATATCGATTCGATCCACGGGTTTGCGCTGAGCAAAGAGGGGTTACTGGTGGCGGCCAACTGCCAAAGCTGCCACGGATCGCATCACATTCTCAGCCACACCGATCCGCAGAGCCCTACTTACAAGTCGAATATCCCGCAGACCTGCGGCAACTGCCACGCCAAGATTAACGCCGACTACCAGGCCGGTGTCCACGGTCAAGCCATTGCCAAAGGCGATCTCAAAGCGCCGGTTTGCAGCGACTGCCATACCGCGCACGCCATTCTGCAACCCACGGAATCGGCCTTCCGCATGCAGTCCACGCCGATCTGCGGCAACTGCCACAAGGACAAGTTCTCCACCTACCGCGACACCTTCCACTCTCAACTGGGCTCATTGGGCGGCTACGTGGAAACGGCGCGTTGCTGGGATTGCCATGGAGCGCACGATGTGCGTCCCACATCCGATCCCGCCTCGCCCGTCAACCCGGCCAACCTGATTACCACCTGCGGCCGCTGCCACGCCGGCGCCAACGCGAGCTTCGTCAAATATCAGCCGCACGCCAATGCGCGCGACCGCAAGCTGAATCCGGGGCTTTATTTTGTCCGGCTGTTTATGAACCTGCTGCTGGGGAGTGTGCTCACGTTCTTCCTGTTGCACACCATCTTGTGGCTGATCCGCTCGCGCTACCAACAGGTAAAAACCAAGAGTGACAACGGAGGCAAGCATGCCTGAGCCGCAGACAGCAAATCCAGGGGCAAATCCCGGCGCCGGAGAAAAGTACTACGTCCGCTTTACGCGCGAGCAGCGCTATATGCACGCCGTGCTGTTTACCACCTTCCTGGGACTGGCTGCTACCGGCCTGCCAATGCGCTTCAGCGAGAGCTTCTGGGCGCGCAGACTTGCCACCGGCGTGGGCGGATTCGGCGCCATCCTCTTCCTGCATAAGTTCTTTGCCGTGGTTTTGACCATTGCCTTTCTGATTCATCTGAAGGATGTTCTGCAGCGCGGAATAATCAACCGCGAAAAGGGGGTTTTCTGGGGGCCGACCTCGATGATTCCCAACTGGAAAGACGTCAAGGACGTCTTCGGCCACATGCGCTGGTTTTTGGGACTCGGCCCCAAGCCGAAGTTCGATCGTTACGCCTATTGGGAAAAATTTGACTACTGGGCGGTGTTCTGGGGCATGATCGTCATCGGCTTCTCAGGCTACGCCATGTGGTTTGCGCCGTTCTTCGCGCACTTCCTGCCCGGGTGGGCGCTGAATGCGGTGCTTGTGATCCACAGCGAAGAGGCACTGCTCGCGGTCCTCTTCATCTTTTCCATTCACTTCGTCAACACCCATCTGCGCCCCGACAGCTTCCCCATGGACATGGTGATCTTTACCGGGGTGGAGAGCGATCACGAGTTCGAGGAAAAGCGCACGCTCGAATACCAACGGAACCAGGCACAGGGCACGCTCGAGAAGAAGGTGGGCATTGCGCCGCCGTTGTGGCTGCTGAACTTCTCCAAAGTGGTGGGTTTCACGGCCATCTTCATCGGCCTCACGCTGCTGGTGCTCACGTTGACGGCGTACTTTAGCTAGCAGAAAACAGCCAGCAGCTAAAGGCCACTGGCTACAAGCTACCGGCTGCCTCTGTGACTGCAATCACGGCGGGAAATCTCGCCCAAGCATCTCCTCAAGGTGTGAAATCCGTACGGCTTTTTTGGTTCTCTACGCTGGTCATTGTCCTTTTTGCCTGGGCCTCCAACGCACTTTCCGCGCAAAAGCTCAAAGACACGGACTGCCTCGCCTGCCACTCCGACCCCACTCTCACTACGGAGGGTGCAAACGGCGCGACCGTGAGCCTCTTTGTCGACCAAAGCAAGTTCAAGCACTCGGTGCACGGCCGCATGTTCGCGTGCGTTGACTGCCACAACGACGTAAAGAGCCTGGTGCATGAAAAGCCGCCGGAGAAGGTGAGCTGCGCCCGGTGCCACGCCGATGCCCAAACAGCCTACGCTCACTCGATGCACGCCCAAGCCAGCAAGACCGGGAAAAATCCCGCGGCCACCTGCGAAGATTGCCACGGTGACGCGCACCAGATCGAAGGCGGCGGCGATCCCAAATCGCCCGTGAATCATGCCAACATTCCGGCCACATGCGGGCGCTGCCACGGGCAGACCTTTCTGATGGAGTCGAATGGCGAAAGCGCGCAGGCATTCATCTCCTACCAGTCGAGCGTGCATGGCCGCGCCGTAGCCAACGGATCGAAAGATGCCGCGGTGTGCACCGATTGCCACGGCAGGCACGAGATTCTGCCGGCCAACGACCCCAAGTCGCCGATCTCGAAGTTTTCTGTCGCGCAAACCTGCGGCAATTGCCACACGGATGTGGCCAACACTTTCAACGTGAGCATTCACGGCCAGGCACTGGCGCATGGCAATGCGCTGGCCCCCACCTGCACCGATTGCCACGGCATTCACTCCATCAAGCCGCACACCGATCCCAACTCGCCGGTGGCAGAGCAAAATGTTTCGCGCGACATCTGTGCGCGCTGCCATGAGGGCGTGCGGCTCTCGCAGGAGTTCGGCGTACCCGGCAACCGCGTGAACACTTATTTCGATAGCTATCACGGCTTGGCCGCCGAGGGCGGCAGCGTGGTGGCTGCCAACTGCTCCAGTTGCCACGGCGTGCACAATATTCTGCCCTCGAGCGATCCGAGATCGACCGTCAATCCTGCCAATCTCGACGCGACCTGCGGCAAGTGCCACCAGGGCGTGACGCAGAAATTCACGCGCACGCCGGTGCACCTGGTAGCAGGCACCCGCGCCAACGACATCGATTCCGTGGCCGTGCGCTGGGTGCGGTTGATTTACATCCCTCTCATTCTGGTGGTCATCGGGCTGATGTTCCTGCACAACGCCATCATCTGGCGCAGCAAGGCCGTGGCGCGGCGGCGGATGATGAACCCCTTCATGACGCGCATGACGGTGAACCAGCGCTGGCAGCACCTGATTCTGCTCTCGAGCTTCATCGTGCTGGTCATCACCGGCTTTGCGCTCAAGTTCCCCGAGACTTGGTTCGCGCACACGCTGGGCATGGGCGAAAACCTGCGCGGCATCATTCATCGCATCGCCGGCTGCATCCTCATCGCCGCGGGCATTTATCACGTCTTCTATCTCGCCGTCGCGCGCGAGGGGCGGCGTCTGTTGCGCGATATCGCTCCGCGCCCCAAAGATCTCTTCGACGCCTGGGGCACGGTGCGCTACTACCTCGGCCTCAGTAAGGAGAAGCCCAAGTTCGGCCGCTTCAACTATGCGGAGAAGGCCGAATACTGGGCGCTGGTGTGGGGCACGGCGCTCATGGGCCTCACCGGCATCATGATCTGGGCCAAGGTCTGGGTCGGCGATCTGCTGGCGCGCTGGTGGGTCGATGTGGCCACGGCGGTGCACTTCTACGAGGCGATTCTGGCCACGCTGGCTATTCTCGTCTGGCACTTCTACCAGGTCTTCTTCGATCCCGACGTGTATCCCATGAACTGGGCCTGGTGGGACGGCAAAATGCCGGAGGAGCATTACAAGCACGAGCATGAGCTGGACACGGAATTGCTGAAAGCGGTGGAGGGCGAGGGTTCCGACCCGGCCTCAAAATAGGTACGAGCCATCTCCGCATGGCCTGTGCTACGCTTCGACCATCTGTGGCCAATTTCGAAAAAGCACCGGCAGAGGTCCAGGAAATCCTATCCAAGCCGATTCGCCAACTCGGCCTGAAGGTGGAAGGCTCGCCCCTCGAGCGTTTTGTCCAGCAACTCTACCAGGAGCTGGACGCCAAGGGGCTGCATCGCTTCCACCCCAAATGCTATCTCACTGATGAGTGGGGCTGCCCGAACATGGAGCCCGTCATCGGCATCCCGTTCTACCTGGCCGATCCCAAACTGCAGCGCCTCGAGTCGGAGATGAACGACATTGAAGATGCGCGGCAGATCATGATGTACCTGCGCCACGAGGCCGGCCACGCTTTCAACTACGCCTACGCACCTTACAAAACCAAAGAATGGCGCAGCCTGTTCGGGCCATTCCGGCGGCCTTACCGCGACAACTACAAACCGGTTGCGTTCTCGCGCCAGTTCGTGCGCCACATGGAGGGCTGGTACGCGCAAAAGCATCCCGACGAAGACTTTGCCGAGACCTTCGCGGTCTGGCTGACGCCTCGCTCCAACTGGCGCAAGCGCTATCAGGGCTGGGGCGCGATGAAGAAGCTGCTCTATATGGATCGCATCGGACGCAAACTCGGCGATGCCGACCCTGTGGTCGCACGCGGCGATACCGATATTACCGTCGAAGAAATGGAAGTGACCGTGGGCGAATTCTATCAGCGTGCGCTCGAGCAGCAGCTTGCCCCCGGCGACCTTCCCCTCGACACGGATCTGCACGACATCTTCAACGTATCCAGGCGCCGCAGGAAGAATGTTCGCCCCGCGGTCGAGCTTCTTCGCGAGAACCGCAAAGTTCTCATCGACAAGGTCAATTATTGGACCGGCGTGCGGCGTCCGCTGGTCAAAGTGTTGGTGGAAACCATCGAAGCAAAAGTCAGCGACCTGGGCCTGCGCGCCGACATAAAATGTGAGCGGGAATATCTGACCGAGGTCACTGTGTACGCGACCGCGCTGGCGATGAACTACATGACTCGGGGCAAGTTCATTTCTCCCTGAGTCGTGTTTCGACGGGTTCTACGCATCCGGACCCTCGGTGGCGGATGTGGGTAATTCCGAAAGAGCGCAGAGGCATCATGGCAAACCTCAAAGTAACGATCTTGCACGACGTCTGGGAAGAGGGCCCGCCTGAGCCTGAGCCGGAGCCGGCCAGGGCCCCGCGCGGCAAAAAAGGCAAACGCCGCATCAAGAAAAAAGATCCGCTGCACGACCGCGAAGAGATCTTCGAGGCGCTGACGAAGCTTGGTCACGAACCCTCATACCACATTCTCGACGGCAAGAACCAATCGCTGCTTGCGCTGGCAAGGTGCGGCGCCGACCTCATCTTCAACCTCACCGAGTCCTACGCGGGCGATGACACGATGGACATGAACATCGCCGCCTACCTGGATCTGATCCACATTCCCTATACCGGTGGCGGCGCGCAGGCTCTCTATCTGGCTCAGGACAAGTCGATCGCAAAGAAGATTTTCGACTTTCACAAGATCAAGACGCCCGACTTCGCAATCTCCTACAAGGGCCGCACTGAGCACGCGCACGATATCGAGTTTCCGCTGATCGTCAAGCCTGTTTCCGAAGATGGATCCATCGGCATCGACAGCGGTTCAGTCGTCGACAGTGTGAAAGAGCTGATGGAGCGCATCCACTACCTCCACGAGGAATTCGACAGCCCGGCGCTCATTGAGGAATATATCGAAGGCCGCGAAATTTACGCCGCCATTCTCGGCAACGATAATGCCGAGGTGCTGCCGCTGATCGAACTCGATCTCTCCAAGCTTCCCAAGGGAGCGCCGCGGATCGCCGGCCAGGACGTGAAGTTCGATCAGGAGACCGAGGCCTTCAAGGTGACAAAATCTGCGCCGGCCGATGACCTCGACGAGGAGACCACGAAAAAACTCCAGGACACCGCGCTCGCCGCCTATCGCGCTCTCAAGCTGCGTGACTACGGCCGCATTGATATGCGCTTGAACAAGAAGGGGCAGGTGTACGTCATCGAAGCCAACCCCAACCCATGGCTGGCCAGCGCCGCCGAATTCACCATGGCCTCCAGGAAGGCCGGCTACTCTTACACCGAGATGATCGAAAAGATCGTGGAATTGGCCCGCGCCCGCTCCAATTCGTGATGCCTGGCAATCAAGCCGCCGTCACAATCGCCTGGGCCCATTCCATCGCGTTCAGTTGCGACTGTGCAAGAAACCCCTGGTCAATGCCGAGCCGGGAGGCAAGCACGGCAATCCTCGGCCAGACGCCGGCTTCAACCGCGAGCATCAGATCGTACACCGAAGAAAGCGGCCCCGCATCTTCCAAAAGAACGGTCCGGGCGCTCGCTTCGATTGGCAGCCCCTCCAGCACTTCGCGCATGGGGATTTCCAGGATTGCATCCATCAATGACAGCAGCCCGACCTGAAACAGATTCAAATCTCCGCATTCGACTTTGACGCCGATCAATTCAACGAAACGCGCGCGCACCAGCGCCGCGAGCGCCAGGTCAGAAGGTCTGTTCTTCGATAGCTCGAGCATGCCGCTCAGTTGGCACCAGCGGCGTATTTCCTTTTCGCCCAGGAATGTGAGCGCCTGGCCTACGGTCCTGACTTCGCCCTGCAAACCGAAGATGGCCGAGTTCAGATAGCGCAGCAGGCGATAGTAGAGCATCGGATCCGACTTGACGATCTCCTCAAGCTCTTTCCAGTCGAGATCCGGCCTGGCGATCGCCCCCAGCAATCGCAGGTACACAGTGCGGTTGGATTGCGCGCCGCGCGCGCGCATCATCTCCGGTTTGCGGAAGAAATATCCCTCAAAAAAACTGAATCCCCCGCTCTTGCAGAACTCGAAATCTTCTCTCGTCTCAACTTTCTCGGCGATGAGCCGCGGGCCGCGTCCGCGATAGCTGCTGGTCAGCGTTGCAACATCGGGCAGCGTAGACATTTTGATGTCGACCTTGAGAAAATCCGCCATTCCCTCGAGCTCACTCCGGGGATCGTCGGCCCGGAAATTGCTCAGCGCAATCTTGCAGCCCGCCTCTTTCAACTTCTTGCACGCCTGCACCACCTCGGCGTCGGCGGGGACAGAATCGGGAATCTCCGCAATCACTTTGCCGGCGGGAAGCAACGCCAGATATTGCCGGACCAGAATGTCGCGCGTCGTCACGATGAATGCCGGCAGATTGTTGGAGAGCGTATTGAGGCCGATCAGGCTTGACATATCAATCACGCCCCGGCTTGCAGCATCGCCTTCCACCGAAGGGAAATAGTTGTTGAAATCGGAGCGAAACAGCAACTTGTAGCCGAACACTTTCTCGCCCGTGGAAAGGATGGGCATACGCGCGGCAAAGCGAGCGGGTCTTGAATCCTGTGCATCGAAATCGAACAACGTCATGGAATCCCCTATGCGACGTATCGGTCGAAAAGGCGAGGACCTTTAGCGTCGCTGCCGGGCGCCGCAAACGCTGCAACATCAACGTCGGGCATCAGGCGGTGTTTGGTATATCGGAAGGCGGATATTTGCGGGGCGGCTGGCTAGTCTTCGTCGTTATCAGGAGAGTCGTCTCGATTGTAGTTTTCGCAAGTTTCGGCCAGTGATTGTGCGGGAGGGGGGTTAAATTATCTGCGAAACTGTTGAACAGGTTTTTGCGAGTGTTTTCAGCGGGTTAGGGTGATGCGCGGCTGGCCGGCTCTTGACATCAGGTGCGGGCCGGGTCTGCGTGGCCGGAGGGAGTGGAGAGAGTCGGGGTGGCGAGTCGTTGGTGAGAATGGGCATTTTCGAGGACTAATTTCGGCAGGAGCGGACGTAGGCCATCGGACGCGGCCACCGACCCGCTCTAAGGATTAGATTCATCTTGCTGCTAGCGACCTCTTATTTTGGGATGGGGGCATCCGGTTCAAGGCCGATGCGATCGTTGACCGCGTTGCGGAATCGCTGCTTGCATCCCAGATAACGTTCCGCCTTCTGCACAGAGACATGTCCCAACAGGAACTGAATCTGCTCCAGTTCACCGCCGGCCTGATGGCAAAGACAGGCGGAAGTCCGGCGCAGGTCGTGCGGTGCGAGAGACGGAAACTGACAGCCCTTTGCTTTCTGTTTCACCACACCCCAAATGACCTTGGGGCTGAATCCGGCGCCCCAAATCCTGCCAGCCTTGTTGATCGAACGAAAGAGCGCGCCGGTCGTGATCCTGGCGGCCGTCATCCAGTCATCAATTCCGGCCTTCATCCAATCCGGGACCGGGATGGTTCGTATGTGACCGCCCTTACCGACAAGATCGGCTATGACCCAGTGTTCCTCCCTCTGCTGTATGTCTTCGACGCGCAACGCAGTTAATTCCGCCCTGCGTAGCCGCAGCCCAACAGAATCGCGAGCGTGGCATAATCGCGCTTGCCTCGAAGTCTCGCGCTGTCCGCCGTCAATAACAGGCGCTTCTCCTGTTCCGCAGTGAGCCAATTGCCGCCCAGACGCACGATATCGCTGCTCTAGCCGAGAGTTTTTTGGCGCCGCTTCTCCTGCGTTCTGGCGATCTTTAATTTGTGGGAGGTGGAATCGATGTCGATGATGGCAAAGGTAGGCGTGATTTTGATGGCCCGCTCCGTGCCGAAAGACGCGGTCCATCTTCAGCGCACACGAAGGCGGCGCGGGACCGTTACGCGACAGCCTAGCCACTCCTACGAAAACGTTTGATTCGCTCGAACGCACGTTACTCGCTGACCCCGCACACCGCTGCCGCGTGGGTTTCCGGACCTGGGGCATTCTCTTAATTTGCGTGGCCGATATCTCTGGGGGGCGAACCTAACAAGACGGGGTACCGCCCTTCGAAACTCCGTCAAATCAACGTTCCAATCGGTAGAATCCGGCCGTTTCAAAAGGTGTGGGTTATGAAACAGGACAACCCCCGATAAGACATCAGCCCACAATTGCTTAGAGGATCATTCAACCCTGCGCCGTTTCGGGGATTTAGCTGTAGGACAAATAATGGGCGAGAAGAACGGATAATTCAAACGCGGGCTCACGCGGAATGCAATCGAGGCCAATACGGTGTCCGCCTTCGGTCCCTTTGCGGCATTTCCCTCCGAAAAACGTTCTCAGTCGGCACGTTCAGCCGTCACTGACTCCCGCGTCGTTCCCTGTCTACGATGACTGCTGCAGCCGGGCGCCTGCACGTGCACAAAACTTGCCGTGATCGTACTTTTGGCGGATACATGGGCAGTTCCAGTCGGCGTACAGTTCGACTCGGCTCGGAAACGTCGCTTCTGAAGCTCTGGAAAAGACGCTATGAGTCGGGAACAGAATTGGCGCCTGGCACCGCAGGGTCTTGCGGATATCGGATTGAAAGCGGTTTCAATAGCGCTGACTGAGGCTTGAGGGTCGCTTGACGCTGGTTTTCGTGGCCTTTTGTATTCAATTCGGGAGGTAGTTATGCATTCCTTCAACGCAAAGAGCCTGCGAGCTCTGATGCTCGTTATCGCAGTGGCCCTCATCGGGTCCGGCGTGCTTGTCTACGGACAAGGCACCAGCGGCAGTTTAACCGGGCAGATTTCCGATTCCACGGGTGCGGCTGTCGTCAACGCCACGGTCTCGCTCAAAAACATCGATACCGATTTTCTTCAGACGGCAACTTCCAATAACTCAGGAATTTACCTGCTGAAGCCGGTGATGCCGGGCAATTATTCGTTGACGATCACAGCAAAAGGCTTTGCCATGTATGTGCAGAAGGGTATCGTCATTACGGCCAACCTCTACGCGACTCAGGATTTGCACCTTAGAGTGGCCTCGGCCGCGAGTGAAGTGGTCACGGTTACTGCCGACGCAGAGCTGGTAAATACCACATCGGCGGAGTTGGGATCGACGGTCAATGAAGCCGCCATCTCCGGCCTGCCGCTCGATGGACGCGATCCTTCGAGCCTGGTTTTGCTGGCGTCCGGCACCGTCAATGTTTTGAATCACGGCGGCGAAGGCATCCAGACCGGCTTCTCCTTCCCGACCGAGACCGGCGCCAGCGCCTCCGGTGGCCGCCAGGGCAGCACTTTCTATATGCTCGACGGCGTCACCAATATGGATAACTACAACCTGCTGACCTCGACGTTCCCGAACGCCGACGCCACCCAGGAGTTCAAGGTCATCACCAGCAACTACGGCGCTCAGTTCGGCTTTGCGCCTGGCGCGGTGGTCTCCATCGCCACCAAGAGCGGCACCAATACCCTCCACGGCGGCGCCTTCTGGTACATCCGCAACAACGCGATGAACGCTACCGACTGGTTCAGCCACACGGCCGATACGCTGCGGCGTAACCAGTACGGCTTTTTTGCCGGCGGCCCGATCAAGAAGGATAAGTTCTTCTTCTTTGGCAACTACCAGGGCACCAAGATCATCTGGAACTCGACCGACACGTTGACCACCACGCCGACCGCTGCCATGCTGACGGGCGACTTCAGCGGCCTGGCCACGGCGGCCGATCTGGCTTCGGGCACCACAGACCTGCTGGGTCCGTTCAAGAGCATCGGCGGCAAGCCCAACCAACTCGACACAAGTATCGCCAAGTTATCTCCGGCCGCGCTTTACTTTGCTAAATATGGCATGATCGAAGGCGCCAAGACGGCGGCCAATGGTACGACTCTGACGCCCGGAATCCAATTGGCCGACGGCGATATGATGTACACCTATCCCACAGCCCACAACAACTACAACGAAGGAACCCTCAAGCTGGACTACAACCTTTCGCCTACGCAGACCCTCACCCTGCGTTCCTTTAGCAACGCCTTCGAGGCCCCGTCGACCGACGTGGCCGGCAACATGGAGAGCGCGTACAACCACTCGTCGTGGACGGCCAGCTTCTGGCAGCAGATGTATTACTTCAACAACCTGCTGCAACACAACTGGACGATCAGCCCGAGCACCGTCAATACCGTCTCGCTCTTCATGAACCAGATGAGTGCGCACAGCGCCGCCCAGGAGCTGGGCAGCGATGGCAAGCCGATGTGCTTCTCCAATAACAGCGGGGATTCCAATGGGGTGAATATCGGGGTCAACGAGCCCGCGGGCAGTTGCTACATGGGCGCACTCCGCATCAACTCGAACTACGGATTTGAGAGCGGCTGGGATGAGCCCTCCGCGGAAGTCCGCAACACGCTGGGCTTCACCGATACGCTCAACAAGATTCTTGGCAAGCACTCGATCAGCGCGGGTCTCGACCTGCTGCATCAGCACGCGGTGGAGAATACGGCGTATCCGACGCAGCCGTTGATCGGGTTTGGAAGAAGTGGAACAGGCGGGACCACGAGTTCCTATACCGGTGGATACCTGGCTGATTATTTGCTGGGCGCCGCAACAGGGTACATGCAAGGCTCCGGCGAGATTGCCGATGTGACCGGCTGGCAGATTGGACCCTTCATCCAGGACGACTGGAAGATTCGTCCCACCCTGACCATCAACCTTGGTTTGCGCTGGGATCCGAACACGCCTCCCGCCTCTAAAGGCGGCCGTGGCGCGGCCTGGGTCCCCGGCAAGAACACCGTCGTCGGATTCGCGAATAGCACCCCGGGCACGCAAAGCACCATGTATACCAATGCGCCCGCGGGACTCCTCTTCCCCGGCGACCCGGGCGTGCCCGATACCCTGATGGACAGCGACTACGGTTACTGGGAGCCTCGCGTGGGCATAGCCTACCAGCCCAAGGCTCTGCCGCACACCGTCTTCCACGCCGGCTTCGGCATATTCACCGGTCCACTGCAGTACTCGGAGTACAACCACGCCGCCGACGTCGCCCCCTTCAGTCCCACCTTTAACTTCTCAGGATGGTGCTGGCCCTGCGCCTCCGACACTGCCCTGGCAGGCGGGATTATCCCCTTCGATAACCCCTGGTCCAGCTCTGTCTCCCCCTATGCGGCGAGCCCCTTCCCGGGGACATTCCCCTGGGCGACGCTTTCCTACAAGCCTGCGAAGAACATCGCCATTCCCAAGGGCCAGGAAGTCGGGCAGGATTTCGCGCGCAACTTCAAGCTGCCTACCACGTATGCCTGGAACGTCTCCATCGAGCAGCAGTTCACCCCGACGACGGCCCTCCGCCTGGCTTATGTAGGCAGTGAAACCGAACACCTGTCGGTGCTCATCGACATGAACCCGGAGTGGGCTACAAACATCCCTGTGAACGCGAACATAGGGGACATTTTCGATGACCAGAGCTGGGCGACGGCGAGCTACAACTCGCTGCAGATGAACCTGGATCAACACCTGTGGCACGGCCTCCAGGTTCAGTCCAGCTTCACCTGGTCGCATACCCTCGACATCGCCAGCTCCAGCAACGTCTCCTTCGGCAACCCGGCGCTGGGCAATCCGATCAGCGCCGCGTGGAGCCGCGGAAACGCCAACCAGGATATGCCGTGGAACTGGATCAGCAATTTTCTCTACCAGGCCCCCTCGTTCAGAGAAAAGGGCAAGCTGATGGAAGAGACGGTTGGCGGCTGGCAATTGAGCAGCATCATCACCGCGCAGAAAGGCAATCCTTTCTCAATTGGCCAATGGAACACGGACCCTGGAGTCGGCATGTGGAATAACCGGGCTGACTTCGCGCCGGGCGTAGCCGCCAACATGGGCAAGGGCGGCCGCTCGGATTGGGCTAACCCGAACAAGGGCTACTTCAACGAGGCAGCCTTCACCCTTCCCGTCTCCTGTAACGATAAAACGCCGGGATGGTGCGGCTTCGGCGACACGAACAGGAACGCCTACTGGGGACCGGGCGTCTTTGGCATCGATTCATCGATCATGAAGAACTGGACGCTGACGGAAGGAAAGACCTTCCAGTTCCGTTGGGATGCCTTCAACGCCACCAACCACCCCAACTTCGCCAACCCGGCGTCCGACGTGAATCAAGCCTCAGGTGTTTTTGGCGTGATCACCGGCATGAACGGTCACCCCCGCGTCTTCCAAGGCGCCCTCCGTTTAACCTTCTGATTTCGCGCCTTCACCTTGGCAGTCCGGATCGCACGATCCGGACTGCTTTTTTGTGCGCCGCTGGGCGTGGGTCGTGGGCGAAGAAACAGCTTTCTGTTCCCTATTCCCTAATCCCTGGCTTCTCACCCCCGCCGCGGCACCCGTACTTCGATGCGCACCCCTTTGCCGGGCGCGCTCGCCAGATGGAGCTTCCCGCCTGACCGCTCCACCCGCTCCTTCATGCCTTTCAGGCCGAAATGGTGGCCGTTCTCGTGGTCCATCTGCTGAAGATCAAATCCGCTGCCGTCGTCGTCCAGGTCCAGAAGTAATTCGCTGCTCTTGTACGTTAGCGCCACGTCCACCCGCGCCGGATGCCCGTGCAGCATGGAGTTGTAAACCGCCTCGCGCGCCACCATCAGCAAATCGTGCGCCACCGGCTCTGTCACCGTGAAGGGCGTTCCGCTCATCGACCACGCCACCGGGACCTGGAACTCGCTGCTCACCTGGTGCGTCATGCTTTGCAGCTTTTCGCCCAGGCTGCTGGCATCGTCCGGCTTTCTCAGATTCCAGATCGCCTCGCGCGCCTCATTGATCGTATTGCGCAACTGCAGACGCGCGAAATCCATCAGCCCGGCCCCGCGGCTTTCCGTCTCGCCTTCCATCGCCTGCGCTTCCAGCAGTGCCGAGACGCCCGTGCATCCCTGGATCACCGTATCGTGCATCTCGCGCGCCAGGCGGCTGCGCTCCTCCAGAACGGCTTCGAACCGCACCCGCACCTGCCGCACCCGGTATTGGTACAGGCCAAAGACCAGCAACGTAAGCAGCCCGATGCACCCGGCAGTGAACCACCACGTGCGATAGAAGAACGGCCGCTGCTCGATCGCGATCGACGCCTCGCTCGACGCGTCCGGGTTGCTCACGTCGAAGGTCTCTACGCGAAAGCGATAGCGGCCCGCCGGCAGGTTAGTGTAGTCGGCCGTGCGCTCCGCCGTGGGTGCGCTCCAGTGGGTTTCAAAGCCCTCCAGCATGTAACGGAAGCGCAGGCCGTCCTGCGAACGCAGTTGGATGGGCGTGAAGTCGAACTCGAGGCGCCCGTTTCCCGGCCACAGCATCACCTCGCCATCCCCCACCACCGGCCGCCCGTCCGCCAGCACGCTCTGGATAAACAGTGGCGGAGGCGCCAACCCGGTTCGCCCCATGGAAGGAATATGCAGCGGCCCCAGATTGCTCGGGAACCAGACATCGCCCTGCGGCGTGATGCAGCCCGATGCCTGCGTTCCGCCGTAAATCTCCGTGTTTGCCGCCATGTCGGCGGTCGAGTAGAACATCAGCGCGAAATGGCGCGGGAACGACACAGCCTGTGCGTCCAGCTCGTGGCGGTTCACCAGCGCCACGCCATTGGGGCCGCTCAACCAGAGGTGTCCCGCCGCATCCTCGAGAATCTGGTAGATCGCATTGCCCGGCAGTCCGTCCACGGCGGTGAACTGCGCCAGCTTCCCCTCGCGATATCGAAACAGTCCGCTGTTGCGTGTGCCAAACCACAGTCCCCCGTCGGCGTCTTCGTGAATGGCCCACACCTTAATCTGCGCCATGGCTGCCGTCGCCGCATCGCTCAGGAATACGCCGTCGTGCAAATGGCTCACGCCGCGATCCGTGCCGATCCACAAGTCGCCGTTGCGATCCTCAAGCAGGGCGCGCGTGCTGAAGTACGCCAGCCCATCCCGCATCTGGTAGCTCACGATGCGCGGCCGCCCGTTCTCCCAGAGAATGCGATTCAGTCCCTCGTCGGCTGCCACCCACATGCTGCCATCGCGATCCTGCGTCATGGCGCGCACAAAATTGTTCGACATGCCTTCGCGTGTCGTCAGATGCGTGGTCTCGCCCTCCGCAATCCGGTACACACCATCTCCGTCGGTTCCCACCCACATTGCCCCGGCCCGGTCGCGGTACACGTTGCGCACGTGATCGCCGCCTGTCCCCGGCAAACGCATCGGCGTCACCGCCCCGTCTTTCATGCGGAAAAGCAGTGTCGAGCCGATCCAGAAGCTCCCGTCGCGGTCTAGATAGATTGTCCCGAAGTCGGAGTCGTTGGCCTTGGGCAGCGGAATAATGCTCACCTGCGCTTCGGTCAGCCGCAGCATCCCCGATTGCGTCCCGATCCAGAAGTTCCGCTCGTCGTCTTCAAAAAAGTTCAGCACCGTGTTGCTCGGCAGCGACTGGGGAGCCGTAATCTGCGTCAGTCTGCCGGTGCGATACTCGTACACGCCCTGCCCGATGGTGCCGATCCACAACATGCCGTCCGTCGTCTGGCGCAGCACGCGCACCGTTCCTGTAATTCCAGCTACGCGCTCGAAGCCCTTCTCGCCCGCAGCCATCCGGTTCAGTCCTGAAACCGTGCCCACCCACATCGTTCCATCCTGGGTTTGCAGAATGGATTTCACGCGATTCTGGCTGCTCTCTCCGCGCATCGTGTATTCGGTTACGGTCCCGCCGCTCATGCGAATCAGCTTCGATCCGCCCACCCACAATCCGCCGTCCCGATCCAGATAGATTTTGTGCACGGCCAATGCCGGCACATCGCCCGTCCCATCCACGCGCACAATCCGGCCGACCTCCAGCCGCAGCAAACCGTTATCCGTGCCCGCCCAGATGTTGCCTTTTGCGTCCTCGGCCAACGACCGGACGAAGTCGTTGCTCAGCCCCTCGCGCGCAGTCCATGAGCGGAACTGCCCCTGCGCATAACGCGCCAACCCTCCGCCCTCGGTTCCGATCCAAAGTGCTCCATCGCGCGAAACCATCAGGCAAAAAATGCTGTTCTCATGCAGCGCCGGCGTATTCTGCCGGTCGAAGACCGTAAAGTGGGCGCCATCGAAGCGCACCAGCCCGCCGCTGGTCCCGATCCACAAGTATCCATCCCGCGTCTGGGCAAAGGCCTGCACCGTCTGCTCCGGAAGCCCATCGGAAGCCTGCCAGACATGCCGCGTGTATCCCGCAAAAGCATCGCTCTGCGCCACCGCGCAGGCGCCCCCGCCCGTCATCGTCCAGACCACTGGCGCAAGCCAGGCGGCAATCGTGCGTACTCTATGCATGGCGGCGCTCAGTATACCGCGAAGCAGTCGTCCGTTGCGCGGCAGATTCCGCCAGAAATCGCCTTCCGATCCGACTTTCGGCGGATCAAAAAAATGCCCCAGGGGAATAGAGTGGTCTTTCTCGATGGGCATGCTCGAACGCCGCCTTCGAGAAGGCAATGGCACGGAGCCTATCGCAATGTCTTCCTATATACGATCCATCTCGAAGGGCTCCCAGCCTCGGCGCTTCCAAACCTCCGGAGTTCAACGGCTTCTTACAGCCGGCGCGTTTTTGCTCACCGCGCCCTATTGGCCCGGCCCGGCGCACGCGCAAGCCGCCGCCACGCCGATTCGCATCGATGCCAGCCAGCCCTGGCGCGAGCCCGGGCAGGCGCGCTATGACGAAGGCTCCGCGGTCAATCCTTCTGGGCGCGCGCTCGGCCTGAACAACCGTTTCCTTACCCTCGACGGAAAACCCTGGCTTCCGGTTGCCGGAGAGTTTCACTTTTCGCGCTACCCGCGCGCTCAGTGGGAAGACGAAATCCTCAAGATGAAGGCCGCCGGAGTGAATGTCGTCTCCGCCTACGTGATCTGGATCCATCACGAGGAGATCCGGGGCCAGTTCGACTGGACGGATCAGCGCGACCTGCGCGCCTTCGCCCAGCTTTGCGCCAAACACGGCATGTATGTGATCGCGCGCATCGGCCCCTGGGACCACGCCGAAGTGCGCAACGGCGGGTTGCCCGACTGGGTGCTCCAGGAGGGCCCGACCCGCGAGAACGATCCCGTGTACCTCGCCTCGGTCCGCACCTGGTACGGCCAGATCGGCGATCAGCTCAAAGGCCTGCTCTGGAAGGGCGGCGGTCCCGTCATCGCCATCCAGCTTGAAAACGAATACTCGAAGCGGGGTCCCCGCGCGGGTGAAGCGCACATCCTCGAGCTCAAAAAGCTCGCGCTCGCCAGCGGTCTCGATGTGCCGCTCTATCTCGTTACCGGCTGGGACGACGCCGTGGTGCCTCCGCGCGCCGTCATTCCCGTCTACGGCGGCTATCCTGACGCGCCCTGGGACAGTTCCATCGCCAAGCTCCCACCCGCCGAGGTCTATGCCTTTCGCTTTCAAAGCCGCGTGGCCGCCAACGTCAACGCCGATCATGGTCGCGGCGAGCCCGGCGCTCTGCCTCCCGCCTCCGCTTCGCTGCCTTACCTCACCGCAGAAATTGGCGGCGGCATCGAGGACACGTACCACCGCCGCCCAGTGATCGCACCCGATGACATCGCCGCCGTCGTTCCGGTCATGCTCGGCTCCGGCGTCAATCTTTACGGCACCTATATGTTCCAGGGCGGAGAAAACCCCGACGGCCAGCTCACTACCTTGCAGGAATCGCAGGCGACCGGCTATCCCAACGATCTGCCCATCAAGTCTTACGACTTTCAGGCACCGCTCGGCGAATTCGGCCAGGAGCGGGACTCCTTACGCAAGCTGAAAGTCTTCGACTACTTTCTCAACGACTTCGGAGCCGATCTCGCGCCCATGGTCGTCCACGCTCCCTCCATACAGCCCCGCAGCTCCGCCGATCTCTCGGTTCCGCGCGTTGCCGTGCGCTCTCGTGGCGACGCCGGATTCATCTTCTTCAACAACTACGTGCGCGGAGCATCAATGCCCGTGCGCCGCGCCGCGCAATTTCAGATTCGCCTGCCCGGCCCGGTAACCGGCGGCAAGCTCGGCGTCACACTCGCCAGCACTACACTCGTAGTCCCGCGCCATCCCATCGATCTGCCCTCGGGGGCATACTTCATCTGGCCCTTCAATCTACGTCTCTCAGGCGTCATGCTGCGCTACAGCACCGCGCAACTGTTCACGCACCTCGAAAACTCGGGCATTCAGACGGTCTACTTTGAAGCTCTGCCCGGAATCGCGCCGGAATTCGCCTTCGACTCGGCCAGCGTGCGCACCATAAAGGTTTCCAGCGGAGAAACTGTCACCGATTGCGGCGTCGTCTACGTCACCGGCATCCAACCCGGCACCGGTTCCTCGATCGACGTGGTTTCGTCAGAGGATAAAACTCTGCGGCTCGTCGTGCTCACGGCCAGCGAAACAGAAAACGCATGGAAAGTGCACATCGCGGGCAGCGATCATCTGCTCGTCACTACGCAGGACTTTGTGGCCGACCAAGATTCTCGGCCCGCGCGCATCTGGCTGCGTTCTCTCGCCAAACCACACTTCCAATTCGCCATCACGCCACCGACGTCTGTTCCGCTCCAGGCTAATGTGCCGCTCATCCCCACCGCGACGGATCGCACCACCGCCTTCACCGCCGACGTTCCGCAGTGGCATGCGGGATTGCAATCGACCGAGGTCCAGCCTGATGCCGAAGCACCTCCGGTGAAGACCGGCCCGGCACAGGGTTGGCGTCCGCATGGCGTGGCGCAGGCACCCGCCGCCGGCGAGCTTCCGCAAGCTGCCCAATGGTCGATCGCGGTTCCCGCCGGCGCTCTCAACGGCGTCAGCGAGCTCTTTCTCGAAGTGAAGTACAAAGGCGACCTGGCGCGGCTGACGGCAAACCACAAGCTTCTCGACGACGATTTCTACAACGGCAAGCCCTGGATGGTCGGCCTCTCGCGCTTCCTCGCGCCCAACGGCACCGGCAACTTCGATCTCAGCATTCTGCCCCTGCGCAACGACGCGCCGGTGTACTTCGAGTTCCCCGAGCCCGTGCAGTTTGGACCGAACGGCCAGATCGACAAGCTCGACAGCATCCGTCCGGTTCCCGAGTATCAGCTTGTGATCACGACGGGCCGCGAGTAACGATGGATGCGGAGATCACTTCCATGCCCGCAATCCGTGAAGACTTTCGCGAGCGCCAGCCCGTTCGATTGACAGGCCTCCGAGCAACAGCCATCGCATTGCGCTCGCTCCCGATCCTGATCTCGATTCTTTCTCTGGCCGTTCTGACCCCTCAGGCCGCGCTTGCGCAGGAGTATGCCATTGGCGCTGACATCTCCTTCCTCGCCAAGTGCGAGCAGGATGGCGTGGTATTCAAAGAAAACGGCCAGCCCAAAGATGTCCTCGCGATTTTGCTTGAGCACCACTACAACTGGGTGCGGCTGCGGATTTTCCACGACCCGGCGGCAGCGCCTGACAAGCTGCCCAACGATCTTACTTACACGTTAGCGCTGGCCCGCCGCGCCAAAGCCATGGGCTTTCGTATTCTGCTCGATCTGCACTACTCCGACAGTTGGGCCGATCCAGGCAAGCAGCCCATGCCCGCGGCGTGGAGCACTCTCAATCACAAGCAGCTCGTGAAGCAGGTCTTTGCCTACACCCGCGACACCATCGCCGCATTTGCCCAACAGGGCCTAACACCCAACATGGTGCAGGTGGGCAACGAAATCACCAACGGCATATTGTGGCCCGACGGCAAGCTACCCGACAACTGGGGTCAATTCGCCGATCTGCTTCGGGCCGGAATCCGCGGCGTCGAGGCGGGCAGCCGACACGGGCCCACGCCCCGCATCGTGATCCACATCGATCGCAGCGGCGACTACGACGCGGCGATTTCGTTCCTCGACAATCTGATCGCCCACCACGTTCACTTCGACGTCATCGGCCTCTCCTACTATCCGTATTGGCACGGCGATTTGCCCACCATGCAAAGCAATCTGGACAAGCTTGCCTTGCGCTATCACCGCCCCATCATCGTTGTGGAAACGGCCTATAACTGGACGCCGGGACGCGCCACCGGCAAGAGCCGGGATTTCCCTGAAACGCCGCAGGGGCAGTTGGATTTTTTGCGCGCTGTAAACGCGGCAGTCCGCGCCGCCTCTAATGGACTCGGTCAGGGCGTCTTCTGGTGGGAGCCCGCCGCGGAAGGCGGTTTGCGCGGCCGCGGCTACTTTGACAACGACGGCAATGTCCTCCCCGTAATCGCCGCCTTCGACTCGCCGTAACCAGCGGTGCTAGCGGGGTTAGCGGGGCTAGACTGGAGGCACGCAATGGACGAACAGCGGGGGGAGGAACAGGCGGGTATGAAGGTCGCTGCAAAAATCAAAGTCCTCGTTGTCGACGATCACCCCATCATGCGTGTCGGCATTGCTGCCATCATCGACGCCACGCCCGATATGACCGTGGTTGGCCAGGCGGGCAGCGGCGAAGAGGCTGTCGAGCTTTTCGAAAAGCTCTTGCCCGACATCACGCTCATGGACCTGCGCCTGCCGGGAATAAGCGGCGTCGAGGCCATCCGCATCGTCATGTCGCGCCATCGCAACGCCAAGTTTGTCGTCCTCACCACCTACGAGGGCGACGAAGACATTCATCAGGCGTTGCAGGCGGGTGCGCGCAGCTACATCATCAAGGGAATGCCACACGAGGCCCTGGTCGGCGCGCTGCGCCGCGTCCATGCCGGCGGCCGCTTTCTGCCCCAACCCGTCAGCCGCGCCCTCAACGCGCGCATCCCCAACTCCGATCTCAGCGTGCGCGAGCGCGAAGTGCTCGATCTCATCGTCCACGGCAAAAGCAACAAGGAAATTGCCTCCGACCTCGGCATCACGGAGTCCACCGTCAAGTGCCACGTCAGCGTGATTCTGATGCGCTTGAACGTTAATGATCGCACGCAGGCGGTCGTCACCGCATTGCAGCGCGGCCTGATCCATCTTTAATGAAAACCGCCTCACCCTCCCTCATCGACCTCAATAACTTGGCTCTACTGCTGCAAGAAACCACCAGGCTGAACGACGCCGAGCCCCCGATGCGACGCGCGGTAGAAATCCTTTTCAAGTTCACCTGCACCACCGAACAACGGCACCCGATTCTATAGACAGCCTCGGCAACTGCACCGGATTCCTCCTGGAGATGGGGCGCAGCGAGGAGCAAATCCCGGTCACGCTCCACGATATGGCGCGGAGTTCTCAGTCGCTACGGTTGTTGGTTTGTGTTGTTCCGTATGAGAAGGTATACCTTTTGAAAAACTCGCGCGGTCTCTGTCCCGACTCGTGTTTTCAATGGCAAACGATTCGCTGGTGCGATGCCCTTTCGAGACGATTTGCGAAGGATTTTCGAGGCTTTCGGTGTTCCAAAAGGGCTTTCGCGCCGGTATTCCGGAGAGCCCCTTTCGGAACAGCGGGCTGGCTGGTACGGTTGGCGATTTGAGGGA
>Ga0181538_10000270_pt1 | contig 60853 bp, 57 predicted proteins | sample PEATcosm2014_Bin_40_FD_119773 | JGI IMG/M metagenome (GOLD analysis project Ga0181538, IMG submission 119773) | Peatland microbial communities from MTU Mesocosm Facility, Houghton, MI, USA - PEATcosm2014_Bin23_30_metaG | ecosystem: Environmental > Terrestrial > Soil > Wetlands > Peat | place...
CGACACCCGATGGGGGTACCGAACGAACCGCCCTTCCTCCGAGGACTGGTTGCGTCGACCCAAGTCAGGCGGCTGGGCTCGCCCCGTGTGGGGGCCTCACCATTGCGGGACAGCGCCGGATTCCGACCGGACTTCGCTGAACCTGGGCCACCCCGGCACAAGGCCGGAGCAGTCGCACCGTACCGCACCCTCCGGATCGGCGTCCATCGCGAACCGCAGGAGAGACGTCGCAGACACGTTCTCCCTGCAGTTGTAGGTACGGGGGGCCGTTGGAAATGCGGGCGCAGCACCGGAAGCACGTGCACTGGAGCCAGGAGAGGACCCGCCGCCTCATGGGCACCGTCCCGTGGCGGCTGGCCATGGGCGGCTTGGCCATGGTCGTCACGCTGTCGGCCTTCGCTGTGGCGCCCCTGGTCCCGGACCAACAGGGGCCGGCCCCCTCGACCAGGTCGGTGCAGGCCCTCGGGGCGGCCACGGCCGCGGCGGACACGGTCTCCCCGTCGTCGTGGGAGCCCCAGCCGGCCACGTACGGGACGGGCTCGCTCCTCGACCAGCCGGTGGCGATGTCCGACGGCACCATCCTGCGCGCGGACGTGTACTTCCCGACCGTCGCGGGGACGGACACACCGGCGAACGGGCTCTTCCCCGTCCTCCTGCAGCAGACGCCGTACGGGAAGGAGTTCATCGTCTACGCGTCGGCGATCGCCAACACGAACGTGGACTACCTCGTCGACCGGGGCTACGTGGTCGTCATCGCGGACGTGCGCGGCACGGGAGACTCGGGCGGCACGTTCGACCTGTTCGATCCCGTGCAGTCGACCGACGGCGTCACGCTGGCGCAGTGGGCCGCGCACCTGCCCGACTCCAATGGTGAGGTCGGGCTCTTCGGCGAGTCCTACATGGGGATCAACCAGTTCCAGACGGTGGAGGCGGCCGGCGCGCACTCGCCCATCAGGGCCATCTTCCCCATCATCTCGGGCAACGATCTGTATGCGGACACGGTCACGCAAGGCGCCATCCCCGACCTCGAGTTCGCTGCGACGTACATTGCGCTCCTCTCGGGCCTCAATCTGACCAACCCTGCCCTGCAGCCGCTGATCGCCGCCGTGCGCAGCGGCAACCCGTCCCTCCTGGCGTCCGGGCTGGCCAACCTCACACCGACCGAGGCGGCGCACAGCCAGGTCCTCGTGTCCTTCCTCCAGCTCATCCTCGCGGTCGAGACCGGGCAGGGAGCCGGCGCCTTCGACGACAGCTACTGGGCGGCGCGCAGCCCGGCCCACGACCTGCCGGCCGTGGTGGCGGACCAGATCCCCGCCTTCATGGTCGGCGGCTGGAACGACCTCTTCGAATCGGGTGAGCCGCTCAACTACGTCGGCCTGCAGGACCTCTACGACGGCCGGTCGCAATACGACGCCATGACGCCGGACCAACCGGTGACCCCGCGGTACCAGCTGCTGATGGGACCCTGGCAGCACGTGACGACGGGGACGGGTGTCAACCTGTCGGCCCTCGAGCTCGAGTGGTTCGACACCTGGCTCCTGGGTGAGCGGACACCGATGGGAGCGACGACGACCCCGCTGCATCTCGACATCCAGAACTCGGGAGGGTCGTGGGTCGACGCGGCCCGCTGGCCCCTGCCCCCCGCCACGCCGACCGCGTACTACCTCGCCCCGGGGCGGAGCGGGAGCGACCCCCTCTCTCCCAACGACGGCGACCTGGTGCCGCAGGCGCCGGCCGCGGCCAGTGGGTCGGACACCATCGCGTCCACCGGCGCGTCGAGCCCGTGCGACATCCAGACCGACCAATGGGGAGCGGGCCTGCTGGCCCTCGGCTTCCAGTCGCTCGACACCGGCGACCCGTGCGACCTCAACGACGTCACGCTGGGCACGGGCCCGGGCGCGTTGACGTACACGACCGCGCCCTTCGCCGAACCCGAGGTCGTGGCGGGTCCTATCGACGCGACCTTGTACACGACGTCGAACACGACGGACACCGAGCTGGCGGCGACGGTCGAGGCCGTCTCCCCGTCGGGCGACAGCGTCCCCCTCTCCTCCGGAGCGCTGGCCGGCTCGCAGCGCGCCCTCGACGCCGGGCGGACCTGGACCTCCCCCGACGGCCTCCCGCTCCTGCCCGTCCACCCGCTGACGGCGGCGTCGCAGCAGGCCGTCGTCCCGGGCCAGGTGACACGACAGGACATCGCCGTCTTCCCGACGATGACCGAGCTGCCGGCCGGCTGGCGCCTCCGGGTGACGCTGACCACGGCGGACACGCCGCACCTCGCCCCGACGGCCGCCCAGCTGCCTCACCTGGTCGGCGGCGTCTATCAGGTGGAGCGCAACGCCGGTGCGGCCTCGGTGCTCAACGTGCCCCTCGCGCCCGCCTCGGCCTTCAGCGTCGCGTGCGGGGCGCTCTGCTCGGCCGCCGGTCCCTGACCAGGCCCGCCGCACGAGCGGCTCCCCTACCATGGCCGTGTGGGGGCCGAGTCGGACAGCCGCGGCGACGGGGGCCCCGGTGGCGACACCAGCGGCGAGAGCGGCATCTCCATAGAGGAGATCGAGGACGCGCTCGTCGACGGCGACACCCCGCTGCCGCCCCGGCGGGGCACCGCCCGGGCAGCCCTGTCGCACCGGACCTTCCGCATCGTCTTCCTCGGCGCCTTCGCGTCGAACATCGGCACCTGGATGCAGAACGTCGTCCTCGGTGCGTACGCGTACGACCTGACCCACTCGGCGACCTTCGTCGGCGTCATCATCTTCGCCCAGCTCGGTCCGACCCTCGTCCTGCCCATGGTCGGGGGCCTGTTGGCCGACAAGGTGGACCGCAAGCGGTTCCTCATCATCCTGTCGATCGAGCAGCTCGTCTTCTCGGTCGCCGTGGCCCTCGTCGTGTTGTCCCCCGACCCTTCCAAGGTGCTCCTGGTCGCCATGGTGTTCATGGTGGGCGCGGGGAGCGCCATGTTCGGGCCCGCGTACTCGGCCATCCTCCCGGGCCTCGTCGGCCGGGAGGACCTGCCCGGCGCGATCTCGCTGAACTCGGCCCAGATGAACGCGTCCCGGGTCATCGGACCGATCATCGGGGGCGTCCTCTACTCGCTCGTCGGTCCGGCGTGGATCTTCGCCGGGAACGCGGCGACATACCTGTTCGTGGTGGTCGCGCTGATGATGGTCACCCTCCCCGCCGTCCCCCAGGTGCCGACGCGGGCCAGCCGCTGGCGCCAGCTGACCGCGGGCATCACGGTGGCCCGGCAGGACCCGGTGGTGGGCCGGTGCCTGGTCACCGTGTTCCTGTTCTCCCTCCTGGCGCTGGCCTTCATCGGGCAGATGCCGGTGGTGGCGGCCCACAACCTCGGGATCAACCTCTCGAAGTCGCCGGACTACGGCATCCTCTACGCCTGCTTCGGCACCGGCGCCCTGGCGGGTGCGATCTCCATCGGCACCGTGTTCGCCCGCACCTCCAAGCCGCTGATCGTGCGGATCTGCCTCGTCGGCTACTCCCTCTCGCTGTGCGCATTCGCGCTCGAACGCAGCCCGGTGCCCGCCTACGTGAACGTCGCCATCACCGGCGCGTTCTATTTCGCGTTCATCACGGCCCTGAACACCACCCTGCAGGCCCGTCTCCACGAGAACGTCCGCGGGCGCGTCATGGCGCTGTGGATGATGGGATTCGGCGGCACAGTCGGCGTCGGCAACCTCCTCATCGGGCCCGTCGTCGCGGCCGTCGGCATCACCGACGTCCTGGTGTTCGGCGCCTGCGTCGCCCTGGCTCTCGCCTGGTACGCGGATGTCCGACCGCGCCCCGACGTTCAGGTCGTGCTGGGGGTCGAGCTGGCCCAGTAGGCCTCACGCAGGGCCTTCTTGTAGAGTTTCCCGTTCTCGCCGCGAGGCAGCGCCTCGGCGAAGTCGACCGTGCGCGGGCACTTGTAGTGCGACAGGTGGTCGCGGCAGAAGGCGATGATCTCCGCCTCGAGCTCCGGGCCGGGGATCGCGCCGGGGGCCGGCTGGACCACCGCCTTGACCTCCTCGCCCATTTCGGGCTCGGGCACGCCGAAGACGGCGACGTCGGCCACGGCGGGGTGCAGCACCAGCACGTCCTCGATCTCCTGCGGGTAGATGTTCACGCCACCCGACACGATCATGAACAGCTTGCGATCCGTCAGGTAGAGGTACCCCTCAGCGTCCAGGTGCCCGACATCCCACAGCGTGCTCCAACCGCGGTCGTTGAAGGTCTGGCGGGTCTTCTCGGGATCGTGGTTGTACTCGAAGCCGGGCGCGCCGATGCGTCCCCCGAAGTACACGACGCCGTCCTCGCCCGCCGGGAGCTCCTCGCCGTCATCGGCGCAGACGTGGGCCTGGCCCCAGATGGTCCGGCCCACCGACCCGGGATGGGTCAACGCCTCCTCGGAGGTGATCCACGTCATACCCATCCCCTCGGTGCCCGAGTAGTACTCGTGGATGATCGGGCCCCACCACTCGATCATCCGGCGCTTCACCTCCGGCGCACAGGGGGCCGCCGCGTGGACCACCGAGCGCAGCGAGGAGACGTCGTGGGCGGCGCGCACCTCGTCGGGGAGCTTCAGCATGCGCACGAACATCGTGGGGACGAACTGCGCGTGCGTCACCCGATGCTGCGCGATGAGCCGCAGGCACTCCTCGGGCTCGAAGTGCTCCATCACGACCGCGGTGCCACCCATGCGGATGGCCGTCATCGACCAGACCAGGGGGGCGGAGTGGTAGAGAGGTGCCGGGCTCAGGTAGACGTCGCCCTCCCCAAAGCCCATGATCCCACCCAGCATCGGGGCCAGGACGGCGTCCGACCCGAAGGGCAGCCCGCTCAGCGGTCGGCGGATGCCCTTGGGATGGCCGGTGGTGCCCGAGGAGTACAGCATGGGCGAGCCCTCCACCTCGACGGCCAGCGGTACGCCGGGGAACCCCGAGACGAAGTCGTCGTAGCGCTCGTAGCCCTCTTCGGCACGGTCGCCCACCATGAGGCGCAGCTCGACCGCGGGCGTCAGCGCCAGCAGCTCGGCCGCCAGGGACGCCAGCGCGGACGACGTGATGAGGGTCCGGGCGCCGCAGTCCTCGACGATGTAGGCCGCCTCTTCGGCGGCCAGATGCGTGTTGACCATGGTGTAGTAGAGGCCGGAACGCTGCAGCCCGAACGTGACCTCATGGGTCCGGTGGTCGTTGGGCATCAGCACCGCCACGTGGTCCCCGGGCCGCAGCCCGTGGGCGTGGAGGGCCTGGGCCGACCGGCACGATCGTTCCTCGAGCTCGGCGAAGCTCACCACGTGCCCCGACGAGGTGATCACGGCGGGCCGCTCGGGGTGAGCGGCGGCGTGGATGCCGGGGCGGAAGTGCGTCGGGGGAGGATCGGGACTCACCGCCCTCTTCTAGCCCAACCCGTGGTCGGCGCGCCCACCCGCCCGACGCCGCGTAGGACGGCACCTCTCCAGGCGTTGTCCTACCAGGTGCCCTGGTGCTGCCCCGCCCCGGCGGGGGGCAGCTGGACCCTGCGACCCACCCATCCGACGACCCAGGCATCGGAGTGACCACGCGCACGTACTGCACCATCCTCTCGACGAACTACCTCCCCAAGGCCCTCGCCCTCGCCGAGAGCCTGCGGCAGCACGAGGACGGTGCGACCCTCAAGATCCTCTTCATCGACCATGCGCACGACGAGGGGTTGCCCGAGCTGGCAGGCGTCGAGTGCCTCAGCACCGAGGTGCTCGGCCTGCCGCGCCAGACCGTCCTCGCGCTCGCCATGTCCTACGATCTGGTCGAGTTCGCCACCGCGGTCAAGCCGCTGCTGCTGAAGGCACTCCTCGAGCAGGCCGAGCAGGTGCTCTACCTCGACCCCGACACCTTCGTGACCTCCCCGATGGCCGAGCTGTCACCCGCCCTCGACGCGTCGGTCGGCGGCATCCTCCTCACGCCGCACTTCCTGCTGCCCCCGCCGCCCGATGCCGACATCGGCGACGGGCACATGCTGCTGGTCGGCGTCAACAACCTCGGGTTCTGCGGCGTGGATCGCCGGGCGGCCGCCTTCCTGGACTGGTGGTGGGGGCATCTGCGCACCGAATGCCTCTACGACCCGCTCGCCGGCCTGTTCGTCGACCAGAAGTGGATGGACATCGGCAGCTCCCTCTTCCAGGCGGCCAGCTTCCGCCATGCGGGGTACAACGTCGGCGTCGCCAACCTCTCCGAACGCCCACTCACCGAGGACGACGAGGGCTACCTCATCGCGTCCACCGGGGACCGGCTGCGCCTCTTCCACTTCCACGCGTTCGATCCGAGTGCGCCCGAGAAGCTCTCGGCGCGCTTCCGCCACTCCGACGAGAACGCGTTGGGGGACGACAGCATCGTGCTCCAGCTGTGCAAGGAATACGCCGCCGTGCTGACCTCGCACGAGCAGAGCCTGCCGGCGGCACCGCCGTACCCTTACCGGACCGATACCCGAGGCAGGAAGATCTCGAGACAGCTCCGGCGTGCCCACCTGCGGCAGTCGCAGTCCGGCCGCATGCCGTTGCCCTCGCCGTTCGATCCGGCGGACGCGGACGCCTACGAGCGGTGGCGTCGCCAGGCGTGGCGTCCCATCGCCCTGGGGCTGCTCGGCGAGATTGCCAAATGCGTCCGAATCGTCCTCCCCGAGGAGTACGACAACATCAAGAAGCGGTTCCCGAAGCTGGGAGACACGCTCAACAGCCGGTTCGCCGGTGGGACAGGCCTCTGGGGCTGATCGCCCGTAAGACCGGGTCCGGTCCGCCGTTCCGCAGTCGACACTCCGTCGGGGAGGCAGGGCGCGGCGCCACGCCGACCGGCTTCCGAGAAGGGATGGACGCTGCATTGGGGACGACGATCCAGCTGAAGAACGGAGCCCGATTCGTGAGGCACCTCTACCGTCGGGCCGGTGAGGGCGTCTACGGAAGGGACCTGGCCGTCCTGCGACGCCTCCAGCGCCAAGGTCGCGTGACCTACGGAGCATGGACCTATGGCGTGCCGACGATCCACACCTTCGAACACGACCGGACATGCCTGCGCGTCGGGAGCTACTCGTCGATCGGCTCCGTGATCCTGCTCGGGGGGGAGCATGCAGCCGATCGCGTCACGACATTTCCCCATCGAATCTGGATGGGCATGGAGGGCGCCGGCGAGGACGGATTCCCGGAGAGAACCGGGGACACCGTGATCGGATCCGACGTGTGGACCTGTTACGGCTCGATGCTGCTGAGCGGCGTGCACATCGGTGACGGGGCGATCGTGGCGGGCGGAGCGGTGGTGACGAAGGACGTGCAGCCGTACGCGGTCGTCGGCGGCAACCCGGCGCGCCTGATCCGGTACCGCTTCCCCGACGACCAGCGGACGGAGCTGCTCGGCATCCAATGGTGGGACTGGCCGGAGGACGAGGTCAGGGCGGCGGTACCCCTCCTGGCCGACAAGGACGCCGGCGCGTTCATTCGGTACGCCCGCGCCCGCTCCAAGGGAACGCTGCTCCCCGTTCCCTGAGCCGCGGGGCTCAGGACCTCTTGCGCCAGAAGGCGCCGAAGCCGTCGATGTCGACGATCTCCTCGTCGATCCCGTGGGTCCGGCGGTAGTCGAGCACGGCCTGGCCGGCCTGCGACTGGTGGCTGCCGAAGTCGTCGATGATGCAGAACCCACCCGGCGAGAGCTTGGGGTACAGCGCCTCGATGGCCTGCCATGTCGACTCGTACAGGTCGCCGTCGAGGCGCATCACCGAGAGCGCCTCGATCGGTGCGGTGGGCAGGGTGTCCTTGAACCACCCGACCAGGAATTTCACCCGGTCGTCCAGCGCCCCGTAGCGCTCGAAGTTGTGGCGCACCTGGTCGGCACCGACGCTCAGGCCGGGACGCGTGTGCAGGTCATCGCCCGTGTCGGCGGGGTACAGGCTGGCGTTCGGGGGCGGCAGGCCCTGGAACGAGTCGGCCACCCACACGGTACGGGCGCTATCCGCCCGCGCCATGAGGTTCGCCTTCATGAAGATGCACGCCCCTCCTCGCCAGACGCCGGCCTCAATGAGGTCACCCGGCACATTGTCGTCGAGGACCGTCTGGACGCAGTGCTGGATGTTGTCCATGCGGCGCAGACCGATCATGGACTCGGCGCGCGACGGCCAGTCGCGGCCGACCTCCCGGAGCTTCGGGTCGTAGGGCTTCTTGTAGACGATCTCGACGTCGGCACGCGACGCCGCCCGGCCGGCGACGTTGCCCAGCCGACGCTTCCACGCCGTCGAGCCGGCAGTGCGGACGCCGCCGAGGATGCTGTCGTTGTCCTCGGCCAGCGCACCGGTCAGGCTCCGCTTGAGCACGTCGAGATAGAGAGATGCCGCATCTGCCGTTCGATCGACGGGTAGCGGCAGACCGTAGACACCGGAGGAATCGTCCCCCGTCGTGGCGGGACTCTCGAACGTCCACTGGGCTTCTGACTGCGTCATGACTTGACCTCCTCTACTGGGCGCGCGGTGCGCGACGATTCGACACCGGACTCCTCCCCGCGGTGGAAGAAGCCGAGGGACTCGGGCAGGCTGCGCACCGCCTCAGCGGGGTTGCCGCTGTAGAACGTAAGCTCCTCGCTCAACGGCGTGTTGATCACGGAGCCGGCGGAAACGATGGAGCGCGGCGGCACCCGCGTCCCGCTGAGCAGCGTGGAGCCCGACATTACGGCGGAGTGGGCGCCGATCTCGACCGAGCCCGTCCCGAAGCGTTCCCGGACCAGATTGAGGCTGTGGGTCAGGATCGTGCACCCGAACCCGGCGAGCGAGCTGTAGTCGCCGATCTCGACGCGATCGGAGCAGTCGATCTCGTGGGCGACGGTGATCATCGCGTGCCGCCCCATCACGAGGGAGGGACGGCGGTCCGGCGAGTGCGGGAACACGTCGGAGGCGGGGTCCCGCGACCGCGGGAACCCGATGATCCAGTTTCTCGTGGCGATGCTGGCACCCTCGCCCAGACGCAGCTCCTCCAGGTCCTTGATCACGTTCAGGGGGCCGATGCTCGCCCCCGGGCCCATCGACAGCCGGCCGACCAGGATGACGCTGCGGCCGATGTGGGCAGTCGGGTGGACGTCCCACCCGAGCAGCCTCCGCCCCAGCCAGCCCTTCAGGCGTGAGGGGAGCACGAGCATGCATATTGCCAAGACGAGCCGCAAGCATCACTCCGTTTGTCCGTTGGTCGATGGTGGAGAAGGGAACCCTGTCGACGGCCCCTGACGGCCGAACGCTCCCCTCGGAGCGAGCACCTATGACGTCCCTCCCGGCAGGAGAACGGCCGATGGGCCCCGAGATTGCGACCAATTATCAGCCCGCCGCGCACTACGACCATGTGCACAGCGCATGGCGGCTCATCATGGGCGAGGAGTTCCACTACGGGTTCTTCGCAGTTCCGGAGACACCCCTGGAGCTGGCGACGGCCGCCCTGACAGACCAGATGCTCGTGCGGGCGGGTATCAGGGCCGGTGACCGGGTGCTCGACGTCGGGTGCGGGACTGGCCGTCAGGCCTGCGACCTCGCAGCCTCCCTCGGCGCCACGGTGCTCGGCATCACCACGAGTGCCGGCGGCGTCGCGGCGGCCCGCGCGCTGGCCTCCGGGCTCGGACTCGACGGTGCCCGGTTCGAGCAGCGCGACGGGACCGACAACGGTCTGCCGGTCGGCGCGTTCGACGTCGCCTGGGTCCTGGAGTCCTCGCACCTGATGCGCGACCGCAGGGCACTGCTCAGCGAGTGCGCCCGGGTGCTCGCCCCGGGGGGGCGGCTCGTCCTGTGCGACATCGTCCGCAGACGGGACATTCCCTTCCCCGAGGTCCGCGCCCGCAGGGCGGACTTCGCCACGCTCCGGGCGGCGTTCGGTGATGCGCACATGGAGCCGCTCGAGGGCTACAGCTCGACCGTGGAGGAGCTCGGGATGACGGTCACCGACAGCTCCGACATCAGCGTGCCGACACTGCCGACCTTCGGGGCGTGGCGTGTCAACGTCGCGCTGCACCGGGGCGCCCTGCAGGATCTGCTGGGCCACCAGGGCGTCGACGACTTCGTGTCCGCAACGCACATTCTCGAGGCCTTCTGGCAGGACGAGACGCTCGGCTACGGGATCCTCGCCGCCACCAAGGTCTCGTGACGCGCTGCAGCGAGAGACCACCATTGCGAAAGGAGACAGGAATGGCCACGGACCAGGACACGGCGCGAGCTGTGATCGCCGAGTTCCTCCAGCGCGCCGACAAAGGCGCCGAAGGGTGGGGCGACGAGACGGGCCTGTGGGGCGACGGGCTCGGGCTCGACTCCCTCGAGGCGGCGGAGCTCTCCGCCATGCTGGAGGACGAATTCGGATCCGACCCCTTCTCGGCGGGGGGCGACCTGCCCGAGCGCGTCGGGGACATCGTCGCGTTCTACGCCGCCGTCACCACCGAATGATCCTCCTTCTGCAGGGTGCCGCCGCCGATGCACCGGATCGCACGGCGGTCGTCACGCCGGAGGGCTCCGCCACGTACGGAGAGCTGCTGCGCGACGCGCAGCACATCGCGGCCGGCCTGCGCAGGCGCGGCATCACGCGGTTCGCCCTGGTGGAGGCCGATGCCGCCTGGGTCATCCGATTGCTGGCCGGCGCCGCCCTCGCGGGTGCCGAGCCCTGCCAGTACCAGGCCGACACCGCTGGGCACGAACTGATCGAGCAGGCACGGGCGCTGGGCCATTCGGTGGTCGTCACGCGGCGGCGTGACCTCGACGGGTCGCTCGACGCCGTGCACCCGGAGGACCTCGCACCCGGGCGCGCCGGTGAGCCGGAGGTGGCGAGCGGACCGCAACCGGTCACGATCCGCACCACGGGGACGACCGGGCTGCCGAAGGCCGCCCGCCACGACTGGCGCGTCCTGGCCCGGACGGTGGCCGGCATGCGGCCGCGGCCCGAGCAGCGGTGGCTCCTGGCCTACGGCCCGCATCAATTCGCCGGCATTCAGGTCCTGCTCCACGTCGTGGCCAGCCAAGCGACCCTCGTGGCGCCCTTCCCGCGCCAGCCCCGCGACGGCCTGGACGCCCTGGTGGCCGACGGGGTGACCTGCGTCAGCGCGACGCCGACCTTCTGGCGCTTCCTCCTCGCAGAGGCGCGCAGCCGCTCGGTTGCGCTGCCCCGACTGGAGCAGGTGACGCTGGGCGGCGAGGCCAGCCCGGCCGAACTCCTCGAAGAGCTCAGAGCCGCGTTCCCAGATGCCAGGGTGTCGCAGGTGTACGCGTCGACCGAATTCGGCTCCATCACCTCCGTCAATGACGGGTTGCCCGGGATCGCGGTCGGCGCCCTCTTCAGCGAATCGAACCCCACGTCGAACGTGCGGGTCGAGGATGGTGAGCTGTGGGTGCGCGGCGGCGGCGGGATGCTGGGGTACGCGGGAGAACCGGACGGCGGTGACTCTCGAGCCGCAATCGGCGAGTGGCGGCCGACCGGTGACCTCGTCGAGATCATCGGTGGGCGCGTGCTGTTCCGGGGCAGGACGTCCGAGGTCATCAACGTCGGGGGCGTGAAGGTCCACCCCCTGCCCGTGGAGGAGCGGATCTCGGCGCTCGGCAGCGTCGCTCTGGCACGGGTGTTCGGCCGGCCCAGCGCGCTGACCGGCGCCATCGTCGCCGTGGACATCGTGCCCGCGGGCGGAGCGGGCACCGCCGACGTGCAGCAGATCCGGCGCGAGGTCCAGGCGGCCGTGGCCGACCTGCCGCGGGCCTGGCACCCGCGCAGCGTCACCCTGGTGGACACCATCGAAACGCGTGGTGGGAAGACGGTGCGGGGGGTCGAGGCATGACCTCGCCCGACGGCCCCCGGGTCGCCCTGATCACCGGTGGGAGCAAGGGCCTCGGCGCCGGCCTGGTGGCAGCCTTCCTCGGCGCCGGCTACTGCGTGGAGACCTGCGCACGCTCCAGGACGGGCACGGTCGAGGACTGGGAGGACGACACGCAGCTCGAGGAGCTCTTCCACTTCACTGACGCGGACGTCTCGGACCCGGCCGAGGCCGAGGGCTTCGTCAGGGAGGCGGCCGCCCGCTGGGGACGCATCGACGTGTTGGTCAACAATGCGGGCGTCGCGCGGGAGGGTGTCGTGGGGCTCTTCGGGAACGACGCGCTCGACCAGGTGGTGGACCTCAACCTCAAGGGCACCGTCTTCGTGACGCGGGCGGCGAGCCGGATGATGCTGGCCCGGCGCTCCGGCGCGATCGTCAACATCTCCTCGGTCGTCGGGCTCTCGGGCTACCGCGGCCTGTCCGTCTACGGCGCCACCAAGGCGGCGCTCGACGGGCTCACCCGGGGCCTCGCCCGGGAGCTCGGTTCGCGTGGCATCACCGTGAACAGCGTCGCACCGGGGTACCTGCGCACGGAGATGAGCCACGGTCTCGACGAGGACCAGCTCGGCCAGATCACCCGGCGCACGCCGCTCGGCCGCCTCGGCGAGCCCGAGGACGTGGCCCGGACGGTGCTGTTCCTCACCGACCCCGCCAACACCTACATCACCGGCCAGGTCGTCGTGGTCGACGGCGGCCTGACCTGCTGACGCCGTCGCTCATCCCCGCTTCGGCGACCAGTCCCAGCGCCGGAGGCTGACGAAGACACCCACGGCACCCCAGATCGCGATGACCAGGATGTCGTTCCACGGCGACGTGCCCGGGATGCCGTTGAACGTGTCGACCATGCCCAGGATGAGGTGCCGGATCGGGAAGAAGTCGGTGAACGTCGCCAGCCCAGAACCAGCCCTGACCGGGAAGTAGAGCCCCGACAGCGCGACCAGGATGAAGAACACCAAGCTCACGATCGGGCCCGCGGCGTCGGCATTGGGGACCACGGTGCTGATGCCCACCCCCATGGCGGTGAAGCTGAACATGCCCACGACCAGCAGCAGGAGGAAGGTCCCGATGTCATGTGGCCCGTGCACGCCGTAGCCGACGCGCCCCAGCACGAGGACGAGCACGACCTGGATGAGGGCGATGATCATCCAATTGACGAAGATGGCGGTCAGCAGCATCCAGGTCGGGAGCGGGCTGAGACGGAGCCGCTTGAGCAAACCCATCTCGCGGCGATTGACCATGCTGATGGCCAGGATGTTGAAACAGGCGGCCATGACTCCGTAGGCGGCGAAAGCCGGGACGTAGTACTGCCCGAGATTGAAGGGCAGGTAGTTCACGGTGGAATGACGGGACGTGGACAGGAAGATCACGATGAACGCCAGCGAGAAGCCGATCGTCAGCACGGCCCCGATCGGGTTCAGCCAGAACGAGAGCTGTTCGAAACCCACCTGCCGCGCCACCAGCGGCACGTCGCTCAGCCCGCGGAACGATCCCCTGACGGGCGTGTCGGTCGTGCTCATCGCCGTACCTCCCGGTCCGATCGTTCCGCCCGGCGCTCCGCCTGCTCCTGGGTCAGACCGAGATAGATGTCCTCGAGGGAGACGCGGAGGACGGACAGGCCCTGCAACGGGTGGCCGCCTTCGAGCGCCCACCCGGTCAGGTCGTGCAGGACGCTGACCTCGTCCTCGGTGTGGATCTCGACCCGGCCGTCGTCGGAGGGCTCTGCGGGCACCGGCAGCGAGTCCACCGTCACCCCCTCGGGGAGGCGGAAGCGGATCGTCACCGCCCCGAGATCGCGCCCGCCGATGGACGAGGGCGTCCCGCTGGCGACGATCTCCTGGCCGAAGAGGACGGCCACCCGGTCGGCCAGCGCCTCCACCTCGTCCATGTAGTGCGTCGTCAACAGCACCGTGGTGCCCTCCGACGCCAGGAGGCGGATCAGTTCCCAGGTCTCGCGCCGCCCGGAGGGATCGAGGCCGGTCGTCGGCTCGTCGAGGAACAGGAGCTCGGGGTTGCCGATGATGCCGAGGCCCACGTCGAGACGTCGCTGCTGTCCGCCCGAGAGCCGCTTGACCCGGTCGTCGGCCTTCTCCGAGAGTCCGATCAAGTCGATCACCTCGTCGACGGGCCGCGGGTGGGGGTAGTAGCCGGCGTTGCGGGTGAGCACCTGGCGGACCGAGTAGTAGGGCTCGACCGCGAGCTCCTGGAGGATCACGCCGATGCGCGTGCGCAGCCAGCGCTGGGTGCTGTGGTCCGAGGGGTCGACGCCCAGCGTCTGCACCCGGCCGCCGCTCCGTTCCCGGAAGCCCTCCAGGATCTCGACCGTCGTGGTCTTGCCTGCGCCGTTCGGCCCGAGGAGGGCGAACACCTCGCCCTTGTGCACCTCGAAGCTCACGTCGCGCACGGCGACGGTGTCCCCGTAGGACTTGGAGAGGTGCTCCACGCTCACCGCCGGCACGGCGACCCCGTATTCCCATGCCCTGGAGCAACCAAATGTCCCGGGCCCTGCCGCCACTCCACCCTCGGGACCATCGGGACGACGCTAGCGGGCGACCGGCTGCCACAAGCGACCGACGCCTACGAGGCCTCCGTCCCCACCGGGACGCCGGTCGCGCCCGACCCCGCCGGCACCTCGCCCGCCGCCGCCAGCACCTTGTCCAGCAGGTCGCGCAATTGGCGCAGTTCAGGCTGCGTCAGCGCAGCAAAGGCCGCCGGCGGGACCGACACGACGGCGTCGATCTGCGCCGCCAGCGCCCGGCCCGCCTCAGTCAGGACGATGATCTTGACCCGCCGGTCATCGGGCGCCGGCTCCCGTCGGGCCAGGCCGCGCGCGTCGAGGTCGTCGACCAGCGCCGTGATGTACGAAGGGTCGACCCCGATGCCCCGCGCCATGTCACCCATGGAGACGCCGTCAACCTTGGAGAGCCGGATCAGCGTCTTGATGACCCCGGGCGAGAGCTTCGTCCGCACGCCCAGCGCGGCCATCCGCTCCACGTGCTCACCTTCGAAGGCGACACGGCGCAGCCGGTCGAATGCCTCCTCGGCCATACCCATCTCCCAATTGTCGCACCGAGGAAACTATTTGACAACTCCAGACCTTTGAGTAGTCTTAAGTAATCCGATGCCACGCTCCCCTGCCACCGGCTTCACCCTGACTCCCGAGGTCCGACGGACCTCCACCGTGGTGGTCCTGGGGTCGATCATGTCGATCCTCGACACCACGATCGTGGCGGTGGCACTGGCCACGCTCGGACGGGACTTCCACGTCTCGGTCACCACGATCCAGTGGGTGGCGACCGGCTACCTGCTGGCCCTGGCCGTGGTCATCCCCATCACCGGGTGGGCGGTCGACCGTTTCGGGGCGAAGTCGGTCTGGATGACCTCGCTCAGCCTCTTCATCGTCGGCTCGTGCCTGTGCGGGGTGGCCTGGTCGGCCAACTCGCTGATCGCGTTCCGCGTGCTCCAGGGCATCGGCGGCGGCATGCTGCTCCCGGTCGGCCAGTCGATCCTGGCCCGCGCCGCGGGCCCGCAGCGCATGGGCCGGGTCATGAGCATCATCGGAGTGCCCATGGTGCTCGGACCGATCCTGGGGCCGGTCATCGGCGGCCTCATCGTGTCGAACTTCAGCTGGCGGTGGATCTTCTACATCAACCTGCCGATCGGCATCGTGACGCTGCTGCTGTCGCAGCGCTGGCTGCCCAAGTGGGACACCGACGAGCGCTTCCCCACCGCCTTCGACACCCTCGGGTTCTGCCTGCTCTCCCCCGGACTGGCCGCCCTGGTGTTCTCCCTGGCGGAGGTCGGCACCACGGGCAGCTTCACCAGCACGTCAGTGATCGTGAGCTTCGTCATCGGCATCGCGCTGATGACCGGGTTCATCCTCCACGCGCTGCGGATCAAGAACCCACTGCTCGAGCTGCACCTGTTCAAGGACCGCAACTTCAGCGTCGCCAACATCTGCATCTTCGTGCTGGGCGCCACCCTGTTCGGCTCCATGTTCCTGCTGCCGCTCTACTACCAGATCGCCCGCGGCCAGGAGGCCTGGGTGGCGGGGTTGCTCATGGCTCCGCAGGGGATCGGCGCCGCCTGCATCATGCGCTGGGCCGGCAACATCACCGACCGGTTCGGACCCCGCCGTATCGTCCCGTTCGGCGTCCTGCTCATGGCGGTGGCCACGATCCCGTTCGCCTTCGTCACGACCTCGACCAGCGAGGCACTCCTCGCCGTCACACTCTTCGTGCGCGGCCTCGGGCTCGGTCTCACCATGATGCCCGTGACCGCCGCCGCCTATTTCGACCTCAGCCACGCCGAGATACCCAAGGCCAGCACCACCATGAACATCGTCCGCCAGGTGGGGGGCTCGGTGGCCACGGCGCTCTTCGCAGTGGTGCTGGAGCGACAGATCGTGGCCAACCTCGGGCCGGCTGCCGCCAAGGCCGGGGGGAGTGCGGGTGTCATCAGCTCCACCGTCAAGCTGCCGCCCCGGGTCGCGGACTCGGTGGCGACCGCGTTCGCCCACACCTTCTGGTGGGCGATCGCGACGATCCTCCTCGCCTTCATCCCGACCCTGTTCCTGACCGATCGCGCCCCGGCGCAGACGGCGGCGCATGCGGAGGTGGGCGCCGCGGACGAGCCCGCCGACGGCCCCGGCGACGCGGAGTCGGGACCCCGCGTCGCCGGGGCGATGCTCGACTGACCGGGTCCGCCGACCCTGACGTGGTCGCTGCACTGGCGGCCTCGCTCGCCCGCGCCGGCTGCGTGGCCGCCGAGGAGGAGGCCGCCGAGCTCGCCGCCGTGGCGGGGGACGACCGCACGCTGCTCGTGTCGCTGGGCGACCGCCGCCGGACCGGCGAGCCCATCGCCTGGATCACGGGGCGCACGGATTTCGGCGACCTGACGGTCCGCGTCGACCCGGGCGTCTACGTCCCGCGCTGGCAGAGTCTCCCGCTCGTCCGCCGTGCTGCGCTGCGGCTCCCGGCGCGGGGCACGGCCATCGACCTCTGCACGGGTTCGGGGGCCGTCGCGGCCGCGCTGCGGGCCGAGCGCCCCGGGGCTCGCATCGTGGCCACGGACTGTGACGCCCGCGCCGTCGCGTGCGCCAGGGCCAACGGCGTGGAGGCCTATCCGGGCGACCTGTTCCGAGGTGTGCCCCCGGAGCTGCAAGGCCGGACCGACGTCGTCGTGGCGGTGGTGCCCTATGTCCCCACCCCCGAGCTCCCGGTGCTCCCGAGCGACACGCTGCACTTCGAGGACGCCTCCCACTACGACGGCGGACCCGACGGCACCGATGTCCTGCGGCGCGTCGTGGCCGCGGCACCGCGCTACCTCCGCTCCGGCGGCGCGCTGCTGCTCGAGCTCGGTGGAGACGAGGCCGTCGCCTTGGAGCCTGTGCTCGAGCGCGCCGGCTACGGCTCCGTGCAGACCTGGTCCGATGCCGACGGCGACCTCAGGGGCGTCGAGGCGATCTGGCGCTGACCCCTCTCTCAGCGACGAGCGAACACGTCGGCCACCGCCGTCCGATCGACGACGTGCCACCCCGGGTCTCGGGAGAGGTACTCCGAGAGCGCGGTGTGCGGCGCCCACACGACGTAGGAGACGTGGTACGCCGAGAGCACCGGGTCGGGGTCGGTCGTGACGTCGGTCACGTCGAAGAACTCGGTGAGCACGCGACCCTCGAAAAGGTCCGTGCGCCCGTCGACGAACGTTGCCCGTTGGCGGGCGATCGAGTAGTCGCCCCACGTGTACTCGGTGAAGATGCGCCCGTGATGGGTCCCCAGGTAGTCGAAGGCCTGCACCGGCAGCGTCGGTGACACCGTCCCCGCCGGCACCGACGGTGCGGCCAGGATCACGATGGCGAACACGACGAGCCCCCCACCCGCCCACCGGCGCGCGACGGTTCCCCACGGGCGCCGGGCCGGAAGGCTGGCCGCCAGCCCCACCGCGACGACCATCAGGTAGACGACGAGCCGCTGCGTCCGCAGCGCCTCGACGAAGAGCAGCAAGCCGAGCGTCCCCTCGAGCAGCGGTATCCGCCGCGACCGGACGCAGGCCACCAGCACGGCGAGCGGCACGAGGAAGACCAGGAGCGTCATGAGCGAATGGAAGTCGGGCGAATTCCATTCGTCGATGTACTGGGCGATCTGGGGGTTGCGGGCGACGTCGACGTCGTAGGCGAGCAGGCCAGGACCGTACGGGGTGATGCAGGAGGCGACGAGGCTGCCCAGCAGGCTCAGCGCGAGCAGGCCGGGGCGCGGCGACTGCCGCGCGCCTCCGAGCCGCTCCACCAGCCGCGCCGGTGCCAGCGACCACGCCAACTCGACGCCCAGCACGAGGAGCCCGATCAGGATCGATCCGTGCGTGTTGACCCATGCCACGCACAGCAGCGGGAGCGCCAGGAGCCACCGTGCGTCGGCCCGCGCCTTGGTCAGCACCAGCAGCTCGAGCGGCAGCCACACCAGCGAGAAGTCCAAGCCCCGGTCGCCCGCCACCACGCCTGCGATGCCCACCGCCAGCAACATGACGATGGCGGCCACCCGCCCACCGCGCGCTCCGAGCGCACGGGCGTAGGCCGCGCTCACGAGCAGGCACAGGGCGCCCAGCACGATCGCGTAGATGTTGGAGGCAGCCGCACCGAAGGCCCGGAAGAGCTCGGCCAGGGCGATCTCCGATCCCCATTCATCGGTGATCCAGCGCCGGTGCGACTCCGTGTAGCTGAAGGGGTCCAGCCCCATCAGGGAGTGGTGGGCGAGCATCCACTGCCCGGCCGCCAGCTGCCAGAACTCGTCGTTGGACAGCTCCCGGCCCAGCGCGACCGCAGTGATGAACCCGATGCCGAGGGCCAGACCGACGAGCTCAATGGCCCGTGGCGACATCCGGGGCAGTGGCGGGTGCGAGCCCGTCTGCCCCGAGCGAGCAGGGGCGGCGCGGGCCGTCGGCACTGTGCGTGTCTCGACGGCCTGCACGCTCGCCTGCACCGCTCCTCCCTCGTGCCGGTCCCCCAACCGGCGCCCTTCCTGCACCGTAAGCGCGGCGCGTCACGCGCACGTCGCAGGATGGTTGCGATCGCGGTGCGTGGCTCAGCAGCTGGGCTGGACCACCAGCGCCTTCAGGAGCGCGGGCCACTCGTAGACGGCGCCGCGTACCCAGGCCCAGAATCCGGCGGGCTCCACGCCCACCTCGAGCACCTGCCCGGGATAGCAGCGCCCGATCCGCAGGCGCGCCCTGGTCGCCTGGGTGGTGGGCATGACGACGATGACCCGGTTCCAGTGGTGCGCCGCGGCCAGGTGGGCGATGGAGCGGGCCTCACCCTGCGTCGTCTGCGGGTCGGCGCGGAAGCACAAGATGCGCGCCGAGGGCAGATGGAGGACGGACGGTTCGCAGGAGTAGTTCGGGAGCAGTGAGAAGACGCGGGTCGGCGCGTACCCCTGCTTGGCCAGTGCGACGCCCTCCTCGAACGGCCCGTCGGTACCGCCCCCCAGCACGACGATGGCGCTCGACCGCTGCGGTGCGTTGACATCGGGGAACACGAACAAGCGCAACGTCAGCCCGCAGAACACGAGGACCAGCACCACGGCGACGGCCGCGATCACGCGCGACCGCCTCGACCTCAGACCCACCACCGGGGACATTCTCGCGCCCGGTGGAGCCGGTCCCGCCAATCCGCCCGACAGCGAGTCGGGGCGGCTGGCCGCTCTACGTGAGCAAAGGGTCCCGTGGCAGTCCGAGGATCCGCTCGGCAATCTGGTTACGGGTGATCTCGGACGTCCCTCCCGCGATGGACATGGCCCGCGTGGCGAGTTGGGTGTACCCGGCCAACGCGTCCTCGCCGTCGAGGAATGCGGTCGCCGGGCCCACGAGATCGGCCTGCAGCCGTGCCCGGTCGTGACCGTGCTCCGCGAGCACCAACTTCGTCACGTTGCCTTCGGGTCCGGGTCCCGTGCCGATGACGGCCCGCTGCGCCCGGCGGAGGTTGAGCACCTTCAGCACGTGCTCCTTGGTCAAGATGGCGCCGACACGCGCCGCGGCACCCGGTACCCGGTCGCCGCCGCGCGCGAGCAGCGCCATCAGGTCCATGGGCGGGAAGATGCCGCCCACGCCGCCACCAATGGAGACCCGCTCGTTGCCCAGCGTCGAGCGCGCCACCGTCCAGCCGTCGTCCGGCGACCCGACGACGTCGTCGTCGGGAACGAACACGTCGTTGAAGAACACCTCGTTGAAGTCGGCGCTCCCGGTGATCTGGCGCAGCGGCCGTACCTCGACCCCCGGTGCGTGCATGTCGATCACCATCGTGGTGATGCCTGCGTGCTTGGGTGCATCGGGGTTGGTCCGCACCGTGGCGAGACCGAGGTGGCAGTGCTGGGCACCGCTGGTCCACACCTTCTGCCCGTTGACGTTCCAGCCCCCGTCGACGCGCGTCCCCCTGGTCTTGACCGCCGCCGCATCGGACCCGGCATCGGGCTCGCTGAACAACTGGCACCAGACGTACTCACCCATCAGCGTCTTGAAGACCCAGCGCTCCACCTGATCGGGTGTCGCGTACTGGTTCACCGTCATGATGTTCCAACCGGTGATGCCCAGCCCGGGGACCGTGACCCCCGCCGCGCGCAGCTCCTCTTCGATCACGATCTGCTCGACCGCTCCCGCCCCGCGGCCCCAGGGCCTGGGCCAGTGCGGGACCATCAGCCCCGATTCCACCAGCGCCCTGCGTCGATCGGGACCCGGGAGCGCGCCGATCCGCTCCGCCTCGGCGCGCGCCTCGGCCCGGATCACCTCTGCTTCGGGAGGGAGGTCGAGCGAGACCTGGCGCGCCGTCCCCCGGGCCGCCTGCGCCGTGACGTCCTCGGCGTCGGCGGGCGAGCCGAGCAGCGCCTGGAGGACCAGCGCCCGGCGCAGGAAGAGATGCCCGTCGTGCTCCCAGGTGAACCCGATGCCCCCGTGCACCTGGATGTTCATCTGGGCACTGTGCACCACCGGGCCGAAAGCCAGCTGGGCCGCCATGGCGGCGACCAGGTCGAATTGCTCGGGCGAGTCCCCCGATGCCCGCGCGGCGTCCCACACGGCGGCGGTCGCCAGCTCCGCCGCCACGAGCATGTCCGCGCAGTGGTGCTTGACGGCCTGGAAGGTCCCGATCGTCCGCCCGAACTGCACCCGCTCCTTGGCGTAGCCCACGGCGGCGTCCGTGCAGGCCGCCATGACACCCACCGCCTCGGCCGCACCGAGGGTCCGGGCCAGGGCGCGGGAACGACCAGCGGCGCCCATGATCACGTCGGCCTCGCGCAGCGTCGCCGACGACACCGTCACCCGAGCCGAACGTCGCGAGGGATCGATGTCCTTCGTACCACCCAGCGTCACGCCGTCGGCGCCCCGCTGCACCGCCACCATGTCGTCGCCGGCCCGGAGCAGGAACAGGTCCGCCCCCGCGCCGCCGAGGACGATGCCACCGTCGCCGTCGAGCATGCCGTCGGTCAGGGTCAGCGAGCCGCCGAGCCCGACGGCGGCCACCAGGGTGCCATCGGCCAGGCTCGGCAGGAAGAAGGCGTGCTGCTCGGCGGTGCCGCACTGCGCGATCAGGGCGGAGGCGAGCACCGTCGGCAGGAACGGGCCCGGGGCCACCTGGCGCCCGAGCTCGTCGAGCACGACGACGAGCTCCCCCAGGCCCGCACCGGCGCCGCCGTGCTCTTCGGGCAGGTGGATGCCGAGCCAACCCAGCTCGGCCATCTCCTTCCAGAAGGTCGGCCGCGGCTCGCCGTCGGCCTCCAGCAAGGCACGGTTGGCGGCCAGCGAGCCGTGCGCCGACAGCACGCCGCGCACCGTGGCCCCCAGCTCCCGGTGCTCGTCGGTGATGGCGATCGGCATTCCTACCCCCCTTGTTCGTTGCCGCGGCCGGGAGGCCCCGCGCCGCCCGGCCGCACGACACTAGTGAACGATGGCCCGCCGCTCCCCGGCCGGGACGATACGATGCAGCCGTGAGGTAGAGCCAGACGTGACCGCCGGCCAGAGCGCGCCGCAGCCGTCGTCACCCGCCAGTACCCCCTACCCGGAGCTCCCTCGCTCATGCCTTCCCTCGCCGCAGCACCACCGGCGACCCTCGTCGCCCACCACCTCCGACACGAGCGCGGGGGCCATCGCGTCCTCGACGGCGTCTCGCTCACCGTCGGGCCCGCCACCTGCCTGGGCGTGATCGGTCCCAACGGTGTCGGCAAGTCGACCCTCCTGCAGATCCTGGCGGGCCTCCTCGAGCCCGTCGACGGTGACGTCAGGGTCGATCCCCCGACCGCCACGGTGGGCTACCTCAGCCAGGAGCACGCGCCGGCGGGCGCCGAGACCGTGCGGACCACCCTGTACCGCCGCACGGGCGCCGCCGCCGCCGAGGCCGACCTCTCCGCCGCCGCGGCGGCGCTCGCGGCGGGCGAGGCGTACGCCGACGACCGCTTCGCCGAGGCGCTGGCCCGCTACGAGTCGATCTCCGCCGGCGACTTCGAGGCGCGCCTCATGACCACGCTCGGGCAGGTGGGCCTCTCCGCGCGGCTGGCCGACCAGCCGGTCGCCACGCTGTCGGGCGGGCAGGAGGCGCGCGTGGCGCTGGCCGCCGTCCTTCTCGCACGGTTCGACATCACGCTGCTGGACGAGCCGACGAACGACCTCGACTTCGACGGCCTGTCCCGGCTGGAGGAGATGGTGGACCGCCGCCGCGGCGGGATGGTGATCGTGTCCCACGACCGCGCCTTCCTCGACCGCGCCGTCACCGATGTGCTCGAGCTGGACGAGCACACCCGCACCGGGTGCCTGTACGGATGCGGGTGGCAGGGCTACCAGGCCGAGCGCGAGGCCGATCGGGCGCATGCGGACGAGGCGTACGCGGTGTACGAGGCCCGGCGCGCCGATCTGCAGCGGCGGGCGCAGCGGGAACGGCAGTGGGCGACTGCCGGTGTGGCGCGTGAGCGGAAGCAGCCCCGTGACAACGACAAGGCGCAACGGGACTTCCGGATCAACCGGACGGAGCGGCTGGCACAGAGGGCTCGGCGCACCGAGCGGGCGCTCGAGTCGCTCGAGGTGGTCGAGAAGCCATGGGAGGGCTGGGACCTGCGCTTCAGCATCAACGAGGCCACCCGGTCGGGGGCCGTCGTCGTCCGTCTCGTCGACGCCGTCGTCGAACGGGGTGACTTCAGCGTCGGACCCCTCACCCTCGACATCGCGTGGGCGGACCGGGTCGCGCTCGTCGGTCCCAATGGGTCGGGCAAGACCACGCTCGTCGAGGCCATCGTGGGCCGGCTCCCCTTGGCCGCCGGGACACGGCAGATGGGCCCGAGTGTCGTGGTGGGCGAGCTGTCGCAGGACCGGCGGGTCCTGCCGGAGGCGTCCAGCTTGGCGGACGCGTTCGCGGCGGCCACCGGGCTCCCCCGCGCCCGCGCCCGGTCGCAGCTGGCCAAGTTCGGACTGGGCACCGACGCCGTGCTCCGTCCCCTTGCATCCCTCTCACCCGGAGAGCGCACCCGCGCCGAGCTCGCCGCGTTCGCGGCGCGCGGCGTCAACTTCCTGGTCCTCGACGAGCCGACGAACCATCTCGACCTGCCGGCCATCGAACAGCTGGAGTCGGCGCTGCACGAGTACGGGGGCACGCTGCTGCTCGTCTCGCACGACCGCCGGCTGCTCGAGTCGGTGCCGTTGACCCTGCGGGTCGAGCTTCCCGTTGCCGGCGGCGGGAACTGAGCGCGCCGTCCGCCCCGATTCGACGCACGCCGCCTCAGCCAGCGGCACCGCGATCGCAACCCGGCTGCGCCGCAGGATCACCCGTGGCCCGTCATCGTGTTGTGCAGTAGTTGTCCAGCACCGGGCAGAGCACCGGAACGGCAACGAGCAGCACGGGGGATGGACATGACACACAGCCTCGAGGCCGCAGAGCAGATGGTCAGGCAGCTCATGACCGAGGCAAACCGATCGCACGCCGATGCCGACTGGCGCTACGAGCTGACCAGCGACGTCGACAACATCGAGGTCGTCCGAGAGCGTGGCACCCGCGCCCACACGCTGCGCATCCACCCGTGCTGGCTGCGCTACGTCGTGTCGCAGGGCGACTTCAAGTCGTGCGTCGCCGACGAGATCGAGGCCTGGCACCTCCTCGTCCGCCTGACCGGCGCGAGCACGTCCGTCTGAGCCCCGCACCGCCGGCCGCCCGGCCGACGGCCGCCCTCTTGGCCGAGTACATCTAGGCGAACCGCGCCCGCAGCGCGACCTCCGCCGCGGACACCCCGCACATGCCGTGGACACCGCCCCCCGGGGGTGTCGAGGCCGAGCAGAGATACACACCGTCGAGCGGAGTCCGGTACGGGTTCCACCGCGGCACCGGCCGGAACACGGTCTGGCGCAGCGTGGCCGCCCCTCCGTTCACGTCGCCCCCCAGCAGGTTCGGGTTGTGGGACTCGGCCTCCGCGGCGGTCCGCACCGCCCGGGCCAGCACCCTGTCCCGGAAGCCGGGCGCGAACCGCTCGATCTGCGCCTCCATGACCTCTGCCATGTCGACGTCCGAGCCGTTCGGCACGTGGCAGTACCCCCACAGGGTCTGCCCACCGGCCGGCGCGCGCGTCGGGTCGACGACGCCGGGCTGGGCGACCAGGACGAAGGGGCGGTCCGCATGCCGCCCCGCGCGGACCTCGGCCTCGGCGCGGGCCACCTCCTCGAAGGTGCCGCCGACGTGGACGGTCACGGTGCGACGGCAGGCCTCCGCGCTCCAGGGCACCGGTCCGTCGAGCGCCCAGTCCACCTTGCAGGCCCCGGGTCCGGGCCGGAACCGGGCCCAGGGGCGGGCCGCTCGCTTCGACAGCCGCGGACCGGCCAGACGGACGAATTGGCGCGGCGTGACGTCGAGCAGCACGACGCGCGCCCTCGGGAGCTCGGACAGCGAGGTCACCCAGCGGCCCGTGTGCACCACGCCGCCCAGACGGCGCACCTCGCCCGCCAGGCCGGTCGTGATGGCCGCGCTGCCGCCCTCCACGACGGGCCAGCCCACGCCGTGCCCCATCGCAGTGAGCAGCAGGCCGAACGCCGCCGTGAGCGGCGCCGTCAGCGGCTCCATGGAGTGCGCGGCCGCGCCGGCCAGCAGCGCTCGCGCCGCGTCGGTCGAGAAGCCCCTGGTCGCATGCCTGACCGACCGCGAGCCGACGCGGGCGAAGCGGGCCAGGGCAAGGGGGTCCCGCGGTATCCCACGCATCGGGCCCATGACATAGGGGACGATCCTGTCCAGCCAGTCCACCAGCGGGCCCACGAGCTGGCGGTACGGCGCCGCATCCCCGCCCAGGTGCGACGCCGTCTCCTCGATGCTCCGGTACAGCGCGGCGGCACGCCCGCCGCCGAGCGGCTGGGCAAAGGCCACCTCGGGCTGGCGCAGCACGACGCCGAGCCCGCGCAGGTCGAGGGAGCGGAAGAAGGGCGAGGCCACCAACGCCGGGTGCACGGCCGAGCAGACGTCATGGCGGAAGCCCTGCAGGGTCAGCTCCTCGGTGCGTGTTCCACCCCCGACGGTGGGCGCGCCCTCGTACACCTCGACCCGGTGCCCGGCCCGAGCCAGGGTGATCGCAGCCGCCAGGCCGTTGGGCCCCGAGCCCACCACGACCGCCTCCGTGTGCTGCACACACCGACGTTACCGATCTCGCCTCACCGTCGCACAGGAACCCGGCTGGCGCGCCGCCCGGCGTCTCAATAGGTTGCCCCTGTCACGAGATCGCACGCGCACGGTGGGACGAGGTCCCCGCCAGGCGGACCGGAGAAGGGGGCCACATGCCAGAGTCACCAGAGGTGCACGGGACCTGCGAGCCACGCTTCGAAGGTGTCCGCGCCACGCTCGCCGGCCAGATCGAGAGCGGCGCCGACCTCGGTGCCTCCGTCGCGGTCTTCCTGGGCGGCGAGCCCGTGGTCGACATCTGGGGCGGCTGGGCCGACCCGGCGAAGACGAAGCCCTGGGAGCGCGACACCATCACCAACGTGTGGTCCACCACCAAGACCATGACGTTCCTCTGCGCGCTCATGCTGCACGACCGTGGGGAGCTCGACTTCCACGCCCCCGTCGCGACCTACTGGCCCGAGTTCGCCGCCAACGGCAAGGAGCGGGTCGAGGTGCGCCACGTCATGGGGCACACCGCCGGGCTCCCCGGGTGGGACGAGCCCCTCGTCGCCGAGGACCTCGCCGACTGGAAGAGGTGCACCTCGTTGCTGGCCGCCCAGGCTCCGTGGTGGGAACCCGGCAGCGGGTCGGGCTACCACGCCGTGACGCAGGGGTACCTCATCGGCGAGCTCGTCCGTCGCATCACCGGCGAGAGCATCGGCCGCTGGTTCGACCGCGAGGTGGCGACGCCCCTCGATGCAGACTTCCACATCGGCCTCCCGGCCAGCGAGGACCACCGCGTGTCCGACGTGATCCCGCCACCGCCGATCGACGTCGCCGCCATGGAGGGACAGGTCTCCGATCTGATGCTCAGGACGTTCATGAACCCGCCCATCGACGCCACCATGGCGCACCACGAATGGTGGCGCCGCGCCGAGATCCCCGCCGCCAACGGCCAGGGCAACGCCCGCTCGGTCGCCGCCGTCCAGTCGATCATCGCCGGCCGGGGTGAGGCGCGCGGCGTCCGCCTCCTGTCGGCCGAGGGCACCGACCCGATCTTCGAGGTCCAGGCGGACGGCATCGACAAGGTCCTCGGCGTGCCGGAGCGCATCGGCATGGGCTACGGCCTGAGCAACCCGCCAGACATGCCGCTCGGCCCGCGGGCCTGTTACTGGGGCGGCTACGGCGGCTCGGTCATCATCATGGACCAGGACGCCGCGCTCACGGTCTGCTACGTCATGAACCGGATGGAGTCCGGCCTCGTCGGCGACCTGCGCGGGACCAACATCGTGGCGGCCACCGTGGCCGGTCTCGCCTCGTAGTCAGGGCAGCACCGCCTCGGCCTCGATCTCCACCCTCCAGGCGGGGTCCAGCAGTCCTGCCACCACGACCATCGTGGCGGCAGGTCGCACCGACCCGAGCAGCTCGCCGTGGACCGCGCCGACGGCCGCCGCGTCATCCACCGCCGTGATGTACACGCGCGTCCGCACGACGTCGTCCAGCCCCGCACCCACCTGGGTCAGGGCGGCCTCGATGATCTCGAAGCAGCGCCGCGCCTGCGCGGCGGCGCCGTCGGGGCAGCCGCCTCCGGGCAGCACCGGGCCCGTGCCCGAGACGAGCACCCGGTCCCCCACTCTCAGTGCCCGGCTGAACCCGATGGTGGGTTCGAACGGCGAGCCGGAGGAGACACCCTGTCGATCGGCCACGGCCGAATCCTCGCACCCCGAGGCGTGGGGACCCGACACGGCCGGTACCATTGGCCGCCATCGGAGGTCGGATGGGTCTGAGTCGGCCGCGGATCACGGTGGTGGTGGGCGCAGGTGCCCTGGCGGTGGGCGCCATCGCCCTGGCGGTGGGCGCCATCGCCCTGGCCACCAGCACGCCGTCGGCCGCACCGCCGCCGCCGGCGCACCACGTGGTCCCCACGACGACCACCCCCGCGGCCCCCGCGCCCGGCACGGTGACGGCGCCCGCGGCGAGCACGCTCGTCGCCACGACCCACGGCTCCATCCCGGGCTACGCCTCGGCCGAGGCGGCCACCCCATCCATGACGGTGCCCGGCACCTGGTACGGCTACCCGTCCATCCTGCCCGTGATCACGACCGAGCCCGGATGGCTCTACGTCCGGCTGGCCCAGCGCCCCAACGGCTCGACGATCTGGGTGCGCCAGAGCGACGTCACGCTGTCGAGCACCCCCTACTACCTCGTGGTCGACCTCGCCACGATGCATCTCTTCGTGTTCGACGACGGCACGCAGATCTTCGACTTCCCGGCCGGCATCGGCGCACCCGACGACCCCACCCCGACCGGCCACTACTTCATGCCGATGCAGTACCCGTCCCCCGGCCCCGGGTACGGACCCTTCGTCCTCGTCACCTCGGACCATTCCGACACCATCGCCGACTGGGAGGACTCGGGCGACGCCGTCATCGGCATCCACGGCCCGATCACCTCCTACGACGACTCGCTGATCGGCACCACGGGCGCCGCGATCTCGCACGGGTGCATCCGGTTGCACGACGCCGACCTCGCGCAGCTCTCCATCATCCCGCCCGGGACCCCGATCGACGTCGTGAACTAACCCGGCGCGCCGATGAGGCCGTCGAGGTATTGGCGCGCCCGGGCGAACCACGCCCGCGCCTCCGGCACCCCGGCACTCACCAGGCCCTGCCAGCCGTGCACCATGCCGGGCCACGACTCCAGGGTGACGGCGACCCCTGACGCCAGTGCGGACGCCGCCAGGACCACGACGCCCTCACGCAGTGTGTCGAGCTCACCCACCGGCAGGTAGAGCGGTGGCAGACCTGAAAGGTCGGCGTAGGCGGGTGACAGCCGGGGGTCGTCGAGCGCCACCCTGCCGGCGGCGTACTCCCGGCCGCGATTGCGCACCCACTCGGCGGTGAGGAAGGAATCGGGCCCGGTGCCGCGTGCGGGAAGGGCGACGGAGAGGTCGAACCAACCCGAGATCGACACGAAGCAGGCCGGCATGACGAGGCCCTCGTCGCGGGCGGCGATGAGCGTGCCGAGCCCGAGCAGCCCGCCGCAGGAGTCGCCGCTCACAGCCACCTGCCGCGGCGCCACGCCGCCTGACAGCAGGCCGCGGTACGCGGCCAGGCAGTCCTCGTGCGCGACGGGGAACGGGTGCTCGGGCGCCAGGCGGTAGTCCGCCATGACGACCCGCGCCTCGAACTGCTCGGCGAGCATCGCGCCGTAGAAGTGGTAGTCGTCCAGCGGGCAGGACACGAGGCCGCCGCCGTGGCAGTGGAAGACGACCCGCTCGCGTCGCGGCGCCCGGTCGTCGTCGTACCAGGCGCACCGCACCCCGCCGAGCACCGACTCGGAGACGGTGACGTGCGCCGGCACCGGGTGGCCGTGGAACGGTGCCAGCATCGCCCGCACGGCCCGGTAGTCGGCCTGCGGGTCGGCGAAGTCCGGTGGCACGAGCGCCAGCATGCCGGTCAGCTCCGCGCTGGGCCCGCCCCCCGCCGCGTCCATGGCGTCAGCCGCCGACCCGTCAGCGCCCCATGTGCTTCACGAGCTCGGCCATCTGACTGTTCACCTCGACCGTCCGGGGCAGCTTGTCCATGGCCGCCGCCAGCGTCTCGGGGCTCCAGCGGTCGTCGGTCTCCACCGACTCGGCGATCGACCACCCGGCGTAAATCCCCACCGACCCGCCGTACACGCTGAAGACCTGGCCGTTGAACGGGCAGGTCTCCGACGCCAGCACGGCGACGAGCGGCGAGACGCACTCGGGGTCGAACACGTGCTGCTCCATGGAGTCGCTCATCCCCGGGGTCTGGAGCGTGAGCCTGGTGCGGGCCACAGGGGCGATGCAGTTGGCGCGCACGCCGTAGCGGTGGAGCTCCATGGCGTTGACGACGGTCATGGCCGCGATCCCCGCCTTGGCGGCCGAGTAGTTGGTCTGGCCCACGTTGCCGTGCAGGCCGGCGCCCGAGCTGGTGTTCACGATGGCGCGATCGGTCACGGTCCCGCTCTTGGCGACCTCGCGCCAGTAGCCGGCCGCGTGCCGTGAGATGTTGAAGGTGCCCTTGAGGTGGACCGCGATCACGTCGTCGAAGTCCTGCTCGCTCATGGAGACGAGCATCCGGTCGCGCAGGATCCCCGCGTTGTTGACCACGACGTGGAGGTCGCCGAAGGAGGACACGGCCTGGTCGACGATCGCCTTCGCCCCGTCGAAGGAGCTCACGCTGTCGGTGTTGGCCACCGCCTGGCCGCCGGCCGCCGTGATCTCGTCGACCACCGACTGGGCCGCCGAGACGTCCGCGCCTGAGCCGTCGACCGCCCCGCCCAGGTCGTTGACCACGACCCTGGCCCCCAGGGACGCGAACAGGAGCGCGTGCTCGCGGCCGATGCCCCGCCCACCCCCGGTGATGATCGCCACTCTGTCCTGCAACATGGTTCAGTCGTCCTCTCGGTTCTCGTCCCCGCCCTCGAGACGGCGGTCCGGGCGAGACGATTGCAACGGCGTCCCGGCCTGTCAAACCGGCCTCAGGCCGACAGCTCGCGCCAGCGGCGCTCGAGATAGCGGCGCTCGGCATCCGTGCCCGCCAGATCGTGGGCCTCCCGGTAGGCCTCGGCCGCCTCGGCACGGCGGCCCAGCCGGCGCAGAATGTCGGCCCGCGCCGCCGGCAGCAGGTGGTAATCCGGCAGCCCGCCGGGCGAGATCCGCTCCACGAGGGCCAGGCCGGCCTCGGGCCCCTCGGACAAGGAGACGGCCACGGCCCGGTTGAGCTCGATGACGGCGGAGGGGACCATGTCGAAGAGCCGGTCGTAGAGCGCGGCGATCTCGGCCCAGTCCGTCCCGCCGTCCACCTCGACGTGGCAGGCGGCGATGGCGGCCTGGACCTGGAAGGGCCCGGGGCGGCGAAGGCGCAGGGCGGCGTCGAGGCGGTCGTGCGCCTCCGCGATGGCGGCGGCGTCGAATAGGGTGCGGTCCTGCTCGGCCAGGATCACGAGGTCCCCGTCGCCGTCGACCCGCGCTGCGCTCCGCGCATCGTGGAACAGCATCAACGCCAGCAGCCCGAGGGCCTCGGGCTCGTCGGGCATCAGTGTGCACAGCACCCGGCCGAGCCGGATGGCCTCGGCGGTGAGGCCGCGCCGGACCAGGTCGGCGCCGGAGCTGGCCGAGTACCCCTCGTTGAAGAGGAGGTAGAGCACCGCCAGCACGGCGGCCGTCCGCTCGACGAGCTGGTGGGCCGGCGGCACGACAAAGGGGATCCGCGCGTGGCGTATCTTGCGCTTGGCCCGGACCAGGCGTTGGGCCATGGTGGCCTCGGGCACGAGGAAGGCCCGGGCGATCTCGGACGTCGTCATGCCGGCGAGGGTGCGCAGGGTCAGCGCCACCCGGGCCTCGAAGGCGAGCGCAGGGTGGCAGCAGGTGAACATCAGGCGCAGACGGTCGTCGGGCACCTCCTCCTCCTCGCCCCTGTCGGCCTCGACCGGCTCCACGACGGCTACCTCCGACTCCTTGGACGCACCCAACCGGGCGCGCCGCGCCCGGTCGATGGCGCGGTTGCGGGCCACCGTCGTGAGCCACGCACCGGGGCGGCGCGGGATGCCGTCGCGGGGCCAGCGCTCCAGCGCCGTCGCGAAGGCATCCTGCGCGCACTCCTCGGCCAGGTCCCAGTCGCCGGTGAGGCGGACCAGGGTCGCGACGACCCGGCCCCATTCGGCCTGGAAGGCATCGGCGACCGCGGCCTCGATCTCGGCCGTCACAGCTCCCAGATCGGCCTCACCTCGATGCTGCCCGTGCGGGCGCCCGGGATCTTCGACGCCACCTCTATCGCCTCGTCCAGGTCCTGGCAGTCCACGACGTAGTACCCGGCCAGCTGCTCCTTGGTCTCGGCGAACGGGCCGTCGGTGGCCAGCAGCTCGCCGTTGCGCACGCGCACCGTGGTGGCGTCGCTCACCGACCGCAGCCGCTCGCCGCCCTGGAGCACGCCCCGCTCGGCCATCGCCTTGCCGAACTCGGCGTACTCGTTGGTCATCGCTTCGGCCTGCTCGGCCGTGGCGCGCTGCATCTGGCTCTCGTCTCCGGCAATCAGCAACAGGTATCGCATCGGTCCTCCTCTGTAGGTTGGTGTCGCTCTTACGACGATCGGGCCGACCCCGGATCGACACCCGTCTGGGACATCTTGGCCATTGTGCCGCCGTACGCTGCCCCCATGACGACCCCGGGTGCGGTGGGACTCCTGGAGCTCGAGGTCGGCGCCATCGCCGCCGGCGGCGGCTGCGTCGCCCGGGCACCCGACGGACGGGTCGTCTTCGTGCGCCACGCCCTCCCGGGCGAGGTGGTGGTGGCCCGGGTCACGGCCACCACCACCTCGTACCTGCGGGCCGACGCCGTGGACATCCTGAAGCCCTCGGCCGACCGGGTTCCCCCACCGTGCCCACACGCCGGGCCGGGCCGCTGCGGCGGCTGCGACTTCCAGCACGTGGAGCTCTCGGCGCAGCGCCGCCTCAAGGCCTTCCGCGTGGCCGAGCAGCTCGAGCGGGTCGCCGGCGTGGAGCGCGCGGTCGAGGTGGAGCCGGTCGCCGGGGACGGGCGCGGCCTCGGCTGGCGCAGCCGGGTGCGCCTCGCCGTGGACGACCACGGTGCCGTCGGCTTCCACAGGCACCGCTCCCACGAGCTCGAGCACGTCGACACGTGTCCCATCGCCAGCCCGGCCGTGGCGGCCACCGGGGCGCTGAGGGTGCGGTGGCCCGGCGTCGCCCACGTGGAGGTCGTCGTCGGCTCGCGGCCTGCCGAAGCTGTGGTCTCGGTCACGCCGCGGGGTCGCGGGGTGCCGCGCCTGCCCGACGTCGATGCCGGGGTCGTCGTGCGGGGGACGGTGACCAAGGAGCCCGGGGCCGTGCACGCCACGGTTTGCGGCCGCACCTACCGGATCTCGGCTGGGGTCTTCTGGCAGGTCCACACCGGTGCGGCGGACGCCCTGCTCCCGGCGGTCCTCGCCATGGCCGGCGACTGCCGCGGTGCAGCCGTCGTCGACCTGTACGCGGGCGCGGGGCTCTTCTCGGTCCCGCTGGCCGAGGCGGTGGGCCCGGCGGGGACGGTGCTCGCGGTGGAGCGCGACGCGCGCGCGTGCGAGGACGCGCGGCACAACGCCGGCGGCGTCCCGGCCATGCGGGTCAAGCGGGCCGAGGTCACGCCACGGCTCGTGACATCGGGCATCGGTCACCCCGACATCGTCGTGCTCGACCCCGCACGGGAGGGCGCCGGCACCGAGGTCGTCCGGGCACTGGCCGCGCACCGCAGCCTCCGGAGGATCGTCTACGTGGCCTGCGACCCGTCGTCGTTCGCCCGTGACCTGCGGGCCATGCTCACGGTGGGATGGCACCTCGCCGAGCTGCGCGCCTTCGACATCTTCCCCATGACCGAGCACGTGGAGCTCGTGGCGGCCATCGAACCCACGGGACGTTGAGCCCGCTCAAGGGTGCCCTCCGAGCTCGTGCTCAATGTGCCCGGCCGATTCGAACTGCAGTGTCGAATGCGCCACGTCGAAGTGCCCCGACAGGCAATCCTGCAGGTGGTCGAGCACCCGGCCCGCCTCTCCGGTGTTGAAGCACTCGTCGGTGACGACGACGTGGGCGGTGACGATGGGCAGCGACGAGGTGAGGGTCCACGCGTGGAGGTCGTGGACCGACTGCACCTCGGGCAGCTCCAGGAGATGCCGGCGCACCTCCTCCAGGTCGATGTCCTCGGGGGTCGCCTCGAGGAGGATGTGCAGCGCCGGCCGCAGCAACGCCACCGCAGCCTTGAGCATGAGGACGACGACCAGCAGGGACGCGATGGCGTCGGCACGGTTGAAGCCCGAGAGGACGATGACGATCCCGGCGATCAGCGTGCCCGCGAAGCCGTAGAGGTCGGTCAGGATGTGGCGGTAGGCACCCTCGACGTTCAGCGAGCGGCGGTTCGCCTTGGCGACGGTCACCGTGGCGACGACATTGACGGCCACCCCGACTGCGGCGACCACGATCAGGACCGCCCCGTCGACGCGGGACGGGTGCACCAGACGGACGACCGCGTCGTAGGTCACCAGTGCCGAGACGATGAGGAGAGCGATCCCGTTGGCCGCGGCGGCGAGGATCTCGGCCCGCTTCATGCCGTAGGTGTGCGAGCCCGTCTCGGGACGCTCGGCGAGGCGGATGGCCACCAGGGACCCGGCGATGGCGCCGACGTCCACCAGCATGTGCCCCGCGTCGGCCAGCAGCGCCAGCGAGTTGGACGCCACCGCCGCGACCACCTCGAAGACCATGAAGCCGACGAGCAGAGCGAGCGCGATGGTCAGGGCGCGCCGATCGGCCTCCACCGAGGAGGGTCCGTGCGAGTGGTCGTGGCCGTCACCCATGGGCCGTCACGTGGTCCGCGTGGGTCAGCACTTCCTCCACCAGCCGGCGGACATGGGCGTCGTCCACCACGTAGAAGATCCGCGTCCCCTCGCGCCGGCTGCGGACCAGGCGCGCCAGGCGCAGCTTGGCCAGGTGTTGCGAGACGGCGGCCGGCTGGGCGCCCACCAGCTCGGCCAGCTCGTTGACCGAGTGCTCGCCCTCGAGCAGCGCCCAGATGACCCTCAGGCGCGTCTCGTCACCGAGGAGCTTGAGCATCCCGACGGCGGAGCGGAACTCCTCGGTGGCGGGGCTCTCAACTATCTGCGTAGGCACGCAGATAATGCTACACGGGCTCCGGCGGCGCGGGCGCCGGGCTGCTCAATGCGCGGAGGTGAAGGTCAGTGCCCCGAGGTGAAGGCTGACGTGGGCACGGGTGACACGTTGCAGGGCTGGGACACCGAGCCCGGCGGGACCGCCGCCTCGAGCACCGCCTTCATGATCGGGCCGGCCACCCCGGCGCCGTCAGAGTAGATGGCCTGCGCGGGGACGACGACGGCCACCGCGACCTTGGGGTGGTTGGCGGGGGCGAAGCCGATCATCCAGTCCTCGGTGACCTGCTGGGTCGGGCTCGTCTGTGCCGTCCCGGTCTTGACGGCCGCGCACAGGTACGACGGGAACCCGACGCCCGCTGCCGTGCCGGTGGCCACGACGCCCTGCATGAGCGACGTGACCTGCTGCGCCGCCTGTGGCGTCGCGACCGTGCTCGCGAGCTTCGGCGTGTAGGACTCCACCTGGGCCCCCTGCGAGTCGCGGATGTTCGACATGAGGTGCGGCGTCATCAGCAAGCCTCCGTTGGCGATGCCAGCCGCGACCATCGCGTTCTGCAGCGCGGTCGCCTGCACGCCGTACTGACCGATGGCGGTATAGGCCAAGAATGCTTGGGAGTTCGCCGGCAGCGAGGTCAGCGGCGAGGCCGCGACGCCGGGGAGGTCGATGCCCGGCACCGAGTTGTAGCCGAACAGCTCGGCCTGCTTCTGCAGGGTGTCCACGCCCAGCTGCACGCCGAGCTCGCCGTAGCCGGGGTCGCACGAGAAGGGGAGCATCTGGGTCATCGTCCCCCCGCAGGGCCCACTCTCGTCGCACAGCTGCTTGTTCGAGTCGGAGAACCCCTGGCACGCCTGCACCGGGTAGTTGAAGTCCGCCAGGGAGGGCTTGAGGTTGTAGGCCGCGGTGGAGGTCACCACCTTCATCGTCGACCCCGGGAAGAAGGTCTCGCCGGTGGCGATGGGAAGCAGCGGCTTGTACCCCTCGTGATCGGGCTGGATGTAGCTGAAGTACGCCAGCTGCTCGGAGTTCAGCGACGTGCCGACCAGCGCGTTGGGGTCGTAGGTGGGATTCGAGACCATGGCGAGCACGGCCCCGGTCGACGGGTCCAGCACCACCACCGCGCCGTCCTTGTTCTCCCCCGGCGGCAAGGTGGTCAGTGCGTTCCACGCGGCCTGCTGCAGACTCGGCTCGACGGTCAGCGTCACGTCGTCGGTCGTGAGCGGCATCGACTGGCGGAAGATGAGCTGGCTCAGCGTCTGGGGAGGCTGCTGGTGCGAGCTCAGGTAGGAGTCGTACTCCTCCTCGATCCCCGCGGTCCCGTAGTAGAGCGCCGAGTCGTAGCCGGTGATGCCGGCGTAGAGCGGTCCGTCGGGGTACTGGCGGACGTACTGGTAGGGGTAGTCCGCCGTGTTCGTCCCCGCTGGCGTGCGGACCGACTTGGCGAGCACGGTGCCGTCGGCGGCGTAGATGGTCCCCCTGGGATTCACGTACTGCAGAGCGGACACGCGCGGGTTGAACGGCGACGCCTGCAGCTGCTTGGCCTTCACCAGCTGGATGTTGACCAGCTGGACCACCACGAGGCCGAGGCAGACCACCATGACGACCCCGAGCCAGCGAATGCGGCGTCCCATCAGTGGGGCAACCGCTCCATCGACGACCCGCTCACGCCCAGAATGGTAGGCGTCAGCGCCCCCCGCGGGACTTCATGCCAGGCGGGGACCTCAAGCCCCCGGGGACGCCGATAGCATCGAGTCGGCCGGGGCCAGTTGCCGCTGGACCAGGCATGACGCGTCCTGCCGCCTCGGCCCACACCCCGAACCCTCTCGTGCTCCCCCGACCCGGACCGACTCCCATCGACCCGCTGCAACGAGCGTGAGCGACTTCTTCGGCGCGCTGGGCCGCATGGTGGTCCGCCACCGCTACCTCGTGGTCGCCGTGTGGATCGTCGGCACCGTCGCCGCCGTCGCCACCCTGCCGTCACTGGCCAGTCAGGTCAACGACAACAACGGCGCCTTCCTGCCCGAGAGCGCACCGAGCAACCAGGCCGCCCTGCTCGCACAGCCGCTGATCGGGCCGGTGACGCAAAGCTCCGTGCCCGTGGTCGCCTTCACCGACGGCCGCCCGCTGGACGCGGCCGACCAGACGGCCCTCCGCTCGCTCCTGGCCAACCTGCGCCAGGTCCCGACCACGCTCTCGGTCGAGTATCTCGGCACCTCGCCCGACGGGGAGGCGGCCCAACTCCTCCTGGTCTCCGCGGCGTCCCCGTTCAACCAGGGCCAGGGCGACACCCTGATCGACGACATGCACGGCGCCATCGCCCGCACGCCGCTCCCGGCCGGCCTGCAGGCGCACCTGGCGGGGCAGCTGGCCACGAACGCGGCGGCGAACGCCCAGTCCGCCCGGCAGAGCCGGGAGATCGAGGATGCCTCGTACCTCTTCATCGTCGTCCTGCTCCTGCTGATCTTCCGCTCGCTGATGGCGCCGCTCGTCACGTTGGTGCCCGCCGCGCTGGTCCTCCTGCTCTCCGGCTCGTTCATCGGCGCCCTGGGCAGCGTGGGGGCACTGCAGGTCTCGTTCTTCACCCAGATCCTCCTCATCGTCCTGGTCCTCGGCGCCGGGACGGACTACGGGCTCTTCCTCGTCTTCCGGGTGCGCGAACAGCTGTACGCCGGCAGCGAGCCCCACGAGGCGGTGGCCTACGCGCTGCGACGGGTCGGCGAGTCCATCACCGCGTCCGCCTCGACTGTGATCGTGGCCCTCCTCACCCTGCTGGCCGCCAGCTTCGGTCTGTACCACGACCTCGGGGTGCCGCTCGCGATCGGCATCGCCACCATGCTCCTGGCCGGCCTCACGCTGCTGCCCGCGCTGCTCGCCATCTTCGGCCGCGCCGTCTTCTGGCCGACACGAACCGCGAGCAGGCGTCAGGCCGACGGCATCTGGGGCCGTGTGGCGGCCCGCCTGGTCCGCCGGCCCCTCCTCACGCTCCTCGTCGGGGTGGCCGCGCTCGGCATCCTCGCCGTCTTCGCTCTCGACTTCGTCCCGACCGGCTTCGGCGGTGACCTCACCGCGCCGGCCGGCACCGACGCCGCCAAGGGCAACGCCGCCCTGGCGGCCCACTTCCCGCAGGCGAGCTCCGACCCGACGTCGGTGGTCATGCACTTCCCCACGTCCGTCTGGGAGCACACGGACCAGCTCGCCGCGGCCACCGAGGGCCTCAGGCGCAGCGGTGAATTCCGCACCATCACCGGTCCCCTGAACCCCAACGGCACGGTGCTCAGCCCGGGCCAGCTCGAGTCCCTGTACGTCCGCGTCCATCCGTACGGCTCGGCCCGCGACCTCGTGACCCGTCCCCTCGTGCCGCCGGCCGGGTCGGGGATCTCACTGGCCGACTACGTCACGTACCTCACCACCGCCCGCTATGTCAGCGCCGACGGGCACACCGTCCAGTGGTCGACGGGCCTCACCGCCGGGTCGGCCGGGAGCAACGCCGCCATCAGCGCCGTGCCGGCCATCCGCGCGCGGGTGGGTGCCGTGGCGGAGCGCGCCGGCGCCGACGCGAGCGGGGTGGCCGGGGAGGCTCCCGCGCTCTACGACGTGAGCTCCATCTCGAACAGCGACGTCGGCACCATCGTCCCCATCGCGATCCTCGCCATAGGGCTCGTGCTGGCGCTCGTCCTGCGCAGCCTCGTCGCGCCGGCGTACCTGATCCTCAGCGTGGTGCTCTCCTACCTGGCCTCGCTCGGGATCTCCGTCATCGTCTTCATGAAGATCCCGGGGAATTCCGGCATCGTGTTCCTCCTCCCCTTCCTCATGTTCATTTTCCTGCTGGCCCTGGGCGAGGACTACAACATCCTGGTCATGACCCGCATCCGCGAAGAGGCGCGGGGGCAGCGTCTCGACGGCGCCGTGATCAGGGCGGTCGGCGCCACCGGTCCCACCGTGACCTCCGCTGGACTCGTGCTGGCCGGCACCTTCGTGGTGCTCGCCGTCGTCGGCGGGTCGGGCCAGGGCAACGAGGAGATCCGGGTCATCGGTGTCGGCCTGGCGGTCGGTATCCTGCTCGACACGTTCGTCGTCCGCACGGTCCTCGTCCCCTCCATCGTCGAGCTGCTGGGCCGATGGAATTGGTGGCCGTCGCGGCTGAGCCGGCCCGGCGCGATCCCCGACGCAACCTGACCCGGACGGCATGTCCGCACGGACGTCGGTCCGTTCCTCTCGGGCGGCGGCGTCGGGGATGCGGGACGTATCCTGACCACATCGGGAAAGCTCGGCATCGATCGGGGGCGCAGGTGAACAGCATCGGCGAGGATCCGGGACAACTCGTCGGGACGCGTCGCGAGGGGCACGTCCTGATCATCTCCCTGCAACGCGTGGGGAAGCGGAACGCCATCGACCGGGCCATGGCCGACGCCCTCGATGCCGCTCTCAACGAGCTCGAGGACGACGACGACCTGTGGGCCGGTGTGCTGGCGGGAACCACCGACGTCTTCAGTGCCGGCAGCGATCTCACCGCAGGCGGGGACTACCTCACCGAACGGGGCGGTGAGTACGGCATCATCCGGCGCCCCCGCGGCACGCCTCTGATCGCTGCGGTCGAGGGACCGGCGCTGGGCGGGGGCCTCGAGATCGTCCTCGCGTGCGATCTGGTCGTGGCCTCGAGCACCGCCCGCTTCGGCCTTCCCGAGGTGGGCATCGGTGTGGTGCCCACGTGCGCCGGCCTCTTCCGAACGCCGCGGGCACTCCCCCTCAACATCGCCCGGCAGCTGATCCTGACCGGCCGCCCGATCGACGCCCGGCGCGCCTACGAGATCGGCTTCGTCAACGTCCTCGCCGAGCCGGGCGACGCGCTGGCCAGTGCGCTGGACCTCGCCGGGGAGATCTGCACCAACTCGCCGGTGTCCGTCCGGGCCTGCCTGCGCGCCGTGAACAACGTCACGGCCGCCGACGACGAATTGGGCTGGCAGGAGACGAGCGGGGCACTGGCCGCGGCCGCCGCCTCGGCCGATGCCCGTGAGGGTGTCGCGGCGTTCCTGGAGAAGCGGCCTCCGGTGTGGTCCGGCCGATGACCGCCGTCGCCGGCCCGTGCCGGCGTCCTCAGGCGGCGTCCGTGTCGACGATCAGGACACTGCAATCGGACTGATGGGCGACCTTGTTGGGCACGCTACCGAGCACGAACCGCTTCACTCCGCTCATGCCCCGGTTCCCGACCACGATGAGGTCGGCGGAGACGGCCTTGGCGATGCCGAGAATGGCGTCCGCCGGGTCCCCACTCGGGGTGTGGATCTCGACAGGGACGCCCTCCGCCTCGGCGTCGGCCAGCAGCTGCGCCTTGACCCTGTCCTTCTCGTCACGCATGCCGCTGACCTGCATCTGAGTCTGCAGTGAGTCGGCGAACTCGGAGTTGGCGGCGGGGTGCACCACATTGACCGCATGCAGCTCGGCCCCGTTCACCTTGGCCCACGACAGTGCCTGCCTGACGGCAACCCCCGCCCGTTCCGAACCATCGGTGCCAACCACGATGACGTTGTACACGTGACGCTCCTATCTACATAGGGGTTCCTGGTCCCGAACACTAGATCCGGAGGGCGCGGCGTGCTCGTGGGTTGCAACTCCCACTGCCAATGATCGGCCATGATGAGGCCGTGCCGACCTCGATGGCGGGTCCGGCTGGGCGCAATCCGGCGAGGATGCTCCGGGCCCGTGAGAGGGTTCTTCGTGCTGCCCTCGGGGCCGCCGCCGCCTGCGCACTGGTGGTTGGCGCGCCATCAACGGCCGGCGCGGGGACCATCTCGTCGGCGCGACCGTCGACATCGACCTCGCAGCGCCTCTCGCTCAGCCACCCGGTCCGTGCCGGACAGCCCTACGTCACCCCGGGCCACCAGGCGACACAAGGGCCGGTCGGCAGCAACCCGTCGAAGGCACACGGCATCGAGCTCACCGTCCTCAACGGCCTCCTCCACGGCGAGCCGATTTTCAACGCCGACTTCGCCGACCCCTTCGCGCTGGTGGTCGGCGACTCGGTGTACGCGTACGCCACCGACACCTACGGCTCCGTGCACATACCCGGGGCCCACATCCCCGTCATCGCCATCACGCGTGCGACGGGCTTCAGCGGGCACTACCTCGGCGATGCGCTCCCCACCGTGCCCACGTGGACCGTGTCCGGATACCAGTGGGCCCCGTCGGTGTGGGCCCGCCCCGACGGGACCTACGTCCTGTACTACGCCACACCGGCGACACATCCCATCAATTGCGTGGCCAAGCCAACGTCGTACGGTTGTGTCGAGACCACGCACGGGCCCAACACGGCCATGTGCATCTCCCGGGCCACGAGCACCAACCCGGCGGGCCCGTTCGTCGATGACTCCGCGTCGCCCTTCGTGTGCCCGTACGCACAGGGCGGGGCGATCGATCCCAGCATCTACGTGAGGTCGGACGGCACCGCCTGGCTCCTGTGGAAGAGCGACGGCGACTGTTGCAACGAGCCGACGTACATCTACTCCCAACAGCTCTCCCCCGACGGACTGTCGACGGTCGGGGGACCCCACGAGCTCATCGGCGCCACGCAGGCCTGGGAGGGCGGCCTGGTCGAGGCACCATCGATGATCAAGGAGGGGAACATCTACTGGCTCTTCTACTCGGCCAATCTCTGGGGGACCCCCGACTACAGCATCGGCATCGCCGCCTGCACCTCGGTCATCGGCCCCTGCGTGAAGCCACTCGACCGGGCGTGGCACACAAGCACGAACAGTGCGAACGGACAGGGGTACGGCGGCTCGGAGTTCTTCCAGACGGGCGACCTCATCTGGATGGTGCACCACGGGCTCGTCCCCGGGGAGACGGGCGACTACGCCCACCGCCGTCTCTACGTCGACCTCCTGGTGTTCCCGCCCGAGGGGCTGCCGCGCGTCGCTGCCCGGGCGCCCGCGGCGGCGGTGGCCGACGCCACGCTCTATGACGACGACCCCAGTCTCCCGACACAGCCCCGCCGGGCGTTCCTGCACCTACTGACGACCGTCCCGGGCTCGTTCTCCGGAGTCAGCAGTGCCGCGGCCATCGGCGACGGCCAGCTGGCGTGCACCGATCTCGCCATGGACGACAGCGAGGCCCGGATCGTGGGCGCGCTCACGGGCCGCCACCTCAGCGACTTCGAGTCCTATGTCGTGTCCGAGTTCGCCGCCCGGTACCTGTGCCCGAAGGAGATGACAGAGCAGACGTCCGACATACAGGAGGCGCTGCTCGACGGGTCCTGACCCTCTCCGGCAACCTTGAAATCGAAACGGGTCTTTCGCAAGAATGGCAGTGACAGAAGGCGCGTCATGATCGAACCCGCAACCACTCGAGCTTCACGCCTCCGGCGCCACATGCGAAGCCGTCTCCTCGCCCCGCTCGGAACCCCCGCTCTTGCGTCGCTCGTCGTGCTCGGAGTGGCTCCCATCGGCGGCGGACCAGTTTTCGGCACGACCATGACGGCGAGCGCGGCCACGGTGGGCCATGAAGACGCCGTCACCACCACGACGTCGCCTCAGCCGGCGAGCGTGGGCTATGACGGGCCCGCCATCTGCGCTCCCACCACCGACGCCGCCACCTCGGGCGGACCACCCCAGAAGTTGACCGGCTCGGCGAGGGAGGTGGCACGCGGCACGATCGAGGGAAAGGAATGGAGTCTCTGGGCGGCGCACGGCCAGCCGGGTGCTGCCGGACTCGAGGACGGCGGTCTCGTCTTCAGCGGACGCGAGTACGGACTCTGTGCCGGCTACCCGAATCCGTCGGAGACGGAGATGATCGACACGGGCGGCGACGCGATCATCTACGGCGTCGTCGATTATCCCGGTCTCGCCAAGGTGCAGATGAGCACCGGCGCTCTCAACAGCCTTGCTGTCGGCACGGTACTGCCCTCACCACACGTCTCGGTGGTCGACGGGGTGTCGTTCTATATCGGAACGCTGCCGAAGTCGGCGTGCACCTACAGCTACTTCGAAATCAACACGACCTCGCCCAGCTATTCGACCGAGCACAACATCGGATTCGGAGGGGACGGCACAGGACAGGGGTACGTCATCACCAACAATCCCGGCAACACCGGCTCGTGCGTCACGGGAAGACTCGATCCTCTGAGCTACAGCGAGGGCGTGTGGCAGCTGCCACCGGGACAGTTCCAGGGCAATTTCGGCGGTGGCGCCACCAGCTCGGGCTCGGGTGCAAGCTCGGTGGGCGTTCCAGACGACACCTCGACATGTACGCCGACGACGAGCCCCTCGTCATCCGGTGGGCCGCCGGGCTCCATCATGTCCACAGGGACCGAGGTCGCCAGCGGGGCCGTCCAGGGACAGGCGTGGAGCCTCTGGTTCGCCAAGGGCCAGTCGGGGGCGGACGGCTTGGAGGACGGAGGCCTCGTCCTCGACGGTCGGGCGTACGGCCTGTGCCCTGGCTATCCCAATCCGGCGGAATTGCAGCTCATTGACGCTGGCTCGAACGGGGTGGTGACGGGGGTGGTCGGTTACCCGGGCCTGGCGACGATCTCCCTGAGCGAGAGCCACACCGGAACCTTCGACATCGGCCCGGCCCTTCCGTCACCCTCCGTCCGTGTCGTCGACGGAGTGTCCTTCTACATCGGGACCTTGCCCAGCTCAGCGTGTGACTACAGCTCGCTCGAGCTGAATACGACGTCGCCCGGGGTCTCCGCCGAGCACAACTTCGGCTTCGGGACCTGCGTGGCAAACGAACTCGTCCCCATTACCGAGAGCCAGGGCATCTGGCAGTTGCCACCGGGGCAATTCCAAAGCAACTTCTGAGCTTGCAATTAAACCTCGACCCTTTGCTCACGCAGCCCGTTTGATCGCTGGATGGCGTTTTCTGGGGGGTTTTCGCGTCCCTTTGGGACGCCCGGGTCCAGGTGTGATTGATTTCGGTGGACTGGCTGGTGTGCCGATCGTTGCACCAAGTCGTCGAAACCCTCGCCGCACGCGCGCTGGAGTGAGGGCTCCAGGTTTTCGGGGTCGTTCCCAGGGCAGACGGAGGTCGTCGACGAGATTCCGGGCGAGACGGAGTTGGGTGTAGGCCCCAGCAATGAGCCAACTCCAACGGTCCGCCTGTTCGGGTGTGCACAACGACGGCGTGGTCCAACCGAGCGTTCCCTTCATGAATCGGAAGGTGTGCTCAATGTCGAAGCGGCGCAGATAGGCGCGCCAGCACCGATCGAGGTCTGGTTCGCCTGGCCCCGACCAGAACAGCCACAGCGTCTTCTTCGTTCGTGAGGTGGGCTTGGGGAGATGCTCGACCTCGACCCGGATCACGCTGCCGCGCACGATTGGGATGGTTTTGTGATCCGACCAGTGCCCGCGTCGCGTCAGCTTGGGGTGCAAAGCGTCCCAGGCCTGCACTCTGACGGTGCCGTAGCGGGGGTCAGAGGCGACGAGACCGTCGTCGGGCTTTCCCCAGGTTCTCCGATCCGAACACTTGAATCGCCTCCCATGACGAGGGGGTCGCCCGCCCGATGTACATGGTCGATTGGGACGAGGAGGGGGATCTGTGTAAAAGACACGATCGTCGCGTATACGCGTGAGCGCCTCAACCCGCACGTCGGCCAGGTCGTGAGCAATGCCAATCGGGTCGTAACCGGCATCGAAGACGAAGAGCGGGACTTCTCCCCCGTGAGCCAAGAGAGCGACGAGCCGCCGGATCTGCTCGACGGTCGCTGTGGTGGCGTCGATGAAAGGTGTAATGCGCATGACGTCAAGGGGTGCCGTCCAAGAGTCAGAGGCCCAGTTCAACTGACAGATCCACTGATAGGACCACCCGGCCACGATCGGCTGTCCGGCCGAGTGTTTTGAGGCCGAGTAGTAATAGCCCCGCTCAGGACTGCACTCGGCGTCGCAACGGTCCCAGGTCGAGGCATCAACGGCAAAGACAAGCGGCCAGCCCCCGGGTCGATGCGCAACGAGCAGGCGGCGGAGCTTCTCTTCGTCGATGCGCCCACGATCCAACGCCTTGTAGAGGCTGCCGTGCGAGCGTCGGAACACCGGCTCGAGGCTGAGCGCGGGCACCGAGGCGACTGGTGAGGGAGAACACAGCGCGGCATCGGCCAGTTCGAAGAGGGCATCGCCCCAGGGGGAGAGGCAGCGGTGCAGCGACGAGCGCAAGTCCCGTAGCTCGGTGATGGCCTGATCGGAGGATCTCATGCAGACAGTATGTTGACTGTCTGCTCTCGGATGAGGGATGCTGGTTGTCGACCCGAGGAGTGTCATGGCAAGGAAAACCGTCGAGGAGCGGCTGGAGGAGTACAACGAACGACACCGGGATCTGGCCGCCCAGATCGCGCAGATCGGGATCATTGCCGCTGGGAGCGTGACTCGCCGATTCACCCGCTGCACCTCGGTCGGCTGCCGGTGCAACGCAGACCCGCCTACTCCTCACGGGCCCTACTGGCAGTGGACGGCAAAGGTGAACGGCAAGACCGTGACCAAGCGACTGACTGCCCAAGAGGCGGCCCTCTATCGAGAGTGGATCGGCAACGATCGCCGCATCCGTGCCCTGCTCGATCAGATCCGCAAAGTAGACGCCAAGGCGGCCGAACTTCTGTTGAAGGAAGCTGTCAACGGGTAGGGCGGGGGTTTAATTGCAAGCTGAGAAGCCATCCGCCGTTCTCCGGCATGCCCGGGTGAAGAGGATCCATCACTCGGGTCGGTGTAGCATTTGGGCACCTCAACTCGGGTGAAAGCGCCGTCGCTTACGGCGGCAAGAGTGGCGGCGCCGTGGCTACTAGATCGGGTGGCGGGACCGTCGAGCCATGGCATCTGCTCCGCCTGCACCCGACATCCCACAGTGACGGGCGAGAGGGTTCACTGCTTCTCTTGCCTCGGCCGCGCAAAGCTCTTCTCCACGCCCTTCCCGTTGTGCTCGAGGGTGTCGTGGGTCCTCTCGTCCTGTTCTATCTGCTCCTCGTCCTCAGCGATTTCAGAGGCGCACTGATCGCGGCGCTCACCTGGTCGTATCTGGCGCTGGGTCGGCGCCTGCTGAAGGGTGAGCGGGTATCCATGTTGCTGCTGTTCGGAACCATCCTGATCACCTTGAGGACGGTGATCGCCTTCCTCACGGGAAGCGCATTCCTCTACTTCGCCCAACCGACAGCCGGTACTGTCGTGATCTCGCTGGCGCTGCTCGTCTCCGCGGTGTTCGGCCGCCCTTTCACACAACGCTTTGCCCACGACTTTTGCCCCATGGACCCGGCAATGATGAGACGACCCTTGGTCCGCCGATTCTTCATTCGCATCTCGGTGCTCTGGGCGACCGTCCTCATGCTCAACGCGGGACTGGTGTTCTGGTTGCTCGTGTCATCGTCGCTCCGTTCGTTCGTCCTCGAGCGCTCGGCGGTGACCTACGGGCTCACCGCCATCGCCATCTTCTTCTCCATCACCCGGTTCATGGCGATGATGCGCCGAGACGGCATTACCGTCGAATGGGCCAGTACCTAGGTACACCTAGGCCAGCCCCGAGCCCGTGAGGGGAACGGTCACACTGTGTCATCGCCAAATGGGCAAGACTGCGGCAAATGGCGTTCGGTCAGCAGTCAGGTCCACCGGCCTCGGCGAAACAGGTACGAAACCTTTTGGAGCTCCTCAAGGGAGCCGGACATTCCGACTTCCGCGATGCACGCGGCCCAATGGGCTTTTCCCAGCGTCAGGCTGCAGGAAAGTTCTCACGCGATGAAGCGGAGGCGTTCATCGCCCGGCTGCTGGACGCCGAGTCTGACGGGGGTGTTGCCAATACTGCTCCAACGTGGCGGCAATCCGCCCAGGAGCAAATGTTGAGTGCGCTACCTTCAGAACAGCTCGCCGGTGAGCTTCGTCGTCGCGGATGGACTGCCATCGAGCCCTAGGGCCGGCGGACGGCGGCGGGGCGGACCCAGCGGCCGCGACCACTACCTGCCGGTGCGCTCGCGGTGCGTGCACCCTGGCCAGCAGCAGGGCCGGCGCTGGCCCTCCTCCAGCTCCTCCTGGGTCCGGCGGATGCGGCGCTCTCGAGTCGTCTCCTGCTTGGCATCCTCGACCCAGCAGATGAACTCGTTGCGGGCCAGAGGCGTGATGTCCCGCCAAGCGTCGAGTGCGGTCTGGTTGGAGATCAGCGCCCTTCTCAGGTCTCGTGGAAGCGTATGCACCACCCCACCGGGGACCCGCGGGCTGCTCACCGGGGTCAGGGTAGCGGGTCCGATCACGGCAGGCTCGCCAATGAGCGCACAACTCCTCGTCTCCAGTCGGGACACGCAGGATGGTCGACTGGCTGCATAGCATTTCGATGTCAACGATCCGGAGGCGGAGGAACACGATGCCCAGCTCGTCCTCACACCGACTGACAACGCTCCTTGGTCTCATGCCGTTCTGCGGCCTTCTCGGCATGCAACCGGAGACGGCAGATGCTGACGAGGTTGTCGGCACCCTCACATGGTCTGCGGAGCAATGCACTAGTGATGGGATCCTCCATGGCAGTGCAATCATGGCTCTGGCTGACAGCGTGGGAGCGATCTGCGCCTTCCTCAATCTGCCCGATCGAACGACCACTTCGACGATCGAGTCCAAGACGAACTTCTTCCGTGGCGTTCGCTCGGGTCTCGTACGAGCGATCGCAAGGCCGGTACACGTAGGGGGTCGAACAATCGTCGTTCAGACCGACCTGCTCGATGATCACGATCGATCGGTGGCTCTGGTCATCCAGACCCAGGCCGTGTTGCAGACCCAGACCTGAACCCGGCTGCAGCCAGTGGGTGAGCCCGGCATCTATGGTGAGAGACTGCAGACGGAGGGTTCGAGGTTCCGGATGGGACGGCTCGACCACCTGCACATCCGCGTGCCCGATCGGGCGGAGGCGGCCAGGTGGTATGCGGAGCATCTCGGGTTCGAGCCCGTCGACGCGTACGACTTCTGGGCGACCGGGTTCGAGGGTGGTCCCCTCCAGATCTCGGGCCGATGGTGGTGCGACGATGCTGGCGCTGTTCGAGACTGGTGAGGGTCACCCGATGGCTCCGCAGCAGACCGGCGTTGCGTTCAGCGTCGACGCGAACGCTTTCATCTCTTTCGCCCGCGCGCTGCCCAGCGGGATCGACAATCCGGGCGGCGACCGTCTCATGGTCGCCGATCTCCTGGAATTCGACATGTGCTGGGCGTTCGATCTCGTCGATCGTGGGGAAACCAGTACGAGCTGAACTGCTACGACTACGACCAGGTGAAGGCCGAACTCATCCAGGTTGATGCAGTGGACCCCGTCCGCTACTGGCCAGTCGAGCTCTACAGGAGATACCTCGACTCCACGTCGTCGTAGTCGGAGCCGACCGATCGGCGTCCTGGACGGCCGCAGGGTGGCACCCCGGACCTCGTCGTTGGGTGGCACCTTGAGACTCGCCCGGAATGGGCTCTCGGGCTCCCCGCTGCAAGGCCCAGGTCGTGTGACGAGTCAGAAAGTCGGCGACTGGGGCAACCGGCATGACGCCCTCCGCCTTGGCGGCCAGCTCCTGATCGACGGTTGTGAGCCCGTCGGCCTGGAGCTTCGCGGGGTCGGGCACGATGTTGCGGAATATTCCCTGAACGCGGGCCCCGAGGTCTGCGTCAGGCGCGGTTGCGCCGTCGGCCGTTCCTCAACAAGCCGACGAACACTCGCACCACGCTCAAACTCGCCAGGGCGAACAGTGTCGCGTCGAATGCTGGGACCCACCGGACCTGGTCACCATTCACGACGTAGAGGCACCCGGCATTCGGGATCGGCATTGACGGAGTGGCCACGGTCAGGTCCTGACCGCCCGTGCATATCAAAGCTGTCACGCCGCAGAGTCGAAGTGTGGTCGGCCGAATCCTCTTCGGCCGTAGAGGATGAGGCGATCCCGTCACGCTGCCTCAGTGGCGACGAAGAGGCATTTGAACATCTCAGTCATTTCAGGCAGCTGATAATGGGCCTGAAGGCCGCTCGGATTTGGTAGGAGCCAAAGGAGGGCACCGCCGAGAAGTTCGGACTGGCGACCGATTACGGCTTCTGGTCTACGAAAAGCAGTCCGGTACGCCTGCAGCCCAAGCACCGCGACGCATCGGGGCCGCAGCATCCCCACCTTGGCCTCGAGCTGCGTTGCGCCTTCGCGCAGTTCGGCGCCACTGAGGTCGCTGGCGGCGGCCGTCACTCGCCCCACCAGGTTCGTAATGCCTATTCCGAGCCCGGGCAGAATGTGCTGCTCGTTGGGCAGGAGGACGGACTCGGTGAATCCGCCAGCGCAGAGCAACTTCCAGAATCGGTTCCCCGTCCGGGCGAAATGCAGGCCGAGGTCACCCGAGAGCGTCCCGGGATTGATCCCGCAGAAGAGCACGCGCAAATCCGGGCCAGCCAGATCGGCGAGAGCCTGCTCCATGTAGCGAAAACATACGCTCCCGCAGAGGTCCTACGTGGCACAGAAGGGGAACTTCCCCGGTCACGTTGCGCGGCCCGCGTGGTTGCCATGACTGCGAGATGGACAATCGCATTGGTGTGGTGACTCCTGGATCACCCGCGTCGGAATATCCCACCTTCCCGGCGGCGGCGATACTGGGACACCCGTAGTGGATCTCCGAACTCGTGGAGCGGCCATCGGCAACCAGTGGCTCATGTCGTAGCTGTTCGAGGGCTGGCCGGGTCCGGAGGCCGTTGAGACGGTAGAGCTGCAAGAAAATCACCGGACCCTCCATCAGGGACTTGGGTCCACCACTGACACCGACCTAACCGCAGGTGGGACTTTAGGCTCTAGCCGAACTCGAGCTGGCAGGCCATCTTGGCGGAAGAACCTTCCCTGAGGAGATCACGATGTTCGAGCACATCCTGGTTGCGCTGGATGGATCTCGACATGACACCAAAACGCTCGCAGGGGCGAAGGAGTTGGCACAGCTTTCTGCAGGCCAGGTGCATGTCGTTCATGTCCGAGAAGGCCACTTCATAGGTCGTGCTGGCTTCGTGCCCGGCGAGGAGCATGATCATGCTGTCGCGCTTGTCGATCAAGCCGTTGCCGACCTGAGTGCCGCCGGAGTCAATGCGACCGGGACAGTCCGTGCCTCGCTATCGGGCTTAGTGGTGGCCGAGATTCTCGAAGAGGCAGAGGAGTTCGGCGCCTCCGTGATCGTCATGGGTTCCCGGGGGGTGAGCGATTTGGCGGGCCTCCTTGTGGGAAGCACGGCTCACAAGGTCATTCACCTTGGTCGGTTGCCAGTATTGGTTGTTCGCTAATTGCACGCGTCAGCACTTTGCAGCTTGAACGCGAGCCGCCTCCTTGAGCGCACCCACGACCCCTACCCAGCGAAGTGGGGCAGGTCAGTCCTGGGCTTGATCCGGTCCGACGGACAGGTTGGTTGTGTTGATTATGCCGCCTTAAGCTCGGCCCGGTGATGGACAGCTTCGTATTGAGCGGGGCTGAGGTAGCCGAGCGTCGAGTGCAGCCGGCGGGTGTTGTACCAGCCCTCGATGTACTCGAAGACACCGCGCCCAAGTCCGGCCCTCGTTGGCCATGAACGCGTGTCGATGAGTTCGCGCTTGATGGTGGCGAAGAACGACTCGGCCACCGTGTTGTCCCAACTCGCCCTTGCGCCCGACGGAGAGCACGACGCCGTTGGCCCGGGCTAGCTCGGCGAAGTCACTGCTCGTGTATTGACACCCCCTGTCCGAATGAAAAATGACGCCTTTGTCCGGTGCCCTGTGTTCGAACGCCATAGTGAGGGCGTCTTCGACCAGCTCGGTGCGCATGTGATCGGCCAGGGCCCAGCCGACGACCCGGCGGCTGGCCAGACCGGTGGAAGCCCACAACTTGTCGCGACAGTTGGGTGAGGATCGGAGGAATGGCCGAGGCGCACGTAGTGTGATGGAGATGGAGCACCTGCCGCCTGCCGTCGAGACGAGGCTCCGGGGTCGTCAGCTCCTCTCTGACTCCCGGCTCACCCATGGCGTCGCCTTCACACGCGAGGAACGGCAGACCTTCGGGCTTGTCGGCCTGCTCCCGCCTGCCGTCCTCACCCTCGACGAGCAGGCGTTGCGCGCCTACGCGCAGTTCTCTGCGCAGGAGGGCGACCTTGCGAAGAACGTTTTCCTCACCCTTCTTCACGAGCGGGTCGAGGTGCTCTACTTCCGTCTGCTACGGGATCATCTCGCCGAGATGCTGCCGATCGTTTACACCCCGACCGTCGGGGAGGCGATCCAGCACTTCAGCGGGGAGTTCCGCGGTACCCGTGGCGTCTACCTCTCGGTCGACCACCCTGATGACATCGAGACCTCCCTGCGGGCATCCGACCTTAACCCCGACGACATCGACCTCATCGTCGCGACCGACGGCGAGGCGATCCTCGGGATCGGAGACTGGGGCGTCGGCGGGATCGCCATCTCGATCGGCAAGCTCTCGGTGTACACGGCTGCCGGCGGGATCGATCCTGCCCGAACCCTGCCCGTCGTCCTCGACGTCGGCACCAACCGCCAGAGCCTCCGAGAGGACCCGTTCTACCTCGGCAACCGCCATTCTCGCGTGGACGTGCCCACCTATGACGCCTTTGTAGACGCCTACGTGCAGGCCACCGGCCGCCTGTTCCCCGACGCCCTGCTGCACTGGGAAGATCTCGGAGCGGCCAACGCCCATCGGGTGCTCGATCGCTACAAAGACGAGCGCTTCACCTTCAACGACGATATCCAGGGGACCGGAGCCGTAGCCCTGGCGGCGGTGCTGTCGGCCCTAGATGCCGGTGGCGGCCGCCTTGCGCACCAGCGCATCGTGATTCACGGTGCGGGCACGGCCGGCATCGGCATCGCCGAGCAGCTGGCAGCCGCCGTCGAAGAGGACGGGGCCGCGGACGGGCACGGGGTCATCTGGGCGCTGTCCAGCCGCGGCCTGCTGTGCTCCTCCATCGGCCACCTCCGCGACTTCCAGCGACCCTTCGCCCGGCCCGACAATGAGGTGGTGGCCTTCGCGAGGGACCGAGACGGACGCATCGGCCTCGCCGAGGTGGTCCGTCAGGTCCGCCCCACCATTCTCATCGGCACCTCCGGGCAGCCCGGGAGTTTCACCGAGGAGGTGGTGCGCACGATGGCGGCGCACTGCGAGCGACCGATAATCATGCCCTTGTCGAACCCAACTTCCCTTTCGGAGGCGGACCCGGCAGACCTCCTCGCCTGGACCGAAGGACGGGCCCTTGTGGCATCCGGCAGTCCCTTCCCGCCCGCCACGGTCGGGAAGGAGACCTTCGTCATCGCCCAGGCGAACAACGCGCTCGTCTTTCCCGGTCTCGGCCTCGGCGCCATCGTCGCCCGAGCGTCGCGGATCACTTCGGGGATGCTCCGGGCCGCCGCACGCGCCGTCGCCAAGGAGATCGACGCCACCCGTCCGGGTGCCCCCCTCCTCCCGCCGTTCGACACGCTCCGCCAGACGTCAACCGCAGTGGCGGCAGCCGTCGCCCGGGCGGCCGTTGAGGACGGTGTCGCTAGCCAGTATGGGGGGACGTTCGATGACGCGGTAGCGGCTGCGATGTGGGAACCGGCATACCGGGCCCTCCGCCCTCTGAACTGAGCCCGGCAGCACCAGAGCCGAGAGACGGCTGTCCTGGTCGTAAACCCACGCACAAATGCGCAGACGCCCGCAGCGCGCCATTGCGGGCCGAGGGGTGCTTCCCCAGGGTGCCGGTCAGCCGCGCCCGGTGCCGGCGACGCTGTTTGGGGACAGTCTGGTGGGGGTCCTACACCCCGATCTCTACCTCGTGAACTCCGCTACTGATGATCGGCGGACCTCCAGGTCGCGTAAAGGAAACGATCGCAGCGGTGGCCTGATCTTCTGAGTCGAAGACGACGACGCATGTGCCGGTTCCTGCGCTGTCGTTCATCGCGATCCCCTGCTCGAAACCGGGTAGTGCCTTGGCTTCTGGCACCACGAAGTCGTTGAGAATCGAATGTCTGTGTTCCCGGTCCGAATCTGGATCGATCTTCACTTGAATCACAACGGCATGGGCCATCTCGCCTCACCTCCTCACAAAGGATGACACTTGCAGCCACCAGCTCGAAAGTCCTCCCACAGATCAACAGGGGCCTGTACTGGTGGTATCCGGAAACGCTCCGGACCCGCGAACTGGGGCATTTAGCCATGACCAGCGAGCCACTATCTGCAATGTGATCTCTGCTCGGGTCGGTGGTTCCGACAGTCCGTGAGCGGCTCACCTATCTGGCCTGGAAAAAGAGTGCGACGGCCATGACGACCACCACGACCGCTGCGGCGCTGAGCAGCAAGCGTCCAATGGTTCGACCCTGGCTTCCCTCGGCAGCTCGTCCAGCCGCCTTCGGCGTGCTCGTCGAGTCATGGTTCCGTCGGGCCAGGTCCACAGAGCGGATGCGGGCGGTCGCCGTCGCCGCGACCCACCCGATCGCTGCCATCGCCAAGGGGAGAAAGATCAGGAAGAGCATCGCCACGTTGGAGAACGCCTCGCTCACGCCTCCGGCAACCCCCGCTCCGGGGTCGCGCGGTCCGCCGTCGATCGCCACGACCGCGATGGTCCCTACAAAGAACATGGCCAACCCGGCACTGACGCCGGCCAACCGAGCGGCGCGCCGGCCCACAGAGGCGCTCCCGCTGCGCCACGCGCCACCCACCCCGACGACCAATGGCACCCCGATCAACAGTTCCGGGGCGGTCCAAGCCCCAGCCGAATAAGGGCTGATGATGCCCGCCCACGTGAACCCGGAGAACGCCAACCACGTCGCCGCGACGAAGAGCCCGCCCACCAGCCCCAGACGGGCCACACCGGGCCGGCGCAGCTGCACGCTCACGGCGACGCTGGAAACCATCACGAGGGCGGCCAGGATCACCAGCATCACCCAGTTCCAAGGGTTTGTGGCCAGCCCGAAGTGGACGAACCCGAAGCCGACTACGACCGCGCTGCCCAGCGCAACGGCTGCCAGTGCTGCCATCGGTCCGACCGGCCCCCATGGTGGGAGGAGCACGACGCCGGCCACGCATCCGAGAGCGAAGCGCCAACGCCCCGAACCACCTTCGATCCGGTCCAACTCGCCGAGCATCGCCTGGCCCCACTCTTCCCGGTCGGCGGGGAGCAGCCCGAGCGCCCACTGCAACAACCGGAGCGGCACGTCGTCTCGCACCGTCTGCGTGTCTGGAGGTGGGTGCTCGCGACTCCACAGCACCACCCCTGCGCCAGACAGCAGCAAGATCGCGAAGACCGAGACCCGACCCCCGCCGATCAGCGCCAAGGTCGCCGGGACCGCGGGCACTACGCCCCGCTCAGGCCCAGGCGTCGGCGCGGCACGGACCGTCCGGCCCGGGCGACGACCTCGAGCGTTGCCACGTACTCCCGCCCCGTCGGGGTGAGTCGATACAGGTGACGGGGCGGTCGGCCGGGTGGACCTGGCTCCCAGGATGTTTCGAGCACCTCACGGTCGGCAAGCCGGATCAGGATGGGATAGAGCGAGCCCGATTTCAGGTGGACCTCTGTAGCCAGGTCATAGCCATAGCGCCACCGTGCCGGATCTGCAGCCAGTGCCTGGAGGACTCTGATTACCTGCGGAGACGGACTCCGTGAACGGGTCACGGCAATAACTCTACCTATATAGTGAAACGTGTCAAGCACTGGAGGGTTCGCCGCCCGCACCAACCCGTCGGCGTATCCCACTCGTGCCGCAGGGTGTCACCCCAGCGGACGGGGACACCTTGGAGGCCCGGAGTGTGTACACCCCCTCGGCGACAAGGCGACTGACGCGAAAGCAGCCCCCGGGAGGCGGAAACACCCCCGGGGGCCGTTCGCCCCTCACCCCCAGCAATCAGATCCGACCGCACAGCCCGTGATACCCGGAGAAACACAACCGGCCCTCAACTTGATGGCCGGACCTGCCGAAAAGACGAAGCGACCCCGGTCCGATAGTCCGGGCCGGGGTCGCCTCGCTGGCTAGCCACGCTGCCGGGGCCAGGCGGTTAACCCTGGCGAGTGACTAGTCCAATGCGCACGATGTAGGGGGCCTTGGCGAAAACCCCCGGCGCGCCAGTGCCCATTTTGGCAGTCGCGAAGCGACCCCGCCACTGGAATCCGCAAAGGCAGGTGACTCGTCACTCGGCTCCGGCATCTGCTCCGGCCTATGCCCGAACGCTAGCGCTCCTGTTCCATCGCTCCAGCGGAAACGACGCCAGGTGGAGACTGCCCCAGTCGTGCGGCGTAGGGGGCGGGGGTGCAGGTTCCATCCCGCCGTTCGGGCCCCGGCCGGCTGCACGAGGATCGGCGTCGAAGCGACGGGTCCAAGAAGCTCGTAGGTCGGTGGCGCATCCAAGAAATGGATGTTTGGGATGGAGACGCCCTCGATCTTGTCGGTCCCGCGTTCATCGAATTTCGTGAGACTGATCCGTAGTGTCTCCGGGCGGCGACTGGGGCAGAGCGGTCCGCGACTCTTGCTCAGTGGCCCTGGCACTCAACGGTAGGAAATCGGCCGTTCGACATGCGACGACGGGGCGACGCCCGCTTCCCAAAGCAGACGTCACCCCGTTCGTCGCTAAAGCCGTGTCAACCCATAAGAGCTGCGATCAACCGGTGCACCCCGCGATGCTCGCCAACGGCTCGCAGTTGTCCGGAATGTTCCTGTTGACAGACGTGGACGTCAGCGTCACCGCACCGCCCATCACGTTATAGATGCCGCCACCGCCTAGCGTGGCACTGTTGCCATTCACCTGGCTGTGACTAATCGTGAGCGTACCTGTAATCGGCATCTTGGGATTTGGCAACCCATTGAGGATTCCTCCGCCGTAGCCATCGGCGCTATTCCCATTCACCTGGCTCCAGTTGATCGTGAGGACGCCACTGACCGGTGCACCTGTGAGCGGGCCGATGTCCACGTTCAAGATTCCACCACCCGATGCCGTAGCCCCCTTTCCAGCGGCCGTGTTGTGGTTCACCTCAGACCAGTTGACGGTCATCGTTCCGTGGTTCACGATGCCCGCCCCGCTGGTGGCGGTGGCCGTGTTGTTTTCGACCTCGCTGCCGGTGATGACGGCGTTGCCACCGTTGGCGATGCCACCCGCTGAGATTGGGGGACCCGATCCCGGTCCTGGAGCCGGGATGGGCGCAGTAGAGGTGTTGCCGTTCACTTGACTGAAGAAGACCGTGAGCGAGCTCATGCCCGGAGGTGCACCCCCAGGGGCGCCTCCATTACCGTTGCCGCTGGAAATACCTCCACCGTTGAGGGAACTGTTTCCGTTGACCTGGCTGACGTTGAGCGTCACGTTCCCGGCGAGGTTCTGGATGCCACCGCCACCGGCAATCGGCGCGGTGTTGTTATTCACCTGGCTGAAGTTGAGCGTGAGGGTACTGGTGGGTCCGGATGCACCGATGTAATTGCCATTGGCGATACCGCCCCCAGCGGGGCCACCTGCGAAGTTGTTCGCCACGCGGGTGAAGTTGAGCGTGGCATTGCCCTGCACGTTCGCGATGCCACCACCGACGCCGTCGCCATTACCCGTCCCTGGACTGGTGTTGTTCGTCACCAGGCTGCCGTTGAGGGTCAGCGTAGCCGTGGTCGCACCAAAGGTGGCGTTCGCAATGCCGCCACCGGCAGTGACGGCGGAGTTACCCGTCACAACGCTCTGATTCAGCGTGACCGTGCCGCTGGAGTTAAGGATCGCCCCGCCGAAGTCGGAGGCCGATCCGCCGGTGAGGGTCACGCTCTGAAGCGACAGATTCCCGCTCGGGCCGTCGACCTCGAAGATACGGACTGCGTTCGACCCAGTGATCGTGGCGTTGTTGCCGTACACCTTGATCGGGCTCGTGACGACGGGCAGGCCGTTCTCGCCGTTGTCAGGAGTCGTGAGGGCGTAAGTGCATCCCCAGGCGAGGCTGATCGCTCCACCCCCGCTACCGTTGGCGGCGTTGATGGCGGCGACCAGTCCGGCCGCGCCGCTCGAACATGACACGAAGGTCGGTGGAGCGGCGGAGGCCGTTGTGGCCGGAGCGACTGTGAAGGCCAGGAGCGTGGCTCCGGTCCCCATTGCCATTTTCAATAGCGAGGTCAATCTCATGGGTTACTCCCTGGTCGTTATCCCAGGATGTACCCCCTCGTCTTCTACACCCGGGCGGAGACCGCCTTGGTTGCTCCGGCGTTCATCCTTTCAGACATCGCAGGCAACTCCAAGGGTGGAAGTCTCCCCGTTGACCTTCGTACTTCCACCACTGTTGGGCTGACCAGGCAGTACAAGGCAGGTGGCGGACCCTGACCGGACTGATACAGACACGGCGCCCAAACGACTCTTTGGCCCCGGCTGGACGTACAGCGGCAGGGAACTGCGAGGCCTCAGCACTATCCCCTGATGTGCCCGATTCGCTAGGTGGCAGGGTTTATACGGGTGATCGAACAAACGGGGACAGGGGTCCAGAACCGGCAAGAAGCGGCGGTCAAGTACGGCTGAAGGCCGGCGCAGCGGATATGGAGCAGTGGGGAGCATGGTGATGCCGTCGTGAAACGACGACAGTTCGGATCGGTCCGCAGGTTGCCCTCGGGGCGGTGGCAGGCCAGCTATTGGCATGTCGGACGCCGGCACATCGCCGAGGTCACGCTGCTCACCAAGGCCGACGCCAACGCCTACCTGGCACACGTCGAGACCCAGATCCGGCGGGGCAGCTGGATCGACCCCTGGGGCGGACACGTCGGGTTCGCCGAGTGGGCCGAGGAGTGGAAGTCGACGGTCGTCGACCTACGGCCGTCGACAAAGGCACGCGACGTCGGCTACCTGGAGCGGTACGTCCTCCCCCGCTTCGGATCGCTCGAGCTCGGGGAGATCGACCACATGATGGTGCGGACCTGGGTGGCCGAGCTGAGTGCCTCCGGGCTCGCCCCGTCGACGACGACCTAAGCGGCCCAGTTGCTGAGCAAGATCATGCGTGCCGCGGTACAGGCCGGCTACCTCGCCAAGTCACCTTGTGACGGTGTGCGGTTCCCCCGCATCGAGCGGGTGGAGATGCGCTTCCTCGAGCCCGGCGAGGTCATGGCGCTGGCCGACGCCATGGACCCGCGCTACCGCGCTGCGGTGCTCCTCGCCGCCTACGGCGGCCTGCGGGCGGGCGAGCTGTTCGGGCTGCGGGCCAAGCGGGTCGATCCCCTGCGACGGACCGTAAACATTGCCGAGACGGTGGTCGACGTCGGCGGCCATCCCTACTTCGGTCCACCCAAGACTCGGGCCGGCCGCCGCACCGTCCCGCTCCCCCGCGTCGCCGCCGACCCGCTGGCCGAGCACCTGCGCACCTACGACCGCCAGCCCGACGATCTCGTCTTCACCGCACCGGAGGGCGGACCGGTGCAGCTCAACGTCTGGCGGCAGCGCTTCTGGGCGCCGGCCGTGCGCGACGCCGGGCTGGCGCACCTGCGGCCTCACGATTATCCCGACCTCCGCGTTATCCCGACCTCGGGGAGAAGGCGCTGTTCAGCGGTGTGCGTTGTGTCCAGTGGTCGGCGTAATCAGAGGCTCTCCAAGAACGCCATGAGGGCGTCGGGAGGCCGGTAGCGACCCGCCTTGACCGCGAGTGGCTTGGTGCGATCGATTGCTCGCTCCTTGTGGCTCATGTCGGCGTGTAGGTAGACGTTGGTCGTGGTGATTTGTTCGTGTCCCAGCCAAAGTGCAATCACGGTGACGTCGTTTCCCGCCACGAGCAGGCGCATGGCGGCGGTGTGGCGCAGCGTATGCATGGTGACTCGCTTCTCCTTCAAAGAGGGGCAACTCGCGGTCGCGAAGTTCACGTGATGGGCAAGGCGTCGCTCGACGGCATCGCAGCTGAGGTGTCCGCCGGTGACGGTGGGGAACAGAGGATCCAGAGGTTCACCGGCACGCTCCTTGAGCCACGCCCCGAGGATCTCCCGCGTGGGGCACACCAGAGGGGTTCGCCGCTCCTTTCTGCCTTTGCCCACCGTGTGGAGGTTGGCGCCCGTCGTGAGGGTGACATCCCCGCGAGTGAGACCGACGACTTCGGAGATCCGCAGCCCAGTCTGAATCGTCAGTACGAACATGGCGTGGTCGCGCCGTCCGGTCCAGGTGCTCAGGTCGCAGGCTGTGAGCAGAGCGTCGAGCTCTGGGTCGGTGAGGTAGGTGACCAGATTGCGCTCGGTCCGCTTGGCCGATATCGCGAGGACGCGCTGGATCGATGCCGAGTGCTCGGGGTGCGAGAGGGCAAGGTAACCGAACAGCGAGTGGATCGCCGCGAGGCGATTGTTGCGGGTGGCCACGCTGTTGTGGCGGTCACGTTCGAGGTGGTCGAGGAACGCGGCGATGAGCGGCGCGTCGATCTCAGCGATGTCCAGCTTGCTGGGCGCCTTGGAGGTGGTCGTCGACGCGAACCCCAAGAGCAGACGGAACGTGACCCGGTAGGCGGCGATCGTGTTCGGGCTCGCCGATCGCTGGCCCATCAACCTCGGTGAAGTAGGCCTGCAGTGCAGGCGCAAGGGCGCTCACCGTGGCGCTCCGTCGCGCGCCCCGAGCCGCTCGGCGGCGAGGCCCATCAACTCGGGAGAGGCAGACAGATACCAGTACGTGTCCGAGGGAGCCACATGTCCGAGATACGTGGACAGCATGGCGATGTGCTCGTCGACCACCCCCGATCGCTGCCACTCGACCAGGGCGTGCACGGCAAAGCTGTGTCTGAGGTCATGTGTCCGAGGGCGCACGGTCTCGGTGCGCAGCCCGAGGGCGATCGTGATCTTCCTGAGGGTCGCGGTGACGTCACTGCGGCCAAGACCGGTGCCGACACTCGAGATGAAAAATGTGTTCGAGCGAGGTCTGGGGCACAGCCGGTCGCGTTCTGCGGCGTAGCAGCGCAGGGCTTCTGTGGCGCTCGGATGTAGAGGCACGAACCGGGACCGGTCGAACTTGGCCTGGTGGATCGTAATGACACCGGCTTCGAGGTCGACGTCTTCGCGCTGAAGGGCAATCGCCTCACCGACCCGCATGCCCGAGACGGCCAGTAGGCCGAACAGGGCTTCGTGGGTGGCGGCTCGCATCGGTGAGCGCAGTGCTCGTGCCCCTTCGAGCAGCCGCGATATGTCCTGCTGCGACCACAGGTAGGGCGTTGGGCGATGCCGACGGGCGGGGAACACCCCTGGCGGTGGGACCTCGGCTTCTGGATCGAGGGTCTGGAGGTAGGCGGCGAAGCCCCGCACGACCGCCAACCGCGCCGCCCAATGGCGCGGGCTGGCGCTGACGGGTTGTCGCGCCCAGGCGATCGCCAGTTCGGTGGTGACCGTGGCCGCACCGGCGGCCTCGAGATAGTTCACGAACTGGGGCAGGAGCCGGCCCGCCCGCTCGAGCTTGAACCCCAGCGCCCGGCGCAACCCCAGGTAGTCCTCGACATGTCCACGCAGCCCGCTCATTGCGCAACACCGCCCGGCCACGGCGCAGCCAGTGTGCGCAGCTGGTCGAGGTTCACCCGGGCATAGATCGCCGTTGACTGGAGGCTGTGGTGGCGCAGCACCTGGGAGATCTGCACCAGCGGGACCTGGGCTGCAACCATCTCGCAGGCCGCCGTGTGGCGGAGCCGGTGCGAGCCCACCTCCTCGACCCCCGCTCGCCGACACGCCCGGCGAACGCTGGAGGAGACCGTGCGGTCCGCGATCGGGTCAAAGGGTGCTCTGGCCCGCAAGAAGAGCTCGCGCCGGTCGCTTCTCGGTCGCCCGCGCGTGAGGTAGGCGGCGATCGCCTCACCCACGTCGACGGGAAGCGGCAGCCGGTCCTGGCGGGGACCCTTGCCGCGCACGACCAGTTCAGCCGCCCGCCAGTCGATGTCGTCGAGCCTCAAGGCAGCCACTTCCCCCGCACGCAGGCCCAGCCGCAAAAGGATGACGAGCAACGCATAGTCGCGTCGACCCAGCGCCGAGCGGCGGTCACAGCACTCGAGTAGCGCCCGGGCGTCGGCTTTGCCGATGCCCTGAGGCAACGACGAACGCCGCCGGCCGGTCACCGGGAGCGCCGCCTGCGAGAGGTCCGCCTCCATCAGCCCTTCGACGAAGCAGAAGCGCAGAAACGACCGCAGCCCGAACACAAAGTTCTGCGCCGTGCTCACCGACACCCCGGAGGCCCCGCTCAGTACGGCCTCCGTCACGTCGCGCGCCATCACACCGGCGAGCTCACCGATCGACGAAAACCGATCCATAAAGCGGCGAGCGTGGCTCACATAGCCGCGCACTGTGCCGGAGGTCAGGCCACGTTCGCTGAGCAAGTAGTGCTCGAAGGATGCCAACAGGGTTTCGGTCGGAGAAGTGAACCGTGCCGGTTCCTCTTCGGCCAAGATTCCGAGTTGGCTCAAGACGTCGAGCATGCACACAAGCCCTGGACGCGACCACTGGGAGCGATTCCGGTCCTCGCGGCGCTGAAGGGCGAGGAACTCCTCGACCCGCTCGGTGTTTAGGTCTGGGGCCTTCACCCCTCTGGCGTCGAGCCATCGACTCAGGCGCGCCGCTTGGCGCAGGTGGTGGACCGTGCTCAGCGGGGTGTAACCCCGATCCCTCAGCTCCAGCTCAAAGGCACCCGCAAACGGGGCCAACGGCCCTGCCATCAAGACCCTGCTCACCCTGCTCGTCCGTCTGGTCATCATTCCTCCCTCTCGTAGAGAAGGAGAGGATGGGCCAGAGCCCAAGTTTGTTATGCCGACCGAGCGGTCGCAGTCACCCCCACGGAGCAGCCCCTGCTCCCCGAGGTCGGGATAACGCGGAGGTCGGGATAATCGTGATTATCCCGAAATCGGAATAACCA
>Ga0181538_10000272_pt1 | contig 60805 bp, 55 predicted proteins | sample PEATcosm2014_Bin_40_FD_119773 | JGI IMG/M metagenome (GOLD analysis project Ga0181538, IMG submission 119773) | Peatland microbial communities from MTU Mesocosm Facility, Houghton, MI, USA - PEATcosm2014_Bin23_30_metaG | ecosystem: Environmental > Terrestrial > Soil > Wetlands > Peat | place...
CGCAGCCGCCAGAATTGCCAATGAGCGCACGAAATTCCACGGGTTTAGGGGTGGTCGAACGTGCTGCGGCTGAGACAGCCGCGCTCCACCGTCTCCAAAATGATTTGGGCAACACGCCCTTGAATTTGCTCCAGCGGCAGCAGGTAGAGATAGGCCACATTCGCCAGCAGGGAGAGCGCAATCACCAGCGCGGTGCCCAAGAAAAGCGAAAGCGGGATGTTGCGTTTCGGGTCCTTCACCTCCCCGGCGGTGAACGTAATGCTCTCCCAAGCCACGGAAGAAAACAGCGAACCGACCTGGGCGACACAAAAGGCGATCAACAACCCGAATCCGCCCGCCGCCGTGACGGTGGAAAGGAACGGCAAATCCGGCTTGATCGGCGTCATGCCACGCGGCGCCCACCAATCGCTGAAATTGGAACGCAATACATCGGCGTTGCGTCCGATTAGCACGCCCACGACAATCAACGCGATCAGCGACAGGATTTTTGTCGAGGTGAAAATGTTCTGGATGATTTTTCCGAGCTTCAATCCGCGGGTGTTGATGAAGGTCAGCAGGACAATGAGGAGGATGGCGGCCAGTTGCTGCGTCGAAAGGCTGAGGGCATAACCAGCCGGGAGATTCACCGGCCGGATGATCCAGGCGGTAAGTGAAACCGACGGCAGCAGGACGCCCAGAAACCGGGCGAAGGCCACCGCGACCGCCGCGATGGTTCCGGTCTGGATCACCAGGAACAGCGTCCAGCCGTAGAGAAACCCCCAGAGCGGGCTGTAGGCTTCGCGCAGATAAACGTATTGACCACCCGCACGCGGCATCATGGCGGCCAACTCGCCGTAGCCCAGAGCGCCGATGAGCGTGAGCGCGCCGGTGAAAAGCCACGCGACCAGGAGCCAGCCCGCTGAACCGACCTGCCGCGAAATGTCCGCCGAAACGATGAAGATGCCCGACCCGATCATCGAGCCTGCGACAATCATGATGGAATCCAGCAGTCCCAAGCCTTGAACGAATTTATCGTCCGTGCGGGCGGCGTTGTTCGTGTCTGGCATGTTCTGGCTGGTCAAGGGTTTGAGCGCTGACGGGTGGATTAAACCATCCGGCATTGGATGTTGGAAGTTGAATGTTGAATGTTTTCCCGCTTCAGCCTTCAGCCTCTAGCCTTCGCCTAGACGGGCACCGTCGGTTGACAAGCTCCCGCCGGTTTGACAGCCTTTCGCGAGAATGAATGTGAGTGAAAAACCAATTCTCCCTCACTCGTCCGACGTCACTATCGAGGCCGCATGAAAGGCAAATTCTGGTCAAAACAACCTATGCGAAATTCCACTGCGCCCGCTGTTTTAATGTGTTTTGTGGTGTTTGTTCTTCTGGCCGGCAATGTCCAGGCCACTCCCACCGAACGTCTCGAAGCCAAGTATCTCAAAAGCCGCATCAAGCTGCGGATGGATGAAGACTGGAAGGTGCAGACCGGTAATATCACCGGGGCGGAGGCAACGGCATTCAACGATGCGGACTGGACCGTGACGAGTGTTCCTCACGATATGAGCATCACACTGGTTAGCACGACCAATAGTGATCCCGGAGCCATCGGCTGGTACCGGAAACATTTCACCCTTCCCCCCGGGTTTGCGGGGAAAAAGGTCATCGTCCAGTTTGACGGCGTTTACCATGACTCAAAGATTTACCTGAACGGCACGCAGGTCGGCAACCAGCGATTCGGGTATGTCAGCTTTTGTTGCGACCTGACGCCGTACCTGAATGCCACGGGCGACAATGTGCTGGCCGTGTTCGTTGACAACCAGACGAGCCGCCGTTCCCATTTCTATTCCGGGACCGGCATTTATCGCCATGTGTGGCTGATCGCGACGGATATGGTACACGTCAAAAACTGGGGAACCACCGTGACCACACCCAAGGTGGCGGTGGCGCAATCGCAAATCAGGATCCAAACCGACGTGGTGAATGAACTGGCGACCCGGCAGAAGCGCACGGTGGAAACGACGATTTACGACGAAGCCGGCAACGCCCTGCAGACGGTCGCAACACCCATCAAGCTCAAAGCGAACAGCACGAACACCTGCGTGCAGACGCTCTCCCTTTCCAACTGCAAACTCTGGTCGCCTTCAACCCCGGTGCGCTACTATGCCTATTCCAAGATTCTGAACAAAACGACGCCGACCGATGACTACGTAACCCCGTTCGGCATCCGGAAGTTGAAGTATTCGGCGAGCGCGGGTTTCACCCTGAATGGCGTTCCCACCAAGTTGAAGGGCGTATGCATCCATCACACGCTGGTTCCGGCTGGAGCCGCCGTGCCGGATGTCATGTGGGAGCGAGTCATCAAAGAATTGCAGGCTTCAGGATGCACTTCCATCCGGACGTCGCATAATCCGCAAAGCCCGGAGTTTTATGATTATTGCGACCAATTGGGCATGTTGGTCATGGATGAATGGTGTGACAAGTGGTGGCAGACCAACGCGGGTTCGTACTATGCGGATTTTGACCAGGTCTGGCAAAAGGACCTCACCTCGTTCATCGAACGGGACAGAAATCATCCCAGCATTGTGATGTGGAGCCTGGGCAACGAGGTGGTGGCCGCCGCCAAGATACCGGCTTACATTCCCAACACCCTCAAAATGCTGGTTCCATTTGCGAAGAAGCTCGACAGCACCCGTCCCTACACTCATGCGTGCGTTTCGGGATGGAACGACGCCCCCGGTTTTGCCGCGCTGGCGAAGGTCGAAGATATTGTCGGCGTCAATTACCAGGATTTCCTTTACGGCTCCATTCATTCCATCAATACGAATGCTGTGCTGGTCGGCACCGAACAAGACCCGTATGCGTTTCCCGGCAGCGGTATCCCCACCTGGTATTTCGTGAGGAACGCCCCCTATGTGGTGGGGCATCATTTGTGGACGGGCGTGGATTATCTGGGCGAGTCCAAAAAAACCCTGGGCTCGACCAGCGGCTTCCTCGATAATTGCCTCTTCCGCAAGTCATGGTTCTATTATCAGCAGAGCCAGTGGAGCGATTCGCACATGGTCCATATCACGATCGGCAACGGCACTGGACATGGACACGCCATGCCCAAGCTGGCCGAGAATTGGAACCAAACCACCGGAACCGTTGACGTGGTCACCTTTACCAGTTGCGACAGCGTTGATCTTTACGTCAACTCCACGAAAATCGGGACCAAACTGGCGAGTGATTTTGCCACCAATGGGGTTATGCAATGGACGAATGTCCCGTGGGAACCCGGCGTCATCAAGGCCATCGGCTTCAAGAACGGCCAGGAGGCGGCCACGGACAGCATCAAGACCGCGGGCGCTCCGGCGAAAATCACGCTCAAGCCCGATCGCACCACCCTTTATGCGGATGGGAATGATGCCTCCTCCATCGAAGTGGACCTCGAGGATGCGGACGGCAATCTCGTTTTCGGCGCCACCAACACGGTCGAGTTTGCCATGACCGGCCCGGGGAGAAGCCTTGGCATTGCCAGCGGCGACTGGTCGAACAATGAGCCTTTCAAGGCAACCAGCCGGAAAGCTTGCCACGGAAAAGCGCTGGTTGTCATTCAATCCACCCTGGTTCCCGGAACGATCAACCTGACGGTGAGTTCACCGGGTTTGACCCCGGCCAACCTGACCCTGACCACCCAAAAGCAGTACTGACCATTTCATTCGATGTTCAACGTTCGATGTTGGATGTTCGATGTTCCGCTTTTTTATCCCATTATTTTTTTGTAGAGGTCTTTTACAGAAACTCCTGACTCGTCGGAAAATGCTTCTGAAATCATCTCGCTAATTTTAACTGCTCCTGACCAATCACCGAGGCCTTGGAAGTGACCTTTGTTTGTCCAGTCCCACTTTTTCCCTGAATTTAATATTCGAAGCATTTCTTGTGGTTCGAATGCGCCTTTGCTAAGTGCGCGATCGATTACAATTGCTCCGAGAGCGCAAAGCCCCCACAAACCAGTACCCCGCAATGCGAGATAGTCTTTGGGCGACTTCCATGCTTGTGGAATCCAAAGTTTATCCAAGACGAACATCTGTACCGGGAATTGGCCACGAAGCTGGCGTCTCGGCCAAATTGGTGTCAATTCGTATCCAAAAGCGTTCGCACGAAAAGAATTGAGTTTTGCGCCGGTTGCTCCAATATCAAACCATACTGAAAGCATTTTCTCTGTAGTTTTTGGAGTTTTGCCGAAATTACAAACATGAACGCACCAATTTCGTTCCGCCACCGCCGGTTGTTGCTGGAGCCGGGCCAGACCACCAGGTCTGCCGCCTGAACGCATCGCTTATGGATATTACGCCAACCACTTTGCTGCCCCTGGCATTTTTGGGCTATGTCCTGGGTGGCGGGGCGGGATTGCTGTTTCTCCGCCACGAACGACTGGCCAACGTTTGCTCGTTCGGCTGCGGCACCCTGGCCGCCTTGTGCGGAGCGGTCGGGTGCGTGATGTCCCTGGCGGCCGGCGCCACCACCGCCGCCCCCTTACAATTGCAATTGCTCCCGACCCTGATTCCGTATGTCCAATTCACCGTGCGCCTCGATCCGTTGTCGGCGTTTTTTGGATTGCTCGTTTCACTGCTTGCCTTTGCGCTGTCGCTGTATTCGCTGGGCTATGCGCGCGGATTTTATGGACGCAAGAATGTCGGCGTGCTGGGCGCGTTCTTCAACCTGATGCTGCTGGCGACGACGCTGGTGGTGATGGCGGACAACGCCTTCTTTTTCCTCATGGTCTGGGAAATCATGGCGCTGTCGGCTTACTGTCTCGTCAGTTTTGAACACGAAAAACCCGAGACGCGCAGCGCCGGCGTCCTTTACTTCGTCATGTCGCACATCGGCACCGGCTGCATCATGCTCGGCTTTTTGCTGCTGTTCCAGGCTTCCGGCGGCTATGGCTTTGCCGGCTTTCATGCGCTGACCGAAAATGCGGGCTGGATGGCCTCCGGTTCGCGCAACGCCGCCTTTCTGCTGTTCCTGATCGGTTTCGGCATCAAGGCGGGCATCGTGCCATTGCACACCTGGCTGCCGGCGGCCCATCCGGTCGCGCCCAGCAACGTTTCCGCCTTCATGTCCGGCGTGCTCATCAAAACCGGCATCTACGGCCTGACGCGTGTGTTTTTTTATTTCCTCGGCACCCCGCCAATGTGGTGGGGCGTGACCGTGCTGGCCATCGGCACAATTTCAGCCGTGCTGGGCGTGTTGTATGCCCTGATGCAACATGATTTGAAGCGGCTACTGGCCTATCACAGCATCGAAAACATCGGCATCATCCTGATGGGTTTCGGCGCGTCGCTGATGTTCCTGCACACGGGCCATCCATTGCTGGCCACGCTGGCACTCATCGCGGGCCTGTATCACACCATCAATCACGCCGTGTTCAAGGGGCTGCTGTTCCTGGGCGCGGGCGCGGTGCTGCACGCCACCCACACGCGCGACATGGAACACATGGGCGGGCTGGCCAAGCGGATGCCGCAGACGGCGTTCTGTTTTCTGATCGGCGCCGTGGCCATTTCCGCGCTGCCGCCGCTCAACGGGTTTGTCAGCGAATGGCTCACCTACCAGTCGTTGCTTCAGGGGTTCGGTTCCACGGACAGTTTGCTGCGGCTCATGTTCCCGATTGGCGGGGCATTGCTGGCGCTGACGAGCGCGCTGGCGGCGGCGTGTTTCGTGAAGGCTTTTGGCATCACCTTCCTGGCGCAACCGCGGAGTGAAGCGGCGGCGCAGGCGCACGAAGCCCCGGTCACCATGCTGCTGGGCCAGGGCGTCCTCGTGGCCGCCTGCGTGTTTCTAGGCCTTTTCCCCACCGTTTTCCTCCGAATCCTCGACCCATTGACGCAACAGCTCACCGGCCTGCAAATCAGCCCGCAACTAACCCTGGCCAATGGGCTGGTGCTTTCCGGCGTCAACCAGAACGGCGGCACGGTTTCGACCCTCGGCATTGCCGCGCTGGGGGTTGGCCTGTTGTCCATTCCTTTCGCGTTGTGGCTGGTCTTGGGACAAAAGACGAAAACCCGCGTCGGGCCGACGTGGGATTGCGGACTCAAAGGTTTGACCCCACGCATGGAATATACTGCCACCGGTTTCTCGAAACCAATCCGGATGATTTTCAAGGCGCTCTTCCGTCCGCGCCGCGAAGTGCAGCGGGAATACGACTTTTCACCCTACTTCACCACGAGCATCCGTTTTGAAGCGCATGTCGAGGAGGTATTCGAGACGCGGATTTATCGCCCGTTGCAGCGGCAGGTGCTGCGCCTGTCGCGGCGGATGCGCGCGCTGCAGGCCGGCAGTCTGCAAGCGTACCTCATTTATATTTTCATCACGTTGCTGCTGCTCCTGATATTTGCGTTATGAAACCGAATCCTGAATTAATTGGAGCGCGGCTGTGTGCAAAGCACCAGCCGCAGCACGATGGAAAGCTCCACGGGTATCAGACGTATTCGAGCCGGCTGGTTTTGCGAAGCTGCTGCGGCTGGTCCCGCTCGGGCGGGACACAGCCGCGCTCCGGGGCAGTATCAAATGCACCCCACCCAATCCTGTTTGCGTTATGAAACCGGACACCTTCGCCATCGTATTGCAAACAGCGCTGTTGCTCGTGCTGGCGCCGTTGATCACCGGTTGCATCCGGAACTGGAAGGCCCGGCTGCAAAACCGCCGCGGCCCGCGCGTCTGGCAGCCTTATTTCGACCTGATAAAATTTCTGCGCAAGGACATGGTCATCTCCGAACACGCGTCGTGGGTGTTCTCGGCCGCACCCTACGTCGTCTTCATCACCGCATTGCTGGTGGGATTGATGGTGCCGATGGTGACCACGCAAGCGCCGTTGAGCCTGTTCGGCGGCGTGCTGGCGGTCGTTGGTTTGCTGGCGCTCGGGAGATTTTTCATGGCGTTGGGCGGGCTCGACCCGGCCAGCGCCTTTGGCGGCATGGGCAGCAGCCGTGAAATGACCATTGCCGCCATTGCCGAACCGGCGTTGATGCTGGCGATTTTCACCGTGGCCATCACGGTCGGGTCCACCGACTTCAGCCACATGGTCGCTGCGTCACAGCAATCGGGCTGGGACATGCTGAACCCGACGCATCTCATGGCCTTTGCGGCGCTGTTCATCGTGCTGCTGGCCGAGACCGGCCGAATCCCCGTTGACAATCCGTCCACGCATCTCGAACTGACCATGATCCACGAGGCAATGCTGCTGGAATATTCGGGGCGTTATCTCGCCCTGATGGAATGGGGCGCGTCCATCAAACAACTGGTGCTGATGGCCATTCTCGTGAACATTTTTCTGCCGGTGGGCCTGGCCGCCGATGGCACGGTGCTCGCGCTCGGCCTGGGGCTGGCGTTTTTCCTCGTCAAGATTCTCCTGTTGTCAGCCGCGGTGGTGATGGTGGAGACCGTCAACGCCAAGCTGCGCCTGTTTCGCGTGCCGGACCTGTTGAGCGCGGCCTTCGTGCTCGCGGCCATGGCCTTGTTGTCCACGTTCCTCTTTCATTGATCATGAACACCCCTCTCACAACTGAAATCGGCTCGCAGCTTATCATGTTGTTTGCGGCGTTGATGCTGGTGATGCAACTGCTCCTGGTGGTGCAGCGGATGTTGCTCATCAACGTCCGGCTCTTCGCATTGCAATCGCTCATGCTGACGGCCATCGCTGCCGTGGTCGCCTATTATTACAACGCCACGCATGTTTATATCGTCGCCGTGCTGACCCTGGTCGGCAAGGTCATCTTCCTGCCCTGGCTGCTCAACCGGATCGTCCGCCGCATCAACATCGTCCAGGAAATCGAGCCGCTGTTCAACGCGCCCACCTCGATGCTCATCTGCGGCGGCCTGACGTTGCTGGGTTACCTGGTGGCGCGGCCGTTCACGACGTTGCACAAGCTTGGCAACAACACGCTGGCCATTGCCATCACGCTGCTGCTCACCGGCTTTTTCCTCATGATCAACCGCCGGAAGGCCATCTCCCAGGTGCTCGCGCTGCTGACGATTGAAAACGGCGTCATGCTCGCCGCCGTGGCGCTCACCACCTACGGCATGCCGCTGGTGGTCGAACTGGGCATTTTCTTCGACGTGATGGTGGCGGTGATGGTGCTGGGCATCCTGGTCTATCGCATCCGCGAAACGTTTGCCTCCATGGACACCGGGAAATTGGACCAACTGAAGGGCTAAATGAAGGGGGAACATTCAACATTCAACATCGAACATCCAATGCCGGAAAAAGAACACAATGCGCCAGGAAGAATACGAATCCAGAAACCGCGAATCACACGAGATCCTTTGCCGGATTCAACGAAGTTGGGTGTTGAGTGTTGGGCGTTGAATGTTGAATGTTTTCTCATGCCCCCCTTTGGCCTTTAGCCTTTTTTATGTTACTGACGCCCATTTTGATCATTCCGCTGGCAGCCGCCCTGCTCTGCCTGCTAACGCCGTCGCGATGGCGGCGGCTCATGGAATGGATCAACATCCTCGCGTTTGCCGCCACGCTGACGCTGGGCGTCCGGCTGTTCCCGCAGGTGCTGCCACCACACAGCGTGGTGACGGAATGGAAGGAATTTTTCTACGCCGATGCGTTGAGCGCGTGGATGGTGCTGCTCATCTCGGCGGTGTCTCTCGGCACGTCGCTTTATGCCGGACGTTATTTTCGCCGCGACCTCGCCGCCGGGGTCGTGACCGCCGGCCGGGTCAAGGAGTTTTTCGTGCTCACACCGGTGTTTGCCACCGGCATGTTCCTGGTGGTGCTGGCGAACAACCTGGGCGTGATGTGGTTCGCGCTGGAGGCCACCGCCCTGTCGTCCGTGCTGCTGGTGGCGTTGTATAATCGCAAGACCTCGCTCGAAGCGGCGTGGAAATACGTCATCCTCGGCAGTTTGGGACTGGCACTGGCCCTGTTCGGGACGGTAATCACCTACGCGGCGGCAATTGGACAGGATGGGGGCGAACGGCTGCCGAGTTTCAACTGGTCGCACTTGATGACCGTGGCGGCGCAATTCGATCCGCGGCTGATCAAGCTGGCATTTGTCTTCGTGCTCGTCGGTTACGGCACCAAGGCGGGTCTCGCGCCGATGCACACCTGGCTGCCCGACGCGCACAGCGAGGCGCCGTCGCCGACCAGCGCCATGCTGTCCGGCGTGTCGCTGAAAATCGCGATCTACGCCCTGCTCCGCTTTCACATTCTCACCACGCAATGCCTCGGCACCGGATACAGCCGCACGCTGCTGCTGGGCTTCGGCCTTTTTTCCATGTTCCTGGCGGCGCCGTTCATCCTGGTGCAAAGCAACCTCAAACGCATGCTCGCTTACTCCAGCCTCGAACACGTCGGCCTTATCTGCGCCGCCGTCGGGCTGAACACGCCGATCACCATTTTCGGCGCGTTGCTGCACATGGGCTATCATGCGCTGACCAAACCGGTGCTGTTCTTTGCGGCGGGCAACATCCACCAGACATTTCACACCCTGAAATTCCGGGTCATCGGGCCCGGCGTGATCAAGGTTTTGCCGGTGACGGTGCTGTTCATGGGACTGGCGGCGGTGGCGGCCATGGGTTTGCCGCCGTTCGGGTTGTTTTACAGCGAGTTGACGGTGCTCAGCGGCGGGTTCGCGGCGGGCCGGACGTTTATCAGCTTTCTCATCCTGCTGGCGTTGATCGCGGCGTTTTGCGGCATTCTTAGACAACTCACGCGCATTTTTCTGGGTGCGCGGAAGGTCGAGCGCCCCAACGATGCCCGGGCGTGGGACGGCGTGCCGGCGATGGGGTTGCTGGTGGGTGGATTGCTGGTGTTCAGCGTATGGTGCCCCGCTTCGCTCCTGCAATTGATTCACCAGGCGGCGGGGATCATTGGAGGAAAATCATGACGCTATTGTTTCAAAGAACCATCACTGTCGGAGGGGCGAGTTACACGAGCCCCCATTTTCCGATGCGGTTTACATGTCAGGGACTCGCAGAGCTCGCCCCTCCGAAAGAATTTGAAAGAATAGAACGATGGAATTGATATTGTTATTGATGGTGCCGCTGGCGGCCGGCCTGCTCTGCTTCGCGACCAGCTCGCGCGCGAGGTGGGAGCGGCTGAACCTCGGCGCCTTCGCGGTCGTTGCCGGGCTGGCATTCAAGGTGGCCGGCGACGTGTCCGCCCAAGGCACCGTGACGGCGCTGGGCGGTTTCCTGCGCGCCGACGCCCTGAGCGCGCTCGTGCTGGCGCTGACCGGTTTCGTGTCGCTGGTCTGCTCGATTTATGCGGTGGGTTATTTTCGCCGGGACGAGTCCGCCGGCAAAATCACCCGGACGCAATTGCGGCGTTACTACGTGCTCACACCGTTGTTTGTTGCCGCGATGCTGCTGGTGCCGATGGCGGACAATCTGGGCGTGATGTGGGTGGCCATCGAAAGCACCACGCTGGCGTCGGTTTTGCTCGTCACGTTCTACAACCAGAAGACCTCGTTCGAGGCGGGCTGGAAATACATCATCATCGGCAGCGTCGGCATTTCGCTGGCATTGTTCGGCACGATTTTCACCTACTACGCGGGCGTCGGCCTGCTCGGACCGGAAGCGCACGGCGGCATGAACTGGTCGGTGCTGGTGGGCGTGGCGGACAAGCTCAACCCGCAAGCCATGCGGCTGGCGTTCATCCTGGTGCTGCTCGGTTACGGCACCAAGGCGGGCCTGGCGCCGATGCACACGTGGAAGCCTGACGCCTACGCGGAAGCGCCCGTTCCCGCCGCCGCGTTGCTGGGCGCTGCGTTCATCAACTGCGCCATTTACGCCATCATGCGCTTCGACGTGCTGACGGAAAAATGCCTCGGCCACGATTTTCCCAGCAAACTGCTGGCGGGTTTCGGCGTCGCTTCGATTCTGGTGGCCGTGCCGTTCGTGCTCGTGCAACGAAATTTCCGACGGCTGCTGGCGTATTCGAGCATTGATCACGCGGGCATCATGGTGGCGGGACTGGGTTTTGGCGGCAAACTGGGCGCATTGGGCGCGGCGCTGCACATGGTCTTTCACGGTGTAACCAAGCCGCTGCTCTTTTTCTGCGCCGGCAACGTGCAGCAGCATTTTGGCACGCCGCACTTTCGGAAGGTCCACGGCGTCATGCACACGCTGCCGTGGACGGGCGGATTGTTTTTGGTCGCGACGCTGGCGGTCACCGGCACGCCGCCGTTCAGCCTTTTCCAAAGCGAGTTCAACATCCTGAGCGGGGCGCTGGCCGCCGATCGCGGCTGGATGGCCTTCCTGTTCATCGGAGGCGTGGTGACGATTTTCGCGGGTTTCCTGGTGCATATGTCCAAGTTGAACCTGGGTGCGCCGGTGCAACCCGGACCGCGTGTCGCCGAGTGCCCCTGGAAATTGAGCGCCATGGCAATCGTGGCCGTCGTGGTCATCGGTCTGGGATTCTGGCTGCCCGGCCCGCTCTATGAACTGGTAAGCCAGACAACCCAAATCATTGGAGGTGCTCCATGAACGATCTACCCAGCGTGACCGGAATCGTGGCTGAAGTGCGGGAGCGTTTCGGCGACCGGCTGGATGCCGTGCGCGTGTCCCGGCGCGACGAAATTTATTTCGACGCCAAAATGGACCTGGTTGCCGGCTTCAGCGCCCATCTTTACAAAAACTGGAATGCGCGGCTGGCGGGCATTTTCGCCGATGACGTGCGCGGGCAGGAAAACGTTTTCCATCTTTATTATGTCTATGCGCTCGACGCCGCCCATGCCTTTTTCATCCTGCGCGTGCCCGTGCCGCCGGACAAACCGGAGTTCACCTCGCTCGCCAACGCGATTCCCGCCGCCGATGTGCAGGAACGTGAAATCCAGGACCTGTTCGGCCTGAAACTCATCGGCCACCCCAACCCCCGCCGTTGTGCCCTGCACGACGACTGGCCGGACGTTCATCCGTTGCGCAAGGATTTTGATTTGCACACCCAACTGCCGCCGTTCCAGGGCGAACGGCACAAATTCCGCCCGGTCGAAGGCGAAGGCGTCTTTCAAGTGCCGGTGGGACCGGTGCATGCCGGCATCATCGAGCCGGGGCATTTTCTTTTCAGCGTGGCCGGCGAGCCGGTGCTTTACCTGCAAATGCGCCTGTTCTACACGCACAAGGGCACGGAGAAACTTTTTGAGCATCTGCCGGTGACGCATGGCGTGCGGCTGGCCGAAAGCATCTCCGGCGATTCCAGCTTCGCCCACGCCACGGCGTTTTGCCATGCCATCGAACGCGCCGCTGGTGTGGAGGCGCCGCCGCGGGCGCAGGCGCTCCGCACCATTTGTCTGGAACTGGAGCGCCTCTACAACCATATCGGCGACATCGGCGCGATTGCTACCGACGTGGCGTTTGTGGTGGCCAACATGCACGCCATGCGGCTCAAGGAACGCGTGCTGCGCGTCAATGAACAGCTCACCGGCAACCGCCTGCTGCGTGGCATGGCCTGCCTGGGCGGCGTGCGCTTCAATTGGGATGATGGACAAATCAAGGTCCTGGAAAAACTGGCTGCGGAACTCGGGCCGGAATTTGATTCACTGGTCGAACTCATCGAGAATTCCTCCTCCACGCGCGACCGGCTCGAAGACACCGGCATCCTGAAACCGAAGGTGGCGCGGGACCTGGGTGTCGTGGGCATCGCCGGACGCGCGTCAGGATTCGACCATGATTTGCGGCGTGATTTTCCCCATGCGGCCTATGACCGGGTGAAATTCCACGTGCCGGTTTACCAGGAAGGCGACGTGGAACACCGGATGCAGGTGCGCATTGACGAGGTGCGGGAGTCGCTGTCCATCATCCGGCAGCTCGTGGCGACCCTCCTCGCCGGCGCGTTGCGCGTTGAAATCGGCGAACTGCCCGCCAGCCGCACCGCCCTTGGCTACGTGGAGGGCTGGCGCGGGGAGATTTATCATTGGATCCGCACGGCATCGGGCAACCGGCTGGCGCGATGCAAGGTCAAGGACCCGTCGCTGCAAAACTGGCCGGCGTTGAGCGAGGCGATTTTGGGCAACATCGTGCCCGATTTCCCGGTCGTGAACAAAAGTTTCAACCTGTCCTACTCCGGCACGGACCGTTGAGGTGATTTATGTTTGATATTCTCCGAAAAAGCCTGCGCACCGGCATCGTAACGACGAGTTACCCGGAAACACCCGTGGAAATTTCCCGCTTCGCACGGGGCCGTCCCGAAATTGACTGGCACAAGTGGGAGGATGCGCGCCCCGCGACCGCCGCCTGCCCGACGGGAGCAATCAGTTGTCAGGACGCCGGAGAGCGGCGCAACGTGCGGCTGGACCTGGCCAAATGCACCTTCTGCGGACTTTGCGCCGAAGCCGACAAAACCATCCGCATGACCACCGTCTGCGAATGCGCCGCCCGCCACCGCGACGATCTGGTGACCGAAGCCAGTTACAGCCTCAAGCCCGACGGCTGGCACGAGCGGCTCGTGGCTACCCCGGACAGCAAGAAATCCCACCTCAACAAAAATGCTCCGCTGGTGCCAGGCTCCCTTGACGTTTTGGGGCAAAAAATCAAAGCGCAGGTGGACAGCGTATTGGGCCGGTCCCTGCACATCCGCGAAGTGGATGCCGGCTCCTGCAACGGTTGCGAAATTGAAATTGTGGGATTGAACAGCCCGGTCTATGACCTCGAACGTTTCGGCATTCATTTTGTCGCCTCGCCGCGGCACGCCGACCTGCTGCTGGTGACTGGTCCGGTAACGCGGAACATGGAACTGGCGCTGCGAAAAACGTACGATGCCATGCCCGCACCGCGCCTGGTGGTGGCGGTGGGCGCCTGTGGTTGCAGCGGCGGCATCTTTGGCCGAAATTATGCCACCGTCGGTGCCGTGGACGCGGTCCTGCCCGTGGACGTTTACATTCCCGGCTGTCCACCGAATCCGCATGCGCTGCTGCATGGCATCCTGGTGGCCATTGGCCGCCTTTCGCCCGCCCCCAAATCAGCCAATCCCGCGCCATAACCTTTGGAGAGTCATGCCCAATCAGCGGAGAAAGCAAATTGGTCATGACGGATACACCCCTGTCTCAATCCAGCTCACTAGCCAGCCTTGAGTTGTACCGCCAGCCAATAACTGATCGGTTGTCAGAAAATCCGGCAAACTGGTTCGATTGGGCTGTTTCTTTCTGACATTCCGAGACCGGTCATCTTAAGTTTGAAGGTCAATTGCCACACCCGCGGATGCCTTGCGTCGCATTTTTTCCAAAAACTCCTGCTATTAGCAACTGTGTTTCACCCTATCTTGTCATTTGCGAATATAAAGTTGGCAGATTCATCAACAATCAAAAAAATAGCACGCGCCATGCTTAATCGGGCATCGTCGTATGCAGAGTTGTACATGCAGCAAGACAGTGTTGGTTTGGCACGGAAGTCTTTCGATTAGGAGGATTCTCCTGATAGGTTCGCTGGTGCTCTTTACCCATTTTACGCGGATTGAGGCTGCGGTTCTTCATGCCAGCCCCTGCACGCTGGCTTGGGATAACAGCACGGATGACGCGGTTGCGGGTTACGCGCTCTATTACGGGATTACGGGTTTGGGGGTGACCAATCGTCTGGACGTGGGAATGACCAATCGTGTCACCCTTTACAATCTTCTGGCATCTTCAAATTATTTTTTCTATGCGGTCACATACAATGCTGCGGGAACCGAAAGTCCTCCGTCGGGAATCATTTATTACAGCCCGAGCGCCCTGTCAGCGCTAGCGATGACCAAACTTGCAGGGGCCACCGTGAACCTTCAATTTCAGGCGGCGCCGGGATCGCTCTGCCAGGTCGAATACACACTGTCGTTCACTCCGCCGCAATGGCATACTCTGGGCACCGCCACCGCCGATGCCAATGGCAACGTGATGCTGTCCGATCCGTTATCAGGAAATCCGCCAAGCCGGTATTACCGGGCCTACCTGCCCTGACAGGAACGGCCGGGCAATGCCTACGCCCGTGGATGCGCCGCGTCGTAAGCTTTCTTCAATCGCTCGGTGGTGACGTGGGTGTAAACCTGCGTCGTGATGAGGTGTGCGTGGCCGAGCAATTCCTGCACGCTCCGCAAATCCGCGCCGGCATCCAGCAGGTGCGTCGCGTAACTGTGCCGCAATTTGTGCGGGGTCAGGCCGGGATCGAGCCCGGCGATAATGAGATATTGTTTCAAACGCCGGGACAACTGGACCGGCTGCAACGGCGCGGCCTTTTTCGTTTCCGCAGAAAACACCGGCAATTCTCCGGACGGCGGCGGCCTCAACGTGCTCCAATAACTCCCAATCGCCTTCAACGCCGGTTCGCCAATCGGCACGAGCCGCTCCTTTTTACCTTTGCCGCGCACCCGCACCAGTTGCCCGCTCCAATCAATATCCTCCACGCGCAACCCGCACAACTCGCTCACGCGCAACCCGCACGAATAAATCGTTTCCAGCACCGCCACATCCCGCAGGCACACGCTGGCCGAAACCGGCCGGCCCGGCCCTTTGCGCCGGGGCATGGCCATGAGTTTGACCGGTGCGCCGAGCAAATCGCGCATTTGCTGGAGCGTGAGAAATTTCGGCAATCGCCGGCCCTGCTTCGGCAACGCCAGATTTTTTATCGGCGACGCCCCGGCCACACCATGCCGGATCAGAAACTTGTAAAACGTCCGCAAAGCGCAGAAGCGCAGTTGGATCGCCGCGCGCCCCAGGTTCTGCCGGCCCAAAAATCGGAGGTACCCGCGAAAATCATCGCGTTGCAGTTTTTCCCAGGCGGGGGACTGCTGGCGCTCCTCGTGATGCCAGTGAAAAAAATCCAGCAGCGCCTGCCGGTAATTCCGCTGCGTGTAAACCGACGCGTCGCGGTCCGTGGCCAGGTGCGCGAGAAATTTCCGGATCCACTGGTCGTGGATTTCTGCCGTCGGCTTGATCTTTGCGGCATCAGTCACACAAAATGAATACACCATTTCGCCGGGATATGCAGCAAAATGGGAACACCGTCTTTGATTTGAACCAGGAATCCATGATACCATGAACAAACTTCGCTTCCGCCTTACCGGTTTCCTGGTTTTGTATTCAACGAACCAGCACCAGCACCGTGGCTTGTTCGGCGGCTTTCACCGCGTCCTCAAATTTCTCATCATGGGTGTTGGGCGTTTTGAGTTTGGCGGAAATTTCCGGCATGGATTCGAGGAAGCTGAGGAGGCAACTGCTTTTGACCGCGTAATTCACGTTCTCCGGCAATGCCCCGCTCGTGAGCAGGGCCGCATTGGCATCGAGTTTGGCGGAAACGATGCCGACCACATTGCCGCGCTCATCCACCAGCGCGCCGCCGGAATTGCCCGGCTGCAACGGCACACTGATTTGGAAATACCGCGGGTCGTCTTCCATGCCGGAAAGCGCGGCAATCTCCCCCTTGGCCAGTTTCGGCGAAAAACCCTGCAGTCTCACGTTGGGGAAACCGACGGTGGCCACCGTGCTGCCCAATCGCACCGTTCCGTTGGTGGCCACCGGCAACGGCGTGAACATTCCCTCCGCCTTGAGCAACGCAAGATCATGCGCCGCATCCGTCTTCACCACGCTGGCCGTGATGCGTCCCCTGCCGGTGATGAGACTCACCTGGGTCGCGTGCTTGACCACATGATCATTGGTGACGAGAAATCCGTCCTCGGTGATGAAAAAACCCGTGCCGCTGGCAACGGCATCGGCATGAGCGCTTTCCCCGCCGGAACCGGCCGCCTTTGATTCCGGCGGCTGACTCGGCTTGAAACCGCGGACCAGCTGCTGCGCCTCGGTCATTTGCTCCGGCGACATCTGTTTCTCAACCGTGGGCAGCAACTGATTGGCATTCTCATTGGCCTGAGCCGAAGCCAGCTTCAACCATTTGTCCGCTTCCACATAATCCTTGCCGGTGCCGTAGCCATAATAGCAACAGCAGCCGAGATTGTATTGCGCCTCGTCATTCCCCGCATTGGCGGCTTTGCGCCACCATTTCACCGCCGCTTCATAATCCCTGGCCACGCCATAGCCGCCGTAATAACAAAGGCCGAGTTTGAATTGGGCGCTGGCATTGTCCTGGTCAGCCGCTTTGTGCCACCATCTCGCCGCCTCCAGGTAATCCTTGGACACACCCAGACCGCCGTAGTAGCAAAGACCGAGTTGGTACTGCACCGCGGCATCGCCTTTTTCCGCCTTGGCCTTGATTTCCTCGAACAACAGGGTGTTGGCATTGAACTGTTGGGCGGAAAGTTGAAGAACCATTGCGTTCAGCAACGGCAGCAGAAACACCCGGACCAACCAGCTTGCCTTCATGCCGGCAGATTAATGGGTTTCAACCGGCTGGCAAGCCCGGCGATGGACGATACCCGCCTATTTCTCCCCTTCGCGCGCAGGAAAATCAAACGTGACCTTGCCCTTGTCGTCCATCACCAGATACGCCGGAAACGGTCTCCCGGCCTTGGAAATGAATTTGTCGAGCAAATCGGTCTTGCCCGTCGCCAACAGTTTTTGCGCCTGCGCCGGTTCAATCGGCTGCTGCAAAATTTCCCGGCTGATCTTGAATTTGCACGGCTTGGTGTCCACCTGCGATTTCTCGCACAGATACCCTGATTCCGTGTCGAAAACCTTGCCGCCACATTTCGGACATTTGCCCAGCGGCGTCTTGCCGGTAAAATCAACCTTTGGCAGCGGTTCCTTGGGCGCAGCCCCCTTCGCCCTGGTTTTCCGCTCGCGCGGTGCGAATTCAAATGCCGTGCCGCCATCCTTGATCACCAGGAACGCCTCGAATTTGCGGTTGGTTTTCTTGGACACAAACCCCTTGAGCAAATCCGTTTTGCCCTCGGCGAGCAGTTTCTTCACCTGTGCCGGCTCGATGTTCTGCTGCAAAATAATCTTGCCGGTGCGGAACTTGCAAGTCCGGTCCGCGCCCGTCGCCTTCTCGCAAAGGTAATTCATCCCGGCGTCAAACACCCGCGCGCCGCATTTCGGACATTGGCCCAGCGGTTCCATGCCGGTGAAATCCACCGGCGCGGCCGCTTCGCCGTTTTCGCCTTTCTGGCCGTTGCCGAAATCAAATTCCATCTTGAACTCGGCATTCAGCTTCAGCACGGCGGCGAACGGAAATCCCTGTTTGCTGCGGAAGCCTTGCAGCGGCCCGACTTGTTTTTCCGTGATGAGCTTTTCCACTTCCTCCATCTCAAACATCCGGCTGCACAGCGTTTTCCAGATCGCGAAATCGCACTTTGCGTTGACGCACTGGAATTGCTTGTATTTTTCGTGGACCTCGCTGCCGCACTTCGGACACGGCGTTTTGAGCACGCCGAAATCGCCGGGTATCGTGTCTTCCTCGAATTTTTTGGCGCGCTCGACAATATGCCGCGTCATGTCGGCAATCTCCAACATGAATTCATCCCGGCTCTTTTGCCGGCGCTGGATTTGGCGCAGCTTGAATTCCCAATCGCCGGTCAGCTCCGGCTTGGTCAGTTCCGGAATGCCCAGGCCGTTCAGCAATTCCATCAACGAAAACGCCTTCGCTGTTGCCTGCAGCTCGCGTCCGTTGCGATGGATGTAATCTTCGTAAATCAATCCCTCGATGGTCGCCGCGCGGGTGGCGGGCGTGCCCAAACCCTTTTCACGCATCGCCTCGCGCAATTCGTCATCCTCCACCAGCTTGCCCGCGCCTTCCATCGCCGAGAGCAGCGTCGCTTCCGTGTGGCGCGGCGGCGGTTTGGTGACGTTCGGCTTCACCTCGACCTCGCTGGTGTTGACCTTCTCGTCCGGTTGCACCGGCACGAGACTCGGCGTGTCATACGATTCCGCCTCCTTGCCATAGACCGTGAGCCAACCCGGACTGACCAGCACCTTGCCGGCGCTCTTGAACGGTTCGCCCTCGACGCGAGTGATGCGGTTGGTTTCCAGAAATTCCGCCGCCGGATAAAAAATCGCCAGGAACCGCTTCGTCACCATGTCGTACAGCTTCCGTTCCGGCTCGCTCAAGTTGTGCGGCGTCTGCGTGGTCGGAATAATGGCGAAATGGTCGGAAACTTTGGCGTTGTTGAAGATGCGCTTGTTGGGATGCACCCAGTTGTTCTTGAGGATGGTTTCAGCGAAGGACGCGTAGCCGGTTTCGCCGAGCATTTTCAACGCGCTCTTCACCGTGCCGAGGTAATCCTCCGGCAGCGCCCGCGAATCCGTTCTCGGATAGGTCAACACCTTGTGCCGCTCGTAAAGCGACTGCGCCAGGCCAAGCGTGTTCTTTGCCGAAAAACCAAAGCGCGAGTTCGCGGCGCGCTGCAAACTGGTCAAATCATAAAGCAACGGCGACAGCGACGTGCTCGGCTTGCTTTCCTCGGTGACGATGCCCGGTTTGCCCAGGCATTTTTCCCGGAGTGCTTGCGCACGGCCAGCATCCCAGATGCGCTCCGGCTTGAGTTGGTCGTCATCAATAGTGGCACGGGCGTCGCGCCCGTGTGTTTCTGATTGTGAAGTTCCTTCGCCAGGACTCACGGGCGGGACGCCCGTGCCACTGCGCTTGGCAAATTTTTCATCGAACCAGCGTCCGGTGTATTGCCCCGCCGCCGCGTCGAACGTGCCGATGACCTCCCAGAAATCACGCGACACGAATTTGCGAATCCTCGCCTCGCGCTCGACCACGATGGCCAGCGTCGGCGTCTGGACACGGCCGACGGTCGTCTTGAAAAAACCGCCGAGCTTGGAGTTGAACGCCGTCATGGCGCGCGTGCCGTTGATGCCCACCAGCCAGTCGGCTTCCGACCGGCTGTAGGCGGCGTCAGCCAGCGGCAGCATGTCCTTGTCTTCGCGAAGCTGCGCGAACCCTTCGCGGATGGCGGCGGGCGTCATGGATTGCAGCCAGAGGCGTTTGATGGGCTGTTTCGCCTTGGTGTACCTAACAATGTTGCGGAAAATCAATTCGCCTTCGCGCCCCGCGTCGCAGGCGTTGACCAGCGCGTCCACGTCGGCGCGCTTGATCAACTTTTTGAGGACCCTGAGCCGCGGCTCGCTTTTCTCAATCGGCAGCAAATCAAAATGCGGCGGGATGACGGGCAGATGTTTGAACGTCCATTTACCCCGGGCCGCTTCGACGCCTTCCGGCGGCACGATGGTGAGCAGATGGCCGACCGCCGACGAAACGACGTATTGGTCGCTTTCGTAAAAGTCGCTCTGCTTCTTGAAACCGCCGAGCGCCTTGGCGATGTCGCCGGCGACGGACGGTTTCTCCGCAATGATGAGAGTTTTGCCCATTTATGTGCCCGCGCTTGTACACCGAGCGCGGCAAACATGCGAAGAAAATCTTTTTTGTCAAATCTTACCCGCAAAATACATTTTGGGCAAAATTCACCGCCGAGGCACCGGACGAAAGAAAACTTCGACACGAATTGACGCAAATTTAAATGTCCTGAACGGACTACGAAAATTTAGACGAAAGGCAGGGCGCGTCACTTCCACCTCCGCAATCCTACGGTGAGACAAACCGTGCGCGCCGTTTTTTGGTTTCAACAAGGAACCCGCCTCACGACACGCTCAATCCACCTTTTCCCAATCCTGCACCCGGCCGGGAACAATCCGGAACAGCGGATGCGGCGCGGGAATTTTCACCGGCAAAAACTCGTAATACCTTTTCGCATCTCGTTCTTTCAATTTCCGTTTCAGGTGCCGCCGTTCATAAAGCAACTGGCCGCGCGTCTCGGTCATTTTCCCGTGAACCCGCCGTCGGCCGATTTTGGACGCATCAAATTTATAACCGCGCCGGACGGCTTCCTCCTGCACCGCCGCCAGATAGGTCGCAATGGCGGCGGGTGGATTGGCGAGTCCGGAAAAGCGGCGCAATTGCGGATGATGCTTGTACCCGCGCGTCGCGCCGCGCAAAACCTTTTGGGCCAGCAACGCCTCGCGCCAGAGCGCCACCAGTCCCCGGGCGTCCAGATACTTCGGATGCAACGTCCACAATCGCATGAGGAATTTTAGGCAACTGCATTTCGGAAGTCGCGGTTGAAATGTTGTCGTCTGACAACACAGCAACAACCAAAGCGGCGGAGGGCCGCCGCACTGCTATGAGTAGTGTCAAGGCTTGTGTGGCGCTTCGGCTGTTTTTCCTTTCCGGCTTCCCGTTTTTCAAAACGTTTTCTTGGCGCGGTCAACGGCCTGAGCCGTTGCTCTTCCTGCCATCTCCAAAACGCTTCGCGCAGTTCGAGGACGCCCGGACCACGCGCCAGCGCCTGGACTGCGGTGGCTTCAGCACCGCTTTCCGTCACGAAAATACGCGTCCGGCAAATCCCGTCACTCAAATGTTCAAGGCATGGCGAATGATCCTCATTTTCCTTGGAAAACTTCGTAGCCGCGGACGTCAGTCCGCGCGCTTTGAGTTCAATGAAAGTTAGCGCCGACTCACGTCGGCGGCTACGGTACAGGTACAGGGAATTCCATCGTTTGGTGGTTCTGTCCGAAATCACTTCAAACGTTTGCCCCAATATGGCATCTAATCCGTGTGCGACGCATTGGAACCATTCTGACGGGCTGGATTTGCCTCGCGGCCATTGCCGCACATGCCGCCCACACGCAGGTGCGGTTGATTTTGTCCGCCGAAACTGTGAAGCCCGGCGACACTGTGCTGGCTGGCGTGGATTTGAAAATGGAGCCGGGCTGGCACACTTACTGGAAAAATCCCGGCGAGGCCGGCTACGCCACCAAAATCGAATGGCAGCTTCCGCCCGGCGTCACCGCCGGTGAAATCCAATGGCCGCTCCCGGAAAAACTGCCGCCCGTCGAAGTCACCACCTACGGTTACGACAACGAAGTCATCCTGCTCGTGCCGCTCAAGCTGGCCGCCGATTTGAAACCTGGACTGCTCGATTTGAAAGCCAAGGTCTCTTGGCTCGAATGCAAAGAAGCCTGCGTCCCCGGCAGCGGCAACGTCGAGGCCACACTCGATGTAAGCAATGAAACTAAAACTTCTACCGATGCGACGGCAATTGAATCGTGGAGAAACGAAGTGCCCAAAACCGCTGACGAAGAACTTGACCCCAACGCATGGTGGGAAAAACCAGCGAGCGGCGACATTCGTCCACTGATAATTAATAAGTATAGCAAAGGCGAAATGAACCATGGGGATTTTTTCCCTGATGCCAACGATAAGTTCGAGGTCCAATCTGCCACCGAAGACATTTCTCCCAACCCCTATCATGTTCGCCTTCGAAAATTAGTAAAAAAATATGAAGGCGATTGGCCAAAGGAAATCAGTGGTGTCTTCATCGTCAGGTACGGTAATCAGCAAGATGCGAATGATGTCACATTCCGTATCGCTGACAAAGCTCCAGATGGCGAAAAAATTCCCGCACAAATGCCATCATCCAGTAGCGCAGGCGTCTCGCCTGTACTGCCTTCACAGCTGCTCTGGCAAATGCTGCTCTACGCCTTCATCGGCGGGTTGATTCTGAACATCATGCCGTGCGTGCTGCCGGTCATCGCGTTGAAAATTCTCGGCTTCGTCGGCGAATCCAGAAGCGACCCGCGGCATGTGCGCAAACTCGGCCTCGTCTATGCGCTCGGCGTGCTGGTGTCGTTTCTCGCCCTGGCCGCCGTTGTCATCGGCGTCAAGACCGCCGGACACCACGCCGGCTGGGGCATGCAATTTGGCAGCCCGGTTTTCGTCGTCTGCCTCACCACGCTGGTCATGCTCGTTGCGTTGAATCTCTTCGGTGTCTTTGAAGTCAACCTCGGCGGACGCGCGCTCGACGCGGCGGACGGACTGGCATCCAAGCATGGCGCGGCGGGCGCATTTTTCAACGGCGTGCTGGCTACGGTGCTCGCGACGCCCTGCACCGCGCCGTTTTTGAGCATCGCCCTCGGCTTCGCCTTCGCCCAAAAAGCGCCGGTGATTCTGCTGATGTTTCTCGCCGTCGGGGTGGGCCTCGCCTCGCCGTATGTCGTGTTGAGCTGGAACCCGGCGTGGCTGAAATTTCTGCCGAAGCCCGGCGCATGGATGGAAAAGTTCAAAATTGCGATGGGTTTCCCAATGCTAGCGACCGCTGTGTGGCTGTTCAACCTCGCCGCCGGCAGCTACGGAAAATCGGTTCTGTGGCTCGGCATTTTTCTGGTGCTGGTGGCATTTGCAGCCTGGATTTTCGGCGAGTTCGTTCAGCGCGGTCGCGCCCGCAAAGGCGTCGCGCTCGCCATCGTCTTGATCTTGGTGATTGGCGGCTACGCCTTCGCGCTGGAAAACCAACTGAACTGGCGCGCGCCCATCACGATGTCGGACACAACCGATTCGTTCAAAGAATCTCCGAACGGCATTGCCTGGCAACGCTGGAGCCCGGAAGCCGTGGCGAAAGCGCGCGGCGAAGGCCGCCCGGTCATCGTGGATTTCACCGCCGATTGGTGCCTCACCTGCCAGGTCAATAAAAAGACCAGCATCGAAATTCCGTCTGTGCGCGCAAAGCTAAAGGAGAGCAATGCCGCCGCCTTGCTCGGCGACTACACGCATTTCCCGGAGAACATTTCGGCGGAATTAAACCGGTTCAATCGCGCCGGAGTGCCTTTGGTCTTGGTTTATCCCAAGGACGCCACCGTGCCGCCGATTATCCTGCCTGAAATTCTGACCCCGGGCATCGTGCTCGACGCGTTGGATCGCGCGGCACGGTGACAGTTTCAATCGTAGCCGCCGACGTGAGTCGGCGCTAATCTTCGCCCTAAAGAATGCGCGGACTGACGTCCGCGGCTACGAGTTTTGCGTGCCGTGAGATGGCACCTTGATTTTTTGAACGAAATGGCTACATTGCTGTCTCTTAATCAAACAATTAACAATTCTGAACCTATGAAAAAAACATTTGTTTTAATGGCTGCCATGGCCCTGGCCGCAAGCGCGCTGGCCGCCGAAATCGGCAAGCCCGCCCCGGATTTCTCAGCCACGGACATCAACGGCAAGACGGTCAAGTTGAGCGATTACGCGGGCAAGATTGTCGTGCTCGAATCCTACAACTCCGACTGCCCGTTTTGTAACAACCAATACAAGACCGGCGCGACGCAGGATTTGCAAAAGGAACTCGCCGCCAAGGGCGTTGTCTGGCTCATCGTCAATTCCGTCAATCCCAACAATGCCAGCCATCGCACGCCCGACCAGGCCAGACAGGAAATCGCCGACAAGAAAATCGTTGCGACAGCCTGGATTGACGACGGTTCCGGCGCGGTTGGCCATCTCTACGACATGAAAACCACGCCGGACATGTATGTGATTGATAAGAACGGCGTGCTGGTCTATCAGGGCGCGATGGACAACAAGCCGGACCCGCAACATGACCCGCGCACCGCGCGCAATTATGTCCGCGAAGCCGTGGACGCCCTGCTTGCCGGGAAACCAGTGGAGGTCAGCCAGACGAAGCCTTACGGTTGCAGCGTCAAATACGCGGATTAAACAGCTCTTAAGAAAACAGTGCCAAGGCGGGGTGCCGTTGAAACGGCGCCCTTTTTCTTTGACCCAGGTCAAATCACACCTCGACTGTCCGGTTTATCTGGCACGCGCGAAGCGTCTTGGATTGCGCCGGCAGAGCGCAGCGGCGACGGCGCTTTTTGGGGTGAGAAACGGTTGGAATGATTTCACCAACTCGCTGCCAAAGCGGTGTCGCGCTTCGCTTGCCACCGCAGTCCAAAACGCAAAGCGTTTGCCGTCCACTCACGAATTGCGCGCAGTGTCCTAGCCGACATCGCGGGCAAACTCGTTTTGCCGTCTCAAGTGCTCGAAAAATTCTTCGGCCACGATGTAACCGGCGCAATCCGCCGCGCCGCAGCGGCAGGGATGCTCCCGGTAATCTTCGAGATCGTAGCCGTAGTTGAATGTGATTTCCTCTCCGGCCCTGATACCGCGTCGCGCCACAATCCAGACGCGCCCGCCGTCCGGTTCCGCCTCGCAGTTCGGGTCGCAACTGTGATTCAGGAAACGCGCCGGGTTCCACGGCACGTTGCCGTCCAAGTCGTAGGTTTCATCCAGCGAGAAAATGTATTCGTTGGCCGATTCACACCGGCGCAGCGATTCGGCCTTGGTGATCTTTTCACCGACATACTCAATAACGCGGGTGCCGGCGGCAATGTCCGCCTTCGCAAATCCGCCGATGCCATGAATGGCGGATGGGCGAAAACAAACCAGCGCCGTGTCCGCAACAAGATATTTATTCAACGTGGTCGAATTCGTTGGCATAAAGTAGGGCACGCGTCTCGCCTGCCCAGCGCGCGTCAGCGCGAACGTGTCTTCGTCTCGCTGCGCTCGTCGCGGGCAGGCGAGACGCCCGCCCTACGTTGTTCCGGTTCATGTTGAACTTTGGAGTCATACCGGCATATATCAAAACCGTACTCGCGGAGAAATCCTTCCGTCGGCGCGCGGATTTCCACCCGCCGGCGGGTGAACGGATCAACGTAAGCCAGCCGCACGGCACGCAAACCCAATTCCAACCTGGCGTCTTCACGTCCGTAAAGCTCGTCGCCAGCAACGGGCAGTCCGGATTCCGCGAGGTGGATGCGGATTTGATGCGTGCGGCCGGTGACCGGCCGCGCTTCCACCAGTGAAAGTTTTTCGTGTTTTTCCAATACCCGGAAATGCGTTTGGGCATTTTTGCCAAAACGCTCGTTCACTTTCATTTTTCTGAACCGCTTTTTGTCCGGCGCGAGTTTGAGTTCGCACGTCCATTCATTTTGCCTCGGCTCGCCAGCCACGACGGCCAGATACGTCTTCTCCATTTTGCGGCTCTCGAACAAATCAAAAAACCTTTTGACCGCACCGGGGCTTTTCGCAAAAAGCAAAACGCCGCTCGTGTCCGCGTCGAGGCGATGGACATGGCGAAGAAATTTCAGTCCGCGCGACTGCGACCAGAAATCCCGCGCCGCGATGGAGGATTCGATGGCCGCCTGCAAATTGCGCGACGTGTTCTGCCACGCCACCGGCGCGAGCATCCACCCGCGCGGCTTGTCAATCGCAATGACCGCCCGGTCCTCGTACAAAATCGGGATCGGCTCGCAATCCGGCAGTTCGATGAAGTTTGGTTTGGCCACGTAATTCCAAATACTTGCAACGGTCTTTTACAATTTAGATTTCTTGCCGCGAAGAATTTTGTCGGCCATTTCGCTATGTGGGTAATTTGGATTTCTTGCTTCAAACTCCTCATAGAATATTTTTTCTGGCACCGAACCTCGCCCGTATATGTAAGTTTGCCCTCCAAACGAATCCCAATTAATCGAAGGCATTGGGTAACTTCTGTTGCAAAATTTACAATTGTTCTCCACGAGGTTTCGGTAGCTTGAATCTCCGCAATTCGAATCGCCGTAGTGCTTGTAAATCTCGTCATTGTGGTTCGCAGCTACCTGTTTAATCCGCTTCCAAATGGGATACTTTCTGGACGTATTTTGCTCGATTATTTCTTTTGGAAATTTATGAGTTCGAACTGCGATGTCGTTTACAGCCGCTTCAAGAATTGTGCGGCTTAAGGACTGAACGGCTGAATATTGACCAAGTGCGTAACACTGGCGAGCCTCATTGAAGAATTCCTTGAGATTCGGCGGAATCTGAAATGATGTAATAAGAATGTCCACTTGGGCAAGAGCAACAGCATACTCCGAAGGGCTAATCCAAGAAAAAAGAAGTTCCGACCCAATTTCATCCATATTCTCAATATCTGTCAGATCAATCCCAATGAGGATTTCCATTACAGCGGGATCGTCAGTGACGACGACAGGATGGTTGAGTAAATAGGAGCGAAGTTCATCAGCAACACGAATCTGTGGGCCAAGTGAATTGAGCCAATTATCAATATCATCAGATTCCAAAAGTCTTTTGGAGGTTTCTTGAAGCTCAATCAGTTGATGGGCGAGTTTATCAATCATAATTGTGCGCAATTGAATGTCGGAATTTTACTCCTTTGTTCCGGCCATTCGCCACTCCTTCTTCGGCGGTTCGGGCAGGCCCTGCGCCCGATAAGCCGTCCGGAAATGGACCTTGGCGATTTTTGACAGGTTTTCCGCTCCCTGTTCCGTCACAAATTTCTTCGCCACCTCGTCCACGGCCGTCGAAGCGCCTTTCGGCAGTTCCATGTTGAATTGTTTTTCCAGCTTCGCCAGCCCTTTCACAAATCCGTCCCGCGCCAGAATGGATGCCGCCGCCACCGCCAGGTCTTCCTCGGCCCGGTGCTTCTGGACCAGTTCAATTCCCCGGCCCAGCGACATCAGCGCCCTCGCTACCACGTCCTTGCTGGACGCGAACTGGTCGCTGATGGCCTTGACCGGCACGGGATTCATCTTGTGCCGCAGCGCCATCAAATTTTCAATCACGCGCGCGTGGCCCCACGCCAGGATCGTGTTCACACTTTTCATTTTCGCGTAAAGCCGGTTGTAAGCCTCGTTGCCAATCGTGACAGTGTTCACAACGCAACCCGGCGTTTTGCGGATCAGTTCCGCAAGGTCGGATATTTTCTTGTCGCTGGAAATGTTTTTGGAATCGCGGATGCCGGCATCCTTCCATGCCTTGACGACGCTTTCGTTGATGTACGCGCCGGCGATGCACAGCGGCCCGAAGAAATCGCCCTTGCCGCTTTCATCCACGCCGATGCGCGGCAGGAGCAAATCGGGATTCAGGATCGTCTCGTAACCCAGCCGCGCCTGTTTCAGGACTTCCGGTTCCAGGACAAACTCGATGAATTCCTGAGTGCCCTTCCCCTGCACCACCAGTTTGCCGCTCTCATAAAACACCACGTTGATTTTGTCCTTTTCGCCGGCAAACCGCGCATACGGAACCGCGCGGAACTTGAAGCCACGCGAGCTGAGGACGGCTTCGAGCGCCGACGCCTGTTCGTCGGTGAGCTTGCCAGTGTAGGAAGTCAGTGGTTTCACGGGAAAACAAATAGCCGCAAAAAGGCGCAAAAGACATAAAAAGTTTTGCTCTGCCATGCCTGAAAGCCGCCACAGGCCGCTCAAACTGATTAACGCAGAGGACGCCGAGAAACGCAGAGATTCGCAGAGAGGTGGAGAGCGGAAAGTATTCCGATTCCGAAAGGCCGCAGTTGGCCGCAGCCTTGGATTACTGTAAACGGAACAAGGCCACTTTGGTCATTGCCAAATTGGACAGGCTCGCCCGCAACGCTGAATTCCTTCTCCGCCTCCAAAACAGCGGAGCCGATTTTGTCTGTTGCGATTGCCCGAACGCAGACCGATTCACCGTTGGAATTCTGGCACTGGTGATGCAGTATGCCGTCGAAGAACTGTTCGAGAAGCGAAAGCGAAATCTTGCGGCGGCTGCGAAAAAAATTAATCGGCGAAAGGGGCCAGTTTCAAATTCCCAATCAAGGGCGGTTCGGTCTGCACCGATTTGACCTCCGCTGACAATTTTCTCAAGGGCATGGCTGGGATGATGCAGGAGACGAAACCAAACCGCCATCGTGTTCTGCCACGCCATCGCCGTCCCCAAACCGATAATTTCAGCGTGTCCGTTCAGAAACGAAGGGGGGAGCCGATTGAGTGTCGGAACCACCAAAACCGTTGACGATGTTTGACGGTCAAATGGGTCTGGTCTTGCGTTTGGGCGTTTTTTATCTGTATTTGGTGTTGTGACACCGCACCAGAGAAAAATCACTGCCATTGTTTCAAAACTGCTGGAATGGTATCCCAAAAACGCAAGGGATTTACCTTGGAGACGGACAAAAGACCCTTATTGTGTATATGTATCCGAAATCATGCTTCAGCAGACGCAGGTCAAAACCGTGATTCCGTATTGGAAACGCTGGATGCGCGAATTGCCAACCATCGAGGCGGTGGCAAAAGCGCGTTCGGAAAAGATTCACAAGCTTTGGGAAGGTCTCGGCTATTACACCCGCGCCCGGAACCTGCAAAAGGCCGCGCGGCAAATCGTCGCACAACACGATGCCCGTTCGGAAGCCCGTAGGAGACGAGGTGACGAGTCTCAAATTAAAAGAAAGTCAGAGACTCCTCACGTCGTCTCCTACAAATTTCCAGACAACTTCGACGACGTGTTCGCGCTGCCGGGCATCGGTTGTTACACCGCCGGCGCAATTTGCAGCATCGCCTTCAACCAGCCGACGCCGATTCTCGACGGTAATGTCATCCGCGTGCTGACACGGATTTTTGGCATCGGAGAAAATCCTCGCGAGAAGAAAACCAATGCGCAGCTCTGGCAACTGGCGGAAGATTTGGTAGGGCACGCAGCATCTTCATCATTCATTTGTAGGAGACGACGTGAGGAGTCTCATTCTTTTCCCATTTCAAGTCAGAGACTCCTCACGTCGTCTCCTACATGTGCAAACTTGAACCAGTCCCTCATGGAACTCGGCGCGCTGGTTTGCACACCGCGAAATCCGCAATGCGAAATTTGCCCGGTAAAAAAACTGTGCGTCGCGTTTTGTGAAGACCGCATCGGGGAATTGCCGAATCTGGGCAAACGCGAAGCCGCCACCACGAGACGTTTCGTTGCCTTGGTGGTGGAGAGAAACGGACGTTTTCTGGTCCGCCAGCGGCCCGCCGGAGTCGTCAACGCACATCTGTGGGAATTCCCAAACGTTGAAATCCCTCCAAGCCCAAGTAGCAGCGGACATCAGTCCGTTCATTATTCCGGCAAGAAAAGTCAGAGCCGACTGACGTCGGCTGCTACGATTCAAAAGCACGATTTGGAAATTGTCCGCGCAGCCAAAAGCCTCGGCATTGAATCAGCAACCTTCCAACCGCTTTGCACGGTGAAACATTCCATCACCCGCTACCGCATCACGCTGGACACCTTTCACGTTAATCTCGGAGGGACGAGTTACACGAGTCCCCATAAGAAAATGGGGCGTCGTGTAACTCCACCCTCCGAAATTGGGGTCTGGCTGACGCCCGCTCAAATGAACCGGCTGGCATTCACCGCTGCGCAAAAAAAAATCCTCACACATTTGAGACACGACGACCGACATTTGAGGTAGCACCCGCGTCTCGCAGGTTCAATTTGGCGTCCCGCCGAATTGTATCAGCGAGGGTCAGGCGGTTGGCGATAGAACGAATGTTTGCAATCTCTGTTTGCCGATGGTTTCGGGCGCGACGCCCCAAACGACCCGTGGGACGCGGGTGCTACCACAAAAAACTCGCCAGCGCGCCTGGCCATTGTATTTTGTTAGCGTGATTTATTTCGACCATAACGCCACCGCGCCGGTGATGCGCGAGGCGCGCGAAGCCTGGCTCGATGCCACCGAAAACAATCCGGGCAATGCGTCCAGCCCGCATCAAATCGGGAGTCGCGCCGGCACCGCGCTCAGGGAAGCGCGCGAAAAGCTCGCGCATTTTCTCGGCTGCCAGCCGGCCGACATCATCTGGACCAGCGGCGCGACCGAGGCGAACAACACGGTCATGCACCATTTTGCGCGGACGCTCGACGCCAAGAGCGAGGTCTGGGTTTCCGCCATCGAACATCCCTGCGTCCACGAATCCGCCAGGCATTATTTCGGCAAACGCGCCAGATTGATTCCGGTCACGCACGACGGCGTGATTGATCTGGACTGGCTCACGGCGGAACTGGCTGACACACGCCCCGGTCTCGTCGGCATCATGGCCGCGAACAACGAGACCGGCGTCATCCAGCCCTGGCGCGAGGCGCTGGCGATTTGCCGTCAATACCAGGTGCCGTTCTTCTCCGACGCCGTGCAATGGCTCGGCAAAATGCCGGCCAGGGGACTGGGCGAATGCGATTATCTGAGCGGCGCGGCGCACAAGTTCGGCGGGCCGCGCGGAGTGGGCTTTTTGAAAGTGCCGCATCGCAGCCAGGTCACTCCATTGATTCTCGGCGGCAAACAGGAACAAGGCCGCCGGGCCGGAACGGAAAATGTTCCGATCATCGTGTCCATGCTCGCCGCGCTGGAAGCGCGCGAAAAACAGATGGCCCGCAGCGAACACATCCTGCGCGGTATCTGGCGCGAGAATTTTGAAAGGCAGCTTTTGCACAAACTGCCCGGCACGGTGGTCGTCGGCGCAAATTCGCCGCGTTTGTGGAACACGGTTTCGGCGCTGATGTCGGAAGGCGTGCAACTGCGCTGGCTGACGAAACTGGACAAGGCCGGGTTTGCCGTTTCCACCGGCTCCGCCTGCACGACCGGCAAGGAAGAGCCGTCGCACGTACTCGCGGCGATGAATTTCAAATCCGCGGAGGCGCATCGGGTGCTGCGTTTCAGCAGCGGTTGGGAGACGACGGAAGCAGACTGGGACACGCTGGCCAACGCCCTGGCGAAAGTCCACGCCGAAGTGCATCACGCCAAGGCGTGAGCGAGCCGGACGACTTTAACGCAGAGACATGGCGCGGCAGAGCCGCAACCAAAGGAACGTGGCCAGCAAAGTGGCACAGGCGTCTCGCCTGTGTGTTTCTGTAACAGGCGACAACTTTGCTGGAACACACAGGCGAGACGCCTGTGCCACTACCTTGCCAGAAAAATCTTCGCAGAACACGTCGATATCGGGAGATAGCACTGCAAAGGCCGCAAAGAGTCGCGGAGAAAAATAATTCCCATTTTTTCGTCAAAACCAGCTCTGCGGTTCTCTGCGTTCTCCGCGCCTCTGCGTTTCTTGGTGAATTCCCCCAAAAAAGAATTGCACTGGCCACCAGCGAGCGGATAATCGCCATCAATCTTCCAGTTGTTGGGGAAGCAGTGTGCTGGACAGAAACTGAAATGCGAAACACACTCACAAACATGAACCGGGATGGGCTGCAAAACAGGCCGTCCATTGTCTGTTCGGCGACCTGAGCTTTGAACAGTTTTGTATTGAGCTAGTCCAATGATGCAATGAAAGCGCCAAGAATTATTTGGCCGGTTCTTCTGACTGTTACCGGTTTTACTTGTTGGCTGACGATTCCAAAATCACCGCAAGCTAGGATTCGAATCGAGCCTGATGTAATTAGCGATGTGTCGGCCTCCGGAGCCACCACGACTATTTCCAGCTACGACCCATATTTTGTCCACGAAAACTATATCCCGAAGATTTCGATTCCGGCGAGTAAGACGAAATGAGTTTTCGAAGTTTTATGTCGCCTAATAAGAGGATTAGGCTGCAAATCTCACAGCAGTTGACTTCCTCCGCCTCGTTTCATTGAGGCGCTCAAGACAGCAAAGGCGGCTGACCCGGTTCAGGCCGGGTTGCTGAGCGTCCGCACTTCGCGTTGCGGGTAGGGAATCTGGATGTTGTTGGCCCGGAATTGCTCGACAATGGCCTGGTAAATTTCCGTCTGCGCCGGACCGTAATCGGCCACGGCCGTCCACGGGCAGATGGCAAAGTTGATGGACGAATCGGCCAGCATGGTGATGCCGACGCCCGGGGTGGGTTCCTTGAGCACCCGCGCGTTGCGCGACAGCACCCCGCGCACAATGGTCACGGCCGTGTTGATGTTTGTCCCGTAACCGACCCCGACGTTCAGGTTGAGCTGCCGGATGTGGCCGTAGTTGTGCAAAATCTCGCCGACAATTTTCCGGTTGGGAATGATTACCTGGGAGTGATCGGCATGCAGCAGCGTGGTCGTGAAAAGTTCGATGCTCGTCACCTGCCCCTGCACGCCGGCAATTTCAATATATTCGCCGAACCGAAAGGGTTTGGTGAAAATAATGGTCAACCCGGCCATGAGATTGCCGAGGATGCCCTGCATGGCCAGTCCAATTCCCACGCCAGCCACGCCAACGCCGGCAATCAACGCCGTCACGTCCATGCCCGCCGTGCCCAGCGCGACGACCAAAGCCAGGGCAAATATGAGCAGGCGCAGGATGCGCACCAGTAATTTGCGCATCGGCGGTTCCATCGCCTTGCTCGTCAGCCAGCGATCCAAGAGTTTGCCGACCCAACGCGCGACGATGAAACCAACCACCACGACGACCAGCGCCGAAACGAGCGCGCCGGCATGCAAGATGATGTAATCGACAATTTTGTCCTGCCAGACTGCCAGATTTCCCGTGCTTCCGGTTTTATTCATGGTCACCTCAAGTTGTTGGTCCGTTGCCAACCATTCGTTAAAACAATTCCAGGCACTTCGTCAATACTTGCTTTTCAAATAAAATTACCCGCCACGATAAACCGCCCGCGCCGTGCAGGTTTCCGCCACCACAACTTCCGTGAGCAACGGCAGCTTCGGCTTCAGTTTTTTCCAGATCCACACGGCGATTTCCTCGCTGGTCGGATTTTCCAGGCCGGGGATTTGGTTCAGGTAATTATGGTCAATCTTTTCCCAGATGGGCTTGAACGCCGTTGTAATGTCCGCGTAATCCATCAGCCAGCCGAGTTTCGCGTCGCACTCGCCCGCCACAACGATGTCCACCTTGAAGCTGTGCCCATGCAGCCGCCGGCACTTGTGCGCTTTCGGCAAACGCGGCAGCAGATGCGCCGCCTCGAATTGAAACGTTTTTCGTAATTCCATTTTCATAGTTTGTAAAACGTGATGCGTGAAACGTGAAAACGTAATTGTGTATCACGCATCACGTTTCACGTTTCAAAATCTGTCCACGTCACCATATCCCCGAGCGCTGGGCGACCGTCGTGACGCCAGGTCAGCGGCGGGTTCTGCATCCGGCCCAGCGGACACACCCGCGTCGCGCCCCAGCGCGCCAGTTGCTCCGCCAGTTCGTGCGCTTTTCGTTCCGGCGCGGCAATGCCAACGGTCGAAACCTGGTCACGCACGCTTTCGGCGTTTTGCAGCATTTCGTGCAAATCCTTCACCCCTTTTACATAAACGAACCGGTTCAGGCACGACAGTTGGAAACGCGGGTCGGCTTCGTAAATCACCGTCCAGGCCGTTGAATTCCGGCTGTGCCACATCAGCGTGCCCAATCCTTCAGCCTGGGCTGCCGCGCGCACTTCGTAGAACGCCCGGCGTGACGCGATGACCGCCGCATGTTCGACCGCCAGTTCGCCGCGCGGCTCGGTTTGCTCGCGCCGCTCCAGTTTATCCGCGAGCATTTCCGCGAATTGATCCGGCAAAACCCTGCCGCCGGACTCGACGTAAATGACGTGCGGCGAAAGACAGCCAAGCTGGTTCCACGCCACCACATCGTCCGCCGCGTTAGAAATGATTTGCCGGGCGCTCGAACCATGAAGAACCGCGCTGTCCACAAAACCAAAACTCACGCGATGCCCATAACCAAGAAAACGGGTTTTGGCCGGCAAACGCGCGCGAATGGCCGCCAGTGCCTCGTCACTGCCCGTCGCCGTCACACAATCGGCCTCGGCGAACAGCGCGGTTTCCAAATCAACTTTGCCACCGCGCCACTCGGCGATTTCCAGGCAGGCGCCCAGCTTGGGGTCGGCATCATAAAGCGAGTGGGCGAACAGCCGGGGCAAGAACGCCGAACCGCTGGCACACTTTGCAAACTGCGCCGAACGGGTCAGCAAACCGAGCACGATGCTCATCAACGCCGGATTCGGAACGTTGCCCGCTGTGATATGGACGAGAAATTCCGGGCCGCGCCAGAAGTGACGAGTGGCGAGTGGCGAGTGACGCGGGGAAGCTGCTTCACCTGTCACATTGATGGCATCACCCAGTTCCTGTTCCAGCAGCGCCTCCAAATTTTCGGCTGTGAGCTGCCGGAAAAAATTGTCCAGGCCTTTTTCCAGGGTGGCACGTGAAAAAACAGGGGCCGGAGCGCCGGCCTCCGGTCCGGCGTGTTCCGTCATGCCTTTCGTGCCGGGCCGGAGGCCGGCGCTCCACTTTTGCTCCAACGCCAGTATGCGGAATTGATTTTCCGGCTGCAGCCAGCCCTCCGCCACATCGCTCAGTGTTTTTATGAGATGTTCCGTTGAACGGCCGGCGAGATAACGCTCGCGATTGCGCTTCAGCGTCTGGCACGCCTCCACGATCATGGCCGGCGACAGCGTCGCTTCCGGCGGCAGATCGGCGAGAAAATAGTTGGGCAGGTTCATTAGATTGCGGAGTTCGGAATGCGGAGTTCGGAATGAGCCATCAGAGAGCAACCACGAGGTTCGGCTTGCGCCACGCGGCCAATCAATTTAAAACCGTTGCCGCGGCGAATCCCCAAATCTTCCGTCTGGATCGCCATGACGGAAAAGACATTTGCCAGGTCAAACACGCGAATCAAACCCGTTTCACCATCGGCCACCTCGCGCCCGGTTTCGGGCGAGATGATTTTGACGCGCGCCCAAGGCGGAAAGCGAAAGTGACGAGTGTCAGACGGAGCGCCGGCCTCCGGCACGGCGTGTTGGAGTTCACGCTCTCGCCTCGGCGAAGCCTGGGTCAGCGTGCCATCAGAACAAGCTAAAGCTTGAACTCCAACCGCATCGCGCCGGGTCGGAGACCGGCGCTCCAATTCTGTGTCATACGCCTGCGAACTCAACTCACTCATGCCGTATTCGCAGATGATGTGCGATGGCGGCACACCGAGCTTTTCGGTGATGAGTTGGTGCAGTTCAGTCTTGGGTATCGAACGCGAACGGTTCTTGTAACCACCGGTTTCCATCACCCGGGAACCGGCGGGCAGATCAAAACGCAGATTATTCTCCTCCAGATAATCCAGCAGGTGAACAAAAGAAAAGGCCGCGCCCAAAAGAAGTGATGGGTGACGGATAACAAGTGACGAGTTGAGCGCGGCAAGTGTGGCATCAAAATTCAAAGTCCAGGAACCGTCCGCCGCCAGTTTGCCGACGAATGCTGTATCTGCCGCACCCAGTTTGCGCCGCACGGTTTCAAACATGTGGACGAGCGACGAATGCGGCGCTTGAACTGGCGGCGGCGTGAGAATGACCAAGCCGAAATCTTCGTCACCACAACCACAAGCTGAAGCTTGAACTCCAGCAGGTGTGGGGGATAGTTGGAGTTCAAGCTTCAGCTTGTCCGTGAACAAATGAGATCGAAACCATGTCCACAACGACGCCTCGTAAACTTTCAACGACCCCGGCGAATGGAAGTGCCGGCTAGGACGTTGTTCCGTTGTACCGCTGGAATGGAAAACCGTGGTGCGTTGGCCCGGCGCGAGACACGTCAAATCCAGTTCCTTGAATGCTACCGTCGGCACGGCGGAAATTTGTGTCCAATGTTCGACGATTCCGGGCGTGAGGCCGCGTCGCTCACAGATTTTCCGATAGGCGGCGTTATGTTTGAACTGAAGCGCGAAGAGTTCGAGCGCAAGCCGGTTAAAATTCCGGAGGGGCGAGTTACACGAGCCCCCATTATTGCCTTTCACGTCAGGGCCTCGTGGAACTTGGCCCTCCGAAAGCATGGCTTCGCACAGTTGTGCGGCAAAGTTTGAAAATTCGGTGGTCATGCGGTTTTTGTTTGTCGGCTGGTTTTCCGCCACAGCCGGATGGAATTGTAGCACGGAATGGCCTTGCGGCAAGCGTGAAGCGTTGTTCTCGCGGCAAACAAATCCTCCTCGTCCTCGTTCTCGTTCTCGAAAACCCGACCTTTATTCGATTACGAGAACGAGGACGACGACGAGGACGAAATGTGCCGATGTCGCAGGATTGCCAACGGCAGATTTGTCCGTCACACTATCCGCCCTGATGACCAAACAGTTTTACATCACCACCGCCATTGATTACGTCAACGGCCAGCCGCACCTCGGCCATGCCTATGAGAAAATCGTCGCCGACGTCATCGCGCGGTCGCGGCGCAGTCTGGGGCAGGAAGTTTTTTTCCTGACCGGCCTCGATGAGCACGGCCAGAAGGTGCAGCAGGCCGCCGTCGCTGAAGGAAAAACACCCCAGGCGTATTGCGACAAACTGGCGGCGGACTGGCAGGCGTTCGCAAAAAAACTGGAGCTGACCAACGACGATTTCGTCCGCACCACCGATCCGCGGCACAAGGAAATCGTCCAGGCCGGCCTCGCAAAGGTGCACCAGGCCGGCCAGATTTACAAACAAACCTACTCGGGCTTTTACTCGACCAAGGAGGAAACCTTCCTGACTGAGAAGGACCGCCGGCCGGATGGAACTTTTGATCCCAGCTACGGCGAAGTCATCGAACTGAAGGAAGAAAATTATTTCTTCAAGCTGAAGGAGCATCAGCAGTGGCTGATTGATTTCCTGGCGGCGAATCCATCGTTCGTCCAGCCCGATCATCGCCGCAATGAGGTGCTCGGCTTTCTCAAGAACAACGAACTGGAAGACCTGTGCATCTCGCGCCCGGCGGCGCGTTTGAACTGGGGCATTCCCCTGCCCTTCGACAAGGATTTTGTCACCTACGTCTGGTTCGACGCGCTGGTGAATTACATCAGCATCCCCGCTGCTCACGGCGATCCCACCGTCTTGTCCGCCCTGTGCCCGTCAGCGCGCACGCATCCCTCGCCACTTTACCTCTGGCCCGCCGACGTTCACGTCATCGGCAAGGACATTGTGAAGTTTCACGCCGTCTATTGGCCGATCATGCTCAAGGCGATGGGCCTGCCGCTGCCGAAACAAATCCTCGTGCATGGCTGGTGGCAGAAAGACGGCGCGAAGATCAGCAAAAGCACCGGCAACATCGTTGACCCGATTGCGGTCATTGATGAATGGGGCCTAGACGCCTTTCGTTTTTATGTTTTGCGCGAACTGGACATCGGACCGGACGGCAACTGGACGGACGCCGGATTCAAGTCGCGCTATCAGGCCGAACTGGCGAACGGTCTGGGCAATCTCGTCAACCGCTCGCTCTCGATGCTCAAGCGTTACCGCAACGGCGTCGTGCCGGCGAAGCATGACGAACTTGCCGCCGCCGCCGCGAAAGCCGCGGACGAAACGCGAGCATTGCTCAAACAAAACCAGCTCCAGTCCGCGTTGCAAAGCATCTGGGGACTCGTCACGCGCGCCAATCAATACGTGGACCAGACCGCGCCGTTCAAGCTGGCCAAGGACCCGGCGCAGGCCAGACGGCTGGACGAAGTGCTCTACAATCTGACGGAAACCTGCCGGGTGCTGGCGGTTTTGCTCTGGCCGTTTCTGCCCGGCACGGCGGTGAAGATTTGCGCACAACTCGGTTTAACCGGCACACCGGACAAACTTGACGCTGCGACCTGGGGCGGTTTGCCCGCCGGCCACATAATTGGCGAACCCACGCCCTTGTTTCCGCGGAAGGATGTTTAATTTTGCGTCGGGTAACGGGAGGAGCGCGGCTGTGTGCTCGGAGCATCAGCCGCAGCATGTCCGTGTGCCAGGAGATTTTGAATGCTTTCCGTCGGACCGTTTGTTGACGCAGCTGCGGCTGGTCCTGCGGACACAGCCGCGCCCCGGAACCCGAAAGACATCTTTGCAGGTGGCATGTGTTCTGCTAAGTTGTATTTATGAAAATGAACCTCGCCGCGAAATTTTCATTGCCGGTATTCTTGGCCCTGGCCGTCGCGTTTTTCACCAGCTGCGCAACCCGGCCGCCGATTGACTGGGACAACCGCGTGGGGCATTACAGGTACGACCAGGCGGTGGCCGAACTCGGTGTGCCGGCCCGGCAGGCCAGGCTCAGCGACGGCAAAGCCGTGTACAAATGGTTTGTCCAACCCCCGGTCGCTCCCCAGTTAAATACCGGCATGTCCTATTATGGCAGCACCGGCTTCAGCGCCGGCCAAACCCCCGGAGGCGGCTACAACAGCGAGATGCTGCAATTGACCTTCGACACCAACGGCATATTGACCGCCTGGTCGAAGAATAATTACTGAGCAAAATTCAATTCAACGCCACGCCGCGGCGGACGTAGGTCGGGATGTCGAGGTCTTCGCCCTTGTGAATCGTCGGCTCGCTTTTGTCAAAACGTCCCTTGGAAATGATCGCCAGCGACAACTGCGCCTGGCGCATTTTGGGACCGGTTTTTCGCGCGCGAGTCCCGGCGTTTTTGGCCACCGACTGTTCGCGCTGCTCCGGGGTCATTGATGACGAACCGCAACGCGAACCCGACCGCGCAATGATGCCGCGCCCAGTCACCTGTTCCCCTGAATCGCCGGACGCCGCGAGAGGAGGCAAGTCCATGGGAACCGGGCCGGGTTTGGCCACAATCACCGTCACGGACAAACGGTTTTTCAGCGTTTCGTCCACGGCCGCGCCCATGATGATTTGCGCGTGTTCACATTGACGGCCGATTTGTTCCATCACGCGATTCACCTCGGCCATGGCCAGTTCCTTCCCGCCCATCAGGCTCACCAGCACCGCGCTGGATTCGGCCAGGGCCCGGCCCTCGTCGAGCAGCGGATGCGCAATCAGTTTTTCGACGACCTCGCGCGCACGCGCCGGGCCGGTGGCTTCAACGCAGGCAAACACGCTCTCGGAATGGCGGTCGCGCAGCAGCGCGCACAAATCGTCGAAATGAATCTGGATCAAACCCTTCCGCGTGAGCAAACGCCAGACGCCGCGCACGCTTTCCACGAGCAGCCCGTCGGTGATGCGGAACGTGTCCAGCACGCTGGTGTTCTCGTCAATTAGTTTGAAAGTCTTCTGGCACGGCAGGCAGATGACGCCGTCGGCAACGGACCTGAGCTGGTCCAGTCCCTGCTGTGCCTGCTGCTGGCGGCGGTTGCCCTCGCACGCGAACGGCAGCGTCACATACGCCAGCACCAGCGCGCCGGCTTCCTTCGCCGCGCGGGCAAGCACGGGGCTGATACCGCTGCCCGCGCCGCCGCCCAGACCGGCAATCACAAAAACGACATCCGCCCCTTCGCACGCGGTCTTGAGCGTGGCAAATTGTTCTTCGGCAATGGCGCGACCGCGTTCCGGGTCGCCGCCGGTGCCTAGGCCGCGCAGCAATTTCGTTTCGAGTTGAATTTTGACGGCCGCGGACGACGACGCCAGCGACGACGCGTCGGTGTTGACCGCCGCAAAACCCGCGCCCGCAAAATCGCCGCCGCTCAACGTTTCGAGCATGGCGACGCCGGAACTGCCCACGCCGAAAATTTTCACCGCCGGGGCCGGGGCCGGCTCGAGCATGGCCGCTGGAGTCTGGGATTTGGTTTTCATGATGAATTGGATTTAGGAACGGCGCAAAAAACTGGCGATGGTGCCCTTGATTCCCTGAGCCAGGGACGGTTTGCCTTCGCGTTTGCGGGTTTTGAACGAACCGAACTTGACGAGGCCGATGGCGCTGACAAATTCCGGCTGGTCGAGCGCGGATTTCAGGCCGCTGATGGAATTGGTCTGGCCGAGCGACACCGGCATTTGCATCACCTTCTCGGCCAGCGCCGCAATTTGCGGGACGCGGGCACAACCGCCGCACAGAAAAACACCCGCGCGCAGATAATCGAAGAGTCCGGCCTGCTCCAAATCCTGCGCGACCAGTTGGAAAATTTCCTCGAACCGCAGCGACATGATGCGGCGCAGATGTTCGACATTGACCGTTTTCAGCGGCAGGCCGAGTTCGTTCGTAATGGTAATCGTCTGACCCTTGGTTTCCTTGTCCACCAGCGCCGAACCGTGTTCGAGCTTGAGTTTTTCAGCACGGCTCAAGGGCACTTTCAGGCCGTAAGCCAGGTCGTTGGAAACATGATCCCCGCCAATCGCCAGAACGCCCGTGTGCCGGATGACGCCATTGGTGTAAACGACGTAGTCCGTCGTGCCGCCGCCAATGTCAATGACCAGCGCGCCCAGCTCCTTCTGTTCGCTGGACAGCAGCGCCAGCGACGACGCCAGGCCGTTGAAAACAATTTCATCCACTTCCAACTGCAAACCCTTGACGAGGCGGATGGCGTTTTGGAGGCGGTTCGTGTTGCCGTGAACGACGTGAACGTCCACTTCGAGCCGCGAGCCGAGCATCCCGACGGGATTCGTGACGCCATCCTGGCCGTCCACAAAAAAATGCTGGCGGATGGCGTGAACGACGTTGTTTTCCGTCGGCAAATTAATCGCCTTTGCATTTTTTACCACGTCCTGCACGTCGTCCTCGGAAATTTCGCGGTCGGCGGAAACCACCGGATGCACGCCGCGATTGTTGAAGCCGCGGATGTGCGCGCCGGTGACCCCGAGATACACGTTCCGGATTTCCACGTCGGCCATCTGCTCGGCCTCGACGATGGCATTGCGCACGTCCTCCTCGGCCTGCGTGGTGTCCACGATCTCGCCCTTGCGCACGCCGCGGGAGCGCGCCTGGCCGAGACCGATGACATTCAATCCCGCACCTGCGGGATCGGTGTTTCGCTCGCCGACGACGGCGCAGACTTTGGACGTGCCGATTTCCAAACCGACGATGATGGATGAATCATCAAACATTTTACCTCCGGGTATTTTGGGGGTTGACTGTCCTGGGCGATGCCGACGGCACCGCGACAGCTTCCATCCAACGGACGGGAACGTTGTTGGAAACCGCCAGATTGAGCGACGCCACTGCTTTGTTCATGCGCTGTCCCAAATCGTAAATTTCGCGCCAACGCCGCAATTGTTGCTCCAAATTGTTCAAACCGAAAGTTATTTCGCCGCCCTGCCCCGTCGTCGCGACCACGGCTCCCGGCAGGGACACATCAATGCGCCGCAAATCCACCAGCCCGGCCATCGGGGAATGGCCGAACGCGCCGATCAATTCCAGCGCCGCCTGCACCTGCGGCAATTCAAGGCGATGGCCTGATTGCAATTGATACACATTCAGCCCGGAAATCACCGGCAACTGGCTGTCCACCTGCGCCAGCGGAATCACGCACAACCGCGGATCCAGCGGTTGCATAACATAGCCATCGGCATCGAGTTGGAACACCTTCACGGCAATGCCGCCAGCCGCGTCGGCGCGCGGGATGTCCACCTGGGCCACCGGGTCACGCTCCGTCACGCTAATCTTCAGTGTGCGCGGCAGAATGCGCTCGATGGAGACGGAACCGATGGTCGAAACCAATTCCAGATTCCGCTTCACCGCCGTCAAATCGAGCGCAATCAAATTGTCACCCAGCTTCACCTTCGACCACCGGCGCAATTGATCCGGCGCAATCATGCCGTCGGTCTTCACTTCGACATGTTGAATGGCAAATTCAGAGTTTTCATAGACGAATTTGTCCAGCGCCCACTCGCCCGTCCGCCAGAGCAGATAAAGACCGAACACCGTGCCGAACAGGATGCCCGCCGTCAGCGCCGCCAGCCGCGTGCGTGTCGCGCGCACCTGGTCGGACCGCAGCTTCACGTCAAGGACATGAAAGCGGTGCAACCGCCGGTTTTTTTGTTCGCGCCTGAACCACATAATTCAATTTTTCGCTTCGCCGAACGTTCAACATTCAACACCCAACTTCCAACATCGAATATTCATTTTCTCACAACCTTCAGCGTTCGATGTTCAATATTCAATGTTCGATCTTCCCAACTATTTTTTTAACGCCAAATCCACCATGCGCTGGCAAAGCTGCGCGTAATTCAGCCCCGCCGCCGCCGCCGCCTTCGGCAGCAAACTCGTCTCCGTCATGCCCGGCAGCGTGTTCACTTCCAGCACCATTGGCTCGCTAGAGTGGGACAGGCATCCTGCCTGTTCAGACAAGCTGGAAGCCTGTCCCACTTTTCGCACCATCACGTCCACCCGCGCGTAATCGCGTCCGCCGATTGCGTCAAAGGCGCCGAGCGCCGCCGATTGAATCCGTTTCGCCGTCGCGGAATCAAATTCCGCCGGGCAAAAATATTCCGTGCGGCCGGCCGTGTATTTGTTTGTGTAATCGTAACTGCCCACCTTGGGCCGGACTTCCACAATCGGCAGCGGCTCGCCGCCCAGAATACCGACGGTGGTTTCGCGACCCACAATTTTCTCCTCGACCAAAACCTTGGAATCGAATTTCAGGGCTTCCGCCAGCGCCTTTGGCCAGTCCTCGATACACTCGACGAATTGCAAACCGACGCTCGAACCCTGCCGCACCGGCTTCACCACCAATGGCGGCTGCCAGCCCTTCGGCAGCGGAGCTTTTTCTGAATTCAAAACCAAAAACTTCGCCGTCGGAACTCCAGCTTTAAGACAGCGATTCTTCGTCAGCACCTTGTCAAACGCAATGCGGCTCGCTTCGGCGTCACAGCCGGTGTAAAGCGCGCCCAGCTCGTCCAGCCGCCGCTGCACCGTGCCGTCCTCGCCGTAAGTCCCGTGCAGCGCGAGAAAAACCACATCGGTCTTGGGCGGCAAATCGAATTGGCCGTCTTTCGGATCAACTTCTGTCACGTCATGGCCGAGCGAGCGCAACGCCTTCGCCACCGCCGCGCCGGAACGCAGCGACACTTCGCGCTCGGCGCTCGGGCCGCCGAGCATCACGGTAATGTTCAATTTCCGGCTCATTTTTTCTTCTTAGCGAATTTTCCCAACGACACGGCGAGGTCAGGAAACGCCTTCAAGACCTGTTTGTCCGTCGTGACCAACTCCGTATTCAAATCCTGCGCCAGCGCCACATATTCGCAGTCGTAGGCGGAGCATTTGGTCCGATAAGCCAGTTCCAGAACTTTCCGCGCGTCCACGGAATACTCGCGCCCGGCGACCGTATCTTCCGCCAACCGCAGCGAACTGATCGCCGCCTCAAAATTCATCCCGGCATGCCGGATATATTTCAGCAGCGTCGCGCAGTATTCCGAACGCCACAGCAATGGCGCGGCCCAAACCGAATCCACCGCACACACCGTTTCGGCCAGGGCCGAGTGCTCGGTGTGAATCGAAAAATAGGCAATCAGATTGGTGTCCGCGACAATCATTCCCGGCCCTCGCGCTTCCACCGGTCAATCTGCTCCGCCGTCGCCTTGAACTTCATCGTCGCCCGCAGCGCCCGCGCCCGCGCAATCAGCGCCTGCGGATCCACCGGCACGCTGCGGACGCTGGATTCCAAGACGGCGATGGCTTCCGTGTTCAAACTGCGGCCATGCGTCACCGCGCGCCGCTTCAATTCGCGGTGCGCCTCCTTCGAAATGCCCTTGATGGTGATCGTTATCATGCCGCAACCATAACGCAACCATTTTGGATGTCAACACCGTTTCAAGGGCGTATCCCGCTCACCGCTCCCGGAGCGCGGCTGTCTCTCAGCCGCAACACGCCCGACCGCTCAAAAAGCCTCGAAATCTCGCTCGCTTGTCCGGCAATCCAAGCCGCTGCGGGTGAGACACCCGCGCTCCGAGGCAGTGTCAGGCTGTCCTTCGCTCAATCCTCGCCGATGATTTCAACTTCCGTTTGCAGCTCAATTCCGCGCCCGGCGCTCAAACAGAATTCGCAAAAATTAACTCCGGTTGTTCAAGTCTTGTCTTTTCAGGCTGCCTCTTGTGATAAACTGCCAGAAAAATCCGAGCAGCAGCAGCAACAGGAAAATTGCCAAACCATCAGCTATCGGTGCCAGCAAACCAAAAGCAACAAAGGATTTACCTATAGCTTGTCCAAGACTGCCTAAGCCCAACAGTTCCAAAACCAGGGCGAAAGGCATTCCCTCATAAAACGCAATCGCAAATCTGGAGCTGTCACTGTCCATCCCAAAAATATTAATTACGAATGTTGTAACCGTAATAATTAATCCGCCAATTGCTGCCAGCTTGAATAAAGCTCGAGGTTTTCTTTTATTGTTTGAATTGTTCATCAAATTTCCTCGCCGATGATTTCAACTTCCGTCTGCAATTCGATGCCGCGCGCTTCCTTAACCCGCGTCTTGAGAATCGCCATCAATTCCAAAACGTCGCGCGCTGTCGCATTGCCGTCGTTCACGATGAAATTGCCGTGCTCGGCGGAAACCACCGCCCCGCCGACGCGCGTGCCTTTCAATCCCAGTTCGTCAATCAATTTGCCCGCTGAAATCGTTGCCGGATTTTTGAACATGCAGCCGGCACTCGGCGCGGCGGGTTGCGAGGCCCAGCGTCTCTCGCTGAACTCCTTCATTCGTTTTTCGATTTCCTCGCGCGGCGCCGGCAGGCCCCTGAATACCGCGCCCAGCGCAATGTGATCTTTCAGCAGCGCACAGCAGCGATATTCCACCGGCATGCCGGCGCGACTGCGTTCCTGGATTTTTCCGGTGTGATCCATGAACCGCATCGACTCGATGACGTTAAATGTCGCACCGCCCATTGCGCCCGCGTTCATGCGCAACGCGCCGCCGACGCTGCCGGGAATGCCTTCGAGAAATTCCACGCCGCCCAAACCATTTCGTTTCGCCTCGGCCGCGACATTTTTCAATTTTGCCCCCGCGCCGCAATGCAATCGTTCACCGGCAACCTCAATGCGGCTGAAATTCGGCTGCGCCAGACAAATCGCCACACCGCGAAAACCGCCGTCGCGCACGAGCAGGTTCGAGCCGCGGCCAATCACGAAAAACGGCAGGCTGCATCCATGGCAAAACTTCACCACCGAGGTCAGATCCGCTTCCGAGGCCGGCTCGATGTACACGTCCGCCGATCCGCCAATGCGCAGGGTAGTGTGCTTTGCCATCGGTTCGTCGCGGCAAATGTCCGTCGCCAGCGAAACGCGTCCGGCCAGCTCACCCGCAATTTGTGCCCCGGTTTTCATCGGTCATTTTGAAATGGAATCGGTCAGGGTCATGCCCCCAGTGACACCGCCTGCTTTGCGGACTGGCCGGCACAGCCGCAGGAGCATTGTGACGCCGGCGCCACCGCCGGCCCTTGGGGTTGCGCAATGGCCGCCAGCATGATATTCGCGATTTGCTCCGCCGCTTTGGGCGTGTGCCATTGCACCAGAGCCGCCTGAATTTTTGCGCGGGCGGCCGGGCCTTCCACCAGCTCGCACAGCAAGGCAACCAGCTTTTCCGGCGTCGCATTTTTTTGCTCGAGCAATCGCGCCGCACCGGTGGCTTCAAACGCGCGCGCATTGTGAAATTGATGATTGTCCGCCGCAGCTGGAAACGGCACGAGCAACGACGGCAGAAGCATGGCGGCGATTTCAGCCAGCGACGATGCGCCGGCCCGGCTTACGGCCGCAGTCGCCGCGCCGAGCGCCAGATCCATTTTCGCAAAAAAGGGTTTTACGACGGCATCGATCCGGCGTTTGTCGTAGGCGGCTTGTACAATGGCACAATCCCGGGTGCCGGCCACATGCAGCCATTGCCAGTCGCGTGCGTCGAGCAGCGTCAGCGCGGACATAATCATTTCGTTGATACCGCTGGCGCCCTGGCTGCCGCCCATCACCAGAACGGTCGGACGGTTCGGTTCAAGTCCGAAGGCCGCGCGGCACGGCGCGGCGTAGCCGAGGCGAAATTGCGAGCGGACGGGAGTGCCCGTCCGGGTGACTTTACGGGCGCGCAAGCGGGAGACGGCATCAGGAAAACCGACAAATGCCTCGTTCACATACCGCGCCAGAAAGCGGTTGGCACGGCCGGGAATGGTGTTGGATTCGTGCAAAAACGTCCGGGCGCCGAACTTCCGGGCCGCGAGGATGGGTGGTGCGCTGGTGAATCCGCCCATGGCGAGCACGGCGTGCGGCGGATGCGATTTGAAAAAAATTCGCGCTGCGCGCCGCGATTGCCAGAAGCTGCGCGCAAATGAAAGGTAATTGTGATTTTGCAGCGCGACGGCGGGCAGCGTGACGATTTCCATGCCGCAGGCGGATTTCACGGCTTCCTGATCCACGTCCTTGGGCGAAACCAGCAGGGCCACGGCGCAGCCGCGTTTCTGAAGTTGTTCCGCCACCGCCAGACCCGGAAACAGATGCCCGCCGGTGCCGCCGCAGGCGATGGCGACGAAGGGCGTGTTGGCTCCGGGGGAAGTCATGTGGCGGCTTTGGCGGCAAACGGGTTCTCGTCAATGACGGGGGCCGTCGTCCGGACCTTTTCCCGCACGGGCGCATGACGGGCGATGCTGAACAACAGACCGACGCACGTGAGCATGGCCAGCAGGTTCGAGCCGCCGTAGCTGATGAATGGCAGGGGCAGGCCCTTGTTCGGCAGCGCGCTGGTGACGACGCCGATGTTGATGGCGGCCTGAAGGCTGATTAAAAACGTGATCCCTGCCGCCAGCAAGCTGCCAAACGGGTCGCGCGCACGGAGGGCGATGTAAATTCCGCAAATGGCGATGACGACAAACGCCAGAACGATGAGCAGCGTCGCGATCAAACCGAGTTCTTCGCCAATGATGGAAAAAATAAAATCGGTGTGATCCTCCGGAACAAACCCGAGCTTTTGCCGGCCGTTGCCGAGACCGAGCCCCATCCACCCGCCGGAGCCAAGCGCAATCATGGCCTGGTACGCCTGATAACCGACGCCTTCCCGGTGCTGTTCCATGTCCCACCAGCTGAATATGCGCCGCAGACGCATCGGGTCGTGCAAGATGGAAACCGCCAGTCCGGCGGCGCCGAGCAAAACGGGCGGAATAATATATTTCCAGCGGACCCCGGCGATGAGCAGCATCGTGCCGCTGACGGCGGCGAGCAGGATCGTGGTGCCGCGATCCGGTTCAACGAAGACCAAACCGAGCATCAACGCAATGAGCGCGCCGGGGAAAAGGATGCCGCGTTTCCAGGTCTGCATCTGCCGCTGGTAACGGTCGCCATACCACGCGAGGATGATGATGAGCGCGATTTTTCCGAGTTCGGACGGTTGAAAGCGCACGCCGTGAAAATCAAACCAGCGGCGCGCGCCATTGATTTTTCTGCCAATGTGCGGGATGAGCACCAGCACGAGCAGGAACAGCGCGAGGATGAAAATCGGCCGGGCGAATTTTTTGAGCCATTGATAGTCGAGGGTGGTCGCCGCCACACAAAGGGTAAAGCCGAACGCGCACCAGATGAGTTGCATCATCAGGTAGTGCCCGCCGACCTGCGTCACACTCGAGCTGTAGAGCATCACCAGCCCCAGCGCCAGCAGGGCGGCAACGCAAAACGCCAAAGTTGTGACGGCGACTTTCATTTCAATGCCTCAAAATCCCGCAACGCGGGACCCAGCCGCTATCATTTCAACGTTTATTGACCGGCAGGCGTGCCGGCGGGCGCAGGCGCTGGTCCCGGTGGCGGCGTGGCCGTTACGGGTGCGGGCGCCGGGGCCGCCGCTTCGGCTTTTGCCGGAATGGTCAGCTTCTGTCCGACTTTGATATGGTCCGTCGTCAGATTGCTTGCGGCTTTGATCGCCTTGACGGTGGTGCCATGTGCCTTCGCAATCTTGGTCAGTGTATCGCCGGATTTCACCGTGTAAGTTTCGCCACTCATGCTGGTGTCGGGCGCGACGGAAGCGCCGTTCGCTGCCGGGGCCGTGCCGCCGGCCGGGATGGTCAGTTTCTGTCCGACCTTCAACTTGGTCGGCTCAACGCCGGGGTTGGCCGCTTTAAGCGCACTGAGCGTCACGCCATTCTTCTTCGCAATTTTTGCGAGCGTGTCGCCGTGGACGATGACGTATTCGGTCCCGGCTGGCGCCACAGGCGGCTGCACCACGACCGGCGGCGGAACCACGGGCGGATTGGAGGCAACCGTCGGCGGCGGATTCGTATCCATGACCACCGTATTGGTATCCGCTGGCGGCGGCTGGTTTTCTTCGCTGACCTGTTCGCGTTTGCAGCCCTGAATGAGCATGGCGATCAGGCTGGCGGTTCCGACCACGGACACGCAGAGCACGCCGAGTCTCATGTGCGAACGGCGTTTGCTTTGCTGCTCCAACAGGGAGCCTTTGGGTACGAATGGGTTCGGGTTATTCATTGATTTGGCGCTGATGGCGTCCTTTCTTCGAGGTTGGTTGATTTTGTTCGCAGCGAAATTTTCCCTCGGCAAATTTCGCGGCGCGTTAAATTCATTTTGTTCATTGGCGACGGACTGAAGGCGCCGCAAAATTTCAAACCGGCTGGTGAAACGAACACTCCGCCGGCCCTTGCGCGTCTGGCCGCTGCCGCCAAAGTTATTAACAGCCGGAGGCCGCTTGTGCAAGGAGCAAAGCGACCGCTCAAAACTTCATTATGGTCCAATGGCAGCGTCATTTCTACCTCAGTTTCAGCGTCGCCAGGGCGACAACCGCAAACAGCACGCACAAAATGTAAAATCGCATCACCACCTGCGATTCGTACCAGCCCTTTTTCTCGAAATGATGATGCAGCGGCGCCATCAAAAAAATCCGCCGGCCGGTGCCATAAAACTTTCGCGTGAAGCGGAACCAGCCGGTTTGTAAAATCACCGAAACAGCTTCCAGCACAAATACGCCGCCCGCAATCATCAGCACAAACGGCTGATGAATCAACACCGCGATGATGCCGAACGCGCCCCCGAGCGCCAGCGACCCGGTGTCGCCCATGAACACCTGCGCCGGATGGCAGTTGAACCACAAAAAACCAAGGCCCGCGCCAATCATCGCCGCGCAGAACACCGTCAATTCGCCCGCGCCGGGCACATAAGGAATTTGCAAATAGCCCGCCGTCCGGAAGTTGCCCGCCACGTACGTGAACACGAGAAACACAAAGGCCACGATCAACGTGCAGCCAATCGCCAGACCATCGAGGCCGTCCGTCAAGTTCACCGCATTCGAGCTGCCGACAATCGCCAGCACCACCACCAGCAAACCGATCAGGCCGGCGCCCGTGGCCACCGGGTGTTTGCAAAACGGAACCATGACGTCCGTAACCAGTTTGGTCGTCGAAGGTGTCATCCACAAATAGACGGCGATAAAGGCCGCCAGCGCAAATTGCGCCACCAGCTTGACGCGCGGCGGGGTGCCGCCGCCGGTTTGCTGGATGATTTTTGCATAATCGTCGTAAAATCCCAGTCCCGACAGCACCAGCACCGAGAGCAGCGTCAGCAGCACCAGCTTGTTGTCCAACTGCGCCCACAGCACGGTGGAAAAAAACAATACCGCCACAATCAAAATGCCGCCCATCGTCGGCGTTCCTTTTTTGCTCAAAACCCGCGCGGCCAGACCGCCGGCCTCCTCGGCCCGGTCCGCATAGTCCTGCCCGAATTTCAACTGTTTCAGCCAGTGAATGATTCTCGGCCCCAGCCACCAGCTCAACATCAACGCCGTGATCGCCGCGCCCGCGCTCCGCACCGTGATGTAATGAAACAACCGCAACGCCGAGAGGTGGCCCGCCCAGGGCGTTCCCTTCGACCAATCGAGCAACTGCTGGCTCAAATAATAAAACATGGTTCTGGTTCACGACTTTTCCGACTTTAGCGCCCCGGCGACGCGCTCCAAACGCGACGCCCGCGACGCCTTCAACAAAACCACATCGCCCGCCTTCAAAAAATCCTTCACCGCCTTCACCGCCGCTTCCACGTCCGCAAACTCCATCACCCGGTTCAATCCCGCCGCGCGCGCCGCGCGCGCCGTGACCGGCGCCATTTTACCGATGACAAACATCTGCCCGATGCCGAGTTCCGCCGCGCGGCGTCCGACCTCCGCGTGCGCCGCCTCGCTGTGCGCGCCCAGCTCGTTCATGTCGCCGAGCACCGCCACGCGCCGGCCCTGCAACGGCAGAGCGCAAAGCGTTTCCAGCGCCGCGAGCGTCGAGTCCGCGTTCGCATTGTAAGCATCGTCGAGCACACGCACGCCGCCCGCCTCCCAAAACTGCAGCCGCATTTTCGGCGGCTGGCATTCGGCCAGGCCGTCCCGCACCGCGGGACGGCCCAAGCCTAGTTCCTCACTGACCGCAACCGCAAACAAAGCATTCGTCACCTGATGCCGCCCCAACAAATTGATCCGGTACTCGCCGCTGAATTCAGCCTTGGGCGCGTCCACGCGAAACGTCACGCCGTTTTTGTCCAGGCGAATCGAACGCGCCCGCCAGTCGTTTTTTTCGCCGAGTCCGACGCGCACGACCGTCGCGCGCGCGCGCCGGGCGACCGGCTCCGTCCATTCGTTGTCCCCATTGACAAAGAGCTTTCCGTCCGCCGGCAACAATTCCGCCAGCCAGCCTTCCTCCTGCGCCACGCCCGCCAGGTCGCCAAAAAATTCCAGATGCTCGCGGCCAATGTTCGTCAGCACGCCGTATTTCGGCCGGATCATCTTTACCAGCGGCGCGAGTTCGCCCGGATGATTCGTGCCCGCTTCGAGCACCGCGGCCTGGTGCGACTTTTCCAGGAGCAACAGCGTCAGCGGCACGCCGATGTCATTGTTGAAGCTCGCCTCGCTCCAGACCGTGGCCAGCTTTTGCCGCAACGCCGACGCGATCAATTCCTTGGTCGTCGTCTTGCCATTGGAACCACCAACGGCAATCACCGGCAAATCAAATTCCAGCCGGTACGCCGCGGCGAACTTCCCGAGCGCCATGCGCGCGTCATCCACGACGAGCACCGCGCATCCCGGCAAAGCTGCGGGAACTTTTTTTCGCTCCACAACCACGGCGGCAACGCCTTTGGCCGCGACCTCGTTCAAAAAGTCGTGGCCGTCAAAACGCTCGCCCTTGATGGCGAAAAACAGGTCGCCCGGCTTCGCCTGCCGCGAATCAATGCCGGCGCGTTGAACGGCTGTTTCCGCCGACCCGCGCCTGAGTTCGGCGGCGCAGGCCTCGGCAACAAATTTCAAAGAGCGTGTTTCCACTGTAAAATTTCACCGGTCATTCACGGGTTTTGGGCGTTCATCGGCGCCCGTGAGCCACCCGCCGCCACGAGCGGCGGCGACGATGCCGCCGGTAACAAATTTTTGTCCGCCGGAATATTCAAATAACTGGCGCAGCGTTCGGCAATTTCCTTGAAGACCGGCCCGCAAACCTGGCCACCGAAATAACCTTCCTTCGGCTCGTCCATCACGACCGAGATGCAAAGCTCCGGATTGTCGGCGGGGAAAAATCCGACGAACGAGGAATAGAATTTATGTTCGGCGTAGGTGCCATTCTCGACTTTTTGCGCCGTGCCGGTCTTGCCCGCGTCGGTGTAATCCTTCATTGCCGCGCCGGGCGCCGTGCCATCCGGTGTCACAACGGTTTTGAGCGCCTCGACCATTAATTTATCCGTGGATTCGCTGACGACCTGCCGCACGCGCTGCGGCGCGTATTGCTGCACCACGTTCCCATTGCGGTCTTCGAGACGGCTCACCAGCATCGGCCGCATGAGCCAGCCGTCGTTCGCCAGCGCGCTCATGGCCATGGCCATTTGCAACCGCGTCACCGCGATCCCCTGTCCCATCGGAATCTGCGCGATGGAAACCTTGCTCCAATCCTTCACCGGGTACAAAATTCCCCTGGCTTCGCCCGGCAGGGAAATACCCGTGCGCTGGCCAAAGCCAAAATCCCGCGCGTAATCGTAAAGCCGGTCCTCGCCCAGGCGGATGCCAATTTTGGCCGCGCCGATGTTTGATGATTTGGTGATGATGTTCTCGGCCGTCAGCACGCCATAAGCTTCATGATCGTGCAAAACGCGGCCGGCAAAGGCAAAATGTCCCTGCTCGCAATCAAACGTATCCGCCAGGCGCACGATCCCCTCGTTTAACGCTCCCGATACGACGACAATTTTGAACGTCGAGCCGGGTTCCATCAGATCGCTGATGACGCGATTGCGGCGCGCATCGGCAGGCGAAGCGCCGGGGTTGTTCGGATCAAAGTTCGGCAGCGTCACCATCGCCAGAATCTCGCCCGTGCGCGGACGGGTGACGACGGCGGTGATGCTGATGGGCGTGTGTTTTTGCAGCGTGTCGGCCAGCGCGGTTTCCACGATGTGCTGGATCGCCGCGTCAATGGTAAGCATCACGTTCAGGCCGTCGCGGGCCTGCACGTCTTCATCGCGCAACGCGACCAGTTCGCGCTTCTGACGATCCGTTTGCGTCACGCGCCAGCCCGCCACGCCGCTCAACGCCGGATTCAAAATCAGTTCCACGCCGTCGCGCCCGACCGTTTGCGAAACGTGGTTGCTGCCATTCTCCGTTCCCACGAAACCGAGTACGTGCGCCGCCAGCGGGCCGTTTGGATACACGCGCAGTTGATCATCCACCGGATCGGTAAAAATCGCGCTCGTGCGCAGATCGTGGAAAAAGGCGCGGTCGGATCGGGACAATTTTTTCTCGTCCACGCCGAAGGAAAGGTTGGTCATCGTCATCTGGATTTTCTGCCAGGTTTCGTCCGGAACCTTGTGTTGCAGCACGACGTATCGGTTCGCGACTGTTTCCCCCTTTTGATTTTTCACCGGGCGGGGAAGCAGGCGCTGATACAAATCGGCTTCGCTCATTTGCAGCAGCGGCGCGAGCGCGCGGGCGACCACGGCCTGCTGGCTGCCAATCAGGACCGGATCGGCGCAAACCGTTTTCACAAAAATGCTCGTGGCGAGCAAATTGCCGTGCGCGTCGAGGATGTCGCCGCGGCGCGGCGCGCGCCAAAACTCGCGCTGGGTGTTTTGCTGCGCCTTGGCGGCCAGTTCGTCGTGACGCACCACCTGCAATTCCACGAGCCGGGAACCCAGGCCGGCGAATGCCAGGCACAACAGTCCCAACAGGGTCAGCACCCGTTTCAATTGCAACCGTTTGGTCATCGCAAAAAGCGGCCAGCCGCCCGCGGCGATCGGTTCCTCAACCAATGGCGTCACGAGCGGCGGCCAAAATTTTCATGTTATTGGGTCATTGCGCCGGCGGGTTTTTCCGCAAACTGGCGCGTCAAAATTTTATTTTCCGGCGGCGCGGACGCCGGTTCCGCCAGCCGCAAAACCTGCATCGGTTGCGCCGGCAAAAGACCGAGATTCAATTCATGGACGCGGCAGTCCAGCATCGTCGGCGACCGCAAAATTGAAAGCTGGTCGCTGAGTCTTCGGTCATCGTTTTGCAACCGTGCCAGGCGGACCTCGCGCTGCCGGATCTGCTGGCCGAGCTGGTAAATCTGGCTTTTTTGCCAGACGTAACCCACCGCCGAACCGGCGATCAGCAAGCACAAAAACAACGCCTTCAGCGCCGGTCCAAACCGGATTGCCGCCGACTGATTTTTTCGATTTTTTGCCATTCAAATTTTCTCCAGCACCCGCAATTGCGCGCTGCGGCTGCGCGGATTGTCGTTCAACTCATCCGCACCGGGCTTGATTGCCTTGCGCGCCACCCACTTCAACTCCGGGATGCGCGACCGGCGCAATTCCGGCACGTCCACCGCGCCGCTGAACGTGTAAGCGCGCGTCCGTTCCCGGCCAAATTCCTTCACCACCCGGTCCTCCAGCGAATGAAACGTGATAACCGCCAGCCTGCCGCCGGGCTTCAGAATTGTCACCGCCGCCGCCAGCCCGCGTTTCAAAGAACCCAGTTCGTCGTTTACCGCGATCCGCAGCGCCTGAAAAATTTTCGTCGCCGGATGCGCCTTTTTCCCGCGGCGCGGACTGAGCCGTTCGATCAATTCCGCCAGTTGCCGCGTCGTCTCAAATTTTCGCTGAGCGCGGTCATGAACGATTGCCTTTGCCAACCGCCGCGACTCGCGTTCACCGCCAAATTCCCAAAAAATCTTCGCCAGTTCTTCCGCACCGGCGCCGTTCACCAAATCCGCCGCCGTCAGCGTCTGCCGCGTGTCCATCCGCATGTCCAGCGGACCGTCTTGCTGGAAACTGAATCCGCGTCCGGGCGAATCCAGTTGCGGCGAACTCACGCCCAGGTCGAGCAGCACGCCGTCGCATCCCGCCGCCGGAATCCAGCCGGCCATTTCCGCGAAATTTCCCTGGCGGAATTCAAACCGTCCGGCGAATTTTTCCGCGAGCCGTTTTTTCGCGGCTTCAATCGCGGCGCCATCGCGATCGCACCCAAACAGCCATCCAGTCGGTGAACTCGCGGCCAGAATGCTCTCGGCGTGTCCAGCCCCACCGAGCGTCCCGTCGGCGTATCGCCCGCCCGGGCTCGGCTTTAGCGCGTTCAGCACCTCCGCCGCCATCACTGTTTTGTGAACGAAATCCGGCACTGTGCATCGTTATCCCGTTGGTTTAATCCACCGTTGCGTGAAACATCCGCTCCGCCAGAAATTCCCAGGATTTTCCCGGGGGCGGCAGCGTCGGCACGGCCGTCTTGTCCGCCGTCCGCGATTTGATCGGCACCACTTCCACGTCGGCATCGCTGAGGTCGTTATGCACGACTTTCACGCTGTCCAGCGAAAGTTCGGACTGCACCGGACACGGGGCGCTGGGCGCCGCCGGGGCCGAACCGCGCCAGATCGAAATCGGATTCAACTTGCTGGCCCAGGATGTCGCGCGCGCCGGACGCGCCGGCCAGGGCGGAATTTTTTGCGTCTTGGCGGCAACGGGCATGACGGCTTTTTTGATTGGGGCGGCGACGGTTACCGCCACCGGTTTCGCCGGTTCCGCCTCGTCCGGCGACTTGAATGGATTTCGCGCCAGACCGAATTTGGGCAGATAAACATGCCGGTCGGCGCGATACGAAACTTCCGCACATCCGTTGATGACGCTTTTGCCGGCAACCAATAATTTTCCAAGATTCATAATTACTCCATCAGCTTGAAGGCTTCGTGCGCCAGCACGGCGTCGGAAGCCTTGACTTTCTCGTAACTCTGCGGATTCCAAATCTCAAAGCGGTCCAGCAGCCCGACCAGCATGGCCTCGTCCTTGATGCCCGCCGCGCGCGCCATTCCCTCCGGCAGGCAAATCCGTCCCGCCTTGTCCACGCTCACCTGCACCGACTCGCTGCCGATGAAACGTTTCAAAACCACTTTGTTCGCGTCGCCGTTGGACATCGCATCAATGGCTTTCACCATCTTCGCCATTTCCGCCGGCGGCAAAACGCGCAAACACGGGCCCTCTTTCGACTTCGGCCAAAGCATCAGGGTCAGTTCCGTGCCCGGCTTGTCGGGCCGCCACTTGGCCGGGATTTGAACGCGCCGCTTCTCATCCACTCCATGCTGATAGAGTGAATTGTAATAAGTCGGCTCTTTATTCACTGCGTTCCTCATATATCCACAATCCCGACCACAAACTGCCTTTCTCCCCACAACGACCCATTTATATCCACTTTGCCCCACTCAATGTCAATAAAAAATTTGCGATTTATTCAAAAGTTATTCACAACCAAAAAAGCCGGGGTTTAATGCTTTAAGTTGAAATCTTATGCATCACGGCTTGAAACTTGAAACCTGACGCTGGAAACTCGCCGTGTGCGAACCGCTGATTTCAATTTTGACCTGCCGCCCGGATTGATCGCGCAACATCCCGCGCCAAAGCGTGATGAATCACGGTTGCTGTTCCTGCATCGCACCGATGGAAACATCGAACACCGTCACTTTCTGGATTTGCCGGGGGTTTTTCGCGCGGGCGACGTGCTGGTTCTCAACAATTCGCGCGTGATTCCAGCCCGGCTTCGCGGCGCGAATGCCCGGACCGGCGGCAAATTTGAAATTCTATTGCTTGAAGAAAAAGCGGCCAACGACTGGTGGGTCATGCTGCGCCCCGGCAAAAGCGCCCGCGTCGGAACGCAAATCGTTCTTCACGACAACCGCCAAAAGACCCCGATTTGCGCCATCGTCGTGGAAGTGAACGATGAGGGGCACCGGCGGCTGCAATTTTCCGGCACGCCGGACATCAGCCGCGAATTGGATCGGCTGGGTGAAGTTCCGCTGCCGCCCTACATTACCCGCGCCAATCCGGATGAAATGGGCGAGGACCGGGAGCGTTATCAAACCGTTTATGCCCGAACCGACGGTTCGGTCGCGGCACCGACTGCCGGTTTGCATTTCACCGGGAAATTACTCGATGAAATTCGCGCGCGCGGCGTGACCATCTGCTTTGTCACGCTGCACATCGGACCCGGCACATTTGCGCCGGTGAAAACCGAAACGCTGGACGCGCACAAAATGCATGAAGAACGATTCGATCTGGGCGAAGCAGCCGCGCACGCCATAAACGAGGCCAAAAGCGCCGGTCGCCGCGTTTTCGCCGTCGGCACGACAACGGTGCGCGTGCTGGAAAGCATTGCCGCCAAGAACAGCGGAAAACTCAATGTTTACAAGGGTCGGACGCATATTTTCATTTACCCACCGTTTCAATTTCGAATCGTGGACGCGCTGTTGACAAACTTCCATCTGCCCTGCTCCACGCTGCTGATGCTCGTCAGCGCGTTTGCCGCGCCGGGTGAAACGCGCGGACGTGAAATGGTTTTATCCGCCTACGCCGAAGCGATCCGCAAACGTTATCGCTTCTTCAGTTATGGAGACGCGATGCTGATTATATGAGTCCAAAGTCCAAAGTCCGAAGTCCAAGGCGGCTTTTTGTTTTCGTGAACATGGCGATGACGGCGGACGGCAAAATCGCGACGGCGAATCGCGCGGTGTCGTCGTTCGGCAGCATACGCGACCACAAGCACTTGCTGGAATTGCGGGCGACGGCGGACGCGGTGATGGCCGGGGCGCGCACCGTGGATTTGGCGGCCATCAACCTGGGACCAGGTCCGGCCAGATTCCGGCGTTTGCGTCTTAAAAACGGGCTGATGGAGTACAATCTGCGCGTGATCGTCAGCGGCAAAGGCACGCTCAATCCCGCCGCGGAAGTTTTCAAACATCGTTTCTCGCCTATCATCATCCTCACCACCGGACGGGCATCGAAAGCCAGGTTGCGTCAACTACGGGCTTTGGCAGACGAAGTAAAGGTTTGCGGCAGGCGCGAAATTAATTTCCGCGAGGCATTTTGCTGGTTGCGCTGGAAATGGGGGGTCAAACGCCTGCTCTGCGAAGGCGGTGGCGGATTGAATGACACCCTGTTTCGTGCCGGTTTGTTGGATGAACTGCATCTCACAATCTGCCCGAAAATTTTCGGCGGGCGCAATGCCCCTGCCATCGCTGATGGCGGAGGTTTCCGCCGGTTGGCGGAAGCCCTGCCTCTTCAAATCAAGTCATTTAAGCGCACCGGGAACGAAGTTTTCGCCATATTCCGGCGGGTACCGCGGCGGTGAGTAACGTCCAACTTATTCACAAGCCGGCAACGCTGGCTGTAACCGGTTCGTAACGGGGATAAAACGCCCATGTTTGCCGGTTTGGAAGCAGGTTGAACGATAAAGTAACATTCTTGGCAGGGCTCCTTTGCTTCGCGGCCACCTGACTCGGCGGCGCAGCTCTGACAGATCGCGCGCAGGCAGTGCCACTTTACCGTTGTGAACCGATTTGTTTCGGTGTGGGTATTCCTTTATCTAACCAGTTTCGGCTTTCGTTTCCACCCAACGCGCGAACAGCCACAGCAAATCACTCAGCCGGTTGAGATAAATCACAATCTCCGCGTTTTTTAGCCCGCTGGTATCCTTCAAGCTGCACACACGCCGTTCCGCCCGGCGGCAAATCGTCCGTGCCAGGTCCAATGCCGCGCCCAGCGGGGTCGCGCCCGGGGTCGCCCAGCCCTTGGAACTCACGTTCTGCTCCTCGATTTCGCCCACCAGCGCGTCGAGCGTTGCTGTCATCGCTGGCGTGACCAGCAAATAGCCGTCCTTGACGTAACGCGGCAAATCCTCCGGCTGGACGCACAGTTCACCCATCAAGACAATCAGGTCCTTCTGAATCACCAGCAGATTGTTGCGCACGAAATCGTGCTTCGCCGACGCGTGCGCCAACCCGAGCGCGGCGTTCAACTCGTCCACCGCGCCGCACGCCTCGACGCGCGGATGGGTTTTCGGCACCCGCCGGTCATACATCAACGCCGTCGTGCCGTCATCCCCGTTTTTGGTCGCAACGCTCATCCGGCCTTTAATCGTCCTCGTTTTTGTCTCCCCGAAATCTACCGCATCTGGTTATTCGTTGAAATTTTATTTGTGCCCGTCCAACTGGATGGCGGGATTTTCACCGCCGGACGATTCGTGGCTGGCACAACCGGCGGCGGCGAAACCAATCTTTGATAAGCCAGAATGCCCTTCACCATTGCCAGTGCCATCTGGCGGCGATAAACGGCATCGTAAATCTTTTTGCGTTCAACCGGATGTGTCATGTAACCGCCTTCAATCAAAATCGCCGGCATCGTGGCGTCGCGCAAAACCGCATAACGCGCCCGGCGCACGCCGCGGTCCGGCACGCGCAGGCTTTGCACCAGCGACTTCTGCATTTGATACGCCAGCAACAAACTCTTTTGCTCGACGCGATTTGCCGTGGTCGGACCGTAATTGGCGCCTTCGCCCTGCGCGTCGGTGGAACTGGCGCCGACGGGCGTGATGCAATACGTCTGCGGTCCTTCAACATCGTCTTTCCCGGTTGGCGTCGCGTTGAAATGCAAACTCACGAACAAATCCGCGCCGCGCCGGTTGGCCAGCGCCGGACGGTCGGGCAATTCGACATACGTGTCCTGGCTGCGCGTCAGGATGACATTAAACCCGGCCCTTTGGAGCTGGTCGCGCATTTCCAGCGCCAGTGCCAGCGTGTAGGTCTTCTCACTGTGCCAGAACGTGTGGTTGCCCGTGTCCTTGCCGCCGTGGCCGGGATCGAGGCAGATGGTCGTGATGCGTTTGGGGTCGGCGAACCGGGGGAGGAACAACAGCGGCCGGATGGCTGTGTTGAGATCCATTTGGGCGATGAGTAGCGTGCCGTGGTCCAACGCCACCGGGAAGGACAGCGCCACATTGATGCCGTTGACCTCCGCCATGCGCGAATACTTGTCAAAAACCAGCCGCGTCGTGCGGTTGGTGGCCATGATTTCGTCGCCGCGTTTGAGCCAGAAACAACGCAAGCCGTTCGCGCGCGCCCAATCCGCGATCGGCACGTAGCTTTGGCCGTTAAAGGCGGCGGCATGCGCCGGCGACAGGCAGAACACCAGGCACAACGCGATCAGCAGCATGAAAAAATTCTTCACGGCGTCGCAAATTGCCCGCCCGCCACGAAGGATTCAAGGGAAATGGGTTGAAGAGGCAAGGCTGAAGGATAAAGGTCCGGCTTCATTTTCCTTCGGCATTCCACCCCTCGCCGGGCGCAATTCACCCCTCAAATCACCAATGTGTCCCTTATTCATTAGGTTTCTGCCCGCTTGTGTTAAATAGCTTGCACGGTCGGGCAAGTTAGTTGGGTGGATGACTCGGTGCGAAATTTGGGGATTGAAAGGAGCAAATGATGAAGGTGTCATGGATGTGGTTTTCGTCAGTAGGCTGTTGGCAGCCGGCAGTCCGGTCATGTCAGCACGGGCGCAGAGCAACTTCGTCTACGCCGTTGACTTAAACCCCAGCAACGATCTGACCGACGCCAACGGGGTGCTGCATCACAACAACTGTAGTATCAAATCAACAATGCCGCTTTTATATGAACACATCTCCCATATTCGTCCATTCAGAACTGCGACGTGATACATTGCCGAACCCATCGGAGGTTTCCCGGCCTGGTCCGCAAACCATCAATCAGGCGGGCGGGGACAAAGCTCCAACCAGACCGAAGCGTTCTCTGCACATCCTTTGCATTGATGACGACGAGCAGATTCTGGAAATGATGAAAGACTGTCTCACACACTACGAACATCGGGTGAGGGTTGCCTCCGGCGGGAAGCATGGAATGGAATTGTTCCGCACCGCCATGCTGAAAAGCGAGCCTTACGAAGTGGTCATCACCGATTTGGGCATGCCGGATATTGATGGCTACCACGTGGCCCAGACGATCAAGGCCGAATCCCCAAATACGCCCATCATCATGATGACCGGCGATGGCATAATCACGAAGGAAGGCGGAAAATTGGCTGCGGCAGTGGACGCCGTGGTCGGCAAACCACCGCACATAGAAGAACTGAACAACTTGCTGCTCCGGATTGTCGTGCCAGCCAGGCCGTCGTAGAAAACGGTTCCCGTCTTCACTCCCACCGTCGCTACGCTTCCATCTTCGCGCTGATACAGCGCTGCAAGTCGTTACGAAGGGGCTAGCAGGCTGCTGAAAAACTCTTTTTTGACCAAAAAAATATGCGAATTTCCCAATGAATTTGAGGGTCAATTTTCAAATGCATGGCTTTTTCAGCACCCTGCTAGTCGACGAGACGAGTCAAATTTCGTCACGATAAAAATGGCAGCCAGGCGGGGTGGCCATCCGGCCTCATTTTACTTTGGAATTCCGCCCCATTCTTGGGGCAATCCACCCCTCAAATCACGCAATGTGTCCCTTATTCATCACTTTTCCGCCCGCTTCGGTTAAATAGCAGTATGACAAGTTGGTTGGTTGCCTGATATGAA
>Ga0181538_10000273_pt1 | contig 60700 bp, 41 predicted proteins | sample PEATcosm2014_Bin_40_FD_119773 | JGI IMG/M metagenome (GOLD analysis project Ga0181538, IMG submission 119773) | Peatland microbial communities from MTU Mesocosm Facility, Houghton, MI, USA - PEATcosm2014_Bin23_30_metaG | ecosystem: Environmental > Terrestrial > Soil > Wetlands > Peat | place...
CGGGATTGACCGGGATGAAAAGCGCCTTGTCCGCATGACTCGGCTGGTGAAGATACCTGTGGACCGTCATGGAATAGGTGGGAAGACCGTGGGCGGCGAGAAGAGAATCATCTTTGCATAGAACCCAGGGATCGGAGTCGGTCGCCGGAATTGGAACCAAGCAAAGCGAGTCGAGATCCAGATAGGTAGGGGGCGGATTGCTGATCTCCCAGCCTGTAATGTAGAGGGTGCCGCGGTCGGCGGAAGAGAATTGTTGAACCAGGAGTTTCCATCGCTCGTCAAGGATTCGGTTGTTGAGAACTTCCAGACGGCTGCCCTGGGCGGCGCCGAGAAGGAAGCCGGGGATGTCTTGAATCCAGATTTCGAGCCATTGATGAACCCTTCCTCCGTGATCGAGGAGGCAACCGAGCAGAATCCTGGCGTCGAGGGCGCTGCGAAGGACTACGAAATGGCCAGCGACCGGGTCGGGTTTGCGGGTGACGACGGCGCAAATACTCAAAGGAGAGTCGGACACGCCGTGGATTGGAACCGAGGCATATTCCTCGGGCAGTTCAAATGCCGCCAAAGCTGTATCCGGCAGGGCCATAATTTGGTTTCCGAGCAAAGAAATGCCAAGCGGGGATCGCGCTCACCACAGAATCACCACGCTGAGCTTCAAACACCGAGGAGGACTTCCAAACCCAAGCAGTCCCTATTAGTCGATTGTCATTGGGGCTGGTTCCACCGGCGTCACCGCATTATGGGGCCAACTTGCGACGATGCCGCAAAGTCCGTTCATACAGAATCTTGAGCACCATTAGTGCCAGAGCGGAATAATCTTCGATCTTTGCGGTGTTTGTCAAGTTTAGTCCGGTTTTCAATCACTCGTGCACTCGGTCTACTGATGCGTAACGTCGGCGGCCGAATGGCGCGATGCTAAGCAGCGGAGCACGGAAATTAATTGACATCGCAGGTACGTTTCTGGTAATTAATTACTTGCTTTTTGGGACCGCGCCAATCTCCGCAGTCAGATATGCAGACGATGGGATTGCAGTCGGTGAGCGCGCTTTTTGTCGCGCGTAAATGCGCTTGGCATTGGGTAATTTTGGGATGCAAAATCTGATCTAATGGGATTTTGCGTTTGAGAAGCCGAACGCGGAATTGGATTGTTATGTCAAATGCCACGACAGTTGCTCAAAGGCTCCGAATGGTGGTAGCTCGATGTGGGGATGACGCGAACGATCGGCGCGTGACGGTTCGCGCGGCTCTTGAGGATGAGACCAAGGGGATGTTACCGGACGAGCGGGATCGATTTTTGGAAACGGTGTCGAGGCATTTCCCGGTTTGGGGGGAGATCGTCAACAGCGAATCAAAGTCTTCAAACCGCATTGACCCAAACGATATTCCGGTATTGGTTACGGCGCTGGTCAGTGGGTTCTTGCGGTTGTCCAACGGGCAACAGAACGAGATCAGACAGATGCTGGTGAAGGGGGGAGTTCTCGGTTCCGGCGGGGTGGGACAGGAACAACGGGTCCGGGAAGTCGCCAGCGTATTCCGTCGCAATGGGACAAATCTGAAAGACTCGAATTTGGCGATCCAGCGGCTCTTGGACGTTTTTCTCATGTTGGCGGAACAGGTTATAGCCACGGAGGAATTCGTTTCGCCATGCTGGAGGAATTACCGCAGCGAAGGGGGATCTCCGCTAATCAGGGAGTTGATCGGCCGGTATATTTGGGCTGGGGAGAATGATGCGGCGCTGGGGAAGTGCAAAGTCGACCTTCAGGATCAGTTGGTTTTGCTGAAAAACCGACTCGTAAAACTACTAAGCAGTATCCCCGCGTTTGCGCGAAGATTTTCCCAAACTCGATGCCCATCGGCGATTGAGGAAGGCGTTCAGGGCAAATGGGGAATGTTTCCAGGTAAATTCAAGGATGTCTGGGATCGATACATTGAATTGTGCGGCGGTCGGGATCAGGAACAATTTGACGATCAGATTGTCGCCATTTTCAGACAAATCTTAAAGGATTTGTAGTCGAGATAGACCAATGGGCACACCAGTTGCCGTGCATTGGCATGAGGGATTGTTTCTTCGCCCGCAGCATTTGCAGGCGATGCAGAGGTATATTCAGGACTCGTTGGTGACGGAGCGGCGTCATGGCTGTTCATACCCATATGGGGTGATCAGCGCGCATCTGGACGAAGAAGCATTGGAAAATCTGTCGGTTCGATTTGAGCAGCTCAGGGCGGTAACGCCGGGAGGCGGATTTGTTTCGTTCCCGGAAAACTGTGATTTGCCATCGCTTAACATCGAGGAAGCATTTAACACGACGACGGAGCCGCTGACGATTTGCCTTGCGGTTCCGTTGTGGCAATCGGCGCGCGCCAATGTCATCGACTTCGGCGGACGAGAGGATTACCGCACGGCACGGATGTTTCGCGTGGCGGAGATCAACTGTCTCGACGAAAACAACGGAAGGAATGAGCAACCGATTCATGTCCGGAAAATCAACGCCAGACTGCAATTGAGCACCGACGAAATGACGGACCTGGACGTGTTGCCGTTACTGAAGGTTCGACCCAATCCGACGAATGAAGGCGGGCTATCGCCCCGTCGGGATGCGGACTACATTCCACCATGCCTGCTTGCCAGCGGTCATCCACCGCTTCAGGAATCGGTTCGAGACATTGTCAATTTGATCGAAGTATCACGTCGGCAATTGTACGCGCAACTGAGGTCATTGGGCGCGAACATCAGCAACCTGTCATTGGGGATACAGTTCGAGCGGTGGGAGCGATTGAAGATACTGAATTCATATTCCACGAAGCTGGCTTGTCTTGCGCGAGCTCCGGCGGTGACGCCATTTGATTACTACCTGGAATTGTCGAGCCTGCAAGGTGAATTGGCGGCGTTTTATCCGGGCCGTCCTGAATACGCCGACTGCGCCGGTTACAATCATGACAATTTAGGCCTGAGTTTTCAGGGCCTCTTTAAGCAGTTGAGAAACACCGTGGCGATGTCGGGTGACCGGGAGCCGCTGGTTGCTAAGTTCATCGCGGATGGGAGTCGACTTCGGATCGCGGAGCTAAGCCAGGACCATCTGACGAAGCCGAATGAGTATTATCTGGTGATAGATACGAAAGTGGAACCGGCGGTGCTGGAGCGTTTGGTGACGGACCGGAGCCGGTTTAAGTTGATGTCTCGCGAAGAATCCAACAGCACATCCTGGGGACTGAAGCTGCAATACGAAAAGTTTCTGCCACCGGAGTTGTCGTACAAGCCGAATCGTCATTTTTTCCGGATTTACCGGGGCGCGGACGACCCACCGGCGGCCCGGATGTGGGATAAGATCCGGACGGAGCGGAAGATGGTGGCACGTTGGCCGGACATGACGACGACGGATTATGAGTTGGCGTTGTACATGACCTTGCCATCGTCAGAGTAACAGAATCGAAAGATGGCATGATTGCCGGGATTCCGACCGCGCGGTTGGCGGATTGATTTCGGGCATATCGACGCCAATGGCCATCGTGTCTAGGAGTTCTGCAATGGGTCTGCTTGAATTGTGCGAGCCTTTATTTTTGGAGGTTTGCCGAATCAACCGGTCGACGCGGAAGGGGGGTCCGGCGTTTGATCCGCAAAGAGAACGGGTGAAGATCCGGGCGATTTTCGAGGAGATGGGGGAAGCGGCCGCCGGCAATCCCGATTTAACCGAGCAATATCAAAAGGTCAGACGGCATCTGCTGTTTTTTGCCGATGGATTGATGGCGGAGTGCATGCCGAAATGGGCGAACCTCGCCGAGGAAGAAAAACCGCCCCTGTATGGCGGGGGCAGCGATTTTTTTCGCGGATCGGGTGGATTGGAAGATACGCTGGCGGATCCCTCGCACTCGGCGACGGAACGGTTGAGCATTTTTTATACCTGCCTCGGCCTGGGGTTTACCGGTGAGTTCAAAGAGGATCCGGATTACATCCAAAGGAAGATCAACGAAGCCGTGCAGCGACTGCACGGATCGATTGACATGACAGAGCGAAAGCATGAGTTCGAACAGGCGTACAAGAATGTCGACACCCGTGAGTTGGAAGTGCCGGTAAAATCCAGCCTGGTTGGGGTTACCATCGTCATGTTGGGCCTCATCGTGATCGTTTTGGTTTTCAACTGGGTGTCGTATTACGAAAACACGAAAGATCTGAAAGCGCATGTTCACCACGTGATCGATTATTTTAAGACGCATTAGAGTCTCGGCGGACCGTCGAGCGGCCGAGATCGAGTGACAAGAGGTGTCTGTTTATGCCGTCCACACAGGGCATTGGCCAATTACTGAGCGGGAGAGCGTCGGGCGGCGGCGTCGTGGCTGTGGGCGGCGGCGTGGCGGCGCTGGCGTGGGTTTCACGTAACTACCGGTGGATCGCGCTCGGGCTGGGCGTGGTGGTGCTTGGGCTGGTGCTGCTGGCATTTTTCGAATACCTGAGATGGCAGCGAAGCAGAAAATCGGCTCACCTGGCGGCATCGCTGAAAGGCGACGTCGGATCAAAATTCCAAAGTGGAATGGAGGTATTTCGCAAGACCGGGAAAAATCTGTATGACATCCCCTGGTATCTCATGGTTGGCGAGCCGGGCGCGGGGAAGACTTATGCAATCAGGCACTCCAACATAGGATTTCCGCCGGGCATGAATGACCTGGATGCTGGCGAGGGTGGAACGGCCGGAATGGACTGGTGGTTCGCCAGCAAGGCTGTGCTCCTGGATACGGCGGGTGCGTTGCTGACTGATCGCGACAAGGCGGACGAGTTCCAGGATTTTCTGCAGAGGATTCGCCGGAATCGGCCTTCGGTTCCCATCAATGGAATGGTCCTGGCGATTCCGGCGCTTTCACTGCTCACGGACAGCGACGATGCGTTGAAGGAGAAGGCGGAACTGATCGCGCAGCAATTCGAATTCATTCAGCGAATTCTGTCGATCCGCTTTCCGGTATATGTGATCATCACCAAGAGCGACACGATTGACGGGTTTCGCGAATATTTTTACAACTTTAGCGATACCTCATTGCCGAATCAGATATTCGGATGGTCGAATCCGTCGTCCTTGAATGCGCCGTTTGAGGCGGATCAGGTTGAAAAATATCTGGAGACGCTGATCGCGACGGTGAAGAAACGGCGAAGTTTCCTGCTGACGGATCCGAAGACACCGGAAGATCGGCCCCGGCGGATTGACAAGGTTGACTCGCTGTATGCGTTTCCGGAACAACTGGCGCGGCTTGGTTCGAAGCTGCGGACGTACCTGGAAACGGTTTTCATGCCGAGCGACTGGTCGGCGAATCCGCTTTTTCTGAGGGGGATTTACTTCACTTCGGCGGTACGAGAAGGGCCTCCGCTGGATTCGGACCTGGCCAACGCGTTGGGCGTATCGCCGGCGGAGTTGCCCGCGGAAAAGCGAGTCTGGGAAAAGAACAAATCGTATTTTCTGAAGGATTTGTTCATCGAGAAGATATTCCGCGAGAAGGGCTTGGTGACGTCCAGTACGACTAAGAACCCGGACCAGCGCCTGCGCGGACAAAAGATCGCGGTTCTCTCGGCAGGGTTTGCGGCGTGTGTGGCGGTCGGCGTGTTTACCGTGTTCGGCTATCTGAAGCTCGATCAAAGCGTTGGCAAATATGAGGATTTCTGGGACAAACAGATTAAATGGGATGCGGAGGGCAATCCCAATGTGGATTCGCTTCGATGGAGTAGTGCGGACGGGGATGACTCCATTAAACTTCCGATCTTCCGAGAAAACCTGTCCCTCTGTAAGACAAAAGTCGGCGATTCGGTGGTGTTCGCAATTCCGGCGAGCTTTCTGGGAGACGTCGATACGGACCGGAAGCTGGCGCATCGGTTAATTTATGAACGATGCTTCGTTCAGCCTCTGTTCGAGCAATCGCGCGACAAACTTGAGGAGAACCCGTCGTGTTATTGGCCGCAAACGGCCGTTCACGAGCCGGCAAATTCGGATGCGGCACAAAGCATCGGTCTGGATGGACTGCATCAGATCATCGTGTTGGAGGCGTGGCTGAGCAAAACCCAGGGAAACATATCGGACCCTGAGAAGTCCAAGCCGGACCTAAAGGCGCTATTTTCGCTTTTGCGATTCGATGGAACCGCCAAACGCGATTTGGGCAACGATCCGTGGTATCAGGTTGCGCAAGAATCGTGGGATTATTTCTGTTCGGGGGACTCAAAAAGCGGGGTATGGAATCCCGCGGGTATTTGGCGTGACGGTGGGCCGAGGTTCGCTCAGGCCGCCAACTCCGCGATCGTGGCTCTGGAACTCTACGCGGAGCAGACGTCGATGGTTCCGATTCAGCAGCTGGACGATCTCATCGGAAGTTTGAATGAATTCGAGACGAGGGAGCAGGCGTTTCTCCATTCGCCGGCGGGCGCGGTGTCGGACCCGAAATCCCAATTGAATTCGTGGACGCAGTTTTCGGGGAGCGTCGATGCGTTGACGAAAAAGCTCGATCCATCCCTGAAACTTCAGCCGCAACTGACCCCCAAGGGCGGAGGCAATTCTTTGTGGAGCGTTTATTCGGGCTGTCGGAATCAGGCGAATCAGACCGCGGCGTGGCTGAGCGATTCGTTGGCATACACGGGCGTGAACGGAACTTCGTCGAGCAACGATGTGGCGGGCCAGGACGTTCGGAGTATCGCCAAGCAAATCGAATTGCAATTGCAGACCTTGAAGGATAAGCAGGCCAAGTCGCGGTATTCGGATCAACAGGGGATGCTTGAAACGCTGGACAGAGATTTACTGGGTCCGCGGTCGGCGGAAACGGCGAATTGGGAATTCGAAATACGCGACGCATGGTACGCTCAGACGCTCGCGTTCCTGGGAAATCCCGTGCATATCGCGACGACGACGATGTCGCAACTTCCCAAAGCGGTGAAGAAGATACAGGACGAGCGCGCCAAGACGATAAAAAATCTGAATACGAATTGGGCGTCGGACGCTCCGTCGGTGGACAAATCGGCGAACGTCGTATGCCAGGCCGCGGTTGACGGTTGGGCGAATCAGTCGCTGGTGAGGCTTTTTGCCAGTGCATTGCCTGACCCTTCCCCGACGGCGGAGACCTGGGCCCAAATCGTCGGGGAGCAGGCAATCGATACAACGCAGGCGCCGGTTCTTTATAACGATCCTCTGGCTGATGACGAGAACCCGTTCCAAAACAAATACAATTCTCAAGCGGTGAAAGGGGTTATCCAGTGCTGGTCGGATTTAGTTGCTGCGGAGCCTTCCTCGACGGAGTTACCGCCTTCCGACAACGACGATTTGCAGTCTCGAATCAGGCGGTATCAGGAGTCGCTGACGAAGTTTCTTCGCAATTATGCGCACGCCTGGGAGTCCGCGCTGAGAATAAGGCCCGGACAAGCGCTTGTGGGGGAGATCAAGGCGCCCAAGGGAGCGGACTTGTCGGCGGACATCAACGGCGCGCTCAAAATTCTGGGCAGGCAGGTGGACGGCGCGTTGAGTCCTTTGTCGGCGGACAATTCACCGAACTGGCTGGCATCTCCGATCAATGTCGAGCAGGACGCGACAAAAGCGGGCGAAGAGGCGTTGACGGGAGATGTTTTGCCCGGGAGGACCAAGAAATTGGTTCAAATATGGGAGGCGATTGACGGATCAGGCAGCGTTCGCGACGCGGCAATCAACAAATTGAGCCCGGAGGCATGGAATGTTCTGGAATCGCCGGGGAAGGACCTGAGCGGAAATGATTACGCCTCGGATTATTGGCTCGCGGCGGCGCGGGTGCTTAAGGAAGATTTCCGCCAAAAGTGCGAAGCGGAAGTCGCCGACAGGAAGGCAAGCATTGCGGAAATGAAATTCCCGATAAGATTCGGGGCTGATCAAACCACGGAGGCCTCGCAGGAGGACCTGACGAATTGCGACGCAATTCTAAAAAGTCTGACTGCGCAGGTTCCGGACGACCATCCGCTGAAGGATGCCTTGACGAGTCTTCCGACGGACGAGGTGGCCAGACTCAAGCGAATGTTGGATTGGGTGGAATTTCTCGAGGATCCGAACGCCCAATGCAAGATCTCGCTGGCGAAGGACAACGACGGGAATATTCCCCCCGGTCTGACGGACGAAATCTCCAAGGATGTTGGATTTCTGCGGGATCAGTTGAATTACGTCTCGTTTGGGCCCGGCGCCAAGACTCAAACGATCGACGATCCGGTCACTGCTCCAACGCGATTGAGGGGGGGGCAGATCAAACTTCAATTTTACGCCAATTTGAACGATGCGGATAACGGGAACGTGGCGGTAAGTCTGACCGAGAGCGGTGGCCCGTGGCATATCCTGGAATTGGCGCGTCAACAGAGGAACAAGGGGATCGGAGTCAACGGCGGGAGTTGTTACTTTGTAAAGCTGCATTCGCCGGGAGACGCCTTGAAGCCAATCAACAAGTTTGATGTTTGGCTGAAGGTGGAATTTGACCGGGCTGTTTTCGACGAATAGCGGCGGTTCGTCTCGCTCACGGGGCCTTTTTGCGTGGTGATCCCGAAGCTACGACAATTTCTGACGGGGAAGCGGCCGACGGCAATTGTGGCGGCATTTGGAAAACTGCGCGGATATCCGGATCACATCGATGCGGGGTCAGAATCTCCGGTCATCCTGAAGCTCCGGCAGGCGATCTACTTTGGCGGCATCGCGAAATGCGCCGGAGAGTGGAAGCGCCTCAGCGAGGCCGGGAAGGCAATCCCTTTTGGGCATTTGGTTGTGTACCGGAACGGCAACGACGCGGCGGCGTTGCGGATTTTGCCCTCCGTTGACGCGGTTGGACGCCAGGATTTCCCGATCGTCGTTTGCGCCCAAGTCACGGGGCTAGAGCCGTTGGCCGCGGCGGCGGCGCGGGTTGTCGCGGTGGGGGACAAAATGCAATCCCTGAAGACGAGATCCGATCTTACGGAAATGATTCGGCAATTACAGCAGCAGCTCGAAGTCGATCTATCGAAAGAGGAATTGCAGGTATGGCCCAGTCGGGGCGCGGCGGCGGCGGCGGCGCTATTCAAGGATGGGTCGATGGGCCCCGACGGTGAGAAACTGATCCAAGTCGTCGAAACGCTACAGGATTACATTTCGTTTTCCAACGGTCGATCGCTGGTGCGGACGGTCATGGATCGAGCAGAGTGGGTCCGGGTCCCGGCGACAGGTCGGAACACGCATTTTACGGCCGGACTGTGGGCTGAATTACTGGGGACGATCGTGGACACGTCTCACGTGTCGTACTTCGTGATTGTGCCGGACAACAACCAGTGGGCCGATTTAATTGTAGGCGATCCTTCGGATAGGCAGTTCTGGTGTTTGCGAGCGGGCCTGGAGGAAATACCGTTGTTCCCGAACAAATCAAAGCACACGGACCCGAATTTTCGCGCGGTCGTGCGGCGATTTCTCGAGGACCTGATCGCCAAGGCAAGCCATGCGGAACCCGCAGCCGGTATTGCGGAACCGGCGGCCGCACCGGCTGCTCTGGTTGCTGAGACGGCATCGGCGGAAAATTCGGATCTCCCGGTTGAGAGAGGAAGTTCCCCGGCCATCGTTGCGGGAAGTCCGTCTCCGGTGAGCGGCGAAACGGAAACCATTGCAAAAGAGCGCATGCCGGAAGCGGCGAGTCGCCCCCTGAAGGGCGCCGAGGTCGATAAGGATATCACGGAGGGCGGGGCGAGCGTTTGGCCTAATCGTAGATTTATGGCGATCGCGGGGGCGGCGGGAATCCTGGGAATTCTATTCGTGGGGACGCTGATTGTGTTATTTCGCCATGCGGCCAACGAGGCGGGCAAAGTGACCGTGGTGGTTCCGACGAGTACGTCTGTGCCGGAAGAACCCGATCCGCGCGGGCAGTGGGATCGGGAAAGATCGGAATTGCGCCAAGACGAGAAAGCAATCGAAACGATTCGCGCGAAAATGGACCAGATCGAGTCGGCATTTAAATCGCCGGTGGCTTCGAGCGCGTCTGGCGCCGATGACGTGACGGGTGTGATGGATGCCATGTCTTCCAGTCGTTTGGGAACGGCGCGGCCGGAGCAGCTCATTGAGGCCGCCGACAAGTCGGAGAAGGTGATATGGAGTCCGTCCAGCGACTGGCCGGGGCAGCGTGATCGGATTGCGGAGGCGCATGCGGAGCTTCAGCATCGGCTTCACGATCTTTTGCCGGCAAGAGACCCGTCCTTTTTGCCTGATCTGGTCAAGGCGGTCAAAACAGTTCTTCGGGCGCGAAATCCGGGATGGGACATGGCTGAAAGTCAGTGGCAGAAGGCCGTGGATAAGACAGATCCAACCGTGGAGGGGAGCGGCGCCTTCCCCGGCTCGTTGCCGCGGATTTGGTCCTGCCTGTGTCAAATCAGCAAGGCTAGGTCCGATCTCCAGGGGAAAGCGCCCGAATTCGCCGGATTGGGGACCTTCGGTTCGGATATGGCGGCATCCTGGCGTGAATCGACAGATTCAGCGCTGTCAGCGTTGATGGCAAACCGACCGGAAGAGCGGGCTCCAGAGTATTTGGAAGCGGCGATTGAGGGCATCGGGTCGGATGCCGCGCAAAACGCGGCGGATCTCAAAATCGTTCCATCAAATTTGGCTTTGGCGGATCAGATGCTGGATCAGGCCTATTCGATTGATGAACGTGGTTCGAGCGGTCGGACTCTGCTCGACATCGGGCACGCGCTTGGTTCCATCAGGGACTTGAACTCCGGCGCTCTGGCGGTGATCGGATCGAGGCTTGAGCGGATTGGGAAGCTGCGAGAGATCGCAAAGTCCACGGATTTATCGCAGCTCAAGCAGTTGGTCGAATCCGGCTCGGATGCCGCGTTGGTAGCGGCGGCGTGGCGGAGGTGGTGCCAAATCGCGCCGATCGACCGGGAAGTTCCGCACGCCAACGTGGAAGACGATGATGATTTGAAGATGTTGGATTCCGTTACGCGCAGCTTGAGCGCCGCCCATTTGACAGAGGACCGGATGAAGCCGATCGAGCGGCTGGCCGTCCAGAGATGGGTGACTCGCCTGGAAGTGTCCGAGGCAACCGCGGGAGGCATCGAATATCTGCTGGAATTAAAGAACCGGCTGGGGATTGGGCAACCGGAAGTCTCTGAGCGAATGCAATTCAATCTCGCGTTACTCAGACTGAAGGCAGATTTAGGCGTCCTCAACACTGGACAGAACGGCTCAAGCGGGACGGAGCCCGCGCCGGCGACGGATGGCACAATACTCTCGCGGATCGACGCATTTCTGCAAGACGTGTCCAAAATCGGAGATCAGGCTGCCGAGGTGCGAGAGCTTCTCAGCAGCCTGAAGAGCGTGCGGGAAAAGGCCGAGCGGCTCCCAAATGGCTTTGTGAATTCCGCGGACGGCAAAACCGCGTCGGTCACGCACAATGGAATGACTCTCTATTTCCAGAAAGTGCCTTTCGACGGAACGAATGCGTCTTTCTACATTTGCACAATTGAGTGCCCAGTTGGGCTGGTGCGTGACGTGATCAACGAAGCTCATTTGCCGGCGGAGAAGATCGAAAGTCTGCTGGACTGCGCAGCACAGGGACAAGGCCCTTGCGGCTGGAAATGGGTGGAATCGACGAGTTCGATGGAACTCTCCAGTTCGTGGTTGGAGGCCAACCGAGCGGCCGTTGTCGGAGACGATTCGGACCTGCCGGCCGTTACAAAATGGTCGCCCATGCAATACGTGACGCCACAGGCGGCGCAATATGTCGCGAACCAATTGGGATGCCGGCTGCCGACGCAGGAGGAATGGAATTGTGCTTCGAGAATGGCGCGCGGGAATGGCACGCAGATTCAGCGTGGGGCGGCGTTTCGCCAGTACCTGCAAGAGTATCGGAATCAGGAATCTCGGGACGAGGGTGCGGCGCGGGATGACGCGGGTCCGTTCGTGGACAGTTTTTTCGTCGGTAATTTGGAGCACGTGACAACCCAGGCGGGGCAACTGTGGTTTCACGCCGAGCCGATCGAGGCCAGGACGTTGCAGAACATGGTCGGCAATATCGCGGAATGGGCGTACGACGGACCCCTGGGGATGGGCATCGGGCCGGCAGACTTGGTCATGGTCCACATCATGGGTCAATCGATCGTTTCCGATCCACAAGGCAACCCGCGGAGCGATACGCCATCGAAAGACAAGGGCCCGCTTCCGAAATATGAGGACGTGGGATTTCGGATGGCCTTCGACGACCCAGCCGGGACTGCGGTGAAACAGATTCGTTCGGCATTGGAGACGGCCCCGTTCCTGCAGCCAGCCAGACGGGTTGAAGGCCATTGAATCTGGATCGACCTGGAAATGTAGAATTGAGAAGATGCAGCGGTTTGGCGAATATCAAGTTCAAAGGCCTCGCGATCTGGCGGAGCTGGTATGGTCGGCCGGAAAGGCGAACGATCCGTCGCCGAAGTTCATTGTAAAATTCAGGTTTGTTTCGGTGATCGGTGAAGAGGCAGTTCGTTCATTTAGATCGTCGGCGGAACTACAGAAGCAAATCGCCAGCACGTCGCCGTATTGGGCGCCCATCCACGAAATCGGGGTATCAGAGGGCCGCGTGTACTATGTGACGGACAATTACCGATGGTCCGGTTCACTCATGATTGATTCTCGTCCGCGGGTGGACGACCGGGTTCTGAAACGATTGGCGTCGGGTGTCGCCACGGGGTTGACGGATTACAAATCAGCCACGGGCCGATCGCACGGCAATCTCAAGCCATCGAACATTCTGATGTCCGGGCAGGATTTGCGTGACGAGGGGGTGCGGATCGCGCTGGCGGACCCCTCGTCGGATGTCGTGGATCCCAAGAGGGCGGCGATCGATGATCGCCGCGAGCTGGGAAAGCTGATCTACCAGCTTGTTCACGGCACGGAATTCAAGGACTACTATTGGCCGTTGCAGGCGTCGGAAAAATGGGCGGCGGCGGATTTGGCGGGAACGACCTGGCGCGAGCGTTGCAACGGATTGCTGGCGCCGCCGGGTCATCCGCAAGTTATTGAAGTAGAGCAGTTGCTTGCCGAATTGACCTATGGAGGAACGCCACAACCCCAGAAGCCGCGGAGCGGCGCGTCGCCCCGAGCGAAAAAGATCGGTGTGCTCGTCGGAGCGGGCGTGATCCTGGTCTCGGCGCTGGCGGGATTGAAATACTTTGGAGCGGTTGGGCATAAACCTGAGCCACAGCCTAGCCCTCCGCAATTGATGCCGATCATTTCCATCACGGCGAACGATGTGGATTACGATGGAGAATTCCACACTGCGGGTTACAAAGTTACCGGCTCGGACGGCACGGTTCTCGGCAATTCGGACATTTCCTACTCGGTTGAATCTGCCAGCGGTGACGAGCAGATACAGGGCCTTCCATTTAACGCCGGGACGTATAAGGTTGTTGTGACCTATCACGGCGCGCCCGGCGACGCTCCTGGCGCGCCCGGCTACGCTCCTGGCAGTCGGTTAGGGACGTTCAACATCCGTCCCGCCAGCCCCCCTCCGTTTTCCTGGACGGTGAGCGGCGACGGGAGTTACGAATACAGCGGCGATCCACAGGGACCCACAGCTTCAATCGAGGGACTCGCCGAAAAATCAGGACAGGTCTCGACCCGATATTTCAGTGACGATGACACAAACGCCAAGCCCCTGGATGGGGCGCCGAAGGACGCGGGCTCTTATTTGGCGGTGGCAACTTATCAGACGAACGACAAGAACGATAAGAATTTTAAGAGTCGAGAGGAGCGCAAAAGGTTCACAATCAGCAAGGCTAAGCCAAGGTTTTCCTTTCAGTTCCAAGACTGGCCCGACGATGGAAAGCCTCACCCGGCTAAGGCGGTTTTGCAAGGGACCCCCGGGGACGATCTGAGCCAGTTGCCAATCAAGAAGGTGTATCACGACTTGGCGACCGGCAAGGAACTCCCCAAGGATGAATTGCCTACGAAGCCGGGACAATACACGTTTGTTGCCCAGTTCGGTGGAAACAAAGACTACCTGGAGTACGAGGATTCGTGCACGTACAAGATCGCCGGGAAATCCGTCGTGGTCGTGGATCAATGGCAAGCTTCGCGCGACCGGCAAATGAAGGCGCTGCAGCATTACGTCTCCGACCTCGCCAAGCAATTATCGGCAGACTATCTCCAACTGCCGTCGGATGGCGAAGCCCTGGTGCAGAAACGGCTTGAACTGGCCGATGCCCAGCGCATTCAACGGGGAAGCGGACCGTTGTCCGATGCGAACGCCAACGAAATTCTCGCCGCTAAGGCGTCCAACAACGAGTTACGGCGGGTATTCATTGGGGCTATCGAATACAAAGGCGTGCCATCAGCGAAACCGGCCTGGGACAAGGTGAGCCAATATCTTTTGGAAAATGACGATGCCGGCTTCCGCAGCACGCTTGAGGGCATCAATGGGGAGAACAGCCTGGAAGGCCTGCGGCAGCAGTTGGAAAGGAAAGACGCGCCGACGCGGCGCGACATCCTCGCCTGCGCGTGTCTGCTTCAACGATTCTATTTGTTGTCCGGCCCTCAAAAAGTCGACCAAACCGAATCAGACGCGGCGCTATTGGAATCCATTTATGGCAACTTGGCGCCTCCGGAGAGTTACCTTGAAGTGCGCAAGTGTGTCGGGCAGGCGATCATAGACCGGATTCACAGCGTCCGCGTCGATGCCCGAGGCGCGGGATTGGACGATGCGTTCACGATGCTCAAAGTGGCGGAAAGGTGCCGGGTCAGCGTCGCGGAGGATTTCAGCACCATTACGATGTTTGACTTTGATTTGAAGGCGTTGAAGATCGCGATGTCAAAGTCGCCGGACAAGTCGGTCGACGAGTGCATCAACAACTTTCAGGGATACCTGAAACGAGACGGCGTGTCCGCGGATCGCATTCTGCAAAGCCATCCCGAACTAAAACCACTTCTGACTCAACGGTCCAAGACGGATGCTGCCGCGTCTGGACCGCGTGGGAAGTTCATCGTCGAAGCGACGACGGATCAAAGCTTGAGGAAATTCAACCTCAGCTTTTCGCCCGACCATTCGCCCGACCATTCGCCCGACCATCAGTACACGTTATGCTTCAGGAAACTCAGCGGAGCGAACGCACGTCCATTTTATCTTTGCACAACGGAAATGCCGGTTGGCCTTTATATCGATCTGATTCAGACGCTGAGCGAAGTTCAAAACTCCTGGAAACTGATGGATATGACGGATGACGACACATTTGACCGCGCGGAGCCAGACGCGGGAATTTATATCGGGAAGGTCTGCGCGTGGCACATCGAAAGGGACGCGCATACACAATCACTTACCGTCGCCATCTCGGACAAGTGGATCAGCCCGCTGGACCAGTATCGGCAAAATCTCGAACCGCCGTTGGGAAAGCAAAACCTTCGACCGGACAGGATGTCTCCAATGGGATACATCAATCCGGCGGCGGCGGCGTACGCTGCGGCGCTCCTGGGATGCAGGTTGCCCAGCGAAGATGAATGGGAAACGGCTTTCAAGTCGAACTTGGCAGACGGCAATCAAAACCTGCGAGGTAACGCAACCAAGACGTATATTGACGGGATCAAATTGCTCGGGGAAGGTGCCTCGGACGACTTGGAGGACCTGCTCGGCTACGAGTCAGACAGATGGAATCATATCGAGGCTCTTTCCGTTCCCCAGGATTCCAATGCATCCAATGAAGTGATGTGGTTCAGAGATGTTCCCGGCTATGCCGAGAAGTTCATTGATTTGGGCTCCAATATGAGTCAGTGGGTCACTAAACCCAGTACGACCCCTGAACAATCCGTGCTCGACGAGACCAACTATCTCACGGAGGCACAAAGTCTTAAACAGTTTTCCGCTCGCTTTGAGCGAATTGGAAGATCCACGTTATCGCTCCGCACGGACGCCCTCAACGTGGTGCGCCCGGTGAATTTAACGACCGGCGGTCAGGAATTCCATGACCGGTATCCTGACGTTGGATTCCGGATTGCGTTCGACGCTGATGCCGGGGATATTGACCCGAGGGAATTAGTGCTAAAGGCCGGTTACTTACCGTACCCGCCGCAATAGCCGTTAAGAACTCCTTCCCCATTTACAAAATCCCAATCAAGCTGGCTCGTTTATGTAACCCTAACATTGTTGTCGCCTACCCTATCTTTTTTTGACATCTCCCAAGTGACAATTTATGTTGATTGTCAAAGCCGAATCGGGTCGGTGGCGGCGTTGTACTGTAGATCGTTGGGTGACAACGCGGCTGGCAACTTCGAATCATTTCAATCATCGGGAATGGTGGGCAAGATGGAAATTAACGGCGCGTATTCGGGCGTACGCAAAGGGCATTCGGTATCCATTTGGATTTTGGCTGGGATTCTGATGGCGATCCTGGCGGCTGTGCCGGCGCGGAGCTTTGCCGACGGCTCCTCTCAGCCGCCGGATGCGGCGGATGTCCCGAAGCTATTGGTCGGCTCGATTCAGGTCGAGTACACGAGAGACATGAGTCAGCGGCCGCAGGCGCCTTCCGTTAAGGACATCACAACCCTGCCGCTGGCGTTGAAAAAGACGGCACAGGGATATGTCTCGACCAGCGGCGCCGGGCAACCGGTGACCGTCCAGTTGTCCACCCTGGCGACTCAGCCCGTGCTGCTTTCGGTGGGAGCGGTTAAAGATCTGGAGAAGCAGATTCAAGAGTACGTCAACAGCAAGGGCATCATCGTTGTTTTTGTCGCGCCCAGGGGACTGGATCTTTCCTCGCTGCCGGCGGATGTATCTCAAACGCCCCAGAACCTTGACTTTGTCGTGACCCTCGGCATCGTCACGCAGGTCCGCACCATTGCAACCGGGAACGGCGCTGAGAAGGGACCAAACGGCGGAATCAATGAATCCGCTCAAGACCGAATCCGCAAGAATTCTCCCATTCAGCCGATCGCCGGTCAGGATTTGGTCAATCATAACGAGATCGACGATTATCTCTCGCAGTTGAATCGCCAACCCGGCCGGCAAGTCGAGGCATCCCTCTCCTCCACCAGCATCGAGGACCAGAATGAAATCGCGCTGGACTACCTGGTGCATCTAAGCAAGCCATGGTTTGTCTATCTTGAAGGCTCCAACACCGGCACCTTCGGCGAAAGCAACTGGCGTGAGCGATTGGGATTTACCGACACCAATCTGACGAATCACGATGACATCGTGAACGTGGACTTCAATACGGCTTCGTTCAGCGGCAGCTATATCGGCAGCGCGTCATACGATTTGCCCCTGACGTCGGACGACCGCCTTCGTGTGAAGCCCTACGGCGATTATGGACAATTCAAGGGATCTGAACTGGGCCAAGAGCGATTGGATGTAAGCGGTTCAGGATGGACTGCCGGCGCGGAACTGTCGTTAAACGTATTACAATGCCGGCAGCTATTTGCCGATGTGTTCGCGGGCGCCCGATATGACAGCTACGTCAGTGTCTTGGGCACGGCCACCGGATCGGCGGGATTTACAATACCCTACGCGGGCGTCCGGGTGGATCGAAACAGCCCTATTCAGTCAACCCATTTCTATTTGGAATTCGAAGCCAACGTAACGGACTCCGCCAACGAAGATATATTGGGCGTTTTTGGCAGGTCGAATCCGAATCGAGACTTTACGCTGCTCCTAGGTTCCTTCACAGAATCCATTTTCTTGGATCCGCTACTGAGTTCATCTCGGACAACGCTCGTAAACGAATTGGCGGCATCGCTTCACGGGCAATATGCGTTTGATGACCGCCTCATTCCTGAATATCAGCAGACCTCCGGCGGCCTGTATACGGTGCGAGGCTACGAGGAATCCATCGTGGCTGGCGATTCGGTGGGAATCCTGAATCTGGAATACCGCTTCCATATTCCCAGCGCATTGGGTATTGCGCCCGCCGGGACGTTAGCTGGCCACCAGCCCGGCATCCTGGGCAAGGATTTTGCCTATCAGCCGGAAATCCCCTATGGCCGCCCGGATTGGGATCTGGTGCCGGCGATCTTTCTCGATGGCGCGGTGTTGACCGACAACCGATACAATAGCGCGAACGACGCGCTCTCCACCGATTATCTGCTATCCACGGGCGCCGCTCTTACCTTCAAGTTCAGGGACAACCTCAACGCGATGGTCGATTACGGCTGGGTGCTAAGCCCCATTTCAGTGGGCAAGCCCGGTCAGAATGGTTATGTAAACGAAGCCCGCGGCAAAGGAAGGTTTAGTTTTGATATAACGCTGTTGTATTAGTCGAAAGGTTGAGATTATGGCATCCTTAGTACGATTGAACTTGTGTTCGTTAGCCGCATCGCAGCGTGCCAATCGATCGGCGCTTTCGACGAGCGATACCAAGAGACGTCGTCCGCGCTCGATTCGGCGCAAGGCTCTGCTGGCATTATCCGCGGCGTCGATGTCGCAATGTTTGATGTCGCTGTGGACCTCGAGCGCCCTTGCCATTCCCAAGGGCGCTCAGGTGGTGGCGGGGCAAGCGTCGATCGTACAAACAGGATCGGAACTCATCGTCCGCGCCGCCAGCAACAGCATCATCAATTTCCAGAGCTTCAACATCAGCAGCGGGGAGAGCGTCGTGTTCATCGAGCCGTCCGCATCGTCGCGCGTGCTTGACCGCGTGACGGGGCCCGGCGCTAGTTTCATCGATGGCTCGTTGCAGGCCAACGGACAGGTTTACCTCGTGAATCCCCAGGGGATTTTCATCGGCCCCAGTGGCGTGGTGAACGTTGCGGGACTAGTCGCGGTCGGCGGCTCAATAGCTGACTCGGATTTCCTTTCGGGAAACAATCACTTCACCGGCCTGACGGGCGCCGTTTCCAATTCTGGAACTATCCGGGCGAACTCAGCCTATCTCGTTGGTTCGCAGATCCTTAATTCCGGAACGATCAACGGCGCCGGCGGTTGCGTGGTGATGGCAGCCGGTTCGGATGTCTATGTCGGCCAGCCGATGGACGGCCTGTTCGTGAAAGTCGCGCCCCAGGCGGTCGCCAACCAAAATACCAGCGGCGTCGGGGACGTTTATTCCCTTGCCCTTTCCAACACGGGCAGCGTCAAGGCTTCCAATATCGTCCTTAACGGACAGGGCGGAGGCGTACAGGTATCCGGTTCGCTCGATGCTTCCACAAGTGCGGCCGGTGCAAAGGGCGGCCAAGTGATTGTCACGGGAGGAACCGTTGCCCTGAATAGCGCTACGGTGAACGCTTCGGGCCCGAGCGGGGGCGGAACAATAAAAATCGGCGGAGATTTGCACGGCAACAGCGACATCCCAGCGGCTGACACCGCCTCCGTCTCGTCGGATTCTACGCTCACGGCCGATGCCTTGACCGATGGGGCGGGCGGTCAGATCGTCGTTTGGTCAAGCAGCCAGACCGACTTTGCCGGCCAGATTTCCGCCCGCGGAGCCGGCTCTGGCGTCGGGGGCGACGCCGAGATCTCCAGCAAAAACGAGCTTCAATTCACCGGGTCCAGCAATCTTGCAGGTCCGGGCGGCTCCGGAACCCTACTTTTTGATCCCGCGAACGTCACGATCGAGACAAATGGCACGCAATCCATTTCCGAAAACATTAGCAGCACCAACGCTACCGCGCCCTCGGACATCAGCGTTACATCTCTTGTGGCTCTGCTTCACACGCAAAACGTCGGTATCGAGGCGACCGGAACGATTACAATTGCCAGCCCGATCAACGATACGAGCGATACCAACAGCCTGGTTTTGTCGGCCCCCAGCATCGTCCTCAACGCAGGCATTACGTTGAATGGCGGAATGTTTTTCGAACCTCTTAACGGCGGCGCTGGAACCATTTCAATTTCTATGCCACCGGGCTCGCCGGCCAACAATATTCAGTTCACCAGCAATAGCGGCAGCATAGTGTTTGGAGATGCTGTAACCTGCACCGCCGATCTAGGCGTAAGCAGCACTGTCCAAGTGTCATTTTTGGGCAATTTAACGGCGACCGGCAGTTTCTATTCCGGAGGTACGGGCGCCCTGGTTTTAGGCAGTCCGGGCGGACCAGCGTTGACTATAATGAGCGGTAACACTGGCGAATCGAACAATTCATTTGGTTCCTTTGGGCCCGTTCACCTTAACTCCAACGTCACCCTTGAAACCAATTCCAATCTGAGCGCCCCGAACAGCACCAGCGCGGACGGCAAGTCCACGTACGTCCAGTTCAACAGCACGTTGGATGGTCCGGGCTCCCTTACCGTGTCGCCCAAGGGCGCTGACACCATATACTTCTACAACCCGGTTGGCGCCAATGTTCCTTTGGGGGCTCTGACTATCAATATCCCGGCAGTTCAAGGGTGGGTCCAAACAAATGTGTACGCCAACGTGACAACCACCGGTGACCAAAACTATGGCACGTATGTCGTGATCCCGGCACCGCAAAACACCGGCCAGTCGATCACGATCGCGAGCACAACCGGGTCGGTAGACTTCCATTGGGGAACTAACACACAAGGAGCGCCCGCGTATGCAATTAACGCAACCGAAGGAATTGTAAATAATGGCACCGTTCCAGACTTTCAATCGCTCACGCTCCTTGCGTCGAAGACGGTAACCATCAATGGCGCAGTCGCGATGTCCCAAACAAGTGCGCTCAGTGGCGGCAGCCTGACGGTCGACGCAACCCTCATTCATGTTAACAACGGTGCTGGCATTTCTACAACCGGAAACATGGTTTTCTGGGGTCCGGTCATTCTTGAAAGCGGCGAATCGGACTTCTTTAGCTCTTACAACGCGAGTGTCGCTTTTCAGAATGGAATTTCCCCTTCCACGGCCAGTTTCGGCGTAAACGCCGATCAGAATCTGTACTACGGCGGATCGGTGACGGCGGAAATCAACTCGCAACAAGCAAGTGAGGTCTTTTACACTCCATTGTCGGGAACTGCGCCCACTTTGCCGACGATCACTAACACGGGCTCAACACCGATCACTTCAGTGCCGGCGATTCAGTATCCAAACATTATTACAGCACCGAGTTTGTCGATCCCCCAGCCAGCCCCTTCATCCCCGGGTGATTTTGATGTTTCCATTACGCTTGTTGCCGACGACACGGCGAACGACGATCCAGTGTCGAGTTGGACGGTTAATTGGGGTGACAAAACGTCCAGTACGGTTGCAGCAGCCGCGGAGAACGTAAGCACCCTTACGAGCAAGACTATTGTAGCGCATGATTACTCGAAAGCTGGAACCTATGAAATTAGCGCGCAGGCAGTCGATGAACAAAATGATAAGCCTTCGGTGAGCCCCATTTCCATCTCGCTCGTCAATGCTACTTCTAACGTTATTCAGCACACGAGCAGCACCTCCGGGTCCAGTGCGACGGCCTCGAACGTGGTTGATCAGGACACCGCGATCGAAACGGCGGTGGCCGCTCTCGTCGTCCCGACGCATTCGAGCGCGCCGGTCTCGACCAAAGTCAAACTCTCCGCCGCCGCGATGCGCGATCTCCAGGATTTGGGGATCAACACCCATGAAGCGTCGGAAACGCTTCAGACGGGAGTGTTTACATCGATATCGATCATCGACGATGTTCCCCCTCCCTCCGAAGCGAATGTCCGGGCGGTTTCCGTTTCCCGACTTGACGGCGATCGCGTCAGGGATGTTCTGGACAACGTTTACCGGCCGATCTTTTACAGTAACGGCAAGAGCCGGCGGGAGGAAATCAAATCAGAGTTGGCGGAAGCGATCAGCCGGTTTCGGGGGGGGGATTCAGGCAAGCCGGTCGATCCGGCGGAGTTCGCACTATACGTTCACGCCAACGCCACGGCGCCCGAGGGGCTGCAGGTTGCCGCGGACGTTCAGAGCATGAGCAATTTGTCTGGGCAGATCGACACGCTGGGTTTGAACTCGGCCGAGGCATTGCAGTCCAAGACTTATTGGACATCGCACGTAACACCGACGGGCCTGGGCCTTCCGCCGCGATGGCTGTTGAATGTGCTTGAGGCGTCGAGGAACAGCAAGTGAGGCGGGCGAATGGGTATTGCCGGGTGCAAGCTCGCAGGCAATATTCCTTGAGAGCGATGGGAAGTCTTTGCATGGGTTGATTCGAGAGCAGCGACGTGGCGATTTTGAATTCGAAGCTTCAGACTTCTCCGGCCTGGGCGTTTCGCTTCTTCAGGCGCTGGGCGCGTGTGCTGCTCCCTCAGGACACCAAGGTGTTCAAATTTACGGGATATCCCGAACTTGACGGGTAGTGAACTGTTGGGAACCGGCATCAGTCTTTTAAGCTGACTGGCAGTTTGCGCTCCTCCGGCCCACCCGGCGGGGCCAATTTGCGGTGAAGTTCGGATCGGCAGTGCAATATGTCTGAGTTGGATATTCAAGGTCTGTTGGAGCCGGTCGGCGGTGACGATCCGTGTGGGCCCGACCTGGGAAATTCGGCGGAATACGCGGAGTTCATCCAAAGGGTTCAGGAACCCGGCGCCGCGGTCGTGGATGGGGTGGACGATGCCGATGATGACCCGGCGTTCTGGAGGAAAGTCGTCGCGGACGCGGAGGCACTGCTGCGGCGATCAAAGGATATATGGATTGCGATTTATTTGGCAATGGCCCTCGTGAAAGTATCGGAACTGGGCGGGTTGTCGCGGGGTTTGGCGATTGTTCGGGGATTGCTGGAGCGATATTCCGAGGGGATGCATCCGAGGAAAGATCCGGATGATCCATATCCAATCCAGCAGATCAACGCGCTGGGAGAACTGGCCGGAGTTCGCTTTCTGAAGGCAATCCGTAAATCAAAGTATTGCGAATCATCTCGCTTTGGAGTATATACCGTTCGGGACTTTCTTATTGCCGCGGGCCACATGCAGGCGGCGAACCGTGCGCCGAATGGAGATTTGTCGGCAATCAAATCCGCGGTCGAAGAGTATAAAACTCAGTCAGATGGGAAATGTTCTGCGCTGCTGACCGCGATAGAAGAAGGCAACAAGCACGTTGAGATCATTTCGGAGTATATCAGGACGCGATGCGGTCCGGAGCATCGGGATGATCTGATAGAGCTTTCGCTGATGTTGAGGCGCGCCTTGGAATTCGGCACTGGCAAAGGAATGGGTCGCGTTTCGGAGCCGGACGATTCGAAGGTTGATTCTGGGGAGGCGGCATTGAAGTCGCCGTCGGGCTCGTCCGGCGATGGAACGATCCAGTCGCGCGAGGATGTGCGTCGGGCTTTGCAACGGATTTGCGAATTTTACGAACGGAACGAGCCGGCGAGCCCGGTGCCAGTCTTGGCAAAACGGGCAATGAAGCTGGTGTCGATGGATTTCATGCAAATTGTGCGCGACCTGTTGCCGGACCAGGTGTCGACCATCGAAAAGCTGGGCGGCGTCGAGCCGAAACCGGAAACGACGGGCTGAGTCTTCCGCAGCCGGGCGGTTTTTTCCCGCTGGCGATGCGGTAACTGAAAGGAGCATGTGCCGTGGCAAAGGGCAGTCAGGACAAAGTAAAGTCTCGCGTCAACATCAAATACGAGGTGGAGACGGGCGGGGCCAAGGAGGTGATAGATCTTCCCTTCGTGATGGGGGTGATGGCCGATCTTTCCGGCCAGCGCGATCCGAAGGCGGAGATGAAGTCGATCGAGAATCGGAAATTTGAAGAATTCACGCAAGAAAATTTTGACAATAAATTGAAGGCGATTCGCCCGCGCGTGGCGTTTCAGGTGCCGAACGCGCTTTCAAACGACGGACAGAACCTCAATGTTGAATTGAAGTTTGAGAGCATGGACGATTTTTCACCGGCGGCCATCGCCCGCAAGGTCGAACCGCTGCGAAAGCTGCTGGAGCTTCGCGCACAAATTACAAATTTGATTACGTCGATGGACGGCAAACCGGACGTTGAAGCCGCGGTCGCGAAATTATTGGCGGACCCGGCGATGCTCCGGGCGATTGGAAGCGGCGCGCTGAATACCGGCGAAAAGAAAGAGGGCAAGAGCAATGGCTAATAACCCGACTGCCAAAACCCAGGCAACTGAAACTCAGACCTCCACGTCCGACCCGCTGCAAAGCTGGCTGAAGCAGAGTCTCAAGCCGTCGCTGGCGAAGGATCCGGCGGTTCAGCAGGGCGTCAAAGCAATGGTGGACAGCGTGCTGGAGGACGCGTCGCTGGTATCGGACGACGTGCTTCAAACCCTTCGCGGGATCGTGGCGGAATTGGACAAGAAGCTTTCCGACCAGATCAATCTCATCATTCATAGCGACGAATTCAAAGCAGTGGAGTCAGCGTGGCGCGGCCTGCATACGCTGGTGATGAAGAGCCAGCTTGATTCGAAGCTTAAAATCCGGGTGCTGAATGTGTCGAAGGATGAGGTGCGCAAGACGCTGGACAAGTTTCCCGGAGAATCCTGGAACAAGGGACCGCTATTCAACAGGATATACAACCAGGAATACGGAACGCCGGGCGGCGAGCCGTACGGTTGCATTATTGGCGATTATGAGTTCACCCATAATCCGGCGGACGTAAAGATACTGTCGGGAATGGCGAAAATCGCGGCGGCGGCGCATGCGCCGTTCATTACCGGCGGATCGCCAGAGCTTTTGAAGATCGATAGCTGGGCTCAACTCCCGGACATCACCGACGTAACCAAGAAATTTACGCTGCCGGAATATGCGGCATGGCGTTCGCTGCGCGATCATGAGGATTCGCGATATCTGGCGCTGGCGTTCCCGCGTTTCATGTCCCGGCTTCCCTACGGGGCCAAGAGCAATCCGGTGGATGAATTCGCCTTCGAGGAGGACGTGGCGGGCGGAAACCACGAACGATATGCCTGGTCCAATGCGGCGTATGCGATGGGCCTTAACATTTCGCGGTCGTACTCGAACTACGGATGGACATGCAGTATTCGCGGGGTAGACAGTGGCGGTCGGGTGGACGGATTGCCGGTTTCCGTTTTTGAAACCGATGACGGTGGACAGGACATCGTTTGCCCCACCGAGGTGGCGATTACTCAGGCTCAGGAATTGGATTTAGCTAACAATGGCTTCATGCCGTTGTCTCATTTCAAGAACACGGATTACGCGGCGTTCATCGGCGCGCAGTCGCTTCAGAAGCCGAAGACCTATGACCTGGATTCGGCGACGGCCAACGCCAAGATCAGCGCCCGCTTGCCGTATCTCTTTGCTTCGTGCCGGTTTGCGCATTACCTGAAGGTGATGGTGTATCGCATGGCCGGCCGGAACATGGAACGGGAGGATATTGACCGGGAATTGAACCGTTGGATCACGACGTATGTGCTGGCGGATCCGAAGAACGCAACAGATGAGCAGAGAGCCGAAAAGCCTTTGGCGGACGCCAAAGTGTTCGTGGAAGCCAGCGAAGATGATCCAGGATGGTATAGTGCAAAGTTTTTGCTGCGTCCTCATTTTCAGTTAGAAGGCGTCGACGTGGCGCTTCGCCTGGTCGCGAACATACCGGCGAAAAAGTCGTGAATTTCATTGGGTGAAAGCCCCGGATATCGCGGCGGCGTCTTGTCGCCGGCGACGGAGTTGGTGCTAACATTCTAATTCTGCGCGAAGTCGATCATCTGCGCGTGTGGATGAAATCGTCGGGCGCGTCCTAAAGATGGAGAGCGGCAATGGCATTCAACGCATTCGTTCAAATCGATGGTGTGTCGGGCGAGGCGACGGAAGAAGGGCACAAGGATTGGATTGAAATCAGCGAATATCAATTCAGCGTCAGTCAGCAATCGCTGATGAGCGGCGGCCAGGGAGGCCGCGGCGCCGGAAAGGCCGATTTCGAGGCGTTGACGATTTTCAAGACGATCGACAAATCGACTCCGACGCTGGCCTTGTATTGCGCCAACGGAAAACACGTGAGTAAGGTCACTCTCGAGATATCAATGGCCGCGGGGAAAAAGACGAAATTCGCGTCGATCGTGCTGAATAACGCGATGATTTCGCGAGTTCAAATACACGGAACAAGCAAGGGCGACTCGCCTCGCCCGCAAGAGGTCGTCTCGTTTGTATACGACAAAGTCATCTGGTCGTATGTTCCGGTGAAATCCGATGGAAGCACCGGCCCCGAATCCAAGCAGGGCTGGGACATTTCTGAAAACAAGCAGGTCTGATCGGGTTGCGGATCCGGCAGAGGCTTGAGACGGCGGTGGACTGCGCGGGTGACCCGTGTGGCATCGTTCGTTGAGCGCGCGATGAGAACTGAAAGACGGCAATCTGGGCTGGACGATCGGCGGTACCGTGGCTGGGGATGACTTGCAGTCCGCTCGCGAGTTGTTCCGCGCCGGCAGGCCGGCCGCGGCGCTGGAGCCGTTGTCGGCGGCGATGAGGGCGGACCCGTCGTCGACGTCAGCGCGGATTTTTCTATTTCAGCTTCTGGCGGTGCTGGGAGAATGGGACCGCGCTGAGAACCAGTTGCGAGTCGTGGCCGACTTGGATCCGAAGCTGGCGTATTTTAAGAAGATTTACGTTCCTGCGATCGCGGCGGAGCGCAGCCGCGAGGCGATATTAACTCGGGGCGAAGGTCAACCCACGATTTTGGGCGATCCGCCCCCGTGGATGGCGTTGATCGCCAAGGGAATCGAACTGTACGCCAAGGGCCATTCAACTGAAGCGGCGGGTCTGCTGCTCCGAGCCCGGCAGGACTCGGGCGAACAGGCGGCCATCGTAAATGAGCAGCCTTGTTCCTCGATCGCCGACGCCGACGTTCGGTTTGGAAGCATGCTCGAAGTTATCATCGAGTCCGAATATTACTGGGTTCCTTTGACCAGAGTCAAAGAAATCCTGGTGGAAGCTCCCGCGCATATCCGAGACACTTTGTGGCTTCCGGCCCAATTCATCTGGGTGAATGGCGGTCAGGCCCTGGGGTTGTTGCCGGTGCGATACCCCGGCATTGATCCGGCGAGCGATGCCGAGCTTCAGCTTGGACACCGAACCGATTGGACGGAGATTTCCCAAACCGCCCTCGTGGGAGCGGGTCAGCGGGTTCTTGCCGTGGGTAGTGGCGACCTCTCGTTGCTTGAATTGCGAAGTCTGCGATTGAACTAGGCAATTGCAAATGAGGCTGGGCAGGCCGGTGGCGTGACCGCCGGAGGCTGAACAGAGCAGAGATAGAGATATCGCTATGTCTGAAGCGACTCGATTAACACGCTTGAAGCCTTTTCTGCTGGACCGGCTGACCGATGAGACGGCAACGCTGCGGTCGCGGGCGGCGGATTCGGCGGGTCGATCGGGCGGCTTTGCCTTGTCGCCGCGCGAATATCGGGAAAAAGTCGTCCGCGATCTGCGCTGGCTTCTCAATTCCCACTCGCTTTCCGACTGCGAACAAATCGATGATTTTCCCCAAGTGGCTTGTTCGGTTTTGAATTATGGGTTGCCGGACCTGACCAGCATGTTTGCTGAAGGTGCGACGGCGGCGCGAGTGGAGTCGATGATTCGACGCGCCATTGAGCGATTTGAACCGAGAATCCTGCGGAAAAGCTTGAAGGTGAAGGTGGTGGAAGTCCTGGGGGCTGATTCGCTGGGCACGTTTCAGATCGAGATTGAAGCGGAGGTTTGGGCAGTGCCGGTGGCGGAGCGGTTGTATCTGCGGACTGAAATCGACCTGGGAATCGGGCGGGTGGAGGTGGCCAGCCCGTAGGCGCCAAGTTTATGGACAGAAAGCTGGTTGACTATTACGAACAGGAACTGCGGCATCTACGGGAGATGGGCGCCGAGTTTGCGGCGGCGTTTCCGAATCTGGCCAACAGACTTTCGTTGGACGAGTTTGGGTGTCAGGACCCGTACGTCGAGCGCCTGCTCGAGGGTTTCGCCTTCCTGGCGGCTCGGATCAATCTGAAAATGGACGCTCAGTTTCCGCGCTTGACGGAGGCGCTTCTGGACAGCGTCTATCCGCACGCGCTGGCTCCCATTCCTTCCATGGCGATCGTGCAGTTCGAACCCGACTTGAACGAGGGTTCGCTGGCCGAGGGATTTTGCATTCCCCGTGGCACCAGCCTGCGGAGCAGCGCGCCCGCTCGTTCGCAGCTGACCAGCCCTTGCGAATTTCGCACGGCGCATCCGGTGACGCTTTTCCCCCTGCGGATTTCGGAAGCCCAATATCACGCCAGTGATCTTTCATCGCTCGGACTTCCGCCGGGGGTGGCAGCCAAATCGGCGTTGCGCGTTCGAATTGAGGCCACGATTCCTAGGGCGCTGAGCACGTTAAAGCTGGACGAATTGACGATCCATCTCCGCGGCGCGGCTGAACTCAGCGGGAAACTCTATGAACAGATTTTTGCGCGGGGATTGCAGTTGGTGACGCGCTCGGTGTCGCGGCCGGTGACGGTGTTCGACGTGATTGACGATTGGCGCGAGGCCGTAGGTTATTCCGACGCCGAGGCGATATTGCCCTACGATGCCCGGTCGTTCCAGGGGTACCGGCTGCTTCGGGAATATTTCAGTCTTCCCGAACGCTTCCTGTTTGCTCGAATCAAAGGATTGTCTCCTTCGCTGAAAAAGGCGAGCGCCAACGCTCTGGATTTGATCATCGTGATGAATTCGCAGGAACCGCGCCTGGAATCGCTGGTTTCGGCGGACAATTTCGCTCTGTACTGCACGCCGGCGGCGAATTTATTCCGCCGTGAGACGGACCGGATCCATCTCACAACCCGCGCGGCGGAATTTCCCGTCGTGGTGGACCGCACGCGTCCGTGCGACTTTGAGGTTTATCAAGTGCAGCGGGTGACGGGGCTTGGATCCTCCCGCTCCGAGCAGCAAGAGTTTCGTCCCTTTTATGCGAGTCGGGACCGGGACGGCCAGGACGGGACCAACGCGTTCAAAGCCTATTTCAGTGCCCACAGAACGCCTCGCGCGGCTTCCGAGCGCGAGAGGCGATTGGGGCGCCGCTCGGCATATTCCGGTAGTGAAACATGGATTTCTCTGGTCGATTCGAATAATGCTCCGTACCGGACGGATTTGAAGCAGTTGGCGGTGGAGGTCCTGTGCACGAACCGGGATCTTCCTGAACACCTGCAACCAAACCCACGGGGCGAATCGGACTTTACATGGGAGATTGGCGGACCGATCAATTCCGCGCGCATGATCGTCGGACCGACGGCGCCGCGCGAATCGTGCAGCGAGGGAGAGAGGGCGTGGCGGCTGATCAGCCATTTGTGCCTCAATTACCTCTCGCTCGTTGACGTCGACGATCAACAAGGCGCCAGCGCGTTGCGCGAGCTTCTGCGGCTTTACGTTGACGCGGGCAATCGGCAGCATGAGCGCCAGATCGAGGGCGTCCGATCGATTCGGGCCAGGCGGATTACCCGCCGGGTGCCGTCCCCCGGACCCATTGTGTTTGCGCGCGGCCTCGAGTTGACGCTGCTCTTGGATGACGCGGCTTTTGAAGGCGCGGGTGTCTACCCGTTTGGTTCGGTTCTTCAGCGGTTTTTTGCTCGATACGTCTCAATTAATTCCTTTGCGGAAACGGTTCTTCAGACTCGCGAGAGGGGCCAGGTGATGCGATGGCCGCCGATGATTGGGCAACGAAATCTGCTCTGACAGACCGCGCTTCCGGCAAGGTCGTGTCGAACGGCATGGCGCGGAGCGTCGACGACGGGGCCAAGCAGCGGGACGGCGCGGTGTCGGGCGATCACAACGGCGATAAAAAATCCGAGTCGCCGCCCGCGCCTGCGGAAACCGCCGTCGGGCGGAACGCGGAATTGTCGGCCGAGGCACAGACCTTTTATGCCCGACTTGAGCAAGCGCCTTGGGAGTTCGACTTCTTTCACGCGGTCCGTTTCATCAATTGCGTTCGTTCCGATCTTCCAACGACCGGCGCCGCAATGCTGCCGAGCGCGGAGGCCGTCCGGTTTGGGCAAGAGCCTTCCCTCGCATGTGAGGGGGCGTCGATTGCCAGCTATCAGCCCGCGCTTCCCCCAGTCTTGGGGCAGGCGGCGCGTCCCCCGCGATTGCTGGTGAATTTTCTGGGTCTGATGGGAACCAACGGTCCGATGCCCTCGCACTTCACTCAATACGTCCGCGAGCGCCGCAACCGCGGTGATCGGGGGCTGGCTCGATTCCTCGACATGTTCCATCATCGCATGGTGTCGCTTTTTTACCGGGCCTGGGCGATCCACCAGCGCACTATCGGGTTTGATCGCCCGGAATCGGATCCGTTCGCGACTTTTGTGGGCAGCTTTTTCGGGCTGGGGAGCCGGGCCGTTCGGGATCGCGATGATGTGCCCGACGTCGCGAAGTATCATTTTACCGGGCGACTTTCCCAACAGGTGCGGTGTGCCGACGGGCTGGCGGACATACTCACCGAGTATTTCGGAGTTCCTGCGGAGATCGAACAGTTCGTCGGTCAATGGATGGAAATTCCCGAAGAGAACCGGTGCGAACTGGGGCGGTCCTCGGAGGCCGGCAGCCTGGGCGTCGGCCTTCTGCTGGGAACTCAAACCTATGACTACCAACAACGGATTCGGATTCGGCTGGGTCCGATGTCGCTGGACGACTATCTGCGATTCATGCCCAATCGCCCGAGCGTGCGACGATTGAGCGCGTGGGTTCACACATTCTGCGGGATCGAGGTTGAATGGGAGCTTCAGCTCGCCATCGCCGCGGATCAAGTCCCGCGGCCGCAACTGGGTATCATCGGCGAACTCGGCTGGTCTGTTTGGCTTTGTGGCCCGGTGAAGGATGCTCGGGATGACCTGGTGTTGAGGCTTGATGAGTCCAGCGTTATTGGCGGCAACTAAGCCCCGGTTTCGATTGCTAACAGGAGTTTTCAGTGGCAGAGATTCAACGCGATCGGATGTTCGGCAAGCTGAACAGCGTGGCTTTCGGCGCACTGGACAGCGCGTTTGCGTTCTGCAAGTTGCGTGGCAACCCGCGCGTCGAGTTGATCCATTGGATCCATCAGATTCTCCAGCTCGAGAATTCGGATCTGGTCAAGATCGTGCGCCATTTCGAGCAGGAAGCCAATCTCAACCCGGCCCGACTGGCGACGGACATGACGCGCGCTCTCGACCGGCTGCCCAGAGGGAACACGTCGTACGTGGCCGGCTCGGCGCATCTCGATCTCGCGATGAAGGAAGCGTGGCTCTACAGCACCTTAATGTTTTCTCAACCGGTCATCCGAACGGGGCACTTGCTGCTGGCGATCATAAAGACGCCGGACCTGAAGCCCGCCCTGGAAGCGATGTCCAGCGAATTTGGCAAGGTGGACGCGAACGTTTTGTCAGACCAGTTTGACAAGATTACGCAGACGTCCGCCGAACAGTTGCTCAAGGCTCAGGATGGCTCGGCGATCGGCGCGGGCGCGGGGGCTGGCCCCGGAGAGGTCAGCGCCGCCGCTGCGCCGGTGATGGGGCGGCAGGAAGCGCTGGCCCGATTCACGGAAGACCTGACGGAAAAAGCCAGATCGGGAAAGATGGACCCGATCGTGGGCCGTGACGGTGAGATCCGGCTGGTCATCAACACCCTCATGCGCCGGCGTCAGAACAATCCGATCCTGACGGGTGAAGCGGGAGTCGGCAAGACGGCGGTGGTGGAAGGCTTTGCGCAGCGCATTGCCGCCGGCGACGTGCCGGGGGAACTGAAGGACGTGAGCGTTCGATCGCTGGACGTTGGTCTTCTCCAGGCTGGGGCCAGCATGAAGGGCGAGTTTGAGCAGCGGTTGAGGCAGGTCATTGAGGAGGTTCAGGCATCGCCCAAGCCGATCATTCTCTTCATCGACGAGGCACACACGCTGATTGGCGCCGGGGGGCCCGCCGGAACCGGAGATGCCGCCAATTTGCTAAAGCCCGCGTGGGCCCGCGGCACCCTGCGCACCATCGCCGCCACGACCTGGGCGGAATACAAGCGATACTTTGAAAAAGACCCCGCGCTCACCCGAAGATTCGAGGTCGTCAAAATCGAAGAGCCCGCGGAAGAGAAGTGCATCGGGATGATGCGCGGGATCATCAACGTCCAGGAAAAATATCACCGGGTTCAGGTGCTGGATGAAGCGCTGCAATCGGCGGTGCGGCTTTCCCAACGGTACATTTCTGACCGTCAGCTTCCCGACAAGGCGGTGAAATTGATCGACACGGCTTGTGCGCGCGTGGCGGTGTCGCAAAACTCCGTTCCACCGGAGATCGAGAATTCCCGGCGGCACATTGATGCCTTGGCGGCGGAGATCGAATTATTGGGGCGCGAATCCTCGGTGGGCATCGATCACAAAGCGCGACTCGCCGATGTGGCGACGGAATTGGCCGCGGAGCGGGCGCGCCTTTCGGAATTGGAGAAGCGTTGGACGCGCGAGCGGGCGTTGGTCACCCAACTGCTTGAGGTTCGCGCCAAGCTCCGATCGGTTTCGGGCCAAGGGAAGACTGGGGCGGAATCGACTCCGGCGACCGCGACCGAGAAGACCAAGAGTGGGGCGACTTCGCCGGGGTCTGAAGCGGCGTGCGCCGATCTTCTGGCGACGCACCAATTGATTCAGAAAGAGCTGGCTGATTTGCAGGGCGAGAGTCCATTGATTCTGCCGAGCGTGGACGCGCAGGCCGTGGCCGCGGTGGTCGCGGATTGGACCGGCGTTCCGGTAGGCCGAATGGTCCGCAATGAGATCGAGAGCGTCATGAAGCTTGCCGAAACGTTGGAAAGGCGGGTGATTGGCCAGCGTCACGCGCTCGATACGATCGCCCGGCGGATTCAGACCTCTCGAGCCCAGCTCGACAATCCCACCCGACCGGTCGGCGTGTTTTTATTGGCGGGCCCCAGCGGAGTGGGTAAAACCGAAACCGCCTTGACACTGGCGGAGGCGCTCTACGGTGGGGAGCAAAACGTCATTACTATCAACATGAGCGAGTTCCAGGAGGCGCATACCGTTTCCACCCTCAAAGGCGCTCCTCCGGGCTACGTCGGCTATGGGGAAGGCGGGATTCTAACCGAAGCGGTCCGCCGACGCCCTTATAGCGTTGTTCTGCTCGACGAAGTGGAAAAAGCTCATCCGGACGTGCATGAGATATTCTTTCAGGTATTTGACAAGGGAATGATGGAAGACGCCGAGGGACGGCTGATCGATTTCAAGAACACGATCATTTTCCTGACGAGCAACGTCGGCAGCGATCTGATCATGAACCTGTGCAAGGACCCGGATCTGATGCCCTCGCCGGAGGGAATCGCCAAGAGTCTGCGTGAGCCGCTCCTGAAAGTTTTTCCGGCGGCGCTGCTGGGTCGGCTGGTGGTCGTGCCGTACTATCCGATCAGCGATGTCATGCTGAAGAGCATCATTCAGCTTCAGCTTGGCCGAGTTGCCAAACGGGTTCAGGCGGTGCATAACGCCCCGTTCACCTACGATGACGCGGTGATAAAGCTAATCGCGTCTCGCTGCACCGAAGTTCAAAGCGGGGCGAGGGCGGTGGACGCAATCATCACGCATACGATTCTTCCCGCGGTCAGCGGAGAATTTCTCAAGCGCATGATGGACGGCCGCGCGATCAAAGGGGTCCGCGTCCGCGCTGAAGGTGCTGACCTTCAATACAGCTACGACGACTGAGACGATGGACTTGGCCGGCGCCATTCGCGGCGGACCGGAGAAAGACATACCGTCATGCTTCGAGAGCACATTCAGGTTTTTTGTGACGCCGCGAAGGCGGGCCACATCCACCCCGACGGTTTACACATTCTCGTGCGTCCCACCAATGACAAAGCGGAACGACATATTGGGTCGAGCTACGCTCTGCCCAAGCCAATTTCATGCAAGGTGAAGTGCGCCAAGGAGGGTCCGAGAGCGGGTTTGGCGGTGGATCCCACCAAGGATGAATTCGCATTTGTCATGCCCGATGACAAGAGAGACGCAATGAAGCTCTGGGAAGAGAATTGGCGCAGCATGAGGGGTTACGGATATCGCATAGAAGAAGATAAGCATTCATGGATGTATGGATGCGTGTTAAGGGGCGGCAGCGCATTTCATAGTGACCATGACCTGAAAGACGTGATATTTCCGAAAACTCCGTCGGACCGTAATGCGATCAAGGGTACGCTGGATCAAATGCCGCACTTTAAAGGCCCAATATTTGGTAAAGTTAAGGCCTATGTGAACCGCCGCCTAAAGGCCAACATGGTGCAACATGGCGAGGACGTTCACGTGCATGACCATGACGAATATCAATTTATTCACAGGTTTGATCCGGACGGCACGCATCGCGTGATGAGTCCCGTTTCAATCGATTTGTGGTACACCGAAATGAAGCGACTAGCAGGGGACCAGACCGTGTTCTTCGACCATTTTGCCAAGTCCCTCGGCTGAAGCTTTGTGGCAAAGCGTTAGTCATGGCGAATTCTTCTGATGAGGGCTGGCCGCGCCAGGGAACTTTGGATATTGAGCGAATGTCAACATGAATTAACCACCAAAATTGGGATCTCGCCTATGAGCCTCACACAAGCAAATAGAACACTCGCGATCAAAACGCCGCTGGGTGATGACGCGCTGTTGATGGTATCGTTCGCCTATTTCGACCAGGTCGGGCGGCCGTTCCATGCGGATATTGGGGTACAAAGCGACGATCCGAATCTGGATTTCAATTCCATTCTCGGCCAGAACGTGACGGTGCGTCTGAGCCTTCCCGGCGGGGGGACGCGATACTTCAACGGATACGTCAATCGCATCGAGCAAGAGGCGACCGCCGGTCAGGTCGCCAGCTACCAGGCGACCCTTGTGCCCTGGCTCTGGTTCCTGACGCGCACCGCGGATTGCCGGATTTTCCAGAACATGACGGTTCCCGACATCGTGAAGAAGGTGTTTCGCGATGCAGGGTTCACCGATTTCACCGACAAGCTCACGGGTTCGTACAATCCGTGCGAATATTGCGTCCAGTACCGGGAGACGGATTTTAATTTCGTCTCACGCCTGATGGAGCACGAGGGAATATATTATTTTTTCACCCACGACAACGGGAAGCACACCCTGGTTATGGCGGACTCGCCGGGAGCGCACGAGCCGGTGCAGGGATATGAGCAACTCGAATACCGCCCAAAGGCCGAGGCCGACAGCAGTGGTGAAGACATCACTCACCTGGCTAAATGCAAGGATGTGCAGTCCGGGGTCTATGCGTACAACGATTTCGATTTCACGTCGCCGAAAAAAAGCCTCCTGGTCAATGCCTCGTCCTCTGAGTCTTATCCCAACGCGGACTTTCCCATTTTTGATTATCCCGGTGGATACACCCAGTTCCAGGCCGGCAGCGGATACGCCAAGCTCCGTATGGAGGAGCTTGCCGCCCAGGCGGAACTTAGTGGCCAGTCGGATGCGCGCGGCATCGCGGCGGGATTTACCTTCGAACTGAAGGACGCCCCACGCGCCGACATGGGGAAAAAATATCTCGTGCTGTCCGTCGAAATCCGCGTATCCAACGACGTTTACCAGGCAGGGCACGGCCAAGCGGCGAACCTGTTTTCCTGCTCCTTCACCGCGCTTGACGCCTCGGTTCAATATCGTCCGCCGCGAATTACCCCCAAGCCCATTGTCCGGGGGCCGCAAACGGCAATCGTGGTCGGCCAAGCCGGCGATGAGATTACCACCGACCAGTACGGCCGCGTCAAGCTCCAGTTCCATTGGGATCGTTACGGAAAATCCGACGAAAACAGTTCCTGCTGGATTCGCGTCGCGCAGATTTGGGCCGGCAACAAGTGGGGCGGAATGTTCATCCCGCGGATCGGCCAGGAAGTAATAGTGGATTTTCTTGAGGGCGATCCCGACCGGCCGATTGTCACGGGACGCGTGTATAACGGAGACAACGGCACACCGTATCCGTTGCCCAACAATGCGACGATGTCAACCGTGAAATCCTATTCCAGTAAAGGCGGCGACGGATTCAACGAGATCCGCTTCGAGGACAAGAAAGGCCAGGAGCAGCTCTTCATCCACGGGGAAAAGAATCAGGATATCCGCATTAAGAATGACTGCTTCGAATGGATCGGCCATGACCGCCATCTGGTTGTCAAGAACGAGCAGTTCGAGCATATCGAATTGGACCGCAACGAAACGATCGACCGCGACCATGTGGAGCAAATCGGTAGGGATCGCAACACGACCATTCAGGGAAAGGAAGCGAAGGAGGTCACGGGCAGCTTGTCGCTCAAAGTCACGGGCGACGTGGCCGAGGTATTTGGTTCGAATCATTCTGAGCAGGTATCGTCAGACTATTATGTGAAGGCGGACAACATTGTCATCGAAGGGATGTCCAGCATCACGATCAAGGTTGGAGAAACCTATATTGCTATCGACGCCACGGGAATCAAAATGAGCGCCCCGGCAACGTTCGAAGTCGAGGCGATGGCCACGGCCACTATTAAAGGCGATGCCATGCTGACCTTGAAGGGCGGCATGGTTATGATCAACTGATGTCCACCGGCATTTCCCGCGAACCGATTTGCGGAACAGGACCCTTATGACCGACTACACCGTTCAACCTGGCGATTGTCTCTGTAGTATAGCAAAGACCTATCACACCTCATGGCAGGACATCTGGAAACACGCCTCCAATGCCGACCTGCGGAAAAAGCGGGCTGATCCTAACATCCTGGCCGGGGGCGATATTATCCACATCCCGGACATCGAGCTGAAACAACAACCCGCGCTTTCCAATCAGCGGCATCAGTTCAAACGCCAGGGCGTTCCCACGCGCGTTCATTTGCAGTTGATGATCGACGACACGCCGCGCAAAGGTGAAGAATACATTCTAACGGTCACCGGCGTCGCGACACGGGGCCACCTCGACAGCCAGGGGCGATTGAATGCGGTTGTCCCTTGCGACGCAGGCACGGCGACCCTCCTGGTTGGGAAGAATCGTGACAAATACGAGTTGAATCTGGGCGCCCTTCAGGATGCGCAAACGGTGACCGGGATTCAGTCCCGATTGAACAATCTTGGATTCTTTTGCGGGGATGAAGATGGAGTGGTCGGTCCCAAAACCCAGGCGGCGCTGCGTGCGTTCCAGGCGAAAAACAGTAATCGAGGGCTTGATGTATCCGGCAAAATTGACTCGGGGACCGTTGACGCCTTGACGAAAGCGCACGGTTGTTAGTCGCAGACCGTTCGACGCGTGCGATGAATTCTTTACTTTCTGCGGTGGTATGGAAATCAAATACTACTATGACGACGGCGTGACTCCGATCGAGTGCGTGGAGGACGGCGCGCACGGTGTCGAGCCGGTAATATTCGACGACGAACTGCACATTTATTACGACGTGCGCGAGGGCGTTTGCAAGCCGATGGATTCTCCGCACGACGCGATCTGCGGGATGCCCCCGGACTCGTTTTCGCAGTTGGCTTGTGGTCCAGCCCCGGGCTCCTGCGAATCGGAAACGAAGCGTTCGACTTTGGCCGGCGAATTTACGCCGCAAGTGAAATGCGGCACGTATTCGGTGGCCAGGACGGCAAACGGAACGGACGCAAATACGTCCCAGCTGACCGTCAAGCGCGAGGTCTTCGTAATCTCCTTCAGCAAACTTCATCGCTATCCGGCCGACCAGTGGCCCGAGGTCGCGCCCCAATGGCGCGAAAAGTTGGTTCATGAGGGCGATCTGCTGATCAGCTCACTGGAGCTGGATATCGACATCGTCAAGGAATACGAGGGCCTTGGCGGGGCGTTTGTGCGCGGCACGTCCGAAGGGATCGCCTGGCTAAAACAGAAGCTGAAACACGAAGCAGCCATCGACATGCCCAGTGCCGACAAATACAAGAAGCTCCTGGATCGCACCCGGGCAAAGCGCGATGCGCTGGCCAAAACCTCGACTATCAGCTATCGCGATATTCTCGAATGCGGCGTGGAATACGTGCGCATTTGGCATACCCAGGCGGAATATCATCGGCAATTTGCACGCCATCGCGACGCGGTGATCGAGGGCGCCGAAACCGCCGTCAAAGGCCTGGAGGTAGTCGAGACGTCCTCGTTTGCCGTCCTGGACCTGGGGGCTCAGGTGTATGCGATGGGCGATCCGATCCGCGAAGCGGCGTACCGCCTTGTCATCGCCGGCATTCACGCCAGCGCCAAAGGCGCGGGCGAAGCGGTGGCGGGAAACGGTGGCGAACGAATCCTGCTGAGCATTATGGATCAGATCGCGGAAGACGCCCCCAAGATCCTTGCCGATGCTTTTGTTGGATCGATCTGCCATACCGTGGGATTCAGTGCAACGGGGCGGCTGAAGACGGCGGTGAGCAAGCTGGCCAAAGCACTTATTAAATCGCTGGCCTTGCTGGCGGTGGATGAAATATACCGGTTGCCGCGTGAACCCGCCGGGCACCGCGTTGATGCAGTCAAGCGCGACCTGCAAAGCGCGGGGTATGGTCTCCTTAGCGAGGCAATTGCCGCGGTGGTTGAGGCGATCATCATGCCCCCGGGCCTGCCGGGTCCCTCGGCGGCTCTGTCGGAGAGGGCGCGTCGCGCGGGCGCGGTCATCGCTACCACCGTTATCACCGGCCTCTTGGGCGACATCAAGAAGTGTGCGGACAAGGCGAAATCTAAAGGCTCCACCACTTCCAAGGAATTTATGGAAGATCTTCCCTGGATCATCACACGCCTCGTGACCTCGTGCGCCGTCGCGCTCTCTCGCGGATCCATGGACGCGAAAGTGGAGCGTGAGGTCAAATCGGGGAGCACGTCGGTTTTCGGTAAACGAATCTACTGGACCGAATCGGGGTCAAAGCAGGACGGCACCTATACGGCTAAACCCAGCGTCAAGCCACAAAAGGCGACGGCCAAGCCGCTCACCGAGGATGACAAGGACACCCCGCCTCCCAAGCGCACCCAAAGAGTCGCCAAAACCAAGACCAAGTCCATCCGGAAGAAGTCTCCGGACTTGTCCGTTATGCAATTGGCATTGAAAAAAGGCCTCATGGACGATCTGCAAAAACAAATAAAGTCGGGCAAGGCTCTGAACATTGACGACAAGGACACGGACGGCGGCTTGGTTATCCTCTATTCGGGAACTGAGAAGAAGAATGGGGAGCAGGCCAAATCGAAATATCTCGAAGCCAAGGCCGAATGGGAAGCCGCCGCGGGAAAGACGTCGAAGCGTGGCACCCTCTTGCAGGAAGACCTGAAACGCCCCGTGATCATCAACGAGACTGAAATTGGCAAATGGATAAGCAAGAAAATGGCGGATTTTGAAGCCGACCCGGAGCATCCGACCGTCCTGCCGTGGAACGGAGGTTGGGAGGACCTATGGAAAGCGGCTTCGGATCATCTGGCATCGCGTGCGTCCGGTACGGTTTTGGTTTACTGCCATAACGCCTATGACAATGCGGTATTTGGCACGACGGAGTGGAGCGCTCTGTCGAAGAATCCCAACGTGCAGTGGATTCTTTCAAACGAGCCGCCCGTCAGCACTTCGGAACCGTTTGGGCGCGTCACGCATCAGCGCGATGAATTTAGCGGGAGAGAAGATTTCTATATAGACGTGGCCTTACGGTCTCCGTAGCGTCACCAACAAGACCTCACCTACGAGGAGGACTTTAAAATGCCCAGTCCCCAAAGTGGAAACCCCTGCAGCCTGGTTCCTCCGGCGTCGCCGACGGCCGCGCAAGATGCCGCGGACGCCAATCCCGGCGCCGCCGATTCCACCGCGGCGCAGCAGCAGCAAGCCGGTGCCGGAAACCCCGGCTCAACGCCGGTCAAGCCGGCCAAGCCGTTAAAGCCGGATCCAACCAAGACGGGCTGGATAGAAATCGTCTTGGTGGATGAACAAAATAATGCGGTCCCCGGCGAAGCTTATGCGATCACGCTGCCGGACGGTGAAACGGTGGCCGAGGGAACGTTGGATGAAAAAGGCTTTGCGCGAGTCGAGGGTTTCGATCCCGGAAGTTGCCAGGTCACGTTTCCAGATCTTGATGGAGGCGCCTGGAAGTCCCAGTGACGTCTGAGCAGAGGAGTTCGGCATGTCTTCGTCTAGCTCGTCAACCGCAACTGCATCAAGCGGCAAAAAAAGTACCTTCAAGCTGAAGCGCAAACTAATTCAATTGATCGTTCGGTCAGATTTCATATCGCGCTCTGATTCCGGCGTTGCTTTCCAATGGAGTCCCGGGGAACCAGTGAAGCACGCCCATGTTGCGCTTCTCGAAACGGCCGCCGCTGCCGACGCGGATAGTTCGGGCGTTGCCAAACTCGACGTTACTTCCATCCCCGACGGGAATTATTGCTTACGACTAACCAAAGAGAATCCGGTAACAAGTATTTCAAGCGATGACATGGGTCCCCTGATTGCTATTGGACTTCCCGACCCGCCCCAACGGATTTATCGAGCTTTGGAAATCGCCGTTTCGATCAAGGGTGGAAAGCTTACTCAAGTTACCGATCCCTACGATCCCTCCAAAGGGCTAACCGATGGCCAGATCGGAAATCGCAAACACCAGCAATGGTCGGCGGATTGTCTTCCCATCGATTGGAGGCCAATATGGATTCGATGCGACCACCGATACGCGCGCAAGGCGACTCCCATTGGCCTCATTGTTATCCATGAAACGGGCGGAGAGCCAATCGGCCCAAACATCAATGAAGCCATCACCCACAAAGGGCCTCATTACGAGATTGATAAGGATGGCCACATTGTAAAGTTTGTTCAGGACGACCAGGTTGCCTATCACGCTGGATATAGTCGATGGGGCAGTCAACCTTTCGTCAAGGGCGACGGCAAATATGTCAATCCTTATTCTATCGGCATCGAGTTGGTGAATCGCACCGGGCCATTGACCGACTTGCAATATTCGTCGCTTCTCAAATTACTTAACACGCTTGTGGCCACGTTTGCAATCCCGAATCACCGGATCGTCGGCCATAGCGACATAGCCACCGGCGATAAATCGCATAACAAGGACGACACTTTGCTCGACGACCGCCGATCCGATTGCCCAGGCAGGGATTTTGACTGGGAACGGCTGGAACAAGCGGGCCTTGGCATGATTCCCACGGGAACCGACCTGGGGAATTATTATGGAGGCTACTTCTCCACTTACTCCGAGCCCTGGAAGACCGGCGATGAAGACAATACTCAGAAATACGGTGGAAAAATCAGAAAGGACATCCCTCTTGCCTCAACGGAAATGGGTCCTCCGGTCGGCCCGATTCTGGAATTGCAGATGGACCTCAAGCACATTGGGTATTCCGTATACTCAACTGGCAAGTTCGATTCCCATACGAAGATGGCGGTCGACCGATTCCAGCGGCACTTTTTTTCCGCCAACAGAAAATCGCAAATCAAGGACGCTTTGCTCGGTCACCTTGACGCCATGACGGCAAATTGGATTAAGTGCGTCCGAGCCGCGATTCCATGAACTCGAGGTGATTCCAAAGGGATAAAATGCGGCCATCCACGTCCGACTCCGTTTTCCTCGTGGCAAGGCGCGTGCATATTGATAAGATCCATCCGCCGTTTATCGATCGGGCGAAAGATGTTCAGAGCAAGTAGAGTCGTTGGATTCGAGATGATGTTTCGAGAAGAAGGAGAAATACAATGCCCCCCGCAGCACGGCAGACTGACATGCACATTTGTCCGATGGTAACGCCCGCAACGCCGCCGGTGCCGCACGTCGGCGGACCGATCATGGGGCCGTGTGTGCCGACCGTGCTCGTAGGCGGGTTGCCGGCCTCGGTAGTGGGGGACATGTGCACCTGCGTTGGCCCGCCGGCCACCGTCATCATGGGTTCGACGACCGTTTTAATTGGAGGAATGCCGGCTGCGCGCATTGGCGATCCCACCGCTCATGGCGGGGCCATTGCACCGCCGGGATGCCCGACGGTGATCATCGGCGGATAGCCGCGATTCCGTTGCCGGAGCAGCTCTTGTTCAAGGGGGAGCAGGTCGATGCGCGTCCATACCAACTTGAGTATTAGGTATCCGCTCGGCCGACCTTTCAATTACCCACAAGTTTTGCTCCGAGAGAAAAGTAACCGGTTGGCCGACTTCATCGAAAACGCTAACCGGCTTTGTATCAGAGGCCGTGTAAGGCATCGCGGTCACACTCGTCGGAAGCCGTCAAGTGGGCAGCGTCTTTGCCATGCAGACACTCAACGGCGACCCTCGCGCGCAATCCGATCCAACGCTCGCTCCGCCTGGGCGGCGGCGTCCTTGGCTGATTGATCCACCCGCTTTCGGGTCAGGACCTGCGCTTCATCGACGACGATCAGCAGACGCGGACGCTCAGACTCCCGAGCGCTGATGGTCTCGAAGGCGGCGTCGAGCATCCTGCCAGCGAGCAAGCAGCGCGGTTGGTCATCCATCCCTTTGAAGCTCACGATCGACCGGCCCACTGCCAGGGACGAGAGCTTCTGCGGCAGGGGGGAAGCACAGGACAGCCGTGCTGGTGCAACCACCAAACCGACGCAAAGCCTTCAACAACAATCAGGTCGTGAACAGGGTTCTCGATGCGATGGAGGTTGTGCAGCAATTCGCTTTTGTGGAATTTCCACCTTTTCTCATCACGCTCACGCGCGCCGGGAAACAGATATTTGGGTTTCTCATCGCTCACCTTCCGATCATCCACCAACCGGCCGGCGAAGCCGACGAGTAGTCCATGCTCATCGTGAATGAACCTGTGTCGCGACACAGCTTCCCTTGAGTTTCCATGCATTTCGGCGTACTTTGTTGTCCTCGAATCCGCATTTTCGAGGCGAAAAACACGTTTTTGACGGGACTGTCGATCCGGTGGTTGCGGGTTCGAGCCCCGTCGCGCTCGCTGAAAATTTCGCAAAGAAACGCCTTTTTTCCCGCCACATGGCCCGAGGCTCGGAACCAATGCTATTGGGGTCTGGTCGCGGGCATGGAATGGTCATTCCAGCCCCGGACGACCGAAAGCGACGCCGATTCGAAATGACTCACCGGCCGATCCGTCGGGGTCGATAGCAGGATCACCTCACGCGAATTGTGTCGCAAAGCGTAGAAGACCTCGTCTTGCCAGCTCTTTTGGTAATACGGCACCAGCCAGCCGTAAACAGGGTCGGGCGATTCTTGAAAGTAAGGCGGCCCCGGCGGATCGGAGGGAAAATCGTGGTGGCCGACGATCCACACCCGGTGACCTTGCCGGAGGACTTCGGAAAGATCGCGGATCAGAGGGTCCATGGCCTTTCGGTCGGCCAGGAATTTAAGCAACAGATCGAATTGCTGATAGGCGAGCGACGGGACCGGGGGGATCGCCGTGACTTCGGCTTGGCCGTGATAGTAGCGAAGGAACGTGCTGCCCATGTCCCATGGCGACATCACCACAACGTCTCCCTTGACCGCCCATCGTTGAACTTGGGCGGCGATCAGATCGACGTTGGTCCGGCGAACTCCAACGTTTTGCCAAACGGGAAGTGCCGCGTTCAGCGCGAAACCAGCCGCAAAACCGGCCACAAGCACGCGAACCATGGGCGATCTGACGCTGCCAAACAAACCATCCAGAGCGGCCGCGACCATCGCCATCGCGGCCAAAAAGTACCACGGTTCCAAGCGATAACTCAGGACCTTCAGAAATGCCCCGTATGCCGGGACGACCACCACAAGGCACGCGGCACAGAAAACGACGGCGTCGCGCCGTTGACCTAATGCTGCCCTCAAGCCCCTGAAGCACAAGAGGGCCGGCGCCAGGATCATTGCCGCGGCGACCGTCAGGCCCCACGTGACGGCGTTAAAACCCGGGGCGACATTGCCGTCGGGCACGAATCCCAGCGATATTTGAGCTTGGTATATCAGCGTCGCAAAGTTCAACGGAGCCTGAAACATCTTGTATTCGCGCGTGTGCTCAATCATCGGCAGATAGAGCAGCATGGACGCGGCACAGATCAATCCGATGACCAGCACCAGCGCGGAGCGTTTCCATTGTCGTTTTGGAAGTGTCACGGCAAAGCATCCACAGCACGCGGCCAGCAGCAGCACGGCGTTGGGAAACAGCACGTGCACGCTTAGCAACGCGGCTATCAAGGCGATGATGAAAGTCCCCGATGTCCCCTTCCGGGTCATCTCCCAGATCAGGCCCATCGCCAACAATCCCAGGAACGTGCCGAGCCCGTAGGCGCGGATCGAATCTCCGTAACAGATGACCGCACTGGTAAAGCCAAGCAGAGCCAGAGACAGGACAGGCGCGGTCAGCCCAAACCGTTTGGCATTTCGCCAGAGCACGGCCAGGATGGACAAACCTGCCAGCAAACCCAACGCCCGCATGCCCGGGTCCGAAACGCCGATGCCGCTGCGCTCCCAGAAACGCACCACCAGAAGCCAAAGGACCGGAAAAGAGTCATGGTGAAGGTTGACGATCGCGGAGGAAAGGGAATCGCTATTGGCGAGATTGACGCTGGAGATTTCGTCGCGCCACAACCCGCCGGCGTCGAGGAAATATCGGGTGTGCATCGCCAGCGCCGTCGCCGTGAGGAAGAGGGCGACCGAGTATTCCACCCCACGCGCGAAACGTTCGCCCGAAGGCTTTTCTCCGCCGCCTGTTCGCTTCGGATCGTGGCGGTCATTGGCGTTCATTCGTTCATCGCGAATTCAGATTCACCGAAAAGCATGGCCCGCAAAAGTGGCCGGGACGTTTCGGTCATCATGCACTAGATTCGGCGAATTGAGAAGTAAACGATCAGCCAACCCCGTTTCCCCGCCGGGCAATGGCCGCCGGCGATCAGGGACAGCCGTCGCAAGGGATGGTGTCGGTCAGACGTTGGAAACCGAGCCGCTCGAGGATTGGCCGACTCATGGGCAGTGCATCGACGAGGAGATAACGGGCGCCCAGTTCGATGGCGTCTGCCGACCGGGCCGCGACGAGTGCGCGGTAGAAGCCGCGCCGGCGATACGCCTGGCGTGTGGTCCCGCCATACAGGCCGCCGAACGCGCTGAGCGGGTGCGTGTAAAGGCGCCCAATGGCCGCGGGCTCGTCCCCGGCGTACGCAACGTAGCCGAGGTGATGCGTGGAGCCGCGGGCCAGACCGACGGCCAACTTGTCGCACGTGAAACCGTATTTCTTGCCGAGCACCTCCTCGGCAACGCGGCGGTAATGCTCGATCTGGTCCGGCCGCGCGATTCGCGTCACGACGCAATCGCCGATCGCGCACGGCGGCGGCCCCTCGGACAGATCGTACGCCATTACCGCCTCGGGCGCTCCCGCGACGAGCCCTTGGCGCTGCAATCGCGACAGCAGGTCGGCGGGCTTATCGTGACTGTAGAACTTCCATTCAAACGATGCCTTCTCCGCACGATGATGCGCCACCTCGCCGGCGATCACTTCGTCGGCGTTTGCCTCATCGAGCGACGACCACGTCACCACCCGTAGCGGACCGTTAATGATGCGCGTCAAGTGCGGCAGGACGGATATAGTCTCACCGTCACGGGCGAGGTATCTGCGTTCGTCGTCGAGGCGATGCCTGATGCGATCAAGATCCATCGTCACCAGTCCGTACGGACAGAATGGGGCTGCTTCGCCTTGCGTAAGTGTAAAGCTGCCAAAATCTCGCGGCAATCCTGGTGACCAGATTATGTTGAACGACGCCGACGGCGCGCCAACATGCCGATGGCGCCCATGGCGAGCAATCCCGTCGTCGCCGGCTCCGGCACGCTGGAAGTCGGTAGGGACAATCCGTTGGCTGTGGCGAAGGCGTCCAAGGCCGCAACGTCGCCGGCCGATACGTCGGCGCCGCTGTCGCTCTGGTTGAAGTTCGCCGCCAGGTCGGTGAAGTCGGCGGCGTTGACTATTCCGTCGTAGTTGAAGTCGCCTTGGTCCCAGCCGGTGACCGGCTGGTTGAAGTTGGCCGCAAGGATGGTGAAGTCAGCGGCGTTGACTATGCCGTCCAGATTGGCGTCGCCCAGCAGAGTGTACGCCACTTCGATCTGGCCGGAGACCAGGCCGGAGACCTTGCCGTCCGCCCCGTCGGCATAGCCGAGGCCATACTTCAATCCGTTGGTGAGCGTTTGTGCCGCCGTGGAAATGATGCCCGGGCCGTTCCACCCGCCGCCGTTGTAGCCGGACTTGATGTACCCGGCGATCGTCGATAACGGATCGCTGGACCCGTAGGTGATGATGATGTGGTTGTTGTTCACGTCGAGCTGGCCGTTGCCGGTGATCGACAGCGACGTGATCTCCACGCTGCTGGTGGCAGCGGGGCCGGAGCCGCCGGAGACGCCGGGGGCAAGTTGCAACAACGCGCTGGTAATAGTGACGCTGCCGCCGGTCGGCAGGGCGCTGGTGGTCGCCGGAGTTGAAGTGGGATTGATGACCAGCGTGCCGGCGCTGACCGTGGTGCCGCCGGTATAGGTGTTGCTCCCGCTCAGGCCCTGGGTTCCGATTCCGTACACGTTTACCGCAACCGAGCCGGTGGTGTTCTTAATGACGCCGGAGAAATTCGAACTGCCGAAGGGGCTGAGAGTGAACGTCGGGTTTCCACCGGCGGACACGTTGTCGACCGTTCCCGAGCCGGAAAGATTACCGATCAATGGACTGTTCCCGTCCAGATCCAGAACTGCCGGGGAGTTAACCGTCACCGTCCCCGAGCCGAGCGGAGTGGTGCTGCTGGCGGTCTGCACGGTTCCACCCGATATGGTCGTGCCGCCGGAGTAGGAACTTGTGCCCGAGAGAGACAGCGTGCTGGATCCCTGCTTGATGAGGGAGAGCCCGCCGGTTCCATCACTCAAAACACCGCTAAAGCTGTTAGCCGGCGTAGTCGAGCCGGAGATTACCAAGGTTGCGGGATTGCCGCCGTTGTTGGTGATATTCTGGTCGGCCGCCACCGCAAATTGCCCGCTCGAGAGCGAATCGATCTGTTGGGTGTTCCCGTCAAGATCGAGCGTCGTGTTGGGGCCAATGCCTCCCGAGATTGTCCCGAAGATGGCATCAGTGTGTATCGGCAGGGCATTAGAGACTGCCAACTGGACTGTGCCGGACTGGTTGAACAAAGTTGTGCCGGTATACAGATTTGCCGCCCCGAGGACCAATGAGCCCGCGCCTCCGCCGCCACTGGCGCCGTTAGCAATATTGACGTCTGAGTTGCCGGAGATCACACCGTCGATTGTGGTCCCGTCGCCGGCAGTCGTGCCTCCTATGGCGACAGTAAAGTTTCCCGGCACAAAGGTGGCGTTGGGTTGTGTGACATCGGCGGCGGTAAACGCCACGTTGTTGCTGTTAAGTTTGATCGGCACGTCGATCGTGCCGCCGGGCGTAGCTTTGAGATTGGTGATGGCGACACCGGCGCTATAGGTAGTGTAGGTCGTGCCGCCGGTGGTCACTTGTCCCACCGTACCGCCGTAGGCGACATCGATTTCGCCTGTGCCACCGGCGCTGCTGATGAGCGCGCCATCGTTTGTATTGAGCCGCAGCGCGCTGGTAATGACCAGTTTGCCATCAATGTTACTGCTATTGATTTGGGTAACGACGGCGCCGGAGTCTCCCAACTTCACGGTAGCGCCCGAACCGACATTGAGTGCGCCTGTAGAACTAAATGTGACGGCGCCGTCGAGTTCGAGGCTGCCGCCGCCGGTGACGGTAAATGTGTCGCCGATGGCGGCGGCTGCGGAAAACACGGAACTGAAACCGTTGGTGTTGAACGCACCGCCGCCGGTATTTACGGTGATGCTGCGTTGCGAAGGAGTGCCCGTTGAACCAATCGCGGCTCCGGCCTGAAGAGTGCCGCCGGCAAAGGTAATCCCCCCCGTGGCGTTGCCAAGAGTTGCATCGCCATCGGCGATCAGGGTACCGCCGTTGAGGAGCGTGCCGCTATTATAGCTATTGGGCGATTCGAGTTCTGCGGTTCCAGTGCCGTTCTTGGTTAGCGAACCAGAGCCTCCGATGCCGTTGGCGCCGTCGGCGTCGGTAAACTTGTAGGAAGTATTCGTGTTGTTAATGATGGTGTTTAGAGGCGTGACGCCTCCGGTGACCACCGTGATCAACCCTGATGTGCCGCCGGAAATGTCGTTGAAATTGGCCGTGTCGCCCGACTTGTAGAGGTTGTTGACGGGAGTGCCCCCAGTCCAGTTGCCCGTGACGGTATTCCAGGTTCCGCTGACCGATCCGCTGACCGGCGTTACGTTCCAGGTCACGTTTGCGGCATTTGCCGACGCCACCAATTCGATTTCGGTGGACGTCACGTCCCATGTATACCCGGTGGGAGTATTGGTGAAGTTGAAGCTGCTGTTCGACAAGCTGTTGTTGGTCGCGTAAGTGGCCAGTACAAAACTCCCTGATGGGCCGTTGGCATTGTCTATGTTGATTGTTGGTTTACCCGAGATCGACAGCGTGCCCAGGTTCAGTTGATCGGCGCTGGTGCCGGCAAGGTCAAAATCGAGGGTCGAACTGCCGTTGAGCGTCAGCGCGCCGGCGATGTCAAGCGTGCCGACCGCGCTCGTTCCATTTCCGCCGGGAGCAATAATGTTGCTGCCTGTGCTGACTGAAACGGAGCCGGCGATGTAGCTGGTTACCGTCGGCAGGCTGCTAAGCGTGGAACTGTTGAGGATGACGTTGCTGGCGCTGGTTCCGGTGGAGCTCTGGGAAGAGGAAGCTCCGCCGGAATAGCCGGCCACCAGGGTGCTGGCGTTAGCGGTCACTCCTCCCGTGAAAGTATTGGCTCCAGTAAGCGCAAAGCTCCCGCCACCGGTGACGGTAAACGAGGATCCTGGCGTATTCTCGGAGACGTTAATGGTGAGGTTGACGAGATCGCCGGGCGCCGAGTAAACATTATTGGTGGTATTTCCCAGGACAACCGCCAGAGGCAGCGTCCCGGCTTTGGCGCCTGGACCACCCGTTCCGACTTCCAAGGTTGTAGACTCGCCGGTTGTCGTGTCGGCGAGAACGGTGTTAGCCGTACCGTTGACGGTTGTCCCGTTTAAATACAAGTCGACGGTGCTTCCCCCGGTGTTGTTGTTGGAGATGCTGTACAAAGGATTATTTGGGCCGCTTGCATCGATTAACTCAAAAGCGCCCAGTGAATACGTCGTATTCTGATTGCTCGTGGTCGCGATATAGATATTCCCAGGATTCCCCCCAGAACCCGTCAGGAAGTCCGGCAGTTGTGCCAGATCAGTATTGGTGGTGGAGGAATTGCTTCCGGCCGGTGTGCCGTTCACCCAATTAGTCGTGGTTCCGACGAAGTTGCTGTGCACTCCCGACCAAGTCTGAGTGGCGGCGCCCGCCGAACCTGGTGCAAAGATCGAAGCGACAACCGGAACAGCCGCGAGGATCACCAATCGGGCCTTCTTCGAATTTGGCTTAAGATTCATTACAGTTTCTCCCGTCCTCGTTTTACAGAGGAATCTGATTGTTTAGACCGTGGGATCGGCTTGCCCGTCGCAACCGCTACCCTTTGGAGTGAGAGCCGAATACATAGCGTTCAAGTAATAGGGCTAGGAAAAGGCGAAGTTAAAGTTATGCTAAGATTCTATGTAAATGGGGCAAATGAAAGGTCGGCATTACAAATAACAGCATCCTTCCCGGATTTGTGACAAGGTAAGTTAGTTGCTCCTTTTCGAAAATCGCAATCAGTACGGGTCCGGACCGAACGGGGACCACATGATCTTGCCCGGAGAATTCATGTCCCATCCGGAGGCGCCGGGCGGGATGTTGGCGCCCTGGGCGTCGAACCAGTTGATGAGATCGACGTGCCCGTCGCAGAATAGCATGTTTCCACCGCCGTTATGGCGCGCCCCGAAACGCTTCGAATCCGTGAGGGTCTGACAGTAGTCGTTAGGGCCGGTTGGTGGGAGATGCTTCGCGAAGGTACTGCTGGGGTATTGGCTGGCCAAGCGCATTATGGGCGCGATTTCGAACTCGCCCGGGAGCATGACCCTGTCCATCAATATGGGCACCGTCTGACCCGCTCGAAGTTGGTTCATTTTGACGGGATAAGTGTCTGGATAGTTCGTGCCGGAAAGAAGCTGCGAATTGTAACCATAGCAAATGCACATTGCGGCCTGGAAGGTGGTGGTGGGAGATCGATTTGCTCCTTTGAGTTCTTTGGTGGGGGACTGAAGGGGACCGGCATTTCCGTCTACCATCCAGTACATGAAGCCTTTCCCGCCCGGCGCAATTGTGTCCACCGAACTGTCTGCGGGAATGGTTCCAACGCCAGTGACAGAAGGGCAGATGAACAAGCTGTTGTCTCCAAATGATGGGAGCGGGAGGACTCCGTTCTGTGCATCAAGCATCATTTGGTAATAGCTCTTGCCGCCAGTGAGCGGGGGAAGGGCGTTGTACCAAATTCCTGGGTCCGCAATACCCATGGGAGAACCGCCCTGCGGGCCAATGATGTCGGTCGTTTTGTCGTCGCCCTTGGGACCTTTGAACGGAAGAAGTCCCCCGTTTTCGTCAACGTACATCTGGAGGCCCATCCCCCACTGCCGAAGGTTGCTCGCGCATTGCACAGTCTGCGCGCTTGTACGGGCCCGGTTCAAAGCCGGCAATATAATGCCAATCAAAATCGCGATAATCCCAATAACGACAAGAAGCTCGACGAGCGTGAACCCCAAGCGCCCCACTTTTTCTCTCACGTTGATCAATAGCCTTCCCGGTTAACTCAGGCGCGGAACATTAGACCGGGCTTGTTAGCAAATAATTAGCGGCAGCCTAAGAAATGGTCAGCAAACAAGAATTTTGGACTATATTCATTTATCTTTCATCCGCACCCTGTTTCAGCCCCGCCAATCAGCTATTTGGCAGTCGCCAAAATATCAGAGTTTTGCTCAGACGGAGTGCCCGACCGCATTCGGCGGATCGAATCCGCTATAGACGGAAATCACTTCCCAGTTTTCCAACGCCACGCCTCATACCTGCTACAAACGGCACAACCGCTCCAAACCAACCCGGTTTTTCCGTCGAATTCAGCGGAATTACGCCCCATGTCAGGCATACTCTCACGCAAACGCGTTCCGTACTGGCTGGGGACAAATGATCGACGATCTGGCAATACAAGACGAAGGCATCCGTGCGCTCGCCGAGTCCCCCGTCCCGGCCGCGCCCTCGCCCCGATCCGTTTCCCCATCCCCGTCACATCTGAGATATCTCGAAGGCCTTCGCGGCCTGGCTGCCATCATCGTCACCCTCCAGCACGTCTACTTTCACGCCCTTTGGGGCGCCAATCTCACCGGATGGCAGGCCACTCTTAGCGCGGGCTTATGCTGGCTGTTTCCCGGCCGCGCCGCCGTCGCCGTGTTCATCGTCTTGTCCGGCTATCTCCTCATGCGCCCCGTCGTTCGGGAAGGAACCGGACAAATTCCCGGCGGAACCTGGGCCTACCTTCGCCGCCGGGCCAGACGCATTCTGCCGCCCTATTACGCCGCGCTCGCCTTTTCCATCGCGTTGATCCTCGCCGTTCCATTGCTGAAAACCCCCGTAAGTCCCGAATGGGCCGACGCGCTCCCCGCCTTCGGAATCAAAAACCTCGCCGCCCACCTTCTGCTGGTTCACAATCTCTCCTGGAACTGGGCCTCCAAGATCGACCCGCCCCTATGGACCATCGCCACCGAATGGCAGATTTATTTCCTGTTTCCGCTGATTCTGCTTCCGGCATGGCGGCGCTTCGGCAACGCCGGCAGCGTCGGAATCGGCCTGACCCTCGGATTGGGACTCTATCTGTTGACCGGCAAAGGCCACGCCGCCGCTCCCTGGTTCCTCGGATTGTTTGCCCTCGGCGCCGCCGCGGCTTCCGCGCCGACACGCCAAGCCGCCGACCGTTCCGTCCGTCTCTACGGCTGGCTCGCGGCAATCCTCCAAGCCCTCTTTGCCATCATCACCCTCGAATGCGCCTTCGGAATGCTCCGCTTCCTGACCGTCGAGGGATTGCCCGGACTCTGGCCCGATTACTGGGCCTTTGACCTGCTCATGGGGCTCTCCTCAGCCTGCTTCCTCGTCTTCGCAGCATCCAGCAAATCCAATTGGCTCGTCAAATTGCTGTCGTCCCGCCTTTTCGTCCGCGTCGGCGTGGCGTCGTATTCCCTCTATCTCATTCACGATCCGATCCTGGCTGCCCTCAAGCTTCCCCTGGACCGCATTCACTTCGGACCCTGGCGGCAATTCATCGCCATGATCCTGGCCGGCGGATCGATCGTCGCCATCGCAACCTATCTCTTCCACGTCGTTTTCGAGCGCCCCTTCATGACCGCCTCCCGCGTCCGCAGCGCGGAAAACTGAGGAGAAATATGCGACAGGATTCGAACCTTCTCCTAACCTCGAAATCGACAGGGCCCTTGCCGTTCACCCGATCCAAAGGCCTTCGATGCGGATTTGCAAGCCTTGCGGCGTACGGTTGAGATAGTTGATCAAGCCGCTGTGCCGCCATTGCAGCATGCACATCCGCGGCTGGAAAAAATAACGGGCGCCGATGCGCAGTTCGGCGCGGGATTCGGTCACAAGGCCTTCGTAGGCCTCGGCGACGTAGTAGCCCAGGTCTTTGAAGCCGCTCTCGCGGGGCTTTAGCGGTCCGGTGACACACCAGGCGATGACGCCGGTGCGGCGATCGACGTCGGTGGCAATTCCACAATGGGTAATCGGACAGCCGCAGGACATGCCCAGGGGCCGGCCGATCAGCACGTCGCCGGGGCATATCTCCATTTCGCGCGTCAGAAGTGGATTGTGAGGAAGGATGATCTCGCGCGGGCCGGGTTCCTCCGGGAACTTCTCCAGAAAGAAGTCAAAAGGCCGGTTGAGTGAATCGATCCAGTCTGGCGCCTCCGCGGGGCCGTCCTGCTCCAGCACCGGCAAACGCACGGGTTTTGCCCGCGGCGCAACTGTTTGGTTCTTCAGATGCACACAGCGCTGGATCAACTCGGGCCGCTGGCCCAGGCTGTCGGCCAGTTCCGAACAATGACGATACCCGCACAAACCACAGTCCAGCCCAGGCAACGTTATTGTGGTAGTCGAGTTCATGGAAGAGCTTCTCCTGAATGAACCATGACGAAACTCAGTTGCGGAACGCCATCGCGCCTGAGATCGCGGACCAGGCCGGCGAGGAGATCGACGAACAAGTCAACCTCCTCGCCGGTGCTGAACCGACCAAGCGAGACGCGGAGCGACCCGCGGGCACGTAGCGGGTCGAAACCCATGGCCGAAAGAACATGCGAGGGCTGCGCGGCGCGATTAGAACTGCACGCACTTCCCGTGGAGACTGAGACGCCGGCCTCGTCCAGGGCGAGCATGAGTCGGATGGCTTGACCTTCCAGACCGTCGAATCCGAGGCAGGCCAGACCCGGCAGCCGGCGATAGCGGTGGCCGATGAGATACGCTTCGGGCACGCTGTCCAGGAGACGGTCGGTGAGGCGTTGGCGAAGCCGTACGATCCGTGCCGATTCCTCCGCCATCTCCTGCCGGCACAGCTCGGCCGCCGCGCCTAGGGCGACGATGCCGGGAACATTCTCGGTGCCGGAGCGCCGGTCTTGCTCCTGCCCCCCGCCGCGAATAAGCGGAGAGAACGGCGTGCCTTGGCGAATGAACAAAGCGCCTACGCCCTTGGGGCCGTATAATTTGTGCGCCGAGAACGACAGCAGGTCGATCTGAAACCGATTCATTTCCAAAGGGATCTTGCCGACGGCTTGCGTGGCATCCACGTGGAAGGGAATCCCGTGTTCGTGGGCAATCCGGCCACATTCAGAAATGGGCTGAAGCGTTCCGATGACGTTGTTTGCGGCCATGATGGAGATCAGGCGGGTTTCGGGCGTGATCGCCTGGATCAGGTCGTCGGGGTCCACGATGCCATCCTGGCCAACCGGCAGGCGAGTCACTTGAACAACGGACGGGCTAAAGCTACGACACACTTCCAGTACCGACGGATGCTCGATCGCCGTCGTTATCAGATGACACGAGCCCGTGGAATGGGAACCAACGATCCCGCGGATCGCCAGGTTGTTTGATTCGGTGCCGCCGCTGGTGAAGCAGATTTCCGCCGGCTTGGCTCCCAGCAGCGCGGCGACACGAGCGCGGGCCAGATCGACGGCTTCACGAGCCTGCCGCCCATCAACGTGCAGGCTGGACGGATTGCCAAACAGACCCGCAAATGCGGCGCACATTGGCTCCATAACACGCGGGTCCAGAGGCGTGGTCGCGGCGTTGTCAAAGTAGATGCGGCGTACGCCCACGATGCTTTACTCCCCTCTATAAAAGACCTGGTTTTCCAACGGCCGCACAACTCCGAAATGCGACTGCCAGCCAATATCCTTCTTGCCCACGCAGATCGTGCAGGTGCCGACGGGGGGATTGCCGCGAAGCTGAAGACGTGCGGGAGTGTCGGGGAACGCTTCAATCGCCCGCAGTAGCGGATCTATGCCGATCCCGCGCAGGCCATCCACCTCACGGACTTTAACCGCCGGAGCGGCGTCGATGATGCGGGCGCGGAACACCTCCCGCTCCGCCTGCGACACCAAGTCAATCTTCGTCACGACGGCAATATCCGCCAGGCTCAACATGGGACCGATCTTCCGCGGCAGGTTCATGCCGCTGGTGGCCTCCAGCACCACCATTCCCAGGCCCCCATCCACGTAGGGCGCGCAGCGAAGACACAGCCCCGCGGTTTCCACCAGCAGCACGTCCGCTTCCGCTTCCCGCGCCCATCGCAGCGCGTCCCCAAGCACCATCACGCCGCAATGGTCCGGACAAAGCTCGCCGGAGTAGACCTTCTTGGTCGCGATGCCGAACTCCTCGTGCAGTTCGACGTCCTCAACGGCGTACTGCACGTCGAGCTTGAGAAACGCCACGTGCTGCTCGCGGGCGCGCAGGGAGCGGATCAGGTGACGCAGGACTGACGTCTTACCCGTAGTCGCGGGTCCGGCACAGACAACGAGTTTCATACCAATGCCTCCAGCTCGCTTGCACCCAGCGGCTCGCCCAGGCGGATCTTGTTACGCAGGTCGGCCAAGGCATCGTCGAGGCGACGCACCTTGGTTGAGAGCTGCCGTTCCTGGTCGCTGAGATGCATCACCTTCATCATCATGCCGCCCGACATGACCACGCGCGTGTCTGAAAGGAGCGCGATATACGGATCGTGCGTGACAAACAAAAATATCTTTCGGTATTGTCGTAGAAGCTGAAGCGCACGTGTGCGATGGATGCCGGCGTTCTCGATTTCGTCCAGCAGGATGATGGGAGCGTTGCCGATAATCACGGCGTCGGCGATGAGCATGGCGCGGGTCTGACCGCCGGACAGTTCGGTCATGCGCGAAGTATCGGCAATCGGTTCGCCGGTCAGCTCGTTGGCGAACGCCACGGTTTGCCCCGACAGGTCCTGCGCCTTGGAGCGGTCGGTATGGCGGATGCCGGCATGAATCGCCAGGAACTCCCGCACCGGCAAGTCCGAAAGAAAATTGGTGTGTTGCGTGATGATCGCCACCGGGTTGCGCGCGGGGTTCTCGCGAAACTCCGCCGGTGGAAGCTCATTATCCAGCAGAATCGTCCGCCGGCTGGGGGTCTGTCCGTCTGCGAACAAGGCGATATCGTTGATCAGCGTCGTTTTGCCCGAGCCGGTCGGCCCGACGATGCTGACGATGTCGCCCATCTGGAACTCCAGGTGCTGGACCGGCTCACAATGACCGGCCTTGCCCAGGCCGCCGCGGATCGTGATGTTGGTGATCAAGTCAGGTTTCCTCCGCTCTCATCCAAAGCAAAGGCTGCGCCGTCATCCGAATCGGCGTTGGTGGCCCCGAAAACGCGATTCCAGGAGGGAGATGACAAAAATACAAACATATATCGCGGAATATCAGTTGCTTATAATGGATTTTCTGCCATAATGCACAGAAATACCATGTCTATTGTCCTGATGGCTTGGCGGGAAATCGGACTTCATCTGGAGCTTCCCCAGGTCCTGCGCAGCCTATTGCCGAGCTTGAAGGAGCAAATTGGCGCCGGGATGGTGTTGCTACAGCGACTGGACGTACCGGGCGGGCGGATGGAGACGGCGGCCTGCGCGCCGGCCATGGATTCCAGTCCATCTGCCGGACGCCCTGCTCCAGCGCCCCAAGTCGTTGCCGCTCTGGCGAGTTGGTGCCGGCGCGGGCAACTCGTCCAGGGACGGGATACCGTGCGACGCTTCCAGCTTGAGCCGCTTTTGCCTGCTTGCGACGAGTCCTGCGACCTGCTGGTGGCAGGGCTGAGCCTTTCCGGCGAGCAAGAGGAAAGCAACGAGTCGTGCCCGGGAGCGATGGTGTTGGTCACGGGTGACGGCGGCAAGTTCACGGCCGAGCAGGTGGCGATCGCGCGCAAACTCGTCGAGCCGTTTGCCGCGGGCCTCCACAACGACTACCGCCTCCGCGAACTGAAAACCCTGCGCGAGGCAGCGGAAGCCGAGAACCGCGCGCTGCTCACGCGCCTGGGCCGCAAGACCGTCAGCGACACGATCGTCGGCGCTGAAGCGGGTCTGGCCGGCGTGATGGAGCGGGTACAGTTGGTAGCACGCTCCGACGCGCCGGTCCTGATTCTCGGGGAAACAGGGACGGGCAAGGAAGTCGTCGCCCGCTCAATCCATGCCCGCTCCAAACGGGCGCAAGGGCCCATGATCCGCGTAAACTGCGGGGCCATCCCGCCCGAACTGGTCGATTCGGAGTTGTTCGGACACGAACGCGGAAGTTTCACCGGCGCCACCGCCACGCGCAAGGGGTGGTTCGAACGGGCTGACGGCGGTACGCTGTTCCTGGACGAGATCGGGGAGCTTCCGCCAGCCGCGCAGGTCAGGCTCCTGCGCGTGTTGCAGGATGGCACCTTCGAACGCGTCGGTGGACAAACGACCCTGACCGTCAACGTGCGCGTCGTGGCCGCCACGCACGCGGACCTGCATCTCCTGGCGGGTCAACGCATGTTCCGCCAAGACCTCTGGTATCGCATCAGTGTCTTTCCCATCCATCTGCCCCCGCTGCGAGACCGCGTGCAGGACATCCCCGCACTGGCCACGCACTTCGCCTTGAAAGCCGCCAAGCGCCTTGGCCTCCCGCCGGCGATGCCGACCCCGGAGGACATGCGCAGCCTGACCGTCTACGATTGGCCGGGGAACGTGCGCGAATTGGCATCGGTGATCGAGCGCGCGGCGATCCTCGGCGATGGTCGAAGGCTCGAAGTCGCCAAGGCGCTGGGCAGCGGCCAGCCCACCCCATTGCCCGCCGGATCGATCACCGCATCAATTCCGCCCGCCGCCGAATCGCCCCCACTTACGCTTGACACAATGGCGGCCCGCCACATCGAAACCGCGCTGCGGGCCAGCCATGGCCGCATCGAAGGGCCGTTCGGCGCGGCCAAGACGCTGGGCATCAATCCGCAAACCCTCCGCTCGCGCATGCGCAAGCTGGCCATCAACTGGCGCCAGTTCCGCGCATGATTCCCACCAGCCCAGCCTCGCCAACAAGTACCCGCGTCAGGATTCGAACCTGAGACCTCCGGTTTAGGAAACCAGCGCTCTATCCAACTGAGCTACGCGGGCCTATTTCCAGCACGCTATCGCGGTTTTTGTGCCGAAGCAAGTCACTGGCCGCCGATGCCTGCCGATGCGTGAAAACTATCGGATTTTCCGGACGATTCTTGACCTTCAGGGGCATTTTCACGGTGGTCGGATGACTGCCGGTCGATGCCGGTCCGTGTCCACCACGTGTCCACCTCATGTCCACCTGACCATTGCCCGAATTTTGTACGGTGCCGCCCACGATCTGGATCGCCGGGGTTTGCAAAGTCTGTGCATCGGGTGTCGGTAGGCGCTTGACCGCTTCGTACATTTCCGAGAGACGAGCCAGCGTGTATTCGTCCGTTTGATCCCCGCTGCCGTGCCTCATCAGGGCGCGACGTGTGGCGTGGCTGCATCCGGTCGCATCCAGTCGCTTGGCGAAGGTGTGTCGCAAACCGTGGAAATCCGCACGGCGCCCGCTGGCATCGGTTTGTGTCACGCCGGCTATCGTCAAATCCCGCAGCATGGTCCGTCCCTCGGGCAGACAGGGAAACAGTTTTGCCTGCGGCATGCCGGGCATGAGAGTTCGTAGCGATTGAACCAGATACGGATGCAGCGGTAGGGCGGTTGCTTCGCCGGTCTTGGTCTGTTCTGGCCGAAGCTGGATGAATGGAATGACCGAGTCCAGGTGCAGATCGCCCCAGCGCAGGTCTTCAAGCTCTCTGCGACGAAGTCCGGTGAATGCCGGGAATGCATACTTGAGACGGCGGGACGGTGGGCAGGTGTTCAGCAGTCGGGCAAGCTCATGTTCCGCCAGGGGCCGCCGCGCCCGTCGCTTGATGGCCTTCTTCACGTTTCCGCGTTTAAGCTTGGCCAGCGGGTTGGTGACGAGCCGCTCCGGGATGCACCAATTGAAGAATGCCTTGAGGCGGGCGAGATACTGATTGGTGTACGCGACAGTTTTGCCCTGCGATTGCAATGCGGACAGGACGCGGGAGGCGGATTGGGGATTTACATCACCCAGGGTTTGCCAGCCCGCCAGCGATACGAAATGCCGCAGCATGTAACTGACGATCCGGTAGTGGTCTGACGTGACCGTGCGTTTGAGGGAGTCGAGGTACTCGGCGACGTGTTCCGACAGAGGTTTTTGCAGGCAATCCATCTGCGGTGTGATGACTCCCGCTTCACGCAGTTCATGATCCCGGACGATTTCACTCCAACGTTGCTGCGAGGCCCGCTGGTCGGTAAACAGCTTCAACCATTTCCAGCGGCCGTTGACCTTGCGCCGTCCATACCAGCTTGGCAGTTCGATTCGGTTGAGGGTGCCATCGGCATTTCGCACGGTCTTGGTGCGTTTCTGTATTCGCAGCCACCGATCTTCAATTCTGCGGGAATTCATGGTTACACCTCGGATACTCATTGCCGCAACATGGCCTTCTTAACGCGCGGGGGGACGGGTTGCTATCCATTGCTCGATTGTCTGGCGTTTCCAGAGGCGCACCTTGCCGCCGATCCCAATATCGGCCTTGGGGAACTGCCCCGACGAAATCATCCTAAACACCGTTCTCGATCCCAACGGAAGATAGTAGCGCCGGATCATCGCCAGCGTCAGCAATGCCGGCGGATCGCTTAATTGTCTTGCGTCGTTCCAGAGACTTGTGGCCGAAGCTCCGACGCCCGACCCATGCGGCTCCATGTACTCTTTGATGCTTGCGACATTTGACATATTGCGCCTTTGATCGACCATCGTTCGCAAGTGTGCGAACAGCAAAAACCAAAAAAATCAGCTCTGTTTCGTCAAAAGTGCCTGAACCTGACCGACCGGAATGAACGGCGTTCCGTTGGGAAGGACCAATTCCCGGAAGCGAAACACCGCCGCCGACAGCGATACGCCGAATTTCCGCGTCACGGCCGGCAGAATGATCCGCTTCCAAACCGTCAGCGATTCCGTTGCGCTTTCCATCAGTGCCACCATCAGCCGGCCTGGATCAATCCGGCGTTCGGCACAGATATTGAAAAACTCCTGCATCACCAGCGTCGCCGGCATCAGGAACGCGGCGCCAAAGCGATCCGCCTCGTGTTCAACGTCTCCACGGGTGCCGGGTTCAACGTCTGTATCGCGGAATGCCTGGTTCAAATGCCCGTGAAGGATGAAATGCCCAAGTTCATGGGCACAGGTGAATCGGTAACGTCCCTCGTTCGACAAAAGGGTCTCGCTAATGAGGATTTCACCCTTGCTTATGAATGCCGCGCCCAAAACGTCTTTGCCCAAGTGCAACAGGTCGCTCACTCCAAACCGAATAGCAAGCGGTCCCTCGATCCATTGCTCGACGGGAACCGGTATCGGAAGGTCTTTGAGGGCGAGCTTCTCCATGCACTGCCGCAAACATGCCTGGGCACTGGCCTCGACATCGAGGGCGGTCAAGGGTGGTCGCGGGATTGCCAGCGGTTGCGTGCTCATGGCTGCTTTCTCTTGGCGCTCTTTCCGCGTGCCATTCCTTTGGCCTGGTAAATCAGTCGATCCCATTGGTCGGAGCTTAGGTTTCGGGCCGTCCGCAAAAACTCCGGGACCTTCTCGGCGGTGGTGGCATCCTGGCTGGCCACTTCCTTCACAATGGCCTCCGGGCGACTCCAACCGGCGCGAAGCTCGGCGATCGGAATCCGATAAGACTCCGCAATTTTCAGCATCAGTTCTTCTGAGGGTGTCCGGCGTCCCTTCTCAATGTCGGTCAGGTGGGGCGGAGCAATGCCCAGTTCTCTGGCCATCTCCCTGAGTCCCTTGCCAAGTTTGCTCACCCGCTGCTGGCGAAGCTGCTCGCCTATCGGCTGCGGATGTTGTGGGGTGTTTGCCAATGGCGCCTCGTGTTGTTCGGATGTATGCTAACACTCACGAATTCAAAAGGCAAGTGGACTTGCGGATTATTTTTATGGATGACGAAAACGTCTTGGGTCGGGGGGGCAATGCGTGGAAGGGGCCGGGCACGTTTGAAAATGTAACGCGCTCGGCCCCTTGCGTATGGTCAACTGTGAAGGATGGCTACTTGCCGATGATTGTTCGGCGCATTTCGTCCGACACGTAAGATGGCAGTGAGACGTTCAGGCCTGCGGCCCGCTGAGGCGACAACCTCTCCTCGATGGCCTTGTCGCGGTACTCCATTTCAATCCTGGCGTCGATGCGATCGAGCATCTCCCATTGGAGCATTGCTTTGGCAATGGCGTCCTGGGTCGACCAGACAAGGAGCGAGAACAGCAGCGCAACGGAGTAAAGGAGCAAGCCCATCCACCCCGTAAGAACGATCAGGGCGATTTGAATCACCCATTGAACCTTTTCGTAAAGCAGCGGAACGCGAGGCAGGCCAAGGCACCGTGAATGCCAAAGGGCCGGCGGACTGCTTTGGTATCGCTGGCGAATTTTCCAGAAGTGCAGGCCCGTGCAAGCGGCGAAGCACACAATCCACCCGATGCCGATC